>Ga0302325_10000521_pt1 | contig 106210 bp, 91 predicted proteins | sample Palsa_T0_2_FD_201948 | JGI IMG/M metagenome (GOLD analysis project Ga0302325, IMG submission 201948) | Peat permafrost microbial communities from Stordalen Mire near Abisko, Sweden - Palsa_T0_2 | ecosystem: Environmental > Terrestrial > Soil > Palsa > Peat permafrost | place: Sweden: Abisko...
TGCCGCCGCCGTTGTTTGCCCCGAACCAGACCGACCGCGGCGCGGTGTACGGCACGGGCGCGGTCCAGCTCGGATTCGTCACCGAGCCCGAGATCGTGGCGGAGGCACCGGTCGCGGTGAGCGTCCCAGTCATGCCGTAGCCTATCACGCCCGTCAGCGAAAAGGCGCCGGACGAGTCGATCGAGGTCGTCCCCTTGCCCACCTCCATCTGCCCCGTGTCAAACAGGAAGGCGTCGAGGCTGTTGTTGTCGTGCACGGCGATCACCGCCGTGAGGGTACTGTTGACCGACGTGGTATAGATGCCGCACAGGCTGACCTGAGCCGAGGCATGGGTGAGGCCGACCGCCAGGACGGCGGACATGGCGAGTGCCAGTTTTTTCCAGGAGTTCATCTTTGTGCGAACGGGTTTGTGTTGTATTGGGACGGTGGGATCCCATAGCGCCGTGACGCCCCCCCCGCGGCCGGCGGTTACAGGCGGGGGCGGAAGATTTGCCCGGCGGCAGCCTCCGGCCCTTCGCGCCGCCCGGACACATACACGGGCCGACCCGTAAAGGGTCGGCCCGCGTAGTTTACCTCAATACCCCCTAGGCCGTGCGGCACACAAACTTACTTGACCGCCGGCAAATGGATGTCCCCCGAGTGCGAAATGATCCCGAATCCGTACAGGAGCCACAGGACCACCACGATGATCACGACGATGTTGAGGATCGACTTGATCGTCGACTGCATCGGGATGTAGGTGTTGATCACCCACAGGACGACTCCGACGACGATCAAGGTTATCACGACTTGCACGAGTGGCATATGGGGCCTCTGTTGGGGATGGGGTTCGCTTCTCTTTGCTCGCCCGAGGATACGCCGACATGGCGCCGCCCGGTATGGGGTTTAACCCGAACGGAAGCGGCCCGCCCCCTCGACTCAGATCTGCGAATACGCGGCGGGCTCGAGGAACCGGCTCGTGATATGCGAGACCGTGTCGGCGTACTGCGGGTCGTTCTTGAGCCTCACCCAGGTGGGATGCGCCAGGAACCCCTCCCAGTTCCTCTTGTGCGTCTCCATGTCCGGGCTGCACAGCATGTAGGTGAGCTCCGGCATGTCGCGGCCCACGAGCACCTGCCCGTAGAACACCGGCGACAGGTTCAGCTCCTGCATCACCCCGATCTCGCCCGCGTTGAACATGTCGATCTTCCTAAGCGCCTTCAGCTCGCCCGGGCTCTCGTAGGTGCGCATCTCGAAGATCCGCGGCTTCTTCTCGCGGGCCAGCGCCGGGACGGCCAGCCTGGGGAGCCCCGCGAACGCGAGCATGAGCCAGCTGTCCATGCGGTCGAAGGCGGGCTGCGCCGACGTCGGCGACTTCAGGTACTCTGCGCCGGCCGCCTGGACGCCGGGGTCGGCGTTGATCGCCGCCGTGACGCTCCCGACCAGGCCGAGCGTGGGATAGGGGATCAGTACCCACACGGCAGGGCCGTCCTTTGCGGCGGGCTCCGTGAAGACCCCGACGGCCGCGATCCCGCGCGCGTTGAGCGCCGGGATGAGCGCGCCCTCAAGGTAGGCGTCGAGGAGCCCGTGCGACGCGCCGGGCTTCAGCCGGTAGCAGCGCAGCTCGAGGTATTCGCGGCCGGGCGCCTCGGCCGCCTCGAGGGCGGAGGCAGGCGAGCCGGCAATGGCGGCCGTGGCGGAGGCGGCGAGGGAGGTTTTCAGGAAATCGCGGCGGTTGATTGTTCTCATGGGGTGTTGCCGCAGGTTGGGTGATTCCGCCGGCCAACACGACCAAGATCAGTCGCCGGTCGGAACCGTGCCGCGCCGCCATCCCGGAAAAAGCCCCCGGAGCCCGGCCTCCGACGCCTCCGCCACGCCGCGCTCGGTTATGAGGCCGGTGACAAGCCGCGCGGGCGTGACGTCGAACGCCGGGTTCGCGGCGGCGCTGCCCTCCGGCGTTAGGGCGACCGTCGCCACGCTGCCGTCCGGAAGCCTCCCCGCAAGGTGGGTCACCTCGCGCGCGGGGCGGTTCTCTATCGGTATCTCCCGCACGCCGTCGCGCACGCGCCAGTCGATCGACGGCGAAGGCACGGCCGCGTAGAACGGAACCCCGTTGTCGCGCGCCGCCAGCGCCTTCAGGTAGGTGCCGATCTTGTTGCACACGTCGCCCGTCGCGGTGGTGCGGTCGGTGCCGACGATGACCATGTCCACCTGCCCGTGCTGCATGAGGTGGCCCCCCGCGTTGTCGGAGATGACCGTGTGCGCCACGCCGTGGTTGAGGAGCTCCCAGGCGGTCAGGCTCGCCCCCTGGTTGCGCGGGCGTGTTTCGTCGACCCAGACATGAAGGGGGACGCCGGCGTCGTGCGCGGCATAGATCGGCGCGGTGGCGGTGCCCACGTCGACCGTGGCAAGCCAGCCGGCGTTGCAATGCGTGAGGACGTTCACGGCCTCGCCGGCGGCCTTTCGCGCTGCGAGCGCCCGGATGAGCGGCAGGCCGGCGGCCCCGATGCCCCGGTTGATGGCGACATCCTCCTCGCAGATCTCCGCCGCGCGGGCCAGGGCCGCCGCGGCCCGCCCGGAGGGGGGCACCGGCGCCAGCCACGCGGTCATGCGCTCGACCGCCCAGCGCAGGTTCACGGCCGTCGGGCGGGTGGCCAGGAGCGTCGCGCCGGCATCGCGCAGCGCCGCGTCGGAGGGGTCGGCGCGCAGCCCGAGCCAGAGCCCGTAGGCGGCGGTGGCGCCGATGAGCGGCGCGCCGCGCACCAGCATCGCGCGGATGGCATGGGCCGCCTCGTCCAGCGATCCCAGCCGGGCGACGACAAACTCGTGGGGCAGGCGCGTCTGGTCGATGATCTCGACCGAGGCGCCGTCGGCGCCCGGCCAGAGGGTCCGGTAAGGTCGGCCGCGGACCTTCAAATCACCCTCTCATTCCCGCCGTCGACGGGGATCTGGGCCCCCGTCGTCTTGGCGAAGAGCGGGCCGCACAGCTCCGCGGCGAGCTCCGCGACATCCCTGCTGGCGACCTCGACCCCCAGGACATTGCCCGTCCTGTAGGCCTCGACGCTGAGGCCGTAGTGCCGCGCCCGCGACTCCAGCACCTCCTTCGTCCAAAGGGCCGTGTCGAAGACCATGTTGGGGTGGAGGGAATTGACGCGGATGCGGTCGGCGCCCCACTCGAGAGCCGCGACCCGGGCGAGCTGGTTGACCGCCGCCTTCGACGCCGAGTAGGCCGCCGCGCCGGGCCCGGGCGCCGGGACGTTCTTGGAGCCGATGACCGCCACGCGGCCGCCCTTGGGCGCCACCTTGAGAAGCGGGTGGCACTCGCGAAGCATGGCAAAGCTGGCGTCCAGGTTCACGGCCATCACCCTGCGCCAGGTGTCGGTGCCGAGCTCCGCGATGCCCTTGCCCTCGGGGAAAATGCCCGCGTTCAGCACCAGCATGTCGAGTCCGCCGAACGCCCTCACCCCCTCCTCGAGCGCGGCGCCCACCGCGGACTCGTCCGTCACGTCGCACACGATCCCCCGGAAATCCGGCCGCGCGTGCATTCGGGAAATGTCCTGGTTCACGTCCAGCCCGACCACGGCGGCGCCCCTCCTGAGGAACGCGTCGACGCAGGCCCGGCCGATCCCGGAGGCGGCGCCCGTCACGAGCGCCACCTCGCCTGAAAAAACCGGGGCCGGGCCGGCGCGGCGCAGCTTCGCCTGCTCCAGGTCCCAGTATTCAACGTCGAAGATGTCGGCCGGCGACAGCGCCTTCCATCCCCCGAGCACCGTCGCCTTCAGGATGACGTCGATCGTGTGAAGGTAGATCTCGCCGGCGATCGCCGCGTCCCGGGCCGAGGCCCCGGCGGCGACGATGCCCCATTCCCGGTCGAGGATCACGCGCGGCGCGGGATCGAGCATGCCGGGCCGCGGGTCCGCGGCTCCCGCGCAGGCGTTGAAATAGCCCTCATAATCCCGGCGGAACGCCTCGAGGTCGCGCCCGACCATGGGAACGCGCTTCGTGCGGACGACGTGGTCGGGCGTTGCCGGACCCTGCTGGGAGAGCTGGGAGACATCGGCCAGCCGCGCGAAGCCGAGGCTCTGGGCGTCGCCCTGAAGCGAGAGGATGGCCGGCGCCCCCATCATCGCGGACAGGTCGCGGCGGAAGGCCGCGAGCTCGGCCCGGAACGGGCGGAAGCGGGCGGGCGCGGCGGGCCACTCGACATTCCATGCGTTGCGCTCCGCCAGGTATTCCTCCGCAAGGGTGACGCATTCGATCATCCGGCCGTAGGAGGACTCCGCGGTCTCGCCGAAGGTGATCAAGCCGTGGTTCATCAGCGCGACCCCGATCGTGCGCGCGGACATCCTTTCCGGGAACAGCCTGGCGCAGAGCCGGGCCAGCCTGAAACCGGGCATCACGTACGGGACGACGACAAGGCGGTCGCCGTAGATCTCGCGGACGCGGTCCTCCCCGTCCGGGGTGTTCATCACGGAAATGATCGCGTCGGCGTGGGTGTGGTCCACGAACTTGGCCGGCAGGATCGCGTGGAGGATGGCCTCCACCGAGGGCGTCGGGGCGGACGGGTCCGTCATGCAGCCCCTGAGCTCGGCGACCATCCGCAGGTCTGAAAGCGAATCGAGGCCGGCGAGCCGGAGAAGATGGCCCAGCCTGCAGGGAGAGAACCCCTCCGGCTCGATCGAGGCCAGGTCCCAGCCGCTTCCCTTCACGTGGAGGATCGGCTCAGCGTCGCCGAAAAGGTTCGTCTCCACGACCTTGACCGAGGTGTTGCCACCCCCGGGGAGCACGAGCGACGGTTCCCTGCCGATCAGCCGGGACGTGTGGACCCGCTGCCCGATGTCGCCGGGAAATCCCGCGGCGTCGCCGCTGTTCCAGAGGTTTTTCATCGGAGCGCAGACTGGCCCACGTCCTTGCGCGGCATCATCTGAAAAGAGGTGCCCGGACCCCGCCGGTGAGTCAAGCGCCCCACCCTTGCGGAACGGGACAATCCGCGCCATCCTCCGTCCCGTCCGGAACCCCAACCAGCCATGACGATGCAATACCGACAGCTTGGAAAATCAGGCATCAAGGTGAGCGCCCTGTCCTTCGGGGCGTGGGTCACCTTCGGGAAGCAGATCGGCGACCCGGTCGCCAGGAAGCTCCTCCACGCGGCCTACGACGCCGGGATAAACTTCTTCGACAACGCGGAGTCCTATGCGGACGGGCAGGCCGAGGTCGTGATGGGCGCGATCCTGAAGAAATCCGGCTGGCGGCGAAGCAGCTACCTGGTCTCGAGCAAGGTGTTCTTCGGCAACGTGGGCGACCGGCCCAACGAGGAGGGCCTCTCCCGGAAGCACGTGGTCGAGGCGTGCCACGAGGCCCTCCGGCGCCTCCAGGTCGACTATCTCGACTTCTATTACTGCCACCGCCCGGATCCCACCGTCCCGATCGAGGAGTCGTGCCGGGCCATGCACGACCTGATCGCGCAGGGGAAAGTGCTCTATTGGGGCACCAGCGAATGGAGCGCGTCCCAGATCGAGGCGGCCCACGCGGTGTGCGACCACCTCGGCCTGCACCACCCGCAGATGGAGCAGCCCCAGTACAACCTCTTCCACCGCGCGCGCGTCGAGAAGGAGTACGCCCAGCTTTACCGGAGCCCGGGCCTCGGCACGACGATCTGGTCCCCCCTCGCCTCCGGCCTGTTGACCGGAAAATACAACAAGGGCGTCCCCAAGGGGACCCGCCTCAACGTACCCGGGCTGGAGTGGCTCCGGGAGGACCTCCTGAAGAAGCCCGGCGTCGAAAAGAGGATGGCCGCCGTTCCCAGGCTGGCCGCCGTGGCCAAGGGCCTGGGCACCACCCTTCCCTGCCTCGCCGTCGCCTGGTGCCTCAAGAACCCGAACATCAGCACCGTCATCCTCGGCGCCTCCCGCGTCGAGCAGCTGCGCGAGAACCTGGGCGCACTCGACCTCCTGGACGCGCTGACCCCCCAGGTCATGCGCCAGCTGGACGACATCTCAGCGCCGATCGCCGACTAGCGCGTCCGCCCTCCCGGCCGCCAGGCCGTCCCCGAGCAGCCACTTGAGCATCGGCCCGACGCGCTCGGCCCACGCGGCCTCGTTGTGCTCCCGCTTCTCGGCCTCGAGATAGTGCAGGTCGGCACCCTCGCGCCAGCCGCGCGCGAGGAACGCGTCCCGAAGGAGGCGCGTCTTCTCCCAGCCGGGCTCGGCGGTGCCGATGTCGAGCCAGATCCGCACGGGCGGCCTCCTGCGCAGGGCCCTCACGAATCGCACCGGCGCGAGGCCGTCCCACCACGCGGACGGCGAAAGCAGTCCCGCGCCGCCGAACACGCGCGGGTGCAGCAGGGCGACGTACAGCGCGGCGATCGCACCCATCGACGAGCCGGCGACCATCGTGTGATCGCGCCCGGGCAGCGTCGGGTAGCGCGCGTCGATGAAGGGCTTCACCTCCTCGACGACGAACCTGGCGTAGGAGCGGACGCGGCCCCGGCTGCGGCATTGCTCCCCGTCCCAACCCGGGAAGCTGCCTCGCGTCGGCGAATACTCGTCCATGCGGGAGAATCCCGTGTTGTAGATGCCCACCAGGATCGGCGGCTCGATCTCGCCGCCCGCGATGAGCCGGACGGCGGCCTCGCCCGCGTTCCATGCGCTGCCGAGGAACGCCGTGCGCGGGTCGAAGATGTTCTGCCCGTCCTGGAAGTAGACGGCGGGGTGCCGGCGGCGGCGCCCGTCGCATCCCGGCGGCAGCCACACCACGATGTCGCGCAGGTTGCCGAGGATGCGGGACGGAAAGCGCCGGTGCAGGCGGAGGGCGCCGGCGGGCGGCGTTGGCTGGGCTGGAGGCATCGCGGAGGGGGCCCGCCAGCAAGTGGGCGCGCCCCGCGCATGCCAAGCGGTTTCCTCGTCCCGCCAAGGGGAGCGGCCGGGCGCGGCTTCCCGCGGCATTGCATGGCACCCCGATGCTTGCTCTCATCCGCGTGGCATGAAGGAACAATACATCCGCTGGTACACGCCGCACCTCAGCCGAGAGTTCGAGATGCTGGTGTTCGGCCATGGCGGCTACCCCGTGATCGCGTTTCCCACGTCCCTCGGCCGCTACTACCAGAACAAGGACTTCGGCCTCATCGACTCGGTCGCGCACCTGGTCGACTCCGGCCAGGTCATGATCTTCTGCCCCGACGGCATCGACTCGCAGAGCTGGTACAACCAGTCGATTCACCCGGCCGACCGCGTCCGCACGCACATCGCCTATGAGAACGTGATCCTGCATGATGTCGTCCCGGCCGCGCAGCGGGCTGCGGGCCGACCCCGGGTCGGCGTCGCCGGGGCGAGCTTCGGGGGCTACCACGCCCTCAACTTCGCGCTCCGCCATCCCGACAAGACCGGCTACTGCATCAGCATGAGCGGCTCGTTCGACATCAAGCCGTTCCTCGACGGCTACTACGACGACAACTGCTATTTCAACAACCCCGTCGACTACCTGGACGGAATGGGCGGGGGGCTGCTCGACCAGGTGAGATCCATGGGGATCGTGCTCGGCACCGGCGAATGGGACAGCTGCCGCCAGCGCAACCTCGAGATGTCGGCGATGCTGGGCGGCAAGGGGATACCCCACTTCCTCGACGACCGGAGATGGTGCGGCCACGACTGGAACTACTGGCGCGACATGTTTCCCTACTACCTCGGCATGATCAAGAACTGAGGACCACCGCCCCGGCACCGGCCGCTCCAGCTTGCCCGGGCCCCCGGACGGCCCCTAACCTTCCCTCCCATGAAAAAAATCGGCATACTCCACGGCAAGGAGCGGACGTTCCCGCAGGCATTCGTGGACCGCGTGAATTCGATGAACGAGCCCGGGATCGCGGCCGAGCGCGTCCGCATAGACAAGGTTGTCCAGGGCGAACCGACCGAGTACGCCGTCATCATCGACCGCATCTCGCAGGACGTGCCCTTCTACCGCGCGTACCTCAAGAACGCCGCGCTCAACGGGACCGCCGTCATCAACAACCCGTTCTGGTGGAGCGCCGACGAGAAGTTCTTCAACAACTGCCTGGCGACGAAGGTCGGCGTCGCCGTCCCGAAGACCGTCCTTCTCCCCTCGAAGGAGCATCCCACGGACTGCTCCGCGGAGTCGTTCTCGAACCTCGCCTATCCCCTGGATTGGGAGGGCATCTTCAGCTACATCGGCTGGCCCGCGTTTTTCAAGCCGCACGCCGGCGGCGGCTGGAAGAACGTCTACAAGGTCCACAACCAGGACGAGTTCTTCAAGGCCTACTCCGAGACGGGCCAGCTCGTGATGCTCCTCCAGGAGGAGGTGAAGTTCGACGACTACTACCGCTGCTACTGCATCGGCCAGCAGGACGTGCTCGTGATGCCGTATGAGCCGCGCAACGCCCATCACCTTCGCTACGTCGTCGACCGCCCGCCCGCGGCGCCGGCGCTGCTTGAGCGGATCGAGCGCGACGTCCTCACCCTCAACCGGAACCTCGGCTATGACTTCAACACCGTCGAGTTCGCGGTGCGCGATGGCGTGCCGATCGCGATAGACTTCTGCAACCCGGCGCCCGACGCGGACCGCGCCTCGGTCGGCGAGAAGAACTTTGCGTGGGTGGTCGACGCGGCGGCGCGGCTTGCCATCCGCAAGGCGAAGGAGCACGCGCCCGGAGCCAGCGGCCTGAGCTGGGGCAAGTTCGTGAAGACGGCCGCGGGGAAGCCCCCCGCTTGATTTTCCATAGACCTCGACCGTAGTCTTGCCGCACCGCCGTCCCAGCAACCACCCGCACCCTCCCTAGACCCCCATGCCCACCGGACCCCAGCAATTCGACCTCCCTGTGTACGAGACCTACCTGACCCGGGACCCCGCCGAGCCGCTCGTCGGGACCGACATCGAGGGAACCATCACGGTGACGATCAACTGGAATCCGGCCGGCACCGACCTGGCGGAGCAGGGGGTCGCATTCTCCAGCCCCGTCTGGAGCGGGGCGGGAAACGGCCCGCTGACGGTCTATGACGAGGCGATGGGGGGCGGTCTCCAGCCGGTTGGAACGGTTTCCTGGTCGGTCAGGACGCAGTTTTCCAAGGCGGTGGAGCCGGACACGCCGAACAAGCGGTTCCGATGGTCGGTCACCCCCATCATCGAGCTGGTCCGGACCCTCAAGCCGACGGACGGGAACCAGCCGGACATCGAGGTCACCTACACCGCCTCGGACAACGCCAAGGGCGAATGGATTCCGCAGCCATAGGGCACCCGAAGGCATGAGCGCAGCCTCCAAGTCCCACGGCAAGGGCTCGAACCCGCCCATGGGGCAGGGAAAGAAGCCGGACCGCCTGTTCACCCTGGGCATCGAGGAGGAGTTCCAGATCATAGACCCCGAGACCCGCGAGCTCCGCTCGCACATCGAGCAGATCATGGAGGACGGCAAGATGATCCTGCGGGAGCGCGTGAAGGCCGAGATGCACCAGTCGGTCGTCGAGGTGGGCACCGACATCTGCCGCGACGTCGCCGACGCCCGCGCGGCCGTGACCGACCTCCGCTCGAACCTGTGGAGGCTCGCGCAGAAGCGCGGCCTCACGATCGCGGCCTCGGGCACCCATCCCTTCTCCCACTGGATGGACCAGAAGATCTCCAAGGGGGACCGCTACAAGATCCTCGTCGAGGACATGCAGCAGATCGCGCGCGCCAACCTGATATTCGGCCTGCACGTGCACGTCGGGATCCCCGACCGCGAGACCGCCATCCAGGTGATGAACATGGCGCGGTATTTCCTGCCGCACCTTTTCGCTCTTTCCACCAACTCGCCCTTCTGGAACGGCCGGAACACCGGGTTCAAGAGCTATCGCGTGAAGGTGTTCGAGCGCTTCCCGCGCACCGGCATCCCCGATGCATTCGAGTCCCTGGCCGAGTACAACGACTACCTCGCCCTGCTCGTCAAGACCCGGTGCATCGACAACGCCAAGAAGATCTGGTGGGACATCCGGCTCCATCCGTTCTTCGACACCATCGAGTTCCGGGTCTGCGACATCCCGATGCGGATCGAGGAGACGATCGCGCTTGCCGGCCTGATGCAGGCCCTGGTCGCCAAGCTTCACAAGCTCTTGAAGCAGAATATGTCATGGCGCATGTACCGTCGCCGGCTGCTCGACGAGAACCGCTGGCGCGCCTCGCGCTACGGCATCTCCGGCAAGCTGATAGACTTCGGCAAGCAGGAGGAGGTGGACACGCCCGCTCTCATCCTGGAGCTGCTCGAGTTCGTCGACCGGGAGATCGACGAGTTCGGAAGCCGCAAGGAGGTGAGCTACGTCCACGAGATCCTGAAGAACGGAACGGGCGCGGACCGCCAGCTCGCCGTATGGGAGCGCACCCGCGACGTCCGGGCCGTGGTCGACTACATCGTCTCGGAGACGACCGCCGGCCTGAAAAATTGAATTGTCGCCGACCGCCCGCGACCCCCAGCCTTTCGGCTCCCTCATGCCCGTAATCGACCTTCCGCCCGCCGCCACATTCGATCCCGCACTCACCCCAGGCGCGCGCAACGCCATCCGGGTGTGCCTGCGCCTCAAGGCGCACGAGCGGATGACCCTCATCGCCGACCGGGCCTGCTCCGAGATCGCCGCGGCGATCAGGAGCGAGATAGAAAAGACGGGCGCCGACTACTCGGTGTTCGTGCTCGAGGACCACGGCCCGCGCCCCCACCGGGACATGCCGCCGGAGATCCTCGCCGACCTCGCCCGCTCGCAGGTCAGCATCTACGCCGCGGTGACGCAGACCGGCGAGCTGCGCACGCGCATGCAGATGACGGAGGTCGTGAACAGGCACCACATCCGCCATGGCCACATGGTCAACATCAGCAAGCAGATCATGCTCGAGGGCATGCGCGCGGACTTTGTCGAGGTCGACCGCCTGAGCCAGAGGCTGATTGAGAAGACGCGTCGCGCCAGGCGCGTCACCTGCCGCACGGCCGCCGGCACGAACTACGTCGCGGAGCTTTCCGACAGCCTCAAGTGGGTGAAGACGGCGGGGCTGATCACTCCCGAGGTCTGGGGCAACCTGCCCGGCGGCGAGATCTTCACGTCGCCGTTCAACTCCAGCGGCCGATACGTCGTCGACGGCGTCGTCGGCGACTACCTTTGCGGGAAATACGGCGACATCGCCGCCACGCCGCTCACGATCGAGGTCCGGGACAACCGCATCGAAAGCCTCGCGTGCGAGAATAAGGATCTGCTCGCCGAGTTCAGGGCCTACACGCGCAACGACGAGAACAGCGACCGCGTCGGCGAGTTCGCGATCGGCACCAACGTCGCCTGCAGGCACATCATCGGGAACATCCTGCAGGACGAGAAGCTGCCCGGCATCCACATCGCCTTCGGCCATCCGTACAGCGAGCACACCGGCCAGACGTGGACAAGCACCACCCACATCGACTGCGTCGGCCGCAATTTCGACATCTGGCTCGACGACGAGCAGGTGATGAGGGCCGGACAGTTCCTGATCTGAATCGGGGGTTCCAACCCCCCGGGACGGCGCCCGCCGCATGATATCCGCCCTCCGCCAGCGCTACAACGCCGCCTTCACGGAGCAACCCTACGCGGCGTTTCTCAACGAACTGGCGACCGCGCACCGCTGGGGCCCCGACTTCCGCGTTTCGGAGACCCCCCTCTTCCTCGACGCGGAGGTCGCGGCAAGCCTCGCGCGCGCCTCGTCCGCCATCGTCTCCCAGCTCGCGACCCCCGGGTTCCGTGCCCATGCCGCCGATGCCATCCCCCCGGGGCTCACCGTGCCCGCGGAGACGCCCTTCCCCCACTTCATCTGCATCGACTTCGCGCTCGCGACGGACGCGGCCGGCCGCGTGGTGCCGCGGCTGATCGAGCTGCAGGGCTTCCCCACGGTCGCGTGCTTCCAGACGCTCCTGGCGCGCGGCTATGCGAGGCATTTCCCGGAGATACCGGCCGATTTCACGAGCTACTTCGGCGGCCTCGACGAGGAGGGCTTCGTCGCCGCGCTCCGGGCCTCCATCATCGGCGCGTGCGATCCCGCCGAGGTCGTCCTCCTTGAGATCGAGCCGGCGGGGCAGAAGACACGCATCGATTTCGCGGTCACGGAGGAGCTGATCGGCGTGCATCCCGTGTGCGTCACCGAGGTCCGCAAGCGCGGACGAAGTCTCTATCACGATGTCGGGGGCCGCGAGGTCCCCATCCGGCGCATCTACAACCGCGTGATCTTCGACGAGCTGCTGCGCAGGAAGCCGGCGATGCAGTTCAGCCTCCTTGACGACCTCGATGTCGAATGGGCCGGCCACCCGAACTGGTACTTCCGGATCAGCAAGCACACGCTGCCCTTCCTCACGGGCGACTTTGTCCCGCCCTGCCATCTCGTGAGCGAGCTTCGCGAGATTCCCGCCGACCTGGGAAACTACGTGCTGAAGCCGCTCTACTCGTTCGCAGGCCTCGGCGTGGACCTCTCGCCGACCGCCGAGAAGATCGCCGCCATCGCGCAACCGCGGGAATGGCTCCTGCAGCGCAAGGTCGCCTACGCGCCCCTGCTCGCGACGCCCGACGGCCCAGCGAAGGCCGAGGTGCGCCTGATCCTGGCCGGGGATGGCAGCGGCTGGCCGAGGCTCCTCAACAACCTGGTCCGTCTCACCAAGGGCGCCATGCACGGCGTCGATTTCAACAAGGGCCGCATCTGGGTGGGGGCGAGCGTAGGTCTGTTTCCGCGCGGCGCCGCGTGAAGACGGGCGGCTGGTCGCTCAATCCGGGCTGGAAGCACCCCTACGGAATCTCATACACCTCGACCAATGCCGTTCCGGTCCCGCCGCTCGGGGAACTGACCACGGCGGTATAAGCACCCGGCTTGAGCGTGATGACCAGGGGGGCGTCGCTGGAACCAACGGCGAGCGGGAACGCTCCGACCAATGCCGCCGCGCTTGCTCCATTCGTCGCGTTGATCCCGGCGGCACTCGACGCGACGAGTGCACCCGATTGGTCATAGATGTCCAGTTGAGGGTTCTCGAGCGGGTTCGGGACCCCGAACTCCGCCAGCGTCGGCCCGATGCCGCGGGCCAGCACGGTCTGGGAAGCCGTTCCCACCACGACAAACCCGCCGATTAGCGGGGAAGAGGATGTCACCATTCCCCTCGCGGAAAGGTTGGAAAACCGCGTTGGACTCCGCGTGTTGCTGCCGGGTATGCCGCGCCTCACCTCCTGGCTATCGGTGATGAAGACGTTTCCATACCCGTCCACCGCGATCCCGAGAGGACTGGTGAAACGCGCGTAGCCGCCGGAGCCGTCCACCATGCCCGGATCACCGGCCATTCCGGCAATGGTCGTCACGACCCCGGCTGGGGAGATCTCGCGAATGGTGCCGTTGTTCTCGTCGGCCACGAACAGATCGCCGGCTGTGTCGGTTGCCAGCCCCGCGGGGTTGTTAAACGATGCCTGCGTCCCCGGGCCGTCCGTCGATCCGCTGACAAAAAGCTGGCCCGCGAAGACGGTGACAATTCCAGCCGCCGATCTCTTGAAGATCGCGTTGGCGCCGGGAGGCGCCTGGAACGTCGCAGAGGCACCGATGTACTCCCCGCATGACACAAATATGTCTCCGGAACCATCGACCGCGATGCCCTGGAGGCTGTATCCGCCATCCAGGGGGATGCCCGCCAAGGTTGATACGACGCCCGATGGGTCGATCTTGCGGATCGTAAGATTCTGGCCATCGGCAACATAAACATTCCCGCCCGCGTCCACGGCAAGCGCTCCCGGCAGATTGAAGGTCGCGGTGCTCCCGGGTCCGTCATGGAAACCGAAGACGCCAGGAATTCCGGCCAGCGTGCTCACGATGCCAGCCGGGGTGATCTTGCGAATCGTGTTGTTTCCAGGGTCGGCGACGTAGATGTTTCCATTTGCGTCCAGCGCGATGCCTGTTGGATAGGAAAAAAGCGCCGCGCCGGCGGCCCCATTCGTGCTGCCCGTGACCCCGGATTGACCGGCGATTGTCTGGATAACGCCCGTGGGAGACATTTTCCATATCACGGCGGCGGCCCCAACGGCAAAATAGAGGTTGTCAGTCGAGTCGCCGGCAACGCCGTCCGGTGTGCCCCCGGTAAGCGAGACGGTCGAAATCACGAGATCTTGTGCGCCGGCATGCCCCGCCAATAGCAGGACGACGCCTATGAATGCGCCCTTGAGAGTCCGTTTACCATTCATCGTGCGTCCTGTTTTCTTTTGAGGTTCATCCGACATTTTTTGCCCATCCATCCAAGCTGGCCCGAAAGAGCCGTTGCGAGAAGCAAGGCGCGCCAAGGCATCGAAGACAGCTTGGCGCCAGGCGTCACCCGGGAATGACGCCAACCTGAAGGAAAAGTAGGGGCTTCTTGCCGGTACGGACGGTTCAGATGTGGTCCCGGCAGCGCCAAACGAGACCAGCCCGGCCGGCATTAATGCAAGTGTCTCGGTTTGAGAACTCATCCCGAAAAAAACAAATGCTGTAAAGTGTTTAAATGGAGTTTATTGCCAAGCTCGTTCGTACTACTACGCAGCCGGTAAGGTGCAAATTGTAACCACCGGGGGAACGAATAGCGTCTCATGAAGCAGTCATCCATTCCCTCAAAATTACATTCCCCATGAAAAACAGCCCCCTCCTCAATTTGTTTGCCGCGGCCGCCGTCGCCAGCTCCGTACTCCTGATCGCCAAGCCGGCGAGCGCCGCGGACGACCCGGCGACCACCACCGCCCGCACCGGGACCTACACCACGAGCAAGGGTGGATCCGGCACCGCTTCTTCCACCACGACCCGCGCCAACGGCACCATGGAGAGGAAGGGCACCTGGACGAACGCAGCGGGCGGAACCGGCACCTTCCAGGGGCAGCGCGCCTGGAACAAGGCGACGCAGACCGGAACATTCAATGGCTCGGCAACGAGGCCCAACGGGGCGACGACGTCATGGCAGGGTACGGCTGCACGCTCGGCCCCGGGCGTCATCTCGGCGAAAGGGACCATCACCACAGCGAATGGCCAGCAGGACACCTTCACGTCCACCGACACCAGGGTCGCTCCCGGGAGCTGGGACAAAACCCAGGTGATCACCACGGCTAGCGGCAAGACCGTCGATCGCAGCGTCGACACCTCGGTCGCGGGCGGCAATGGCACGCGCACGGTCACGACAACGCTTCCCAACGGCCAGACGGCGACGCGGGATGCCTCCTTCACCCAGACGGTCTCGCATACGCCGGCGGCGACTCCGACCAACTGACAAGAATTCAAATTGGCTCAAGGCCGCGGTGACCACGGGTCGCCGCTGGCTTTGCGCGTCTTGGTCGGGCTGGGGCGCCGCGACGGGCCAATGGCGCCAAAACAAGTGCGACGGCTTGCATGTGCCTCTGGCGCGGATACACTCCACTCAGCGAAAGCAAGGAGTATCCACCCTTAACCCGGAGGCTAAAATGAAAAGCCGTTTCGCATTACCCGTGACGATAGCGGTGACCGTCGAGGCAGTCCTGCTACTCTGCTTCAACCAACCCGTGCCCGCAATGGCCAGGGCCCCGAAGCCGCCGGAGCCGCCCCCCGTATCACAGCCCGTCGACGATACTCCGGTCGTCGTCACATCCAACGATGATTCCGGAGGCGAGCAGAGCGCCCGTCCCTCGAGGCCCGTGCTGCCCGAGCCGCCGTCGATCCCCGATGCGGGGAAAATGACGATCGATGCCCCGCCCGTTACCATCGACTCGAGCAAGCCGATCTATCGCATCGAATCCCGCCCGCCCGCTGGCATCGGCGACGGCCTGGTTGACGGCAACGGAACCATCGGGGCCGGACTGCTCGACAACGCGCCGCGGATGCGCGTCCAACTGCCCCCGAAATACCCCTATGAGGCCAAGCGCGACGCCCTGGAAGGCGAGGTGGTCGTGGAATTTGGCGTGGATGAAAGCGGCCGCGTGTTCGACCCGCATGTCGTGAGTTCGACGAACGCCATTTTCGAGGACCCGACCCTGGTGGCGGTCGGCAAGTGGCGCTTCGAGCCCGGCCGCCGCGACGGCAAGGCCGTCAGTTTCCGAATGATGGTTCCGGTGGAGTTTCACCTCGGCAGGGATTGAATCGGCAACACGGGACTGCAGGAAAGCGACTCCAAGGCGCCCAACCGCATCTCGATGCAGGGGAATGTGGTCCCTGGCGGCTAATCCCACATCCCGAATCTGTCGGGCCGGGAAGGGAGTCCCACGAAGTCGGCCGACTTCGTGCCGGTGATTGGCAGTGACAGCCACTCGCCCTGCGATTTGCTGGGAGAAGTGACCATGACCGAAATGAACGGCCGCCGGAGGCTTCAGCCAAGCATCCGGGCATTGGCGCAGGTGGCTGTCATCGGCGTGTATCTGGAGACGCTGTTCTATGTCGTCCCCCGCGACTGGGTCGGCTATAAATTCATTCACCTGCTGTTTGACTACAAGCATGGCCCGGCCCGCAGAAGCCTTGAGGGCGAGATCCTGCGCCATCTAGTTGCGCCGCCCTACTCCGTCGGCTTCTTCCATTGGTTCGCAAACCTGCAGCTGCTGGCGGCCATTCTTCTCTTTATGCTGGTCACCTGGATGATTGCGGCCCGCTCGGGATCCGCCTCTCGTTTCGTCCTGGCGTTGCTCATTGTCTCCAGCCCGACCACATTCAAGAACCTCCTGTTCGACCAGGGGCGGCAGGATATCCTGGGCGTGATCGCGCTGGAATCCTCGATGTTGCTCGGCTTCCTGGATTCAGCCGGCCCTCTTTCGATTTTCCTTTCGGTAGTCACTGTTCCGCTCGCGCTCATAAACGAGAACCTGCTCCTCCTGTACCTGCCCGCCTGCCTCGCGATACACGGCTGCCGACTCATTGGCTGCGCGCCCGGCCGCACCCTTCCCCGTTGGCTGAAGTTTGCCCCTTTCATGGTCTTCGCCGGCGCATGCCTGGTCTGTGTCATGATGCCGGCGCCGCGGATCTCGCAGGACGCATACCATGCATACCTCCAGACAAAGTCGGTCCAGCGGCTTGCGCCAGGAGAACCCGAACGTTGGCTGTATTCAAATGCCTCCGACAACTTTGCGTTCGCGCGCGAGTCATGGCCGAGATTCCGGGATCGGCAGTGGGCCCGCCTGCCCACGTATTTGCTATTTGGCGCCGTTCTCGTGGGTTGCTGCACCCTCGTGGGCCGGTCCGTGCGGGCGAAGGGCGTTCGAGGGCCCGTGCTCTATGCCGCCGGGCTGGCTTGCCTCCTACCCGGATACGCGGTGCTCTTTTTGGGAGCCGGCGATGTCGCCCGCTGGTTTGCCAATCTGAACCTCGCTTTTCTTCTGTATAGCCATTGGTACCTTTCGTGGGCGGAAGCCGATCCGCCGGTGAGGTTCTGGCTGCCGGCCGTACCTATAGCCGCGTTCCAAATGGCGATGATTTCGGGGTTCGGGGTTGTTTATCCGGTCTTTGACTTTGCCACCGCCTTCCGGTGGCTCACACGACTCTGTTCTGGATGACGCCGCCCTGTCGCATTCGATTCAGTTGCCGCCCCATGATGCGCTCCCCGCGATGCGTTTTTCCCCTTTCAGAAACTACGCAACGTGCGACTGCCGCCCGCCTGCCAACCAATTCAATCGAGCGGGCCTATTGGTCCAACTGCGGGTTTTTCGCCCGCAGGGCCTGCAGCTTCTCGTAAAGCGCCTGGGTTGACTCGGGATCCGAGCTGAACTGGCCGCCCCTCATCAGCACGAACGAATCGAAGGAGAGGTTTCCTGACTGGATGACAAGCATTGCGGACGTCCCCAGGCGATCGACGCTGATCCTCGCCGCCGGCAGGAAGGCAATGACATGATGCATGTCGAAATGGTGCTCCTCGTCGTTCCATGACATGAACCAGAGCTTGTCGCCGGCCAGGGCGAGGACGCCCGTCACATGCCCCAGCGGCGACGCGTCGGTCGACCCGAAGCCGCGCGCGTCCGGAAACCAGATGGCCCTCGCGACGGTCGAGGGCGCCGGCGTGTCCGGGGGAAGGCATTCGACCACGTCGCCCGTGATCTTCGCGTCGTTCGACAGGTCGGAGGACGCGCATCCCGTGCCGAGAAGCGCGGCAATGGCTGCGCCGATGACGGCGGGCCTGAGGAGGGAGCGCGCGACGCTGTCCATGAAGTCAGGCGCGATTCAGTTTGGAGGAACGCGCGCTGGCCAGCCGAAACCCCGGCGAGCCCTCCGGTACAATTAAAACCCCCACGTTTGCGATCCGTGGGGGCGTTTGTTGTTTCAGGCCAAAGGAGTGCTAACGGTGCGGCTCGTGGAAAGTCACGGCTTCCGCTCCAAGGCTTCGATCCTGGCCTTGAGCTGCGCTATCTTGGCCTTGTTCTTTCCGGGAGACTTGCAGGCGGCGACTGTGGCCGCGCCCGCACCGGCGCCGAGCAGGAGGGGGACCAGGGGGACGAGAAGGGGAATGAACGCGAGCATGTGTGTTGTCCTTTGGTTGTGGTTATCTGAATGAAGTGTGATTCAACAACAGCATGACGCTTCGGCCTTGAGGGGGTTACATATTTGGTGATTCAAGTCTCGTGTCCGTTCAGCCCCGTCAACCCCTGCACGCCCCTCCCATGACACGACGCACCTCTCTTCCCGCTGCCGCTACAGGCATGGCCGCAGGCACCTTGACGCATCGGAGCCGCTTGCTGCCGGCGCTTATCGTGCTGCTGGCGATGAACCTGCAGCGGGCCGCCGGCGAGGAGCCTTTCACGCCCCTTGCGACCGGTTTCTCCGGTCAGATCGCCGCGGGAACGGCCCTGTTTCTCCCGTCCGGCCTGACGCTGGAGACAATGCCCGCGTCGCTGGCCCTTCTTCAGCGGCCCCGGCCGTCAGGTCCGCTTGTTGCCGATTATCCGCTGCAGCCGGCCTTTTCGCGCAGCGGTTCCCGCAGCCGCGTGACCCTGGCCGTGCCCCGGGGCACGAGCCTTTATGGCACGGGCGAGGTGACGGGACCGCTCCTGCGCAACGGCCGCACGATCGCGCTGTGGAACACCGATAATTTCCAGTATGAGGCGGATGGTGGCCGGCGGCTCTATCAATCCCATCCGTGGGTGCTGGGAGTGCGACCCGATGGAAGCGCCTTTGGCATGATCGCGGACAGCACCTGGGCCGCCGAATTGTCGCTTGGCGACGGGATCGTGTTCACCAGCGACGGGCCTCCCTTCCCGGTCATCATAATCGACCTGGGTTCGCCCCAGGACGTGATGCGGGGCCTGGCGGCGATGATCGGCACGATCCCTCTGCCCCCAAGATGGGCGCTGGGCTACCAGCAATGCCGCTGGTCGTACCATCCCGCAGCCCGGGTGCAGGCGATCGCGGACGAATTCCGGCGGCGCCGGATTCCGTGCGATGTCATCTGGATGGACATCGACTACATGGACGGCTTCCGCGTCTTCACCTTCAACCCGTCGGAGTTCCCGGATCCCAGGGGCCTGGATGGGTACCTTCACAACCTGGGCTTCAAGAGCATCTGGATGATCGACCCCGGCGTCAAAGTGGACGCCGGCTATCGCGTCTACAACTCCGGCAGCGAGGGGGATGTCTGGGTGCACGACGCCAAGGGCGCTCCCTTCCAGGGGGGCGTCTGGCCGGGCGCGTGCGTCTTCCCCGATTTCACACGGCCTGAAACCCGCAGCTGGTGGGCTGCGAACTACCGGGAATTCATGGCGCAGGGCGTGGATGGAGTCTGGAACGACATGAACGAGCCGTCGGTCTTCGACGGCCCGGACAAGACCATGCCGCGCGACAACTGGCACCGCGGCGGGGGCGTCCTGCCGCCCGGCCCGCACGCCCAGTACCACAACGCGTATGGAATGCTGATGGCCCGGTCCACCCGCGAGGGAATCGCCGCCGCCAACCCGGCGAAGAGGCCCTTTGTCCTCACCCGCTCGAATTTCCTGGGTGGCCAGCGCTATGCCGCCACCTGGACGGGCGACAACGCGTCGACCTGGGACTTCCTGAAGATGGCCGTCCCCATGACCCTCAACCTTGGTCTGTCCGGCCAGCCGTTCAATGGTCCCGACCTCGGCGGCTTCGCCGGGAATCCCACCCCGGAACTCTGGGGCCAATGGGTGGCGATGGGCGTCTTTTTCCCTTTTTGCCGCGGACACGCCGTCAAGGGCTCGGTCGACAAGGAACCCTGGGCCTTCGGCCCCGAGGTGGAGTCGGCCGCGCGCATCGCCCTGGACCGGCGCTACCGCCTGCTTCCCTATATCTACACGCTGTTCTACCAAAGCTCCCTCGATGGCTCGCCCGTGATGGACCCGGTGTTCTTCGCCGACATCCGCGATGCGGCGTTGCGCGCCGAGGACCAGGCGTTTCTTCTGGGGGAGGACATGCTGGTCGTGCCCAGGTGGGCGGATCATCCCCACCTTCCGGGCGGAATCTGGCGCTCGGTTTCGCTCGTCGAGGGCGACCGAGGCGACAAATACCAGGTCGACCTCAAGGTCCGGGGAGGCGCGATCGTGCCACTCGGCAGGGTGATCCAGAACACCACCGAGGAATCCCTTGATCCATTGACGCTGCTCGTTTCCCTCGACTCCCGGGGTCGCGCCTCCGGCCGGCTCTTCGAGGACGCAGGCGACGGCTATGGCTACGAGGATGGCGACTACCTCCTGACCTCCTATCAGGCCGAGACCCGCGGCGAGACCGTGGTCGTCACGACAGAGCGGGCTGAGGGCCGTCGTCCCCGGCCCAACCGCACGATCGTCATCGAGATTGTCACGGAGTCGGGGACATTCCGCGGATCCGGCATCGACGGACAGCCGATCATTGTCCCCCTGCACCAGGTCCGGACCTAGGCAGCTTCATGCCCGCAGCAGCGTCAAATCCAGGCAATCCCGGGGGAGGAAACCTGGGGGGTGCCCGTCCCATCGCCGGCGTTGGCACGTCAACCGCCGCGTTCGTGGGGTGGGCCGACAAGGGTCCGACGAACATCGCGGTGCTCGTGGAGAGCTGGACGGACTTTCAGGCCCAGTTTGGCGGCCTGAGCGGCAGCAACGGCGTGCCGAACTACCTGGGATATTCGGTCAGCCAGTTCTTCGGCAACGGTGGCCAGCAGGCCTACATCGTGCGCATAGCGTGGGACGGGTCGCTGGCGTGGGCCGGGGCGCCCTCTCCCTCGCAGCCCGCGCGCGCGGCCAGCGCGACGGGGATCGGGGGCGCCTTCACCCTCTATGCCTCGAGTCCCGGCGCCTGGGGAAACAACCTTGCGGTGAAGGTGCTCCCGGAGCCGAGCCCCTCCACCAGCTTCACGGTCCGGGTATTGGACGGGAGCGGCAACCTGCTCGAGGATTTCGCAAGCCTTTCGGTCTCGCCGGCGAGCGCCCGATACGTGGTGACGGTGATCGACGAGGAGTCGCAGAATGTGACGTACTCCAATCCGGCGCTGCCGCCGAATGCCGTCCTTCCGGCTCCCGTCCAGCCCGGTCCAACGCCCGCGGCGGGCGTGCAGCTGGCAGGGGGCCTTGACGGCCCGGTGCTGGTGCCGGGGGACGTCAATTTTGAGACGGCGCTCGGCGCCCGCGGCGCCGCGATCGGCGACAATGCCTACGGGGTAGGCCTGCTGAACCGTGTCGGCATCTTCAGCATCCTATGCGTGCCGGGGGAAGCGGACGAGGCCACGATCCGGAATCTTCAGAAATACTGCGTCGGGAAGCGGGTCTTTTACCTTGTGGATAGCCCGCGGGCGGTCACCCGGGACGCTCTTTTTCGGGGTGAACTGGGGACCGTCCCAAGCGGTGGCCCGCAACGAAGCCTGACGGGGCGGGACTCGAGGAATTCCGCCTACTATTATCCCTGGGTCGTCGCGCCCGATCCATTGGCCGGCGACAGCCCTGCCCTTTTCCCGCCCAGTGGATTTCTCGCGGGAATCTATGCGTGCAACGACTTGAACCGCGGGGTTTGGACGGCGCCGGCCGGAATCGCGGCCAGCCTGGCGGGCGCCACCGGCCTGCACGACAGCCTGACGGACATGGAAACCGTCGACCTCAGCGCCGACGGCATCAATTGCCTGCGTCAGTTCGCCGCCTACGGCATCGTGCCCTGGGGTGCCCGGACCCTCGCCGGCAGCGACCAGGATTCCTCGCAATGGAAATATATCCAGGTCAGGCGCCTGGCCATTTTCATCGAGTCGAGCCTCATCGGCGGCCTGCAATGGGTGGCGTTCGAGCCCAACGACCAGCCGCTCTGGGGGCAGATCGCCCTCAGCGTGTCATCGTTCATGCAGTCGCTTTTCCAGCAGGGCTCCTTCCAGGGGATCGAGCCCAGCGAGGCGTATTTCGTCACCTGCGACTCCGAGAACAACCCCCAGTCGAGCATCGACCTGGGGGTCGTGAACATACTCGTGGGCTTCGCGCCCGTGTTCCCGGCCGAATTCGTTTTGATCCAGATCCAGCTCCTGGCCGGCTGACGGCGCGCAACCCACCACGGCCGGGGGCCCGGGCCGCGCCAGCCGCCAGCGCCCTCCCGCGTCCTAGAGCGAGGTCTCGCTGCGGGAGGTGGACCCGCCAAAATGGCTCAGCCAATCCTCGATGGCCCCCTTGGGCTCATTGTCGCTGTTGAACGTGATTTCGGGATTGGCCATGGCGCCGCCCCTGTCCGGATCGGACTTGTGCCATTCCTTAAGCCTTCGCTCCGTCTCCAGCCAGATTTCAAAATCCTGGCCCGACGGCCTTCCTCTCGCCTCCCACACCCTGCGGGCGCATGCAGCGATCTGACCTTGGGTGAAGGTGGGGCTCGGGACTGCAGGTGAAGCGGAAACTCGGTTCGGGACCGCAGGTGGGACGACGGCTTTCTTGGATTTCATCGGGCAAATTGGCCCAAATCGGGCGATTGGCAATGGGGGCCGGGCAATTTTCCGCGGCGCCGAAATCACCGGCCCGCAGCTAAATTGTAACATTCCCCGCGCTTCCGTCATTTGACTCGCGGTCCCGCCTTTCCCATTCCTGTAGTGCCGAGGTCGATGCAGGACATCGGCTTCGCCCCGCCCCACCCCAAAAAACAATGTCCTCCTTCCTTGACCGGGAACGGATCGTCGCGCCGCCCGGATTCAGCCGGTGGCTGGTCCCGCCCGCGGCGATCGCCGTGCAGATGTGCATCGGCGAGATCTACGGCTTCAGCGTCTTCAACATCCCGCTGACCCGCGCGATCGGCATCACGAAGTCCATCGACGGCCAGGACTGGAAGGTCCCCCAGGTCGTCCTCGCCACCTATTCCCTGGGCCTCGTGATCCTGGGGCTCTCCGCCGCGTTCCTCGGCAAATGGGTCGAAAGGGAGGGGCCGAGGAAGACGATGTTCGCGAGCGCATGCTGCTTCTGCGGCGGCCTCGTCGTCGCAAGCTTCGGGGTCCACATCCATAGCCTCCTCGTGGTCGCGCTGGGATACGGCGTCATCGGGGGCATCGGACTCGGGCTGGGCTACATCGCCCCGGTCTCCACGCTCGTCAAGTGGTTCCCCGACAAGCCCGGCATGGCCACGGGCATGGCCATCATGGGCTTCGGGAGCGGCGCCATGGTCGGCTCACCCTTCGCGGTCGAGCTGATGAGCCGTTTCAAGACCCCCGCGTCCGTCGGCGTCGGGGAAACGTTCCTCGTGATGGCCGCCTGCTATTTCGTGATGATGAACTTCGGCATGCTGATCGTCAGGGTTCCGGCTCCCGGATGGAAACCCGAGGGCTTCGTGCCGTCCACGCACGAGAGGAAGCTGGTCACGACGGCCCAGGTCGTCGCCGACGAGGCGATGAAGACGCCCCAGTTCTACCTGCTCTGGGCCGTCCTGTGCTGCAACGTCACCGCGGGAATCGGCATCCTCGCCCAGGCGTCCCCCATGTGCCAGGACATGTTCGGCGTGTCACCCGTGGTGGCGGGCGGCTTTGTCGGCCTCCTCAGCATCTTCAACACGATCGGGCGCTTCGTGTGGTCCTCAGCCTCGGATTACACCGGCCGGAAGGCCATCTACGTGGTCTATTTTCTCCTCGGCTGCACGCTCTACTGCCTCATCCCCTTCAGCCAGAGTATCAACAGCGTGGCGCTCTTTGTCGTCCTGACCTGCATCATCATCTCGATGTACGGCGCGGGATTCTCGACCATCCCCGCCTACCTGCGCGACCTGTTCGGGACGTTCCAGGTCGGAGCCATCCATGGCCGCGTCATCACGGCCTGGTCGATGGCCGCCGTGCTGGGCCCGCAGATCGTGACCAACCTTTCCGCCTACCAGCGGGCGCATGGCGTGCCAAAGGCGGAGGCGTACAACACCACCCTCTACATCATGGCGGGGATCCTCCTCGTCGGCTTCGTCTGCAACCTTCTCGTGCGCCCCGTCGATCCCCGGCACCATTCGGCCGAGACCGGCACGGAAGGCACCCCCGCCAGGGCCTGAACCCATGAAGAAAACCTCCCCTCTCCTCGTCGCGCTCGCGTTCCTCGTGGTGGCCATCCCGTTGGGCTGGGGCTTCTACCGCAGTGTCAGGAACTCCATGCCGCTGTTCACCGCCGGCAACGCCGCCGCGGCCGCTCCCGTTCCCGCGGCGCCGAAGGCTCCCTAGACCAGGTGGAACCCAAGCGCCTCGAGTTCGTCCATGGTGAACGGCGCGCTCTCGAGCACCTCCTGGAGCTTGGACGCGGCATCCTGCATCGTCGCGGCGCTGAATACGGCGGCGCCGTCGTCGCGGTCATGCAGCTGCACGGCCCATGAGCCCGGCGCCGCGTCTGCGCTTGCCTGGATGACGGATCCGTACAGGTAGTTGCCGGGCAGGCCGGGATGCGGGCCGGCTCCGGGCACAAGGAAAAGGGTGTGCATGAGATCATGGGCGATGGGCAGCTTCTCGGCCCCGGCATGCTTGGCCCTGTGCAGGATGGGGCGCCCGGCGACCTTGATCCGGAAAGTTTCCGCCTTCGCGCGGAGCGCCGCCGGCAGGGACCCGACATAGCGGCCGAAGATGCCGGCGTTGGACTCCACGGCCCAGCCCTCGACCTGGCCGGCCGTGAAGGCCTCCAGGTTCGCGGCTTGGAAATGGGGAAGCTTGGCCAGCGACCGCGCGGTGACATGCCCGTCCTTGTGGTCCGCGTCCGCGTAGACCTGGTGCGCGGCGTAGAGCCTGGCCAGGGCGTCCTGGTAGGTGGGGGTGACCGGCACCGCGCCCACGGGGCTGTGCTCGATCAATTCGAGGACGGTCAGGTCAAACTGCGCGTGGGGGTCGTGGGGCATCGTGCTGCCCCATGGCATAGCCCGCGCCGGCCGCCAACACGATCCAATCTTGGTTGCACGGGATTCTTTTTTGGGCGACGATCCCGCAGGATCAAATATTCCCATGACGATCATGAGGCGAACACTCACCGCGGCGTTTTTTGTGGTTCTGGCGGGCGGCGCCGCGGCGGCGCCCCCGTCCAAGCAGGAGGTGCTCATGGCCATTTCGGTGCTGGAAAAGAACATCACGAGCCCGGATGCGGCCGACGCCGCGAAGACCGTCGTCGTGTACGCCCAGGAGAGCGACGACGTCATGGTCGACATCGGGCCCGAGCAGCTTCCGTGGGTCTCCGAGAAGTGGGGGCTGGAGAAGTCGCGTGAGCAGAACAACCAGTCCCTGCTCCTTGCGGCGTTTGTCGCCGGGAACATCCGGTCGCAGATCAAGAACGACAAGGCCGAGGACGACACCTATTCGGGATGGATCTTCGCGATAGACGCCTACAAGCGGCTTCGCACGAAAGGGGCCTTCCAGAGCCCTGCGATCGATTCCCTCAAGAAGATGGAGGACGACGGCACGCTTCTTCAGCACGCGAAGGACGTGCAGTTCAAGGATGAGGAATCGGACGCGCCGCGCCCGCCGTTTGCCTGAATCCCGCTATGGAGAAGGTGGCCGGCATAGGGGGGTTCTTCTTCCGGGCGAAGGACCCGGAGACCCTGAAGAAATGGTACGCCGCGCACCTTGGCGTCCTGGCGACCCCGGCCGACTACGATTCGCCATGCTGGCAGCAGGAAGGCGGCCCGACCGTGTTTGAGCCGTTCCCGGCCGATACGGATTACTTCCGGGATCTCGCGAAGGGCTGGATGACCAACTTTCGCGTGCTCAACCTCGATGCGATGGTCGACCAGCTCCGCTGCGCCGGAATCGAGGTGGAGGTCGATCTTCAGGAGTACCCGAACGGCAGGTTTGCCAGGCTGAACGATCCCGAGGGCAATCCCGTGGAGATATGGCAGCCGAAAGGCCGCGACGCGCCCCGGGCCGTCGGCAAGGACGCCGGGATGACCTAGGAGAGCCTCAAGGGAAGCAGCTTTCGCCGGGAACCTTGGGACTCCGCGGAAGACTATGGCGGCTATGGACGACGTTTCCCGCAACCGCTCCCTGGCCCATGCCCTGGTCCGGGTGACCCTCGGTATCAACATCGCGATCCACGGGCTCGCGCGGATCGGCCATATCGGCGCGTTTGCCTCCGGGATGCGCAGTGAGTTCAGCCAGACGATCCTGCCCGGTCCCCTGGTGGAGTTCGCCGGGTACGGCATTGTCATCGGCGAGGCCTGCATCGGCCTCCTGATACTGATCGGGCTCGGGCTGCGGGGCGCCCTGGTCGCAGGCATGCTGCTGATGATCCTCCTCCAGTTCGGCACGTGCCTGAGGCAGGACTGGAACACGGCCGGCGCGCAGCTGCTCTATGTCGGCGTCTACGGGGCGTTGCTGGCGACGCTGCATTGCGACCGGTACTCCGCCGACGGGTGCCGCCGACAAGGGCGCGGGATCGAGCCCGTCAGGCCCTGAAGCTCCGCCACCTCGCCAGCGGGAGGTTGGCGATCGCAATCAGCGCAAGCTGGGTCGCGATGAACGCGCTCAGCCACCAGAACGCCGCCTCCGTGAACCCGTAGCTGTGGAGCCCGATGCCGAGCATGTTGGTGCCGAACCAGCTCCAGCTGGTGACGATGTTCCCGAAGACGGCGAGGCACATCAGGCCGCGCTGCTTCACCAGGCCGCCCCAGCGCGCGTGGAGGATCAGCGCGTTCCAGATGACGATGATCAGCGCCCCGTTCTCCTTCGGGTCCCAGCCCCAGAACCGCCCCCATGACTGGTCGGCCCAGATGCCCCCGAGGGTCGTCCCCACAAAGCTGAACAGCGTCGCGAAGCACACGATCCCGTAGACCATTCGGGCGAGGGCGTCGGCCGTGGCCTTGTCCAGCGTGCGCGTGAACACTCCCCGCAGGATGTAGATCACCGCGAGGATTCCGGCGAGGAAGGTGGACGCATAGCCCGTCGTCACGACGACGACGTGGGTCCCAAGCCAGAAGTTGGAGTCGAGGACGGCCCGCATCATCTCGAGCGTGTCCCCCGCGAGCGCGAGGTGGTGCGCGATGAGGAGCGTCGCAAACCCGATCATGCCGGCCGCGGCGGTCCCGATCGCGTTCCTGTAGGTCGCCTCTAGGACGAGGCACAGGGCCACCGACCCCCAGCCGATGAAGAGGGCCGAGGAGTAGAGGTTTGTGACCGGCGGCCGTCCCTCGAGCCACATGCGGGTCGCGATCCCCGCGGTGGTGACCGCCCAGCCGAGCGCGACAAGGCCCCACGCAGAGACCCGGGCGGTCTCGGGCCACTTGAGCCAGGAGAGCACGGCGCAGAGGAACGCGGCCAGGAAGATCCACATCCCGGCGTAGAAGGGCTGGGCGGCGTTGAAGATCGTCTCGACCCGGGCCTTGCGGACCTGCCGGCCGAACCGCTTCTCCAGGCTGGACCCGTAGATCTTCACGATGTGCTCGAAGCTCGACGGCTCGTTGCTGCGCCACGAGTAGCCCATGCCGGCGTAGGCAAGCACCGAGGGGTTGACGTAGCCCTTCCCGAAGGTTTCCAGGAGGGCGTGGCCCGAGTTATGCCATGCGTTCGGGTCGGGATCGTCCTCGTCGGGCGGGATGGCAAGGAGGTCCGTGCTCTCGGCCATGCCTATGAACCGCTGGCCCTCGTCTATGATCGCGGTGGCCTTGGCCTCGTCGTGGGGCTTGCCGGCCTCCTTCGCCCGCACCGCCTCCACCCCGTCGGAGAGCGTCTCCTGGAGATGCAGCAATTCCCCGAGGAAGTCCTTGCTGCCCTCCGGCTCGAGCGATCGCCTGAGGCGCAGGTAATGGGAAAGGTTGCCGTAAAGCTGGACGACGGACGACTGGAACCGGGTCCGCGTCTGGGGCTCGACGGGCTCGGCCAGCTTCTCCTGGGCCTCGATCTCCGCAAGGTGCGGTGCGAGCTCGTTGAACGACATGTACTGGATGGAGAGGTCCGCCTTGTTTGTCCCGACGAGCGAGAGGATGTCCGGGTTGTCGACGTAGAAGATCCTGTAGGTGTCCGCCTTTTCCGGGACGAACAGGACGTCGAGGAGCCACTCGTCGGGCGTCAGCTCCTTTTTCTCGGGGGTGGTGACGTCCTGATAGCCCTGGATGACGAGGAGCGTGCTGCGCGCCACCGAGTCGAGCGGCTTGATCCGGCCCTCCGCCAGGACGGGCAGACGGCCGAAGGCCTGCACGGCGTCCGGCTCGCCGCCCGGGTGGGGCGCAAGGCCCAGGAGGACGCAGATGGCGGCGACCGCCACGACAAAGAACGGGATCCTCTGCCTCATGCGCGCCTCCTCCCGCGGGCAAACTCGGCAAGGTGTATCAGGAACTGGATGACAAGGCCGAGGGCGATCGCGCCGCAGGCAATGTAGGGGGCGAGCCAGCTCGGGTTGCGCACGACCTGGAGGATCGTCGTCCGGTCGGTGCTGGGGTCGAAGCTCGCCTGGTAGTACGTGAGCCCCGCATAGCGCAGCGGGTTGTTCATGTAGATCAGGACCTCGCGGCCGTCGCCGCCCTCGGGCGGGTTGATCCGGACCTTGCTCGAGAAGTTCTTGGGGATGTCGGTGCCGGGATAGATGTCGTGGCTGAACTTCTCAAGCGTGATGGAATAGGGCGAGTAGTGCCGCACCGGCCTGAGGAAGAGCTTCCACGTCCGGCCCGCGTAATTGAACTCCTGCGGGTTCCCCAGGAGCGTGTGGACGATCCACGTGCCCAGGGAGCCCTCGGGGCCGACGAGCTCGACGAACGCGGCCGGGTTGTTGCGCAGGTCGTCCTGGTAGGAGACCTCGGCCGGGACCGCGGCCAGCATCGGCCCCATGCCCTGGGTTGCCGGCGAAGGCGGCGCGTTCGGCGTCTTCGAGCGGAGCGTGACCGTCGAGTTGGGATAGTATTCCCTGGGAACGACGCGAAAGGGAAGCTTGGGGCTCTGGACGACGGTCCCGTTCGCGAGCATCGACTCGGGGATCGCCACGACATCGTCGAACTTCGGGTCCGTCGCGTCGATGATCGCGAGCTCGTTGAGGCGGATGCTCTCCGAGTAGTTCCTGGTCTCGCCCTCGTCCAGGCGCATCTGGAAGTCCTGCTGCACGAGGCCGGAGACGAGCTCGCCGACAAGGAGCAGGATCAGCCCGGCGTGCGTGATCCAGATGCCGGACTTCCTCCACCCCATCCTGAACCGGTACGCGTGCGCGGACACCAGGTTAACGAGGAGGAGCCCGCCGATCAGGTACCCGCCGGGGAAGACCGGGAAGCGGAACTCGCCCAGCCTCACGAAGACGAAGAACGAATGGAAGAATCTCTGCTGCACCCCCCAGACGCCCAGGTTCACCTGGCCGAGCGTCGCCCAGAACACGAGGATGATCGACAGCGCGAGGAGGACCACCGTCAGCCTGAGGGAGACGAAAAGATTGCGGACCTGTCTGATGAGGGGCGGCATCGGCGCTCAGGGAGCCTTGACGGTGTGCAGGAACCCGATGAAGGCGGGCTTGGAGGCCTTCACGGAGGCCTCGGGCCCCATGAGCTTGAAGAACCAGGTCGAGCCCCCAAAGGGGACGATCGCCCCGAGGATGGACTTCGCGCCGGGATCGCCCGGGGGGAAAAGCTCAACGATCGTGATCTTGAGCCCGTTGGACTCGACCCGGCTCACCGCGGAGTCGAGGTCATCCGCACGCAGGAGGGAAAGCCCCACCTGGCCGCGCCAGCGGTTGACGTTGGCGAGCTCGCCCCCGACATCGCCCGGGAAGGCCGTGACCGAGAGGTCCGATTCCCCGGCGTCGGCGGCCACGGAATAGCTCGCCTTCCGCATCGCCGAGGCCGGCTTTGCCTTCCATGACGCGGGCGCCTCCCAGGCAAGGTCGGCGCCGGAGGCGGTCGGGACCGAGGTGTCGGCCATCGGAGCCCCGGCAGCCTGGTCGCCCGGGGTCCCGGCGTCGGCCGCCGCCGCCATCGGGAGCTCCGGCTCCTTTTCCTTGGGCACCCGGTAGGTGGCCACCTTGTCCTCTCCGCACGCGGTCAGGAACAGCGCTGCCGCGGCCAGGCCGGATAGGATTGTGCGCGAAGGCATTGAAGGGCCAACCTTTCCCCTCCTGCCTGAAAACTCAATCCCGATCCGCGCGCAGGGGCGTCCTGCCGTCCGCGAACTCGGCCTCGAGCCGCTGGCCGGGCACGATGCCCGCGCTCCGGATGACGGGCGCGCCCTTGTCGTCCCGCATGATCGCGAACCCGCGGCTGAGCACCGAGCGCGGGCTCGCGCCCACGAGCCTCTTTCCAAGCGAGTGAAGCCGCTGCCCCAGGATGAGGACGCGGGTCGCGGGTGAGGCCCGCTCAAGCCGGGAGACCGCGCCTGAGAGCCGGTGGCCGCAGACCAGGAGGGACGAGCGGAGCGCCGACGCGAGGCGGTTCGAGAGGTCGTCGAGGCGCAGGTAGCCGCGCTCGACAAGCGCGGCCGGCGAGAGCAGGCGAAGCCGGGAACGCCCGTGGGCGACGCGCTCCCGGGCGCGGCTCATGGCGGCGGTAAGGGCGCCTTCTATCGCCTGCCGGGCCGACTCGGTCCTTTCCGCGACCCGCACGAACTCGCTCGAGATCCGCTCGGCGGCGGCGCTCGGCGTCTCGGCCCGCCAGTCGGCCGCGAAGTCGCACAGCGTGAAGTCGATCTCGTGGCCCACCGCGGAAATCGTCGGCACGCGGCACGCCGCCACCGCGCGCACAAGGGCCTCCTCGTTGAAGGCCCAGAGGTCCTCGATGCTTCCGCCGCCGCGCCCGATCACGATCAGGTCGAATATCCCGAGCGTCTCGGCCACCCGCAGCATCCCGGCCATCTCCGCCGCGGCGCCCTCCCCCTGCACCCTGGACGGGAGGACGACGACCCTGCCGCGCCAGCCGCGCCGGATCAGGATCCTCATGAAGTCCTGGACGGCGGCGCCCGTCGGCGAGGTGAGGAAACCCACGGTCGCCGGCATCTGCGGGATCGGCTTCTTGCGCTCGGGATCGAACAGGCCCTCGTCCGAGAGCCGGCGCTTGAGCGCCTCGTATTCCCGCTGGAGGGCCCCGACCCCGTCGGCGACCAGCGTCCTGACGACCAGCTGGTAGCGGCCCTGGGGCTCGTAGACGCCGACGTCGCCGTAGGCCACGACCTGCAGCCCGTCCCTGAGCTGCACGGTCAGCCTCGACGCGTGGGTCCGGAACATGACGGCCGGCAGCTGGGCACCCGCGTCCTTGAGCGAGAAATAGACGTGCCCGCTCGGCTGGGCGCGCAGGTTGGAAACCTCGCCCCGCACCCAACAGGAGTCGATGGCACCCTCGAGGACCGCCTTCACCCGCCGGGTGAACTCCGTGACGGTCAGGGGCCGGGCCTGCGGCCCCGCGACCCCAAGGTCAATCGATTCGGGCGGCATAGCGCTTGCGGATCCAGTGCACGAAGGCCGTCGCCGCGACCAGGACGCCGACGCCGGTCCCCACCAGCTTGAAGTTCCCGTTGAAGACACCCTTGCCGAGGACGACGAACGCGACGGACCACGGAAGGATGCAGAGCCACGAGACGACCATGTAGAGCCGGAACGGCACCTCGGCCAACCCGAGGATGTAGGACTGCATGAAGAACGGCGGCCCGGGGGTCAGGCGGATGACGAGGGCGATGTTGAGCGCGTTGGACTCCGTCACCCGGGGAATGCTGTAGCCGTAGCGCTCCGCGAACTTCGAGAGGAGAGGGCGCAGCGCGTAGCGCGCGAGCCAGTAGGTCAGCGCGAGGTTGGCGGCGATCGCGACCATCACGGCGGCGATCACGCCCGCCATGCTCATCTGCGGGGCGAAGGCCTCGCCCGCCACGATCGTGAACGCGCTCAGCGGCGCGCCGACGGCCGGCAGGAAGGCCGTGGCGGCAAAGTACACCCAGGGTCCCGCGTCGCGGATGACGGCCATCCCCTGGGTCGCCAGCCCTCGGAGGTTGACCCCGCGCAGCAGCAGCAGTGCCGCCGCGACGATTACAAAGGCGACGATGCAAAGCTGAAACAGCGGGAGCTTCCTCTTCTTCACGGGCTCGTCGGGCGACATGGGACCAGCCTCCCGGCCCCGCGATCCACCGTCAAGAACTCGCACGCGGGCGCCGCGCAGCGGCCGGGGAGGGAGCCTCCTGCGGCCTGCGTTTCCCGGGGAGGGCCGGCGGGGGCGGATTCCGCCGGTCCGCGAAACACCCAGTTGGCGGCCGCGAAACCATAACGGGCTCGCGTGGCGGGGCGCCCGGCGTTGTCATTTCCCTCGGTGTCGAGCATGGCCCTGAACAAGGACTTTCCCCAGCAACCCGACCCGTTTCGACGGGGCATTGCGGTCGCGGCGCCGGCCGCCCTCGCCCTCGCCTACGCCCTGGGGCACCTGACCTGGTACCTGGGGACGCCGCTCGGCCGCGTGCCGGTGCTCGACGAGCGGGAGAACCTCGACCTTGCGGAGGCCATCTTCGGGGGGACCCTGCCCTCCGCGCCCTTCTACCGCGCGCCCGGCTACGCCCTTGCGCTCGCGGGCCTGCGCACCGCGGGGATTTCGGCGGACGGGCTTTTTCCCGCCGCGCTCCTGCTCGGCGCGGTGCTCCATGCCGTCAACGCGGCGCTGGTCGCGTGCATCGCCAGGCGCTGGTTCGGCAACGGCGCGGCTCTCGCCGCAGGCCTTCTCCTCGCGCTCGATCCCGTGCTGGTCCACTATGCGACCCAGGCGCTGGACGCCACCCTCTCGCTCACGCTCTTCCTTCTCGGCCTCAATTTCCTCGCGGCGGCGCTGGCCGCGCCCGACCGGGCGCGGGCGTGGGCCGGCGCGGGGATCTCGTGGGCGGCCGCTGCGCTCGTCCGGCCGAACTACCTCGCCGCGTGGGTCCTTGTCCCCGCGCTCGCGGTGTTTCCGTCCCGGCCCCAGCGCGGGCGCATCCTCGCGGCATCCCTCGCGGGAGTGCTCCTCCTCGGGGCCGCCTCGGCCTGGCAGTGGCGCGTCGGCGGCGTCGCGGGCTTCCTGCCGTGGCAGGGCGCCTACAACCTCTGGGCGGCGAACCGGCCGGGGGCGAATGGCCGCTACTACACCCAGCAGGTAAGCCTTTCGCCGGAACTCGCGCGGGCCAATCCCGCCCGGGCGGAATCGGTCATCCTCTACAGGGCCGAGACCAAGGGCGCCCCGGAGGAGATTCCGCTGATGAACGCCTACTGGCGCGGCCGCTTCCTCGGGGAGGTCTCGTCCCATCCCGTGCGCTGGGCCGGCCTCGAGGCGCGGAAGGCCTACGCGCTCCTCAACAACTGGGAGCAGTACAACAACAAGACCTTCGCGTTCCACAAGGCCCGCTCACCCTGGCTGCGGTGGAACCCGATCTGCTGGGGGGCGCTGCTCGTGCTGGGGGTCGCCGGCGCCGCGCGGCTGGGATCCGAGTCGCCGCATGCCGCGGCGGCCCTGGCTGCGGTTTCGGCCGCATGCGCCGCCTCCATCCTCCTCTTCTTCGTGAGCGCCCGCTTCCGGCTGCCGCTGGCGGCCATCCTCGCCGTGCTGGCGGGGGGCGCGATTGCCGCCCCGGGATTCTGGATGGAGTGGCCCGCGGGCCGGCGCGCGGCGCTCGGGGGCGCCGTCGCCCTTGCGGGCCTTGTCGCCTTTTCCGGGCTCGGGGGCGTCCGCGACCGCTCGACGTTTGTCCAGGACCATGTGCTCCTCGCCCGCGCGGCATTCACGGTGGGGGATGACGCGACCGCGCTCGCCGAGGCGAGCGAGGCCCTCCGCATGCAGCCCTGGCACCCCGATGCGGCGATCATCGCCAACGCCGCGGCGGCGGAGCTCGCGAAGAAGGCGGCCGCGCCATGATCCCGTCCCGCGGCATCCTAGCCATGTGGATATCGATCGGCGCCTGCGCCGCCGCGGCCTTCTGGATCGCCGACGGGGTCGCCCCGTGGAATGGCGACCTGGGGAACGCGTGGCACCACTACGAGTACCTGGCCGAGGGCTTCCTGCGGGGCCACACGTACCTGTCCGTCGAGCCGGACCCGCGGCTCCTCGAGCTCAAGGATCCCTACGATCCCGTTGCCAACAAGCCCTACCGCCTCTGGGACGCGAGCCTCTACCACGGCAAGTACTACCTCTACTACGGCCCCGCCCCCGCCCTCGCGCTCATGCTGCCCTGGCGGGTCCTGACGGGCCATGCGCTGCCCCAGCGCCTCGCGGTCGGCGCGTTCGCCGTCCTCGGGCTGGCGGGTCTCGCCCTGCTCCTTCGGGAGGTGCGCGACCGCCATTTCCCGCGGCTGCCGGACGCCGCGCTGGGGGCCATCGTCATCGTCGCCTTTCACGCATCGTGGCTCCCCGTCGCGCTGCGGCGCCCGTCCTTCTGGGAGATGCCGATCGTGTCGGCCGTCGCCTTCCTCTGGTGGTCGGTCTATTTCCTCTGGAAATTCCATGACACGGGAGGGAGGGCCCGATGGGCCGTGGGCGGGGGCGTGGCGCTGGCGCTCCTCATGGGCTGCCGCGTGACCTTTGTCTTCTCGGCGGTCGCGATCGCGCTCCTTTTCCTTGCGCCGGTCCCCGGGCCCGGGGCGGCCCGGAGGTGGGGCAAGGCCCTCATCGCGGGCTCCCTCGCGTTCGCGGGAGGCGTCGGCCTCCTCCTCTACAACCATGCCCGGTTCGGCAGCTGGCTCGAGTTCGGGCAGAGCTACCAGCTCTGGGGCGCGGAATACCGCGGCCTTCATTTCTTCAGCCTCGGGAACATCCCGTTCAACGCCCACGCGTATCTCCTCTCGCTGCCGCAGGCCGGGCCGTACTTCCCGTTCCTCCACCCCTTCTGGACCGACGACCGCCCGGAGGGATACCTGGGTTTCGAGGAGATCTACGGCGTCGTCTTCATGATGCCCGTCCACCTCGCCGGACTCGCCGCATGCGCCTGGGCGTGGCGCCATCGCGCCGTCCTCGGCGCGCGCGCGGCCGCGGTCGCCCTGGCCGCCTCGGTGTGCGCTTCGGTGTTCGCCGGGCTGATCCTCTTTTCCTGGGGGGGCGCCTGCTCGCGCTACAGCACCGAGCTCCTCGCGGGATGGACCGTCGCCACCTCGGTCGGCCTGATGGCGGTGTTCGGCTCGGAGCCCGGGGCGGGCCCGGGCCGGCTCATCCGGATCCTCACGGCGGCCGCGGCATGCTGGAGCGTCGCGTGCGTGTGGCTCGCCTCGGCGGAGTTCCGGGGATTCATGGCGCGCACGAACCCGCGGACCTACGCGGCGCTGGCGCACGCGCTGGACGAGCCGAGCCAATGGTGGATCCACGGGAAGGAGATCCGCTTCGGGCCCGTCGACCTCGTCCTGCGCGTCCCGCCCTCGGCGGACGGGACAAGGACCGTCCTTATGGCGAGCGGGCGGCCCCAGAGGGTGAACCAGCTGGTGCTGGAGCGCGTGGACGCGGACCACGTGCAGCTGGCCCTCGTCCAGAACGAATTCCGGGTCCTCGAGTCGCCCGAGCTCGCTGTGAAGGGCGACCGGATGCACCTCCGCCTGGAAGCCCCCTGGCTGTATCCCCCGCCTGAGCATCCGTACTGGGACGGCGTCGACCCGGCCGTCGCGCACGAGTTCCAGACGCGGTTCTCGCTCGATTGGGGCTCGGGAGGCGTCCACCTCCACTCGACGCGCTCGGTCGATGCCGTCGGGTTTGAACCGGCGGTCGAGGGCCGCCCGCAGGACGGTACGAACTCGCCCTATGTCGAGACCGTCCGGCCGGTCGCGCCCAACCCATGAAGGCGCCCGAGCGCGAAATTCCGCCGCGAACAGCCCCTTTCTGGGCGGCGCTCGCCGCATGCGCCCTTCTTGCGTCCTGGATTGCGAATAGCGCGGCGGTCCTGGACGACAGTCACTACAGGAATGCATGGCATCACTATGAGTACCTGGCGGAGGGATTCCTGCATGGCCACACGTACCTGTCCGTCGCGCCGGAACCCGGGCTCCTGAAACTCAAGGATCCCTACGATCCCGAGTCCAACGCGCACTACCGGCTTTGGGACGCAACCCTCTTTGGCGGGAAATACTACCTTTATTTCGGTCCAACCCCCGCCCTGTTCATGCTGCCCTGGCGGATCGTCACCGGGCACCCGTTTCCCCAGCGCCTCGCGGTCGCGGCATTCGCGGCGGCCGGGCTCGCCGCGTTGGCGCTCCTTCTCTTGGGCGTGCGCAAACGGCATTTCCCAAGCTTGTCGGCGGTCGCCCTGGGTGGGATCCTTGTCGTCGCATTCCACGCCTCGTGGCTGCCCGTGACTCTGCGCCGACCGGCCGTGTGGGAGCTGCCGATCGTGGCGGCGGTCGCATGCCTTTGGTGGGCGATTTTCTTCCTCTGGAAGTTTCACGACTCGGGAGGGGGTGCCCGATGGGCTGTGGCCGGGGGCACGGCCATCGTGCTCCTCATGGGCTCCCGCGTGACCTTCGTCTTCGCCGCCGGCGCGATCACGCTTCTTTTTCTCACGCCGGGCTTCGGCATTGGCCCGAAGGGAACCCGAAGCTGGAATGGGGCCTTGATTGTCGCGGCGCTCGCATTCGCGGGGGGCGTCGCCCTCCTCTTCTACAACCATGAGCGGTTCGGCAAGTGGCTCGAGTTTGGGCAGACCTTTCAGCTCTGGGGCGGCGATGAGCGGCAGGTCCAGCACTTCAGCGTTCGGTACCTGCCGTACAATGCATGGGTCTATCTACTCTCGATGCCGGAGTTTGGGCCATACTTCCCGTTTCTCCACCCGTTCTGGAGCGCCGATCGTCCGGTTGGGCATCTGGGCACCGACGAGATTTATGGAGTCCTGTTCATGATGCCCATCCATCTCGCGGGCTTTGCCGCGTGCGGATGGGCATGGCGAAACCGCGCCGTGCGCGGGAGCCGAGCGACAAGAGCAGCCCTTGCAGCCGCAATCTGCGCAACCGTGCTAGCCGGCCTGATTGTCTTCTGCTGGGTTGGAGCCTGCTCTCGCTACACCACCGAGCTGCTCGCGGGATGGACCGTGGCTACCTCCGTCGGCCTCATGGCCGTGTTTGCACCGGGCGAGAGACCGCGCCCGGGCCGCGCGCTCCGGATCCTGGCGGTGGCTGCAGCGTGCTGGAGCCTGGCGTGCGTGTGGCTTGCCTCCGCGGAATCCCGCGGCTACATGGCCAGGGAGAATCCGCAGATATATTCGGCACTGGCTCACGTCCTTGATTATCCGAGCCTGTGGTGGGCCCGGGTGCGGGGAAACCATTTTGGGCCCGTCGAGATGACCGTACGCATCCCTCCTTTCTCCGGCGCGACGACGACCGTGCTTGTCGCAAGCGGGCGTCCCCAGATGGAAAACAGGCTGTTCATCAGCCGGGTGGACGCCGGGCACGTCCGTTTGTCTCTCCTCGAAAATGACCACTCCGTTCTCGAATCGCCGGAGATCGCCCTCACGGGCGACCGGCTGGACGTCCGCCTGGATGCTCCCTGGCTCTATCCCCCGCCTGCGCATCCGTACTGGGAGGGCCTAGATGCCGGCGTCGCTCGCGAGCGCCAGACGTTTTTTTCCATCGATTGGCGCTCCGGGGTCGCCCGTGAGCACTCGACGCGCTCCGTCGATCCGGTCGGACTTGACCCGGTCGTCGCAAGCCGATCGGTGGTGGCACCCGGGGAACCCTATGTCGAATCCGTCCGCCCGGCACCGAGCCGATGAACCCGCCCAAGATCCCCGGATCCGGACTGGTCGCCGCCCCGCTTTGGGCGGCGCTGGCGGCATGCGCCCTCCTCGCATTCTGGATCGCAATGGGCGCGGCAAGATTGGAGGACAACCCGCACGGGGACGCCTGGCACCACTATGAGTACCTGGCGGAGGGATTCCTGCATGGCCACACGTACCTGTCCGTCGCGCCGGAACCCGAGCTCCTGAAACTCAAGGATCCCTACGATCCCGAGACCAACGCGCACTACCGGCTTGGGGACGCAACCCTCTTTGGCGGGAAATACTACCTTTATTTCGGTCCAACCCCCGCCCTGTTCATGCTGCCCTGGCGGATCGTCACCGGGCACCCGTTTCCCCAGCGCCTCGCGGTCGCGGCATTCGCGGCGGCCGGGCTCGCCGCGTTGGCGCTCCTTCTCTTGGGCGTGCGCAAACGGCATTTCCCAAGCTTGTCGGCGGTCGCCCTGGGTGGGATCCTTGTCGTCGCATTCCACGCCTCGTGGCTGCCCGTGACTCTGCGCCGACCGGCCGTGTGGGAGCTGCCGATCGTGGCGGCGGTCGCATGCCTTTGGTGGGCGATTTTCTTCCTCTGGAAGTTTCACGACTCGGGAGGGGGTGCCCGATGGGCTGTGGCCGGGGGCACGGCCATCGTGCTCCTCATGGGCTCCCGCGTGACCTTCGTCTTCGCCGCCGGCGCGATCACGCTTCTTTTTCTCACGCCGGGCTTCGGCATTGGCCCGAAGGGAACCCGAAGCTGGAATGGGGCCTTGATTGTCGCGGCGCTCGCATTCGCGGGGGGCGTCGCCCTCCTCTTCTACAACCATGAGCGGTTCGGCAAGTGGCTCGAGTTTGGGCAGACCTTTCAGCTCTGGGGCGGCGATGAGCGGCAGGTCCAGCACTTCAGCGTTCGGTACCTGCCGTACAATGCATGGGTCTATCTACTCTCGATGCCGGAGTTTGGGCCATACTTCCCGTTTCTCCACCCGTTCTGGAGCGCCGATCGTCCGGTTGGGCATCTGGGCACCGACGAGATTTATGGAGTCCTGTTCATGATGCCCATCCATCTCGCGGGCTTTGCCGCGTGCGGATGGGCATGGCGAAACCGCGCCGTGCGCGGGAGCCGAGCGACAAGAGCAGCCCTTGCAGCCGCAATCTGCGCAACCGTGCTAGCCGGCCTGATTGTCTTCTGCTGGGTTGGAGCCTGCTCTCGCTACACCACCGAGCTGCTCGCGGGATGGACCGTGGCTACCTCCGTCGGCCTCATGGCCGTGTTTGCACCGGGCGAGAGACCGCGCCCGGGCAGGGCCGTCCGGTTCCTCACGGTGGGCGCGGCATGCTGGAGCGTCGCATGCGTGTGGCTCGCGTCCGCCGACGCCAGGGGATACATGGCCCTGTCGAACCCGAGGGTCTACCGGGCGCTGGCGCACGCGCTGGACGAGCCGAGCGAGTGGTGGATCCGCGGGGAGGGGATCCGCTTCGGGCCCGTCGACCTGGCCGTGCGCATTCCCGGATCGCCGGAAACCGCCGGGACCGTGCTCATGGCAAGCGGGCGCCCCCAGCTGATGAACCGGTTGATCGTCAATCGTGTGGACGCGGGCCATGTCCGGCTCGTCCTGCTCGCGAACTACCGCCGGATCCTCGAGTCCCCCGAGATCGCCGTGAGGGGCGGCCTGCTGCGCGTCCGCCTCGACGCGCCCTGGCTGTTTCCCCCGCCCGCGCATCCCTACTGGGACGGCGTGGACCCGGCCGCCGCGCGGGAGCGGCAGACGCTGTTCTCCATGCAATGGGACTCGGGGGCGGTCCAGGCGCACTCCACGCGGTCCGTCGATCCCGTGGCGCTTGAGCCGCTGGTCAGGGACCGCTCGCTGGCCGAACCCGGCTCGCCGTATGTCGAGTCGGTCGCCCCGGCCGCCGCAAGTCCATGAATCCCCCCGAACACGGCGCGACCCGGCCGGGCATGGCGCCCCTCTGGGCGGCGCTCGCGGCCTGTGCGCTCCTCCTTTTCTGGATCGCGAACGGCGCGGCGGTGTTCGAGGGCGACAAAGGGGACGCCTGGCATCACTACGAGTACCTGGTCGACGGCTTCCTGAAGGGCCACGCGAGCCTCTCCGTCGAGCCGGCGCCCGAGCTCCTCAGGCTGCGCGACCCGTACGATCCCGCGCAGAACGGGCCGTGGCGCCTCTGGGACGCGAGCCTCTACCACGGCAAGTTCTACCTCTACTTCGGACCCACCCCCGTCCTCGTCATGCTGCCGTGGCGGGTGATCACCGGCCACCCCATGCCGGAGAGGCTCGCCGTGGCGGTCTTCGCGGCGGGCGGCCTCGCCGGGCTCGCGCTCCTCGTCGCCGGCGTCCGGCGGCGGCATTTTCCGGCGCTGAGCCCGGGCGCCGCGGCCGCCATCCTCGTGGTCGCCCTGTGCGCGTCATGGCTTCCGGTCACGATCCGGCGACCGGACGTGTGGGAGCTTCCGCTCGTGGCCGCGTGCGCCTGCCTGTGGTGGGCGTTCTACTTCCTGTGGCGCTGCCTGGGCTCGGAAGGAGGCGCGCGGTGGGCGCTCGCCGCCGGCGCCGCCGTCGCGCTCATGCTTGGCTCGCGCCCGACCAGCCTCTTCGCGGGCGCCGCGCTACTGCTGCTCCTGTTCGATTCCCGGAGGCCGCTCGCCCCGCGCTTCACCCTGGCGGCCGCGGTCGCCCTGGCCGGGGGGCTGGCGCTCCTCGCCTACAACGTCGAGCGATTCGGCCATCCCCTCGAATTCGGGCAGAGCTACCAGCTCTGGGGCGCCGACGAGCGCGACGTCCGGCACTTCAGCCCGCTCTACGCCCCCTACAACGCCTGGGTCTATCTCCTCTCGCTGCCCGACCTGAGCCCGTACTTCCCGTTCGTGCTCGCCGTGCCGCCGGGCGGCCAGCCCGCGGGCCACCTGGGCATCGACGAGATGCATGGCGCGCTCTTCGCGATCCCCATCCAGCTGGCCTCCCTCGTCGCGGTCGCGTGGGCCTGGCGCAGCCGGGGCGACCCCGGCGCGCTCGCCCTCAGGCGAACGATCTGGGCCGCCGCGCTCGCCTCCGTGTTCGCGGCGTGCATCCTCTTCTGCTTCGCCGGCGCCGCGTCGCGCTACATCACCGAGCTCTTCGCCGGCGCGACGGCCGCGACCGCGATCGGCCTCGCGGCGCTCTTCGGCGGCTACCCGCGCGGGGCCGCCGGCAACGTCCTGAGGCTCCTCGCCCGGTGCGCGGGCGCCTGGACCGTCGGCTATGTCGCCCTCGCCTCCGCCGAGCACAGGATCCTTTTCCGAAAGACGGACCCCGCCGTCTATGCCGCCGCGGCCCGCCTGCTCGACTACCCGAGCGCCTGGGCCTCCGGGCGCCGGGGCGCGGTGTTCGGGCCGATGGAGATCTCCGTGCGGGTCAGGCCGGGCGCCGGCCCGTCGTCGACGGTGCTCGTCGCGAGCGGCCGGCCGGGCATGATGAACGAGCTGATCCTCGAGCGGACGGATCCGACGCACGCCCGCCTGGTCCTCGCGGAGAACGTGCTCTCCGTGGTCGTGGCAAGCCCGGTCGTGGACCTTCGCGACGGAACCTTGGAGGCGCGGATCGACGCCCCGTGGCTCTACCCGCCCCCGCCGAGCCCCTGGTGGGACCGCTTCGATCCGGTCCTGCGGGCCGACCTCAGGACCCGGTTCGCGATCGCGGTCGACGGGGAGGTCTCCGCGGCGCACACGCCGCGGTTCTTCGACGCCACGCGCTTCGAGCCCTGGATCACGGGAAGGGACCCGTCGGCCCCTCAGGACGCGTGGGTCGAATGGGCGAGGCCGGTCGCGCCGCGGGCGGATAAAAGCTTCCGTTAGCCCCGGCCGCCTTCCATCCTCCCGACCCCCACGAATGAAGCTCTCGATCGTCATTCCCTGCTACAACGAGGCCAAGACCATACGCACCATCATCGAGCGCGTGCGCAGCTCCCCCTATCCCGACAAGGAGATCATCATCGTGGACGACTGCTCGCGCGACGGCACCCGGGACCTCCTGCGGACCCAGATCGAGCCGATGGTCGACAAGGTCATCTACCACGAGACGAACCAGGGGAAGGGCGCGGCGCTCCGGACCGGCTTCGCGGCCGCGACCGGCGACGCGGTCATCGTCCAGGACGCCGACCTGGAGTACGACCCCAACGAGTACCCCAAGCTGGTGAAGCCGATCGCGGACGGGAAGGCCGACGTCGTGTTCGGGTCGCGCTTCATGGGCGGCGAGCCCCACCGCGTGCACTACTTCTGGCACATGGTGGGAAACAAGTTCCTCACGCTGCTCTCCAACATGTTCACGAACCTCAACCTCACGGACATGGAGACCTGCTACAAGGTGTTCCGCCGGGACGTGCTCCAGAGGATCCGGATCGAGGAAGACCGGTTCGGGTTCGAGCCGGAGATCACGGCGAAGGTCGCCAAGCTCAACGTCATCATCTTCGAGGTCGGCATCAGCTACTACGGGCGCTCGTACGCCGAGGGGAAGAAGATCGGCTGGCGCGACGGGTTCCGCGCGCTCTGGGCGATCCTCAAGTACAACGTGCGCTGATTATCGCGCGGCCGGGAGGGCCTTCAGCCTTTCGAGCCGGGCGCGCGCCTCCGTGTCGCCCGGATCGAGGGCCAGGGCCCTGGCGTACTCCCCGATCGCCTCCCGGTTCCTCCCCGCGGCCTCAAGCGCCAGGGCGACGTCGTGGTGAAAGGGCGCCTGGTCGGGCTTCGGCGGGAGCAGGCGGCCGTACTGCGCCAGCGCGTCGCTGTAGCGGCCCATGCGATAGAGGACGAGCCCGAGGCTGCGGCGCGCCTCGAAGTCGCCGGGGTCGATCCGGAGCGCCGCCACGAACTGCTCCGCCGCCTCCGCCAGCTTCCCCTCGTCGGCGAGCGCGGTCCCGAGGGCGATCCGCGCGCGCGGGTTGGACGGGCGGCGAAGGACCGTGTCGTCCCAGATCGAGGTCTCGGTCCGGTAGTCCCGGTTGCGCAGGACCGTGCCGGCGCCCAGCACCAGGGCCAGCCCAAGGAACAGCGGCAGGCTGAGCCTGCCGAGGAGCTCCCAGAACGCCCCCACGAAAACGGCGACGACCGCCGCGAGCGGAAGGTACATGCGGTGGTCGGCCATGGGCTGGAAGGCCACCGGGACGACGCTCGAGCTCGGCGCAAGGACCAGGAAGAACCACACGCCCGCGAACCCCAGCAGGCTCCGGCGCCAGAACGCGTCAAAGGCGATCGCGCCGATCATGAGGATGGCGATGACCCAGGGAACCGTGTCGCCGACGCTGCCGACGATCCCGATCCCGTAGTCGAGGACCAGCGGGTACGGCCACGCCGCGAGAAGGATGTAGTGGGCGACGACCCATCCCTCGGTGAGGCTGTACGCCCACCACGAGTAGCCGAGCCCGAAGCCCACGCCGCGCCGGCCGAGGCCCGCGGACAGGAGGACCGGGATGATCCACGTCGCGGCGAGGCCCAGGTAGAGGCCCCCCCGGAGGCGGAGCGCCCGCCGGAAGGTTCCCGCGACGAATGCGCGGTCGTACGCCAGGACGATCAGGGGGGCCGTCACCATCACCTCCTTCGTCGCCATCCCGAGCAGGCACGCGGCCACCGCCAGGAAGTGCCAGGCGACGGGCCGCCCCGACTGCACGCCCCGGATGAAGCAGTAGAGCGTGAGGAAGTAGAAGAGGCCCATGAGCGACTCCGCCCGCTGGATCACGTAGGTCACCGACTCGGTCTGGAGCGGGTGCACCGCCCAGAGGAGCGCCACGGCGAACGCCGGGAGGATGCGGTCGCTCTCCCTCGGGAACGCCTCGGGCCTGAGCGCCAGGCTGCGCGAGACGATCCCGAAGAGCGCGAGCGCCGCGAGGATGTGGATCGCGATGTTCGCCAGGTGGTAGCTCCACGGGGCGTTCCCGCTGATCGCGTAGTTGAGCGCCAGCGAAAGGCTCAGAATCGGCCGGCCGGAGACCAGGGCGCCGGCGGCGGGATGCAGCACCCCCATGAGCGGCGAAAGGTGGCGGATCGCCGGGTTCCGGGTGATCCAGACGTGGTCGTCGTAGATCAGCGGGTCGCCCAGCGTGCCGGTGTACACCGCGGCCGTCGCGAGGCCGATGCCGAGGGCCGCGGCCCACCGGAGGCCCGTCCCGCGCGGGCTTGTTTCCAGGGGCATGGATGGGATGCTGGAGACCATCGCAGCCGGCATAGTACCGTCGGCGGCAAACGCGCCGCGAGGAGATTATTGCCATTAAGGGGCGGTTATAATGCCCTCATGGGCCCCTCCGATGATCGCCGACACGCTCGCCTGCCTCCTCCTGGTCCTGGGCGTCGCGTTCGGGCTGTCCCTGCCCCTCGTGGGCCGGTTCCGGCTGGCCCCGGCTGAAACCGTGGTGGCGGGGGCCGCCCTCTCCCTGATCATGGCCTGGGGGATCGCCTGGGCGGTCTTCACCAGCGGCTGCCCGCTCGGGGGGTACTGGCTCCTGCCGGCGCTTGCCGCCGCCGGCCTCGCCCTGGGCTGGCGCGGCGCCGGGCGGCTTGCCGCCGATCCCGCGGCCCGGGACCTGGTGGCCGGCCAGCTGATCGTGACCGGCTGGTGCGTGGCATGGCTCTCCTTCGTCCGGAACCACTCGGGCGGCGCGTGGATGGGGGACTGGCTCGAGCACTGGGAGCGGGCCCGGTTCTTCCTGCGGGACTGGCCCCGGGACACCCCGTTCATCGACATCTACGAGATGCCCGCGCGCCCTCCCCTCGCGAACGTTCTGACGGCGGCGTTCCTGCGCATGACGCAGGCGGACTATGCGCATTTCCAGGTGATCATGACGGCGCTCTGCAGCCTCGCCTACCTTCCCATGGGGCTGCTGGCGTCGCGGTTCGGGGGACGGTCCGCCGCCCGCGTGGCCGCCGTGATCCTGATGATCAACCCGCTCTTCCTCCAGAATGCGACCTACCCCTGGACGAAGCTCCCGGCGGTGTTCTTCATCCTGGCCGGGTTCTATTTCTTCCTGCGGGTCCGCGACGACGACGACGTGTCGGGCCGGGCAGCGGTCGTCTGCGCCCTTCTCCTCGGCGGCGCGATCCTGACCCACTACTCGGCCGGGCCCTATGTCGGCGTCCTTGCGGTCGCGTGGCTCGCCATGGGATGGCGCCGGCGCCGGGATCCCGGCTTCCTGCGGATGACGGCGGCGGCGGCCGCCGCGGGTGCCTGCGTCCTTGCCCCCTGGTTCGCCTGGTCGGTCGCGCAGTACGGCTGGCACGGCACCTTCCTGTCGAACTCCAGCGTCACCTCGCTGGGGCGGTGGCAGGGCAGCCACCTGGTCAAGATCGCGCTCAACGTGCGCGACACCCTCCTCCCGCCGCAGGCCCGTGGCTTCCGGGGCGCCCTCTTCCGGCAGTCGAGCCGGTGGGGCGCCCTGAGGGACCAGTTTTTCCTCCTGTACCAGATCAACCTCCCGCTGGCGATGGGCAGCGTCGGCTGCGTGGCGATCGCGAGGGAGGCCTTCCGCGCGGGGCGGGCGGCCGGCCGCCGCGACCGGCTTTTCTGGACCCTCACCCTCGCCGGCTTCATCCTCCTTAGCGTCGCCGTGTACGGGGACCGCGAGCACTACGGGATCGTCCACATCTGCCTGCAGTCGGTCGTGCTCTGCGCCCTGGCGTTCCTCGCCTCGAGGTGGCGGGGGCTGGGCCGGGGATGGCAGCTGGCGCTCATCGCCGGCTGGACCGTCGACTTCTGCCTCGGCGTCGCCCTGCAGTTCGCGGTCGAGGACTTCGCGATCGACCGGTGGCTCCTTCCCCGCCGGGATCTCATGGACGTCTCCCGGACCTACACCCTGGTGTCCCAGGAGAACCTCCGTGAGAAAATCATCGCCCATTTCGCTTATTTTGCAGACATTTTGACGACTCCTCCCGCGCTCGTGCTGGCGCTCCTGGGCGCAATCTTCTGCATGGCCCTCTTGCGCGCCCGCCGGGCCCAGGCGAGTCCCGACTAGAACATGCCCGAATCCAGACCGACCGTCGCCATCGTCATCCCCGTGTTCAACGAGGAACCCGTCCTGCCGGAGCTGTTCGCGCGCCTCGAGGCCCTTTTCAACGCCCCCGGTGAGTGCGCGTGGCGCGCGGTCTTCGTGAACGACGGCAGCCGCGACGCCTCCGCGGACCTGATCGGCGCCCAAGGCGCCCGGGACCCCCGCTTCGAGCTCGTCGAGCTGTCGCGCAACTTCGGTTTCCAGAGCGCGCTTGCGGCCGGGCTGGAGCGCGCGGGCGGCGCGGACGCCGTCGTGACGATGGACGCGGACCTGCAGGATCCCCCCGAGGTGATCCCCGAGCTGGTGTCGGCGTGGCGGTCGGGGGCCGAGGTGGTCCGCGCCGTGCGGCGCTCCCGCCAGGAGACCGGCGTGCGCAGGATGGGATTCGACCTGTTCCACGCCGTCTTTGGCAGCCTGACGGACATCCCCATCGAGGGGAACTCGGGCACGTTCGGGCTGCTCGGCCGGCCCGCCCTGGAGGCGTTCGCGCGGCTGCCCGAGCGCCACCGGTTCTTCCCCGGCCTGCGCGCCTGGATCGGCTTTGCCACCGCCGACGTCGCCTACGACCGGCAGGAGCGCGCCGCGGGCAAGCCCAAGCAGACCTTCAGGCGCCTCGTCCGCTACGCCGTGGACGGGTTCTTCAGCTTTTCCTACCTGCCGCTGCGCGTCCTCACCTACATGGGGATCGCCGTCAGCGGCCTCGGGTTCGCACTCGGGCTCTATTTCATCGCCAAGCGGCTGCTGGGGATAGAGACGGCGACGACCGGGTTCACGACCCTGGTCTCCCTCGTCACGTTCCTCGGGGGGATCCAGCTGATCGGGATCGGCGTGCTCGGCGAGTACCTGGGTCGCGTCTACGACGAGGTCAAGCAGCGGCCGATCTACCTGATCCGGCCGCCGCGCCGCTAGCGAAGGCCATGGGACGATTCCGGCTCCTCGCCCTGGCGGGCACCCTGGTCCTCGCGGGCGCCGCGCTTTTCCACAACCTGCCCGGGCTTTCCCCCGGGATGCGCGACTGGGCCGAGCCCGGCAACGTCGCCGCCGCGCTCGTGGAGGGCCGGGGCTTCAGCGACCCCTTTGAGGGGGGGACCGGCGCCACGGCCTGGGTCTCGCCGCTGCCGGTCTGGGCGGAGGCCGCGGTGTTCCTCGCCCTCGGCGTGAAAACGGCCGCCTCCGCGAAGGCGCTCCTTGCCCTCTCCGTGCTCGGCCTCGCCGGCGCCAACGCGCTGCTCCTGTCCGCCCTCTGGCCGCTCGGGCCGTGGGCGCGGTGCGCGGGCTCGGCCGCGTTCCTGGCGTACTGCGCGCTCCTGCCCGGGGGCCCGCTCGAGGTCCTGAGCGAGGCGTGGCTCGACATCCTGATCTCGGCGACGCTCCTCTGGGCGGCTCTCGAGACCCGCCGCGCGCCCGAGGGCCGCGGCCGCCTTGCGCTCTTCGCCGTCGCCCTGGCGGCCCCCCTCGACAACGCGGGGCTGGCGCTCTCGACGGGGGTCGTCCTGCTCGCGCTCGCCTGGTCCTTCCGCGGAGACATCCGCAGGCTCCGGGTCCCGATCGCGGCCGCGGCCCTCGCGGCCGCGGCGGTCGGCGGGTGGACCGGCCGCAACGCCGTCGCCCTCGGACGCTTCGTGCCCCTCAAGTCGAACTTTTGGTTCGAGCTCCACCTCGCGAACGTCGACTCGGCGAACGGGCTGCCGCGGATGGAGACGGTGCTCCGCAGGCTGCCGTACTTCGACATCGCCGAGTTCGACCGCTACGCGAGCCTGGGCGAGGCCGCCTACGTCGGCAGCTTCCGCGCCCCGGCGCTCGCCGCGCTGCGCGCGGCGCCGCTCCATTTCGCGGGCAACGTCCTTCGCCGGGCCGCCGACGCGGCCGTGTTCTGCCGGCGCGAGGGCGGCGGCCAGTTCACGCGGTTCCCGTTCCGCCAGGGCGACGCGGTCCGCCTCGTCGCCTCGGGAGAGCTCGTCCTGTTCGGGAAGTCCGGCGGGGGGCTCTGGACGAGGATCGACGCGGAGCCCGCGGACGAGAGCGCGAAACTGCACCGCCTGGGGCTTTCCGACGAGGGCGGCGCGTGGCGGGACTGGGCCGAGAAGCGCCTCGCCTTTGACGCGAGCTTCCGCGGCGCGGCAGGGATCGCGGTCGGGTTCCTGACGGCCGGCGTGCCGCTCGGCGCTCTCCTCCTGTCGGCGCTCCTCCGGGGAGGCCGGCTCGCGCCGCCCGCGGCGTGGGCCGGCGCGATCGGCGTCGGCATGGTCGCCCCCTTCGTGCTCGTGAACCACAACGAGCGGCACCAGCTGCCGCTGATCGCCATGCAGGCGGTCGCGATCGGGGCCTGCGCCCAGGCGTGCGCCGGCCGGCTCGGCAAGGGGACGGCGCCATGAAGCGCACGTGCGTCACGCTGGTCGGCGCATTCCTCCTCGCCCTCTACTGGTGGATGGCGACGAGCATCTCCGACACCGAGGGGGTGGTGGGCGACGAGATCGCCCACCTGACCGCCGGCTACACCTACTGGAAGTTCGACGACTACCGGATGCAGCCCGAGAACGGGAACCTGCCGCAGCGCTGGGCGGCGCTGCCCCTCCTGGCGAGGAAGGACCTCGTGTTTCCGCCCCTCGACCAGTCCGCGTGGCGGATCTCGGACGTGTGGGAGATGGGGTTCCGGTGGTTCTACGACTTTGGGAACGACCTCCCGGGAATGCTCCGCGCGGGCCGCCGGATGATCGCGCTCTTCGGCATCGCCACCGGGGCGCTCGTGTTCCTGTGGGGCCGGCGGCTGTACGGGGATCGGGGGGCGCTCCTGGCGGTTACCCTCTTCGCGTTCTGCCCGACCATGCTCGCGAACGGGGCCCTGATCACGAGCGACATGACCGCGACCTGCATGTTCCTGGCCGCGGTGACCGCGTTCTGGGCGATGGCGCACCGGCTGACCCTCCTGCGGTGCCTCGTGTTCGGCCTCGCCCTGGGGTTCCTCTGCGTCGCCAAGTTCTCCGCGCCGCTGATCGCGCCCATGTGCGCGATCCTTTTTGCCGTCCGGGTCGCCCGGGGGGACACGCTCGAGTCGGGATGGCCGCTCCCGCCGCAGCTGGTCGGCCGGATGAGGATCGCGATCTCGCTCATCGCCGCCACGGTCGTCGCCTGCGCCCTCGCCGTCGCGGTCATCTGGGGCTCGTACGGCTTCAAGTACCCGATGTTCCGGCACTTCGAGCCCAACCGGGTGCGCTCGCTCGTCGGCTGGGACGTCCTCGAGGACCAGGGGGGGCCGCTCGTGCCGATCCTGCGCTTCGCCCGGGACCACGAGCTGTTCCCCGAGTCCTACATCTACGGTTTCGCCCACACCTATCGGTTTTCGCGGTACCGCAAGGCCTTCCTGAACGGGGACTACAGGAGCTCGGGCTGGATTCAGTACTTCCCGTATACGACGGCGGTCAAGACACCGATCGCGCTCTTCATCCTGATCGCCCTCGCCGCCCTGTACCTGGCCTCCCGACGGCGAAGCGCGCGGGAGTGGCTGGACGGGCTGTACGCGTGGTCGCCCCTCCTCTCCCTCTTCGTTGTCTACTGGCCGTTCGCGCTCACCAGCCACCTGAACATCGGCCACAGGCACATCATGCCCATCTACCCGGTGCTGTTCGTGATGGCCGCGGGCGCCGCTTGCTGGATCACCCGGCCGCTCCGCCTGGCCGGCGCCTTCGTCATGGCCCTCGCGGGGTGGTTCGCGGCCGAGTCCATCTGGATCCGCCCGCACTACCTCGCCTACTTCAACGAGTTCGTCGGCCCGACCGACGCGTGGAAGCATGTCGTCGACGCCTCGCTGGACTGGGGCCAGGACCTCCCCAGCGTGAAGACCTGGCTCGACGCGCATCCCCCCGACGGGCCCGTCTTCATCTCCTACTTCGGGTCCGGCGACGTCAACTACTACGGGGTCAAGGCCACCCGGGTCGGCGACGCGAACTTTGACGTGAGGCTGAGGAAGGTGCCCGCCATCCTGACGGGCGGCCTGTGGATCATCAGCGTGTCGCAGTTCCAGCAGGTCTACACCGAGGCGCGGGGCCGCTGGGACCCCGAGAAGGAGAAGCGCTACCATGCGCTCCTCGGGAACGTGATCGAGCTGTCGAAGACAGGCGGCAAGCTGACCACCGCCGAGGGCAACACGTTCGAGGAATTCCAGTTTGCCAGGCTCTGCCACTACCTGATGGACAGGAAGCCGCTCGCCGAGCTGAACTACACCTTCCTCATCTACAAGCTCTCGGACGACGAGGTCACGCAGGCGCTCTACGGGCCGGTCTCGTACCGATGACGCCGACCCGCAAGGCCTGGGTCGTCGTCGCGGCGGCGCTCATCCTCGCGCTGCATTTCGCGATGGCCGTCGTGAGCAAGCGGCATGAGAGCACGACGTCGGACGAGATCGTCCACGTCACCGGCGGCTTCGCCTACTGGAGGTTCAACGACTACCGCCTGCAGCCCGAGAACGGCAACCTGCCCCAGCGCTGGGTGGCGCTCCCCGCGTGGATCGGGCGGGCCAGGTTCCCGGACCTGGACCAGGACTACTGGAGGACCAGCGACGCGTGGGTGATGGGGCACGAGTTCTTCTACGAGACGGGCGAGGACCACTTCCCGAGGCTCATGGCCGCGCGCGCGATGACGGCGCTCTTCAGCGTCATGACGGGCGCGCTCATCTTCTGCTGGTCGCGCAGGCTGTTCGGCACTGCGGGCGCGTTCGTGTCGCTGCTCTTCTTCGCCTTCAGCCCGGCGTTCCTCGCCCACGGAGGGTACGCGACGTCCGACGTGTGCATCGCCCTCTTCATGCTGGCCTCGATCGGGGCATGGTGGAGGCACCTGAACACGCCCGGCCCGGGCGCATTCGCGCTGAGCGCCGTCGTCTTCGGGCTCGCGTGCGTCGCCAAGTTCTCCGCGGTCCTGCTGATCCCCATGATGGTGCTCTGCGCCGCGGTCCACCTCGCGACGCACCGCGGCCGGGCGGGCGCGGTCGTCCTCTCGGCCCTCGGGCACGCCGCCGTCGCCTTCGCCATCATCTGGGCCTTCTACGGCTTTCGCTACAGCGCGTTCAACCCCGCGCTGCCCGCCGCGGACCAGTTCATCGAGGCGTGGCCCGAGATGATCACGCGCACGGGCAGGATCGGCCGCGTGATCCATTTCCTCGCGGGGATCCACGCCCTTCCCGAGGCGTTCCTTTACGGGACCGCGTACGTCGTCCAGATGGCGCAGACCCGCAGCGCCTTCCTGAACGGGGAGTACAGCCTCACGGGATGGCGGAGCTTCTTCATCTGGGCGTTCGCGCTCAAGACCACGGTGCCCTTCATCCTGGCCCTGGGCTGGTCCCTCTGGCTGGCGATAAGGGGCCGGATCCAGCCGTCCGCCGGAAGGGCGGGCTGGTGGCGGGGCCTCGTGCCGCTCACCCCGCTCTTCGCGCTCGTGCTGGTCTACGGGACCTCGTCGGTCCTGAGCCACCTCAACATCGGGGAGCGGCACCTGCTGCCGATCTATCCCGTGCTGTACATCCTGGCGGGGGCCCTCGGCAGGTGGTTCGCGCGGCCCCCGCGATGGGAGGCGCTCCTTGCCGCGGCCCTGGTCGCGTGGCATGTCGGCGAGTCGGTGTCGATCGCCCCCCATTACCTCGCCTACTTCAACGAGGTCGCGGGGGGGCCGGCCGAGGGCTACAGCCACCTCGTCGACAGCTCGCTCGACTGGGGGCAGGATCTTCCCGGCCTCAAGGCGTGGCTGGACGCGAACCAGCGGCCGGGCGAGACGGCGTACCTCGCGTATTTCGGGACGGGGGAGCCCCGGTACTACGGCATCAAGGCCAGGCGGCTCGCGTTCATCAACGGTTTCCACGAGGACGAGCCCTACGTCGAGCTCGGCCCGGGGCTCTACTGCATCGGTGCCACGATGCTCGAGCAGGTCTACGGCGCGTACCGGGGCCCGTGGACCCAGGCGCTCGAGAACGACTACCAGTTCCTGCGGCCCTTCGGGCCGATGTTCCTGCAGTACGCGAGCGACCCCGCCGCCCGGGCGCGGCTGGACCGTGAGCTCGCGCCCGACAAATGGACCACGAGCCGGGACCGCTTCCAGCACCTGCGCTTCGCCCGCCTCTGCTATTACCTGCGGGCGCGCAGGCCCGAGGCCAACATCGGCTACTCGATATTCATATACCGCCTGACGGCGGCCGAGGTCGCCGCGGCGACGGAGGGCTCCCTGCGCGACTGGAGCATGCTGATCGAGCGCAGCGCGAGCGCCGCCGCCGGGCGCTGATCGGGCTTCTTGGCGTCCTCGGGCTCCGGGTCGATCGACACGATCCTGCTCACCCGGTCCAGCCGGGCGCCGAAGCGCTTCTCGGCGATCATCTCGAGGTGGTACGTCGCGGGCATCATGTCCGCGGGATCGACGCCCATGTCGCCGTCGGCGTCGGTCGGGCGGATCGCCTGCGTCACGAGCACCTCCTTGAACGTGTCCTGTCCCATGTGGTAGCGGATCTCCTCGCCCCGCTGAGCGCCCACGGCCCCGAGGATCGCCTCGATGTGCCAGAGGACGAACGGTATCGTCGACTTGTTCGAGAGCAGCAGCACGGGCCCCGGCCGCGACTCGATGATCGAGCGCTCCCACTCGATCTCCTGCATGGGCAGGTTCTGCTCGGTGTAGAGCCGCCGCCCGATCGCGGGCAGGCCTCCCGCAAAAAACCATATCCCGAGCCCGGCCGCCGCGATCCGCAGGGCGGGGATCCTGCGGCCCCCGATCCCCTTCACCATGACCGCGGCGAGCACGCTGAACGCGAGGCACATCGGCAGGGCGAAACGCGAGGCGAGCACGTCGTTGAACTTCGCCCACCAGTAGAACAGGAGCACGATGAAATGGGCGGCGACGCCGGCCCCGAACGCGATCCCGACGAACACGGCCGGGGGAAGCTTCGGCCGCGGCGACGCCCGGAGCCACCGCCACGCGCAGAACAGGCCCCACGCCAGGCCCGCGACCCCGAGGGCGGAGAGGTACCATGAGTTCGCGAGCGCGATGCCGGTGTTGAAGAGGAACGCGACGTCGCCCTTCAGGTTGCCGAGGATGTTCGACACGCCGAAGGCCGAGGTCTGCCCCTCCTGGAGCTGCCAGAAGAGCGGCGTCGCCGAGAGGACCCGGCTGTGCCAGGCATACGGGACCAGGAGGAGCGGCGCGAGGATCGCCGGCCATGGGAGGATGACCCGCCCCGCCTTCGCCCAGCCGGCGGCGATGACCGCGGCTGTCGGCGCGATGAAGATGATCGACTCGTAGCGGCTCTGGGTGAGGAGGACGGCTCCGAGCACGAACAGCGACAGCCGGTCGTCGGACGGCACGCGAAGGTAGAGGACCCCGAGGCACGCGACCAGGGCGATCATGGTCAGGTTGTGCAGGTCCATCCCCGCCCCGGTCGCATTCTGGCCGAACAGGGGCATCGTGGCCAAGAGCGCGACGGCGAGGATCGCCGGCCCCCGCCCGGCGAGCTCCCGCGCGAACCAGTACAGGAGCCCGAGGAGAGCCGCCGCACAGGCCACGTTGAGCGCGAAGATGTTCGCGATCCGGTAGCCCGTGAAGTCATGGATCACGGACAGCAGGAAGGGGAAGAAGTACGGGCGCTTGTCCAGGAACGTGTCGATCGAGAGCCAGGTGCCCCCGATGTTGTAGGCGCGCAGGATCGTGCTCACCTGCTTCGTCACGTGCATCTCGTAGGCGGTCCCCTGGATCACGAACTCGTCGAACAGGATCTTGTGCCTGAAGGGGTCCGACCAGACCGCGAACACGACGCCCGAGGCGATGGCGAGCCCCGCCATCCCGGGCCTGCGGATCCATCCCCTCCAGACCTCCTGCCTTGAGCGCGCGAGCCTCCAGGCGTAGAACACGAAGAGCGAGAACACGCCCAGGATGTAATAGTAGCCCCAGTAGATGATCAGGTGCCCGGCAGGGATGGTCGGGATGGCGATGTACCCGACCCAGAGGGCCAGGGCCCCGCTCAGAGCGAAGAGGAGGATCCGTCTCAAGGGAGCTTCTTGAAGAAATTCTCGAGGTAGGCCTGGCGCGCCTTCTCCATCTCCGCCGGGTCCTTCGGGACCACGTGGTCGGGCTCGGGCTTCGTGAGGACGGACTTCCCGTCCCGGATCTCCACGAGCCGGCTGATCCGCGTCTGCGTCAGCGTCATGAGGCGCTCGGCCCTGACCGGCTCGAGGACGTAGTCCGGGCCAAGGTCGTCGCCCTCGCGGATGGTCATCTTGCCGGTCTCCGGGTCGATCAGGTAGCGCTGGAACACGAAGATGTTCGAGAACGTGTGGTTCTTCATGAAGAACACGAGGTCCGGCCTCCGGGTCCTCGCCGCCTCCACGGTCGTCGCGGTGACCTCGTGGGCGACCCAGAGGATCGAGTCGTTGTCGATGGCCAGGTAATCCTTCCTCGGCTGGTCGGCGATGAACTGGCGCCGCCACGCCGTCTCGAGCCCGGCGAGGTACTCCTGGTTGTAGGCGTGCGCCGCCATCGACGGCACGCCCTGGGCCATGAGGCCGAGCACGACCACCGCGAGGAGCGTCTTCACCACCTGCGGCCGCGGGAACTGCGGCAGGACCGCGAGGATCGCGATCACCATCCATAGGTGCGTCGGCAGGCTGAGCCGGCGTATGATCGCGTCGTCAAACTGCCCCCAGAAGTAGAACATCATGAGGGCGAACTGGAGGGCGAACCCGAACGAGAAGAACACGGTGGCGACGGAGATCGGCGGTTCGCTCGGGAGCGCCCGCAACCGCTTCGCGATGAGGAGTATCAGGAAGAAGATCGCGATCGTGCCGAGCGCCGAGAGCACGTAGGAGTTCGGCTGGTCCGTGGGCTTCCCGAAGAAGAAGCCGAGGGCATGCTGGAGGTTGTTGGGCGTGCCGGGCGGCCCGATCGCGTAGGACAGCGAGAAAGGCTTCGTCAGCCCCGGCTTGCTCTGGAGCTGCCACGTCGACGCGCGGATGTCGAAGATCCGGGTGTGCAGGGCGCAGTGGATCATGAGGAGCGGGGCCGCGATGACATCCCAGGACATGGTCGCCTTGCCCTCCCGCCACCATACCCAGAGGATGACGGCCACCACGGGCAGCAGGAAGATCCCCGACTCGTAGCGGACCTGCGTCAGGAGCAGCGCCGAATAGCAGAGGGCCGTGAACGAGGGCTCGTCGCGGCGCGCGATGAAGCGCGCGGCGAGCAGCATCGTCGCGAGGATCATCACAAGGTTGAGGAGCTCGAATCCCCCGCCGGTCGCGTTCTGGGCGAGCAGGGGGAGTCCAGCGAAGAGCGCCACCCCGAGCCAGCCCGCCCACCGGCCCGCGAACATCCGGCCCGCGGCGTTGACAAGGCCCAGGAACACGAAGGTCAGGAAGACGTTGAGCACGAAGGCGTTCGCGGGACGGTAGCCCGTGAGGTCGTGCAGGATCGACTCGAGGAAGGGAAAGAAGAGCTGGCGCTTGTCCACCCAGCCGTCGTACACCACGAAAGCGCCCTGGATGTCGCCCCCCCGGGTGGGCGTCAGGACCGTCCGGGTGAAGTGCATGCTCATCGAGGTCCCCGTCAGCATCAGCTCGTCCATCACGATCTTGAAGCCGAACGACTCGTGGACGATCAGGACCATGCCGCCCAGGCCGACCACGGCGAACGACGCCCAGTCGAGTCCGCGGAATCCCCGGCTGCGCACGCCCCCGAGCTCCCCGCGGAACGTGCGCCACAGGGCGCGCACGAACAGGACGAAGGCGGCGAGGACGCACCAGTATCCGATCCGGGTCACGAGCCCCAGGGCCATCGCGTTCGGGACGGCGTAGAAGCCGACCACGGCGGAGACCGCCGAGACGAGCGCGAAAAGCCAGACCCGGCGGTCAGCGAGGACCGGCGCAAACGACGGACCATTCATAGTCGGGATATTCGGGGCCAAAAAAAGCCGCCCACGTTATGCGGGCGGCCTTGGTTCTGGAGATATCTAGCCGAATGTCGATTACGGGGCGTAGGTGATCGTCCGGGTGCCGGCGATCGACTGAATCGTGATCGTCGTGCCCTGCGAGAAACCCGCGGGATACGTTTCGTTCGCGACCGAGTTCAGCGCCTTGACATACGATGTGGGCCCGAGCAAGTCGCTCAGGACCACCGTCGAGACACCGTTCTCGAGGTAATACTGGTCAGCGCCTGCCGAGAGCTGGCGGGCGTTGTTCAGGACGGCTTTGTCCTGCGAGTTTGTCCGGACCTTTTGGAAGGCGGGAATCGCCATCGCGGCCAGAAGACCGATGATGACGACGACTATCATGATTTCGACAAGGGTGAAGCCCTTGGTGTTGTGACTGAGTTTCATTTGTGACTTATGTGTTTTATGTGTTTTATGATATTACAAACCGCCCGTTGGAGCGGTTCGAACCGCGACATTTCAAATGCCGACGAAATTTCCAGCAAGATAAAAGGTGTGTGAATACGTAATACTGCCCATTTTTGCATCCCACATGCATGTGATCATAACATGGCTCGTCTCATCAACATGGGTTGTCAAGAGGCGTGCCAAATCAAGCCCGCTTAGGGTGAATACGTAATGGTGCGGGTGCCCGCAATGGACTGGATTGTGATCGTCGTTCCCTGCGAGAAACCCGCGGGATACGTTTCGTTCGCGACCGAGTTCAACGCCTTGATGTAGGACGTGGGGCCGAGCAGGTCGCTCAGGACCACCGTCGAGACACCGTTCTCGAGGTAGTATTGGTCCGAGGCGGCTGAAAGCTGCCTGGCGTTGTTCAGGACGGCTTTGTCCTGAGAGTTCGTTCTGACCTTTTGAAATGCCGGGATAGCCATCGACGCCAACAGGCCGATGATCACCACGACAATCATGATCTCAACGAGGGTAAAACCCTTGTTTCGTGCATTCATGTGACGTCTTAACTTTATGTTTGTTATCGTTTTATTATATACGCGCCCAAAATCTGGGCGTAGCCAAGGTACCTTCGTCAGAAGATGCATTCAAGCGGCGAATCTCCAAACCGCTACGTAGTTTTACCCTTTTTCGATTCGCTCCAGGAAATCCGGGGACCGCCGCTGCACCCGCAGGATTCCCTATGGCATTCCCATGGGGCTATTTCGCGCCCTTTTTCGGCAGCTTCCTGGCCGCCTTCTTCTTCGCCCTTGCGGCCCTTTTCACGGGCGCCTTCTTGTCCGCCAGCAGATCCTTGACGGGAATCTCCCTGCCGTCCCTCCAGAGGTTCTCAAGCCGGTAGCGGTCGCGCTTTTCCGGTGTGAAGATGTGGACCATGACATCGAACGCATCCATCACGACCCAGCCGCTCTCGCGGGCCGTCTCGAAGCCGACGATGTGCGTCTTCGCGGAGTCGAGCGCCTTCTCGAGCTCGACCCGCAACGCCCGCACGTGCGGCTCCGAGGTCGCCGTCCCGATGACGAGGTAGTCGGTGATCGAGGAGAGTTCCCGGACGTCGAGGACGCGCAGGTCGGCCGCCTTCTTCTCGTCAAGCGCGCGGCAGCACATCCTGACAAGCCCCAGGGAATCCGTTTCGGTCGGTTTCATGCGTCGTCGCGATACAACCTGTGGCCGCGGATGTAGACAATCGCCTTGTGCGGGACGAAATAGTCGAGCGAGAGGCTGCGCCGGGTCCTGTCGCGAAGCTCCGTGGAGCTTATCGCCAGGAGATGCCCGTCGCAGCGGCTGAGCCGGAGGCCCGGAATCTCCGGCACGGCCTTGACCGGGTAGCCGGGGCGCTCGAGGAAGATGAACTCGACGAGCTTCGCTAGCTCCCCGATGTCCTTCCACAGGTGGAGCTGCGGCAGCTGGTCGCCCCCGATCACCCAGTAAAGCTGGTCGTCGGGATAGAGCGATCGGAAGTGCCGGGCCGAGTCGATCGTGTAGCTCACCCCACCCTTCCGGAGCTCGAAATCGGACACCTCGAAGCGCGTGTCCCACTCGGTCGCCGCGCGGACCATCGCGAGCCGGTCGGCCGGGGTGGAATGGGCCTCGCTGGGCTTGAGGGGTGTCTGGGCGGCCGGCACGATGATCAGCCGGTCCAGCCTGTGCTGCTCGTAGGCGTCCTGCGCGGCAAGCAGATGGCCGAAATGCACGGGGTCGAAGCTCCCTCCGAGAAATCCAATTTTCACGTGAAGAGCGGCCACGTTGCTGGGCCGCCCCCGCCCCCGCAAGGCCCAATTGCCCCGTCGGCGGGCCGGCGCACGAACCCGGCCACCGGCACCTATTTCAGTTCCGAGGTGTCCCAGACGACGAACATCATGATGGCCCCCAGGATGATGACCGGGGCCATCATGGCCGTGGGCCGCCTTGCGCGGGCGTTCTGGCGATGCGGCGCATCGGGTGGATCGGGAGGGCGGATGTCTTCAAAATGAAACTTGATACTAGCGGCGACCTGTGGGAAATTGCAAGCAACTACTTGCATGCACTCAAAGGTTCGCCCCACGCGCCGCCCCCCCGCCCGCCAGCTCCTCCTTGCCGCGGCAGCGCGGGTTTTCGCTCGGGACGGGCTTGAGGGCGCGACCACCCGCGCGATCTCGCGCGAGGCGGGCGTGAACGAGGTCACGCTCTTCAGGCACTTCGGGACGAAGGAGCACCTGATCGAGGCCGTGGTCGGCAGCGCGTTCGGGCTCGCGGGCCATCCCGCGGCCGCGCCGGAGCGCGCGGGCCGCAGCCTCCGCGACGACCTGGTGTCGTTCGCGCACCGCTACGAGACCCTTCTCGTCGCCAACCTGCCCCTCATCCGGACGATGATCGGGGAGATCCACCGCCACGCGGTCTGCGAGCACCAGGCCCTGAAGGGGATCTTCTGGCCGATGCGCGCCGCCCTCGTAGACCGGCTCAGGCTCGCCTGCAGGGCGGGCGAGGCGATGCCGCGGATCAATCCCGCCGTCGCGGCCGACATTTTCGCGGGCGCCATCTTCTCCAGCGTGATCCGCAGGACGCGGCCCCTCAGGCGGCGCGAGTACAGCACGGCGGACTACCGGGAGGCGTGCGTCGACGTCTTCCTGAACGGAATCCAGGGCTGATGAGCGCGGCGCAGACGGGCCTCTACGGCTCCGACCGGAGCCTGCTGTCGCCGTACGCGGCGAAGCTCCTCGACCGGGGGATGCTCAAGTGGGTCATCGCGATCACGGCCGCCCTCGGCGCGGTCCTCGAGGTGATCGACACGAGCATCGTCAACGTCGCCCTGCCCGACATCCAGGGGAACCTCGGCGCCACCCTCTCCGAGGCGGGCTGGGTGTCGACGGGCTATGCCTGCGCCAACGTCGTCATCATCCCGCTCACGGCGTGGCTGAGCAACCGGTTCGGCCGGAAGCAGTACCTGCTGTTCTCGCTGATCGGGTTCACGGCGGCGTCCGCCATGTGCGGGATGGCCGGGAACCTGCAGATGCTCGTCATCGCCCGCGTCCTCCAGGGACTAGCCGGCGGCGGCCTCCTGGCCAAGGCGCAGTCGATCCTGTTCGAGACCTTCTCGCGGGCGGAGCAGCCGATGGCCCAGGCGATCTTCGGGATCGGGGTCATCTCGGGCCCTGCGCTCGGGCCCGTCCTCGGCGGGTACCTGACCGACACGCTGGGCTGGCGGTGGATCTTTTTCATCAACCTTCCGTTCGGCATCCTCGCCGTCCTGATGACGATCGCGTTCCTGCCGCGCGACAAGGCGAGCGAGATCAGCCACGCGCTTGTCGACTGGGTCGGCATCGTTCTCCTCGCCGTCGGCCTCGGGTGCTTCCAGACGATGCTCGAGCAGGGCCAGGAGGACGACTGGTTCAGCTCCCGCCTGATCGTCTGGACGGCCGTCGGAAGCGCGGTCGGCATCGGCCTTTTCATCTGGCGCGAGCTCTCCATCGACTACCCGGCGGTCGACCTGCGCGCGCTCAAGTTCCGCGCGCTTTCCGCGGGAAGCACCTATTCGCTCGTCCTCGGCATGGGGCTCTACGGGATCATCTTCGCCATCCCGGTGTTCGTGCAGGAATTCCTGCATTTCACGGCGATGCAGAGCGGGATCCTGCAGCTCCCGAGCGCCATCGCCGCGGCGATAGCGATGATCCTGATGGGCAAGGTCTCGGGGCTCGTGGATGCGCGCCTCCTGATAGCGATCGGGGCGATGATCACGGTCGGGGCCGCGCTCTGGCTTGCTCAGATCAACCCGGACACGAGCGCCGGCAGCCTTTTCTGGCCTCTTTTCCTGCGCGGGCTGGGCAGCGTGTGCATGTTCCTGCCGCTGAGCCTCGCGACGCTCGGTGACCTGCCCAAGGACAAGGTCGCCTCCGGCGCCGGCTTCTACAACCTCACCCGCCAGCTGGGGAGCAGCATCGGGATCGCCGTCATCACCACCGTGCTATCCTACCGCGAGGCGATCCACCGCTCCGTGCTCGTCGTGCACGAGGGCGAAGGCAGCCCGGGAATCATCCGGCGGATGGGCGCCCTCCAGGGCGCCCTGTCGCGGGCGAGCTCCGACCACGCCGGCGTCCACATGCGGGCGCTCAAGATGCTCGACATGGGCATCAACTCCCAGGCGATGCTCCTGTCGTTCGCCGACGTCTTCAGGTACGTCGCGATCGCGTTCGTGGTCTCCCTCCCGCTCCTCCTCCTCCTCGGGCGCGGCAAGAACAGGGCCGCCCTGGCCGCGGCACACTGACGCGCGGGGGGAACAATTCCATACCCATCCCAATGACCACAGATTCCAAGACCTCCCCGGCGCCCAAGCGCCTCGGCGCCGCCAGCCGCGTCGCAATCGCCGTCGCCTCCGTCGCGGCCTGCGCGTGGCTCGCGCACTTCTTCTACGACATGTATTATTACGAGGAGACCGATGACGCCTTCGTGGCGGGCCACGTCCACCAAGTGAGCCCGCAGATCGACGGCACGGTGCTGGAGGTCCTCGTCCACGACAACCAGCCCGTCAAGGCCGGGGACGTGCTCGCAAGGCTCGATCCCCTCGAGTTCCAGCTCTCGGTCGAGAGGAACCAGGCGGGCTCCGCCCAGGCCCAGGCCGAGGAGGCACAGGCGGCGGCGGCAGCTGTCCAGGCCGAGGCACAGCTCGCGGGCGCGCAGGCGCGGATCATCGAGGCGCGAGCGCAGGTGACTCAGGCGAAGGTCCAGCTGGACCTGGCGGAGCTCAACCGCCGCCGGGCCCGCCAGCTCTTCCATGACAGCGGAGCCGTTACCCAGTCGGACGTCGACAACGCCGAGAGCGCGTACAACGGGGCGGAGGCCGCGATGGCCGCCGCCGAGGCCAATGTCCATGTGGCGGAGGCCGCGGAGGCGTCCGCAAAGGCTGCGATGGAATCGTCGAAGGCCCAGTCGCTCGCGGCAAGGGCGTCATCCCTCGCCTACAAGGCGGCGGTGGCGGACGCGCGGCGCAAGCTCGCCTATGCGACCCTCACCGCGCCGCATGATGGCCGGATGGGCAACCGGAACGTGGAGGTTGGCAACCGGGTGCAGGCCGGACAGGTCCTTTTCGCCCTCGTCGAGCCGGAGCCATGGATCGTGGCCAACTTCAAGGAGACCCAGCTCGCCAAGGTGCACGCGGGGCTGCCTGTCGACGTGTCTATCGACGCCCTGTCGGGCCTCGAGCTTCGTGGAACCGTCGACAGCGTCGCCCCCGCGAGCGGGGCGCAGTTCGCGCTCCTTCCGCCCGACAACGCGACCGGCAACTTCACGAAGGTGGTGCAGCGGGTTGCGGTCAAGGTCCTGCTCGACCAGGCGAGCCTCGACCGGGTCGGAGACCGGCTCCGGCCCGGACTGTCCGCCGTCGTAGACGTGCGGATACGCTAGCCAGACCTCTGCGATTTCCGGATTATAGGGATTGGAGCTCACGCTCACAGGTGAACCGTGTTCGGCCCCACATTTTCGGGGAGTCGACCTGGCGTGGAGAAGGCGAAGCCGCGTTGGCGATCATTTGGGAGGCGGTCGACGCCGACGAAATGGATCGCCTGGACATCGACGGCGATGCCAATGCTGAAAATCTTCCAGGGCCAATTCTAGCGAAGGAATTTTCTTATCAAGACAATATCTCCGCAAATCTTTCCTCGAGCAGCGAGGTCTGCGTGGCGAGGCTGAAAAGACGCTCGACCCGGCGGCGGCCCGCGGCGCCGAGGCGGGAGGCCATGGCGGAGTCCGCCAGCAACCCGGAGATGGCTTCCGCAAGAGCTCGATGATCTTCCGGCTCCACCAACAGCGCGGTTTCGCCTTCGGCGACGGCTTCCGAGGTACCGGGGCCCCGGAATCCGGCTATGGCCAGGGACATCGCCTGGGCTTCGCAGAGCACGATAGGCAGGCCTTCGGAGTCGCCGCTGCTGGCTATAATGCTGGGAACGACGATCAGGGATGCGCGGCGCATGAAACCGCGGACCGCGCTGGAGGGCTGCGATCCGGCAAATGTGCAATGGCGTAGGCTGGCCTCGGCCTGGCTGCGGAGTGCCTCGCGCAAAGGGCCGTCGCCGACGATGACGAGTCTTGTTTCGGGATGCCGGTCTTGGACGATGGCCATGGCGTTGATGAGGTGCACGCAGCCTTTCTTTTCAACGAGACGCCCCACGAAGAGCACGATGGGCTCACGCGATGTTCCCGGGTCGGGCTGGAAGCTATCGAGGTCGACGCCAATGGGATGGGTGCGCAGTTTCGCATCGGGGAAGCCGCGCTCCAGCGCCTTGCTGCGGATGTGCTCGGAATCGCAGAGGAAAAGGCTGGCGCGGGCGTGGAGCTCCAATCTGCGGCGGAGATATGCGCGGCCCGGGGCGAATCGGCTGAGGACTTCGTCCTTGGAAGTCACGTCGTAGCCGTGGAGCGACACGACGAGGGGAATATTCAGCCTTTTCTGAATGGGCAAAGCCACCGCTGCGTCGACGGCGAAGTGCGCATGAATAAGCGCGGGCTGTTGTTCCCGGATGGCCTCGGAAAAGCGCGGGGCGATTCCGGTTCCGATAAAGAATCGGCGGTGCAGCCTGTCGCGGAGGGAATCACCGGTTGTAAGTGTGATTACCTTTTCCGGAGCGAGCGGAATGCCGCCGGGAACCCGCCGGAAACCGGCGAAACAAGGAGAGAAGCGGCGCATGGCACTCACCTGTGCGGCGATGAACGTCTCCGATTGGAACAGGAGCTCAGTGCGAAAAACTGAGATGCGTTGCATTTGTCTGCCCAACGTTTGAATCCAGGCGCCGTGCGCTCCCGTTTGGCGGAGTCCTTCGATGGATATTGAGGCACCATCGATGGAGATTCTGCGCTGCAGCTTTCTTGCGGCGATGGCGCAAATACATCTCCGAAAGCATCCCGTTGCCGCCTATGCTCCGCAATGGTTTCCTCCCCACCAATCGGTAAAATCCGTTTAAAAAAGCCAAGGCTCGCACCCGAAAAAACCGGAATGCGAGGTGCCAGCAACGGCGACCGCGGAATTCGGACTAGGGCTGCGGCAGGACGAGCACCTCGATTGCTGACGGGGCGGCCGCGGAGTGGTAGACCTGCTCCGTCGCCTTCCTGAAATCCCCGGGCTTCGCCGTTGGTATGTCCGTGAACGTCTGCGGGTTCCGGTCCACCAGCGGGAACCAGGAGCTCTGCACCTGCACCATGATCCGGTGCCCGCGCCGGAACGTGTGGTTCACGTCGGGCATGGTGAACGAGAGCTTCTCAACCGAGCCGGGCGTCATTGGCTCCGGCTTTTCCCAGCTGTTGCGGAACTTGGCGCGCATCGGCTCGCCGCGCAGGAGCTGCTCGTAGCCTCCCATGAGGGTGGGCGCCGATTCGAGGATCCGCTTGCCGTTGGAGGGCGGTTCCGGGTTCGGATAGTCGTTCGGGTAGACGTCGATCAGCTTCACCACGAAATCGGAGTCTGTTCCGCTGGTGGCGACAAACATCTTGGGCGAGATCGGCCCCGCGATCGTCAGGTCCTCGTCAAGGGGATCGGTCTCGTAGACAAGCACGTCGGGGCGCCGTCCGGCAAAGCGCTGGTCATCCACCATGTAGCGCTGCGGGACCGTGTCCGTCGTGTAGTCGGTGAAGGGCACCGGGCGCGCGGGATCGCTGACGTATTCGTCCATCCCCTCCGCCTCGCCGGGGGCATCAAAGCTGAGCTTGCCATCGCCCCGGAGGTAGAGGAGGCGGGGCTTGGCCGCCAGGGGCGGCCACGCGTCGTACGTCCGCCAGACGTTGGTCCCCGTCTCGAACACGGTGGCGTTTGCCACGTCGTCCCCCTTCCCCTTCAGGTAGTGCTCGAAGAATGGGAACTGGATTTTAGTCCTGAAGTATTCCGCCGTCTTTGCGTTGAACTGCACGTCGCCCAGGTGGTCGCCCTCGCTGCGGGCCCAGCCGCCGTGCACCCATGGGCCCTCCACGATCTTGTTGGGCGTTCCCGGGTTCTTCTCGCCGACGGAGTGGTACGTCCTGAGCGGGCCCGCCAGGTCCTCGGCATCGAACCAGCCGCCGACCGTCAGCACGGCGCAGTGGATGTTCCTCATGTGGGGGGCGAGGGCGCGCGCCTTCCAGTACGCATCGTAGGTGTCGTGCTGGATTTCGTCGTTCCAGAGCGGGTTCGAGCCCTTCAGGTAGCGGGCGTCCGCGTTCGAGACGGGACCCATCCTGAGGTAGAAATCATAGTGGTCCGGCGTGCCGAAATCGAAGGGCACGAATACCTTGGGCGGGAGCTGGGGCTCGTCATGCGGCTTGAAGGTGCTGTAGAAGCCGAAGCTCGCCGAGAGCATGAACGCCCCGCCGTGGTAATCGTCATCCATGATGAACAGGTCGGTCATCGGGGCCTGCGGCGAGGCGGCCTTGAGCGCGGGATGAGAGTCTATCATGCTGGCGGCAGCGTAGAAGCCCGGGTAGGAGATGCCGATGATGCCCGCCTTGCCGTTGTTGTTGGGCACGTGCTTGAGAAGGTAGTCCAGGGTGTCGTGGAGGTCAGAGCTGTCGTCGACGTCCTTCGGCCCGTTCTTCACGTCAATGTGCGGGCGCATCTCCACGAAGGTGCCTTCGCTCATGTAGCGGCCGCGTACGTCCTGGCCCACAAAGATGTACCCAGCCTTCTCGAACTCGTCCGACGGGCCGAGCTTGTCCACGAACTGGTCGTCCCCGTAGGGGCCGATGCTGTAGGGGGTCCGGGTGATCAGGAAGGGCCAGGGCTGCGACGCGTCCTTCGGCACATAGACGGAGGTGAAGAGCCGGGCGCCGTCCCGCATAGGGATCCGGAACTCGTACTTGGTATAGTGGGCCTTCACGTAGTTCTCAGCCGGGGTGGGCGTAGGCGTGGGTGTGGGTGTGGGTGCCGCGGCCTGGGCAAACGCAGCCTGAGCGACCACGCCCGAAGCGATGACGGCGCAAGCGCGCGCAAAGATTGACGGGGATCTCATGGTGATTCGGGGAGCCGCGGGCCCGCATATGGGCCTTTTGCGCCGCCGGCACCTTCTTTACAGACACTTCAGCTTGTTTAAAGCCAACCAAAATGAGAGAAAGGGGTCCAACAAAGCCTTATGCTGAAAACCGTCCTTCGCTGCATCCTAGTCGTGTTCTTTGTCCTTGCGGGAATGAACCATTTTCGCGTGCCCGCGACTTATGTCGCCATGATGCCGCCCTGGCTCCCGTGGCCCTCCGGCCTCAGCGCGATCGCCGGGATCGCCGAGATCCTGGGCGGCATCGGCATCTTCCTGCCGCAGACAAGGCGCGTCGCCGGCTGGGGCCTGATCGCTCTCCTCGCGGCGGTGTTCCCGGCGAACGTGCATGTGGCCCTCATGGGTCACATGGAAGGGTTCAGCTTCTCTGCCGCGGTGCTGTGGCTTCGCCTGCCCTTCCAGGCCGTCCTTGCCGCCGGCGTCTCATGGGTCGCCATTGCCAGGGAAGCCAGGCTCGAGATCTGAGAGGGGTCGCCGCGGCCCGAAGGGGGTCGACGCGAAAAGGATAAGCAGCTGCGCCGCAAGGCCGGCCGATGCGTCGAGCATGACATCCGCCACGGTGCCCGTGCGGCTGGGGATCGTCGTCTGGTGCCACTCGTCCAGCGCGGCCGCGAGGACGGTCCCGAGAATCGCGAACGCGGCGCACGGGATCGACCACCCCCTCGGACGGCTCCGGCGCGTCTCGAACCTGGCCAGCCGGTAAAGCAGCAGGCTGAGGATCCCGTACAGCACCACGTGCCCGACTTTCCGCAGAACGACGTTCCACTCGAAGAAATCCTCGTAGGAAACGCCCGTGGCGATGTGGAACGGGGGATATAGCAGCCTGCGGGTGTTCGCCCTCGAAAGACGGTCGGTGGATTCGCACATGATGACTCCGATCCAGACCAGAGCGGGAAGCCGCGCCGACCAGGCGCCCATGGCGCCGGCGCTGGCGCCCACCGCCTCGCGATACTGGCCCAGCACGGCGGCGTGTGCTGCCCGGAAGTCGAACCGTTCCATGGCGATGGCCCGGTGGTTCGGCGTCCGCCGCGAGGAGTGACAGGCATGCCAGAGCTCGATGCTCGTCGCGAACCCGTCGACGTCCCCAGGCGCCGCGCTCCAGGCGTGGGAGAGCGGCAGCTCAAGCAAATCGTTGTTGCCGGGAGCGCGGCTCAGGATGAGCGGAAGGTCCGACGACAGCGCCTCCAGCGCCGCGAGCGACAGCCCCTCGTAGGTCGAGGTGAGGATCAGCCCGTCGACGGACTGGTAGAATCCCGTGGGATCGGCCAGATAGCCCAGGCGGATCAACCGGTCGCGGATGCCAAGCTCCCTGGCGAGCTCGTCCACCTCGTGTTCCAGTTCGCCGGACCCGACATGAAAGAGGTATAGGTCGGCCCTTTTCCTGGAGGCGGCGGCAAACGCCCTGTAAAGGGTGGCGGGATCCTTCTGCAGGCTCAGGCGGGAGATGGCGCCAAGGATGATGCCGTCGCGGGGGATCCCGAATGCCTTGCGAAGGGCAAGCCGCTCGCCCTTCGCCGCGGGGCGGAACCGATCGGTGTCGACGCCATTCGGGATGGTCCTCAGCCGCCGCGGGGGGATCCGGAGCCGGTTTGCCGCGAAGTTCCGCTCGTCCGCGGACACGGTGATCGTCGTGCCGATCCTCCCGAGGAGCGCCTCAGCGCCATCGTAGGCAAAGTCGAGCGTGCCGCGCCGGGGCCGCATCCCGTAATAGGCGTGCGGATGGTAGAAATAGGATGCCCTGATGCCGGCGAGTGCGAGCGAGCGCCCGAGGACGCCGGCCTTCGAGCTGTGGCAGTGGACCACATCCGGCTGTGCCCGGAGGGCGAGCCTTCGGAGCCGGTGGAATGCGCGGATGTCGCCGGGGCCGGCGCCGCTGCCGACCCCTAGGTTGAGCGTCAGGCCCCCGTTGGATTCGACGAAGCGGACGAGAGCCAGTAGCCTGTCGGATCCGCGCCGGTCGGAGTACGCCAAGTGCACCCGCACGCCCTCCCCTATCAGGAAATGGCAAAGGGCCTCGACATAGGCGAAGACGCCGCTCGCACCCGGCTCGGAGACAATCAGCGCGTTCATGCGGCGTGGGTAAGCTGGCCGTAGACCCCCAGCAGTTCACCGACATGGCGGTCCAGGGTCCATGGGTCGGCCCAAAACCCGTCGTAGGCCGCCTTTCCAAGGCTGCCGGCCAGGGCCCGGTCGCCCGCGAGGAGGCGCATCTTCCCTGCGAGCGAGGCGACCGCGCCGCGCAGGAAATGTAGCCCGTTGATCCCGTCGCGGATGACATCTGTGGCCGCGCACTGGTCGGAGACGATGGCGGGCACGCCGGCCGCCGCCGCCTCGACGACGACAAGGCCCAGCGTCTCGTACCAGAGGGGTGGGAACACGAGCGCAAGGGCGCTGCGCAAGTGTGCCCGGATGGCATTAGCGCCGATCCAGCCCGTGAACTGCGCATCGGGACACATCTGCCTCAGCTCGGGCGCGAGGGAGCCGTCCCCGATGAACACCGCCGGCAGGCCCGTCGCCCGGGCGGCCTCGGCAAACAGGCGGACGCCCTTCTCCTTCTCGAATCTCCCGATGAAGACGAAGTTCCCGTTGCTTCCCGTGGCGGCGGGGCCGGCGTCGACGCATTCCAGGGGGTTTCTCACGACCGTGACGGGAACGGTCGCGGGCAGGTGGGGGCGAAGCACCTTGAGGCTGAACTCCGAGACGCCGACATAATGCGCGATCCTGCGGGGAACCTGGAGGACTCGGTTCTGGACCGCGGTCCGGGCAACGCGCCACAGCTTGTGGGCGTAGTTTCGACGGTCGCAGTTGCACCGGATGCAGTCCAGGGAGAGGGGCCGGCGCACGCAGATCTCGTCGGCCCCGTGGACGAAGAAGCCGCCGTTCGGGCACGAGATGAAGAAGTCGTGCAGCGTCGCGACGAGGGGAAATCCCATCTCGCAGACCGCATCCAGGGCGAAGGGCGAAAGGGCCTTCGTCCAGGTGTGGACGTGGACGATCGTGCGGCCGCGCGGCTTGTTCCGCAGCACTCCGCGCACCGCCTCGACGGCGCGGGAATTGCGAATGCCCGTGCCGAACGCCCGGATGCGGTTCGGGTCCTTCGATATCTCCTCCTGTCCGAGGCAGATCACCTCGAGGTTCGGGACCGACCGCAGCTCGGGCGCCACCGGCCCCACGCAGGTGAGAAGGGTCACCCTGACCGACCGCGACGCGAGGCCCCTCGCCGAGGCGAGGGCTACGGAGGCCGATCCGCCGTTCAGCACGGCGTAGTCGTTGAGGATGACTATTTCCAGCGTTGGTTTCATTTTGGCGGGGCCGCTCCGGAGGCGAGCATCTGGTAGCTCGTGCGGAGCCCGCATGAACGCATCCGCTCGACGTAACGGCGAAGGTTGAACGCGCGATACCTCAGGCGGGCGCAGAGCTTCACGACGGCCGGGATCCTGACCGGAAGGTGGCGCCCGACGATCTCGTGCTGCTCGCGCACCGTCTGTGCGGTATTCGAGGAGAGCTGGCCCTCGCGTATCCTGAAGCGGGCGACCGGCAGCGGGTAGTAGCGGAAGCCGTCCCCACCGGCGTACGCGCGCAGCCAGAAGTCCAGGTCCGCGCAAAGGCGGTAGCGGGTGTCAAACCGGCCCAGCCGCATCACGGTCTCACGGTGGAACAGCATCCCCTGCTGCATCAGCGGGCTGATTCCCTGCTGGAGCAGCGCGGGGATCCAGACGGGATTTCGCTCGGTGGTGACCCGGGAAACCATGCGGCCATCCTCGCGGATCACCTCCACGTCGCCATAGGCGATCCGCCCGGGGCCTGGCAGGTGTTGGTGGCGGCTAACGAGGTTGGCGAACCCGGGAAGAAGCAGGTCGTCATCGTTGATGTAGGTGAACCATCCCCATCCCCGGGGGACCGCCTCGAGGGCCGCGTTCAGGGCCCCGTACAGGCCCTCGGCCTTCCCGGCGTCGGCGACGACTCTCGTCGCTGGAAACCTGGCCTGGAGCACCCTCACCTTTTCCAGGGGCGTCGAGATGACGTGCAGGATCGACGCGCTGAGCGCGGCGACCCCCTCCACCGTCTGGTCGAGATGCGGGGATTCCCCGAGCGTCGGGGTCACGACAAGTATCCTGAAGTCGTCGTGCATCGCTAGGGTTGTTCGGCGATCGTCGCCGAGATTTCGGTGGCGTCGAAATCGGCGTTCCCCCGCGGCCCGGGGAATACCGCGAAGTCGACGGTGTCGCCCGCCGCCAGGTCCATCACGGACTCGAAGCGGGCCTCGGCGGGATGCGCTCCGCCGATCGCCTGCAAGAACGCCTCGCGGCCGCCCGCGAGGACCTTGACTGCCACGCCGTCGCCCTTCGGCCCGCAATGAAACCGGGCTGTGATCCGGACGCGCGCCCCGCCGTCAAAGGTCCAGCGCCGCACCGCGGCCACCGGCCCCGCCCGCGATTCCGAGGGATGCTGGTCGCGGTCGGTGAGCGACAGGTACGGGTAGAGGGCGTACCATTCCCGCTTCCAGTCGGTTGCGCGAAAATCCTTTAGCGGGACGAAATCCGGCGAATCGCCCACGAACATGCCATACGACCAGCCGTGCTGTCCCTGCGCGTCCGAGAAATCACGTACTGAGTCGGCGACGATCCTCGGCGAACCGGGGTCCGGCGCAGGCAGCCCGGAGAGCGGCCCCTCGACGAACACCGGCTCGCTTCCGACGGTCAGGCCCGCGCCCGTCGACAATTCGCCGCCGAGCATCCCGACGGCCCTGCACGACGCCGGCAGCGCGAGCGGGAAGGGCCGGAGCGACCATATCACCCGGACCGGATCGCCCGAGTCGCGCTGGAACAGCTCCGAGTAGAAATCCGCCGGGGTATTCTCTCGCCGAACGAAGTGCGCGGCGCCGATCTCGGCGATCATCGTCCTCATCGCCCCGTAGGCCGCCTTCGGCGTGTGCGCCCCGTCATTCTGCACGAGCCCCATGGTTGCAAACGCGTCGTAGTCACGGAATAGGTACCAGTAGATCCGCTCCACGCCCGTCGAAATGAGCAGCGCGTACGCGCGGACCAGAAAACTCGCCTGGGTGCGTTCGTCGATCGCGAGCTCCCCAGGCGCCGCGGCGGCCCTGGTTCCCCAGCCGATTTCGGTGACCCACACCGCCTTTGGGCGGCCGTGACCGTAGCGCTTGATCAGCCCCTGCAGCGCGGCGATGTCGGTTTCGATCCCCTCTGGCTCCGAGTCGTAGCGGTAGGGGTGGACGGAGACAGCGTCCATGGAGTCAAGGGCGCCCTGCGCAAACAGATGCTCGAGGTATGGGAGCGGCACGCCGGCGGTGGCGCCCCCGGCGACCACGAGGTCGGGCCTCTCCTCCTTAAGCGCACGGTAGGCAACCCGCGCCATTCGGGCATACGTGTCGGCGCGGTCATGTGAGGCGGGCCCCTTGCAGAATGATCCGTTGTATTCATTCCAGATCTCGACCGCGGAAATCTGGCTTCCGTAGTGGCGCAGGACCTCGACGCCATACCGCGCGTAGGCGCTGAAACCGTCCTCGGTGTATGGGGTCATCCCGCCGTCATACGCCCTGTTGGCAAATGTCAGCTCCACAAGCGGCGAGATTCCCTTTGCGCGAAGCTCCGCCATGTACCGCTCGTAGCGAACGGGAAAGACAAACTGACCGAGATGCGGCTCTACGTCCTGCCAGTAGATCTCGTCGCGGACGCTTCGTATTCCAGCCGCGTCGATCGTGCCCGTCAAAGCGGGATCCCATCCCTGGGCGAAATGGGTCATCACGCCGAGCACGGGATCGCTTGCGGCGACGTCGGCCCGCGCAGGCGCTGAAAGCGCGATCAGGATCAGGGCGCATAAGGCTCCGACATCGATGCGCGGCCACGAAACCGGCACGCGGGGAGCCGACGGCTCTCTAGCGGAGTTGAGCGGCATATATCAGGACGTCGCATGAGGGAAAGTCCCTCCTTGGTCCCGGATGTTCGCGCATGGGCGCGCCGCCCAGCCAGGCAACGAATCCGCTGCTGGATCTCCGCTCCATAGGTTTCATGTCGCGATACTCATTCTAGGCGTGAATTCCTTCGTGGCGCCGCACCGGCCCAGCGGTGGACCCAAGCGCCTCGCGCAATGAAGCGATGCTTGAGAACTGTGGGCGAAGCTCCTTCAGGCGTTCATCGGGCCAATTCCACCAGCTCAGGCCGAGCAGCCATTCAACGTCCGACGGATCGAATCTCGAACGGATAGCTTTCGCCGGGACGCCGGCAACAATCGCGTACGGTTCCACGTCCCGGGTTACAATGGCGCCGGCTCCGATAACGGCCCCGTCCCCAACACGCACTCCCGGCAACACGACCGCCGAGTATCCTATCCAGACATCGTTGCCCACATGAGTCTTGGGAAGCTCGTCGGCGGCGCTCAGTGCCCCTGGAAACGAGCCCCAGGGGTTGCGGAGTGCGCTGTAAAACAACGGCGACGTGGTCACGCTTGCCGTGGGATGGATTCCACCGCCGATCACGACGTGGGGCGCAACCGAGCAGAAGGCGCCCACGTCCGAATAGATGACAAGCGAATGGTCACCAAAGTAGCTCCAGCGCCCTACCCTCGAGCCGTAGACGGCGGCCCCGGGGTTGAGCGACGCGTGGCCCTCGAACTCGTCGAAGGAGTCTATCCTCGCGCCGGAGCCGAAACGAATCCGCCGGCCGCGCAAACGCAGGCGCGCCCGAAGGAGCGCCTGCTTCAGCCCCGCGGGAAAGATGGCCCTAAGAGACACGGGCAAGCTCACTTTCTTGGATGTCCCTCGACTCTAGGACGTTTCCCTTAAGCACCCGGACAGACTGGTACACAGACCCGACAAAATAGAAAGGCACGAAGCCAGCCAGGAGTCCAATGACCACCCCGTCCTGGCCAAGGCGGCCGACAAGCGCCGCCATCAGCCCTGCGCTTGCCACCGTGCCGGCCAAGGCAAATGCCGTCACTCGGCGAATCTCAGAGATTCCCGCGAGCATGTAGCCGAAGGGCTGCTGGAGGAACACGACCGCGTTCCAGAAAAAGAGCATCCAGATCAGCGTCGCCGTTGGCAAGTCGGCCCGGCTGCCGACCCAGGTTGCAATGAGCGGACGGGCAAAAAACGTCCCAATCGCCATCGGAAGCACCGCACAGAGGACCGTCGCCTTGATCGACTTAATCAAAGTGCGACGGATCCACGCGTAATCCAGCTGGCCCGCAGCCTCCGAGTACGCAGGCCAGAGCGGAATCATGAAGGCGCCCTGGACGATCGCGAACACGTTGAAGAATCGTTGCGCCAGGTTGTAGGAGGTCACCGCCGCCGCGCCCATGGAAGTGGAGATGATGACTTGGGGAAGCGCGAAAAGGACGACGGTGAGCACCTGTTGGAGTGCAAAGAATCCGCCAAGGCCAAGAAGCTCCATTACCGTGCTTGGGTTCAAGCGGGCGCCGACGAGGCCAATCCACTCTAGCTGGCGGAGCTGCAGCAGCATGAGGGCCACGTTGCCCACGACGACGGTGCTCTGGACGACGACGATGATCCCGATCAACCCGACTCCCATATGGGCGGCAACCGCGATCCCGATAACGGAAGTGACGCCGGCAGCCGCCTGGGTGACATTGTGCATCCAGCCCTTTTGCCTGGCGTAGGAAAGCCGCTGAGCCAAACCAAGCGGGAAATTAACGCAGAAGAAAAGCAGCACGACCCGCACCGCTCCCGGCGCCGCCATGCGGACGTCCCGCGAATGGAGATGGAAGAGGGCGGAAAAATCCACGGCTCGGATCAAGAGGCTTCCAACGAGATAGAGGACCCCGCCGATCACCGTGAGCACGATGAAGGCGTTCACGAACAGCTCGCGCTGCGCATCACGCCGCCCCGTCGCGAACGCCCCGGCAAGCTTGTTCTGAGTTCCCTGGCCAAGACCAAAGTCCGCGAAGGTGATCAGATAGCTTATGCTCATCAGACTGATCCAAAGACCGAATGCCTCGTTGCCGAGGGCACCGATCGCAATCGGCACTTGGAGGATCTGGCAAAGCGCCCCCACGCCCCTTGCGAACAGCGAGCTCACAAAAAACAGGCCGATCGACCGAGCACGCGGAGAAAACCTGCCAAACCATTCCCTCGATATGGCAACGAGACTCATTGCGTCGCGGATCCTGACAATTTCCCAGCCCCCGACGTTTGGGGCACTGGCGACCGCGCGCGCGGTTTGAGCGCGACCACCTCGCTCAGGATCGATAGAACCTTCGCGCCCGAAGCCTCCCAAGAAAAGCGGCGGTCAGCTTCCTCCGCCGAGCGTATCGCGAGCGAGCGATAGATGGATATATCGCTTATCACATCTAGAATGTAGTCGGCGTAGGAATCCCCTCGCGCCCTCAGATGGAAAAGGTGGCCGTTTATTTCGTCGGTAACGATCGACGGTATGCCGCCGACATCGGTGGCCAGGCAGGGAAGACCGAAATAATTGGCCTCGGCTATCGCTACCGGCGTGCAATCGGCGCGCGATGGCATGATCAGGAAGTGACTCCGCCGGCAGATTTCAGTGAAGCGGCGGCCGCCTTCATACGTCTCCTTGCTGATGAACGGAATGACCTCGACGAAAGGAGGAAGGTCCGATGATCGAGGCGGGACGCAGCCGACGATGGTGAGCCGCGAAGGCATTCCGCGGCTGTTCAGGGATTTTACGGTCTCGACGGCGATTTCCGCGCCCTTCCTTTCCCAGTCCACGCCGATCAGAAGCAGGTTGCACTGTCGGCTCTCGCGCAGGGACACGAACATCGCCACCTCGCCGATGGAGGGTTTCTCGAGGATATTTCCGCCGAAGGGCACAACCCTTATCTTGGACGGGTCGGCCGAGTAGCGATCGCGGGCCGTCGACGCCGCCCATTCCGACGAATAGATAGCACGCGCGCAGTTCCTCAGCGCAGCGCGCTCCGCGGCGTGCCCGTCGACCATGCTGCTTTCCGCCAAGTTGGCGAACGACTTGTAAAAGTCGACCATGCCGGCAAAGCAGGCGTCCGTCCAAAAGACAGTCGGAACGGCTCCCTCGAAGTAGGCAACAGGCCACGAGCTCGGGCAGAACACCGCGTCCACCTTCATCGACCGAAGCCGGCGATCGATCTCCTTGGAGTAGTGGCGAAGCACCCTCGCCTCGCAGGCCCGCACGTACCTACGCCCCAGCAGGAATCTCCAATAGGCGTAACGGAGCGCACCCCCCAACGGATTGGGCTCGGACAGGATGCAGGTTTCCACTGTGACACCCACGCGCTCGAGCGACCGGCGAATAAAGAATGGCAGACCCGACCACGAGTTGTGCTTGCCGGGATCCAGGTAACTGTTGGCAACGAAAGCGATTCTCATCTGGATCGTGGGTCAGGGCGGGGCCGGCTGACTGGCTCCTACCCGCTGCAGGAGAAAGAGCAGGCCGCAGGCGACGGCGATGTAGACACGGTGGGCGCCAGAGAAGGGGCTCAGGAACCAGTTAAAAACCGCGCCCAGCAGAATGAGCAGGTAAATGCCGGTAAATCGGCCCGCAGCCATCGTGAAGGTAAGCCGGTAGACAGCAGCCACGAGGGCGAGGCCGAACGCGATGAAGAATGTCGCGCCGAAAATGCCGCCCTCCGCGAGCGCCACTAGGATCTGCGAATGGATTGCGACCGATCCGGGATCCTCGTTTGCTTCGGGAAAGCCGCCGATATGTTCGGCCTTCGCGGCCTCCGCGCGAATCAGCATGAAATTTTGCCACACATGCGAATTGCTGAACCAGGATCCCTGACCGATGATCGGGGAGCTGCAAAAGCCCTGGTAGGCAGCCACAAGCATTGCCGTGCGTGAGAGATCGGAACGCGTGGCCCGGTGGGTGCTGCTGTGGCTGAACAGGTAGCCGCCGATTCCAAACCCGACCAGTGTTATCGCGGGAATGACCAGCCATGGCCGGATCTTCCGTGGAAAGAGCGTCATCAGAGTAGCCGCGCCGGCAATGAGACAGATCCCGCCGAAGCTGCGGAAATCCATTGCGAAGTGCACTACGCTCATGGCGAAAGCCACGGCAACCACGGCCGGGCGGCCCACAAATGACGCCATGATAAACGCGAGGTAAGTAACTGGCGTCCCCACCCCAAACTTCCACATGTCGCCATAGAGAGCGCCGAACGCCAGAGCATGCAGCGTGTTTCCAAGCATCTCGCCGGCTAGGAAAAGGAGCAGGTTCACTCGCGAGCATCCCACAAGGTAGGCGACGGACACGATATCGATGGCCAGAAACACCATTCGGGCCCAGCCCCGGCCCATGTCGTGGGGGCTGCTGTGACGGTAGATGTCGGTGAGGACATACGCCATAAACGCGACCGCCTGGCAGAAAATGAGCACGCGAAATAGCCGGTCACGCGGCACCTCGGGCGGCACGCTTCCAGTCACAAGGACGCAGAATGCCATCCATGCGAGCACTCCCGTCAGCACGATCTCCCCGAGGGGCATCTCGCCCCCGACGGACACCGTGAACGCCGTCAGCAGTCCCGCAAAAAGGGCCGCTAGCGCCGACGCGACCGCGAGCGCATTGAATGTTGAGCGGGGCGATTCCATGGTGTTCGGGCTATGCGAAGTCCCGGGACTTCTGCGCGGGGCTGTCTGTGAATTGCGAAGCCAGGTCAAGGAAGCGCGCGCAGAACGTCCTCCAATTCAGCCGCAGCTCGAACTCCTCGAATGATTTCCTGCAGAGGGCCTGATAGCGTTCGGGCTGTGCGATAGTGCCGGCGATCAGGTCGGCGAAATTCGCCGCATCGGCTGACAATGGCAGCGTGAAGCCGTTCACCCCCTCGTGAATGACCGAGGGAATCCCCCCGGTCGTGGTCCCGATCGCCGGGACACCGAACGCATTGGCCTCGGCGAATGCCATGCCGTAGGCTTCGGCCCTGGAGGGGATGAACACAAAATGGGCGCTCTTGAAAAGATCCCCAAGCTGCGCCGCCGCGCTCTTCTTGTTTGGATCCAGGAGGCCATGGTGCGTGATCCACGGCATCCGGTGGACACTATGGGGCGCGTCTCCGCTCACGACGTCCAGCGTAACGCGAAGCCCCCTTTGAACCAGGTGCTTGGCCGTCTCAACGACGAGGTCGCCACCCTTTCGCTTCCAGGACCTCCCGACAAACAGCAGCCTCAGGCTCTCGTGCCGACGGCCGGCGATCCACTGGTGCACTTGATCCCGACTATTCTGTGACCCGAGATTGGCGCCGAATGGTATGATCGCAACCTTGTCCGGTTCCGCGTGGTAAAAATTGATCGCCGAGCGGGCCGCCCATTCGGAAGGATAGATCGCAAGGGCCGCGCGTCGCAGGGCATTGGCCTCCTGCAGGTGGCCCTTGCGGACATACTCGGAGGACAGGCTGCTGAAGTCCCAGTAGTAATCGATCATGTTGGCGAACGTTGCATCGGCGCAAAACACGATCGGTCGCTTGGCCTCAAGGTGCGAGACGGCCTCACTTCCCGGGCAGAACGCGATGTCGTAGTTGATGCCGCGGGTCCTGCGGTCGAATTCCGCTGCGATCGCCGAGAGGTACTTGGGTTCCCGGTCGCCGCGGTAGTAACGTCCCGCCAGCCTGTAGAGCAGCTTCTTCAACATCGAGAGGCGCGACGTCTGCGTGGCCATTGGGAAGACTTCGTGTATCGCGGCTCCCTGTGCCGAAAGGTTCCTCAGGATGGACGCCGGGCGTCCCGACTGCACCGCCGGATTGGAGGCGTCTAGTTGGTAGAGGTAGGCTATCTTGAGCATACGTCACCTCCTCGCCTCGGTCCCGGTCGCCTTTCGGGCCACAGCGCCATTATATCCGTACTTTCGCGCCATCTTGAAGTAGGCCAGCTGCGGATGGCTCGCGTTCGGTGACAGCGCGTTGAGGATGATTCCCATCGCTGGCGCGGATGTCTTGCTGAAGTCGTGCAGGATACGGTGAAGCTGGCCGGTGTTGGCCTTCCCGTCCCTTGCGACGAAGATCGTCTCGTCGCAATGGCGGGCGGTGATCACCGCGTCCTGGAACACCCCAGCCGGGGGCGTGTCGACGATCACTATCTCGAACTCCTGGCGGAGAAGGGCAAAGAACCGCGCCATGCCGTCGGCGATAAGATAGCGAGCGGGCTGCGGATCGCTCGCCCCTGCGGGTACAAGAAGCGTCCCATCCGGCAATATAGTCGCGCCCGCGTCGCCGCCCGGGTGGAGGAGGGCTGGCCCGATGTGAAAGCCCGCGCGCGCCCAAGGCAGCAGGCCCGAGTCACCTGCGGCCTTGTGAATGTTTCCCTGAGATGGCTTTCGAAAGTCGCAATCAACAAGGACGGTGCGCCGGCCAAGCCTCGCGTAGGCGGCCGCAAGGTTCGAGGCGAGGGTCGACTTGCCCTCGGCAGGGAGCGTGCTCGTTATCAGGATGCGCCTGGGTATCCCCTTCTTGGAAATGAGGTCGATCTGGCTGGCGAAGGACAGGAAGGCCTCGGCATAATCCAAGTCGATATTGTCGCGGACGATGTGCGGCCGGTCCTCCTTCCGAGCGCGACTCAGTCGCGGAAGCACACCAATCACCTCGATCCGGAGACGGCTCTCAAGGTCGACGTTTTCGTTGATACGCTCGTCAAAGAAGTTGATCGCAAGAGGGGCGCCGGCAAACGCAGCCAGCGCCAGAAACCCGATGACGGCGGCATAGATGGCAACCATCGGCACCAGGGGGTAATGGATGTAAGCGGCGTCGATCACTCGCAGGACGTCAGTCGGCAACGCGGTGTCGATCGACGCCTTTCCGATCCGCTGGAAGAGGTCATCGAGCGTCTTGCGCTTTCCGTCGGCCTCCTGGCCGAGCGCGTTCAGGTGGCTGGCAAGCTTGCTCAGTTCAAGCGAATCATTGAACGCCTTGTCGAATTCGGCGTTGAGACCGTCTTCCGAGGAGATCGCGACGTTCAGCTGGGACTCGAGGTCGGAAAAAGCCACCTGGTAATCGCGTGCCAGCGCGTCTCGGGTGGCTGAAATGCTGCCCTCGACATCCTGCATTTTGGCGTGGTTCGGCCCGTAACGGATGGCGAGCACGTCCCTCTGCACCTCAAGCGCGTCGAGCTGCTCCCGAAGCGGCTGCATCCCGGCATAAGATGACAGGACCGAGTTCGTGAACGGGATCGGCGACCTGGCAAGGTCGACCCGGGCCTCGTTCAACTCGGCCTCCAGCTTGGCGCGCTGAACGCGAAGGTCCGATCTCGCCAGGTTCACTTCCTTGATCCGGTCCTCAAGTATCACCTGGTTTTCCTCGGGCGAGATCAGGTTGTGCTCCTGCCGGTACGCGCGGCGCTCGTCCTCGAGGGCCTGGATCCCCTTCGTGAGGTCCGCGGCCTGCTTTCCAAGAAGGTCGGTGGCCGCCTGGTTGGCCCGGTGAAGCTGCGACTGCACGAGCTGCAGGTACGACGATGTGAAATGGTCCGCGATCATGAGGGCGGTTTCTGCCGAGATGTGCTTCACCCGGACGGTGAAGAACTCCCTCTCCCTCTCGCGCTCGACGTCGACTTTCTTTGCGAGCACCGTCTCCAGGATCTGCATCGAAGGCTGCTGGCCCGCTTTCAGGTAGGGCCTCTGGATTTCGTCGCCTTCGGCGGCGCTGAAGCTTTCGGCGACACGTTGGCGAAAACTGCGGCTGAGCATCACCGACAGGTGGTTCATCAGCGCGCTCTCCTGGCGCTCATCCTCCGCGGGTGCGGTCCCGCCTTGATTGAGGATCTGGTCGAGCGGGCTCTCCGCAAGGAGCGTCGTCTCCGCGGTGGACTCAATCGGGCGAAACCTGAAGAGGACGATGCCGACCGCCGTCCCCACGAGAACCGCCGCCACGAGGCCCGTCAGCCAACGCGAGCGGATGATAAGGAGGGCCTTCTTGATTACCGCCTTCGGGTCGGTGAAGAGCGTGTCCGTGGCGTGAATAAATCGCCCGGCGTCCAATGGGGCGGTGCTCACAAATGGCGGGGCGGTGCCAAAAGGCGCGGTCGCTCCGAACGGGGCGGTCGAGCCGAACGGGCTTGTGGTGCCAAACGGGGGCGTCGATCTGCCGTTGCCGCGGTTTCCGCTGCTATCCCCGCTCGAGAACGTTTCACCGGGCGTCATATCGAGCGTTCCGGGACGAAGACCACGTCGCCGGGCTGCAGGCGGAAGTCGGAAACGGCTCCCGTCTTCTGGGCATTGAGGTAGGTCTCGAAATTCACCACGAAGCGCTGCTCCTTTCCGTCCGGCCCGATCCTCGAGACTTGAATTGCGTTCGCCTTGGCGATCCGCGTGAGGCCGCCCGTGACAGCCACGACCTGAGCCAGCCCCATCTCGTCGGTTCCGATCGGCAGTTCAATCCGGTCGGGCCGGTTGACCTGCCCAATCACGGAAATCATCCGTTCCGTGTGCTGCGCCACATAAAGAGTGACCTGGGGATGCTTATAATAGCCGTGGACTCTGTAGAGGCTCTCGAGCTGCTCCTCGGCGGAGCGGACCGACAAGCCAAGCAGCAGCACGGATCCCAGCATTGGAAGGCGCAGGTCACCCTTTGTGGAAATGCGCTGCTGGGTCTCGAGATCAGGCTCGTCAAGCATCTCGAAGACCACGAGGTCCAGCGGCTGGAGGCGGTAGTCGTCTCCGACCACCGAGGTAAGCGGAAAAGGGAGGCTTGTTGTTCCGTGATCCTGGCTGGCGGCGGTAGTATCTGCGTCCGCGCCCCGAAGCACCCCCGGCGCCAGCAAGGCGCCCATGAGGGCCCATGCCGCAAGACGAGAAGGGCTGGATTCCTGGATCATCATCATCGGGCGCTAGAACTTGTATGCGACCTGACCCGTGGCCACGTAGCGGCGATATGTGTACCGGGACATGTCGGAGTCCTGGTGCGTCCAATCGCAACCGACCGACGCGGTGAGCTTCCCCGTGAAGTCATAGTTCGCCGATATGCCGGCTCCCTCGATGTCATCGGTTCGGTAGGTCACCCTTCGCTCATGGGTCGTCCGGCCTCCCTGCACCTCGGCCCGGATCCCGAATCCGCGCCCAAGATCCTGCGTTACCGCAAGGATGACGCTCGTGCTGACGTCGATGTCGCCGTCTGCGTTGAAGCTTGGCGCGCGCCCGGCCTGAAGGTCGATGACCAGCGGGTCGACGGGCTTCCACGCGACGTCGGCCCCCGCGACCATGTCCCATTCGGAATTCGAAAAGCTGCCCGTGTAGTCTGAATATGCGGCACCCACGGACACCTTGCCGGTGATCTTCGGGGTGAATTCCCCCTCAGCCCGAATCGTGAACGCCTGTTCCGTCTGATCGAGGGCGGCCAAGCCGGGGCTGTTCGGCTGGGATCGGCCCAGCGTCAGGTCGTAGCCCACGCCCGACCTGAACACGCCATTCGGAGAATAGTTAACGGTTGTTCCCAGCGAAGCCGTGTCGATCGTGTCGAATGCCGCTCCCAGAAACTCGTCCCTGTCCAACAGCAGCCTGCCTACCACCGTGGTCTTTCCCGTTTCGAGGATGTCGCCCTCGTACTTTGCAAGCGCGTCCTCCACGCTCACCCGCTGGCCGACGTCGACATTGACGGCCGTGGTCCTCGTCCAATGGACCTCGGCGGCCTGGGTGGTCCACGTCTCGACGTTAGCCGGGTACGACAGGGTCATCCGAAAGCCAGGGTCCGTGGCGTCGCTGCCGGTCTGGCTGAGAAACGCGGTCCAGTCGACCCATGCCTCGGCGTCAAAGCTCAGCAGTGAATCCTTCCGAAAGAGGTCGAGTGAGGGCCTGAAGGACGCGAATGCGTCCCCAGGGCCGCCGTTGATCGCGAAAAGATTGCTGTCGTACCCGGCCGTTGCGCTCGCGTGGCCGGAAAGCGCCCAGAGCGGATCCTCCCAGAGTGCGGCACGGGCCTTGAGCGCGAGCGCGCCCGCCAGGACGACCAGGCCTCGCCCAACGATCCTCGGGCGCCTCATCAAAGCAGCTAGAAATATTCGGGCCACGGGGCCTCTTCTGCATGAGCGCCCCATCTCAGTAGGCGTTCTTGTTCTTGAACAGGGTCGCGACGAGAATGTACGCGTCCAGCATGAGCGACCAGTTCTCCAGGTAGTACAGGTCGAACTCGATCCGCTTCTTCAGGTCGGTGTCTCCCCGCAATCCGTGTATCTGCGCCCAGCCGGACAGGCCGGACTTCACCTCGTGGCGCGCGTTGTAATTCAGGATCTCGTCCTTGAAGCGCTCGACGAGCTCGGGCCTCTCCGGGCGGGGCCCCACTAGGCTCATCTCGCCCGTGAGCACGTTCAGGAACTGCGGCAGCTCGTCGATGTTCCACCGCCTCATGAAGGAGCCGACCCTGAGCCTGCGCGGGTCGTCGCGGGTCGCCCACACGGCGCCGGATTTGGCCTCGGCGTTCATCCGCATGCTGCGGATCTTGTGGATGTGGAAGGTCCGGCCGCTTCGGCTCATTCGGAGCTGCTTGTAGAATATCGGACCAGGGGACTCGATGATGACGAAGAGCCCGAACAGCGCGATGATCGGGATGGAGAGGATGAGCCCGACGAGGCCGCCTACGATGTCGACAACCCGCTTTGCGACCCGATTCAGGGACTTGTCGAGCGGCAGCTGCATCACCCCGAGCAGGGGGACGCCGTTCAGGGTCTTGACCTGGAGCCCGGCGCTGAGCGCCGGGAAATATCCCGGGATCATCTTGAAATCGAGCGACTGGCGCTGGCAGTAGACGACGAGGCGCTTGATGTCGGCCGAACGGATGGAAAGGTCGGCCAGGATGATGCCGGTCGCCTTGCAATCCCGGACCAGGCGCGGCAGGTGCGAAAATCCGCCCAGGATCGAGACTTCGGCGGGAGGGCGGCAGCCGAGCTTCGCGCCCGGTCCCGGCACGCATCCGATGATCTCGCTCAGCTGCGATATGTCGTTGCGAACGGCCTGCCGGAGGTGCTCGGCCTTGCCGTTCCACCCGACACAGATGAGGCGCGCGCTGGCGCCAAAGCGAACCCGCGGCTGGATCAGGATCGCGAATGCGAGAAGGCGCCAAACCGAAAGGAGCGCGATGACGCATACCACCGCGTAGAGCAGCCCCAGGCGGGGGGTGTACTTCGTAACCTGGAACAAGGCGATCGTCGCAAGGCAGATCAGCACCCATAGGGTGCTGGCCTTGATCATGTTCTTCGCCCAGAACTGCAGGCGGTAGATGTTTTCCACCTCGTAGGTGCGGAAAAACCCAAGGAGCCACACAAAAAGCGCGGCGCCGCCGATAACCCAGCTTTCCGCCCGGGCGCCGCCCTGGAACAACTCGGTGGCGATCGAATATTCCCCGCTTCGCTGAAGCGACCGCAGCGTAAGCCCCAGGAGAATCCCGCTCGCCGCCACCACCCCGTCGACAATGGCGAGAATTGCGACCAGCGTGTAGGCCTGCTCGCGCGGGCTTATGCCCGGAACGGGGCCCGCGAGCGCGGCAGCCGCCAATTCCCCCCCGTTCATTCCCGTCTCATTCAAGCCGGCTGGACCAAACCCTTGTGCCTTGATGTCACCCGCCGTTCGGAGGGCTCTTGGTTCTTGATGGCCCGGGCGCCCAATTGCCCCGGGTGTGTCAATCGCGATTACGTCCATGGTGTGATGGCGCTGTCCTCGCTGGGGCCGGCAAGTAAGTGGCGCGAGTTTTCAGGTAGTCATGTTGTTATCGAGGAGATGGCAAAAAAGTTGAGCGGCCAGTCTTGTATCAATCGCGGCGAAATTTTGGCCCATCGACACAGTCGGGCGATTTCGGTTCCGGCGCATCCAGATCCTTTCGCGAATCCGCCGCGCTCTTAACCTTAATTTTAATCTTCACAGGCCGGACTGCCTTCAAAAACTTTTCGAGCACCTCGATCCACACCGCCGGAGGAATTTCTAGGGAGCCTATGCCCTCCCACTTATACGTTCCAGATCGAGTCGCGGCGTTAAAATTAGGATCCATGGCTTTGACGACTGCAGACCCTCTGCGTATGCGAAAGGAGACGTCAACGTCCGCAATGAGGGAATGCCCTCAGAACACCTTATTTCATAGGTTTTTCACTCCGGACGACCACATTTGACGGACAGTTCAAGCGCGGACATCCAACGTGGAAATCAGCTCTGAAAAATGAAAATTAAATTTTCAAAGCGCGCCGTCTCCGCGGCCGGCCCTCACTGAGAAATCCAGGAATGGGCCGAAGCCCGACGTCACTCGAACGTCACCGTGACCTGGATCTCAACCGTGGAATTGCGCGGCAAACCCGCGGCAGCGATCGCCGCGCGTGCATGGCGGCCGCGGTCGCCGTACATCTTCACGAAGAGATCGCTCGCCCCGTTGATGACCTGGGGACTCTGGTCAAAACCCGCCACCGCGTTGACGTAGCCCGAGACAAAGAGGAAATCCCGAACACGGTCCAGCTCGCCCAGCGCCGCCTTGATGGACGCGAGGGCGTTGAGCGCGCACACCTGGGCGGCGGCATAGCCCGTCTCGACCGTCTGGTCCCGGCCGACCTGCCCGGCATGTGTCACCTTTCCTTCGCTGATGCAGATGACTCCGGCGAGGATGAGCGTGTTCCCGTTGATCCGGAACGGCAGGTAGCTCGCCGCGGGCGCCGGCGGCCCGGGCAGTGTAAGCCCGAGTTCCTGCAGTTTCTTCTCGATGGGATCCATGGACCAAGTCCTGACAGCCTGGCATCCGCTCTCAATCGAAAATGGCCTCCGGAAGATAGGCCGAGATCGTCGTGGTCGGCGCGTTCACGATCTGGCTGATCTTCAGGTCCAGCACCACGCTGCAGAGGACCAGGGCGAGCTCCCGCGAGAGCCCCAGCCTTTCATTCAGGTGCACGATCGCCCGCCTCACCGCCGCGCGGGCCGCCTCGCGCGGGTCCTCATGCGATTCGATGAACACGTGAAAGGGCTTCGTCGAATAGCGCGTCGGGACGAGCGACGGCAGCACGACCGCGTAGGGCCCGTCGAGCTTCCGGCGCTTCCTCAGATGAACCCTCAGCGTCACCGTCATGGGCGCCTCCATCCCGTTTATCGAGACCTCGCCGTCGCCCTGGGCCGCGTGGGCGTCGCCCGCGCAAAGGCCGGCGCCTGGAGTGAACACCGGCAGCCAAAGCCGGGCGCCCGCCCCGAGGTGCCGCACGTCCATGTTGCCGCCGAAGGGCCCCGGGGCCCGGGTGCGGAATTCGCCGAACTCGGCCCGCTGCACCCCGATGATCCCGCAGAACGGGTGCAGGTCGAGCGTGACCCCGGGGATGCTCCGGGTCATTCCACCGTCCAGCGTCCAATGGTGAAGGTAGGGACTGGAAAACTCGCCGCCCAGGAGCCCCAGGCCCGGAGTTATGCTTGTCCAGGCCCACCCCTCGTGCCTGAAGTCCAGTATCTCGATCTCAAGCGCGTCGCCTGGCTCGGCGCCCTGAACCTCGACCGGACCCGTGAGCGCATGGATGCGGGTTCGGTCGATGGCGGAGTAATCCGCCGGCGCCATGCCGGGCCGGACCTGGCCGTCGCTCGCATCCTTGAGGGCAAGCGAGACCGTGTCGCCGGTCGCGATGCTCGCGACCGGAGCGTACTCCCTGTTCCAGCGGTTGCACGTGCGGGAGCTGTCGACGACGTGATGAATGGCGCTTACGGGATTACGGCGGAGGAAAATCCCTCCGCCTGAAAAAGCGGTTTGCCCATGCGGAACGTCGCGAGGACGTCCTCCGGGGTCACGCGGGTCACGATCGACGCCGGGATGTGCTCCGTGGCCCTGAGGTGCGGCTGGTTGAAGTCGAGCACGACAAAGGTCGCGGGAAGGCCGCGCTCAAGCCGGCCAGGGTGGTCGTTTCCGAGGACGCCCTGAATGTTCGCCGTGGCCATGCGCAGGATGGCGAGCGGATCGGGGCGCACCGCGTCCCCAAACTGGCTCTTCGCCAGCTTGTAGGTGAAGTCCAGCTCCGCGAACAGGTTCGGGCTGTTCAGCAGTCCGTTGTCCGTGCCGAGGAGCAGGTTCGCGCCGGACTCCATCAGAGCGCGCACCGGCGGCAGCGGCAGGCCGAGGTTGGCGTTCGCCCGGGGATTGAGCGCCGCCGTCTTGCCGGACGATGCCAAAAGCGCGATCTCCGCGTCATTCGCGACCGTCATGTGCACGATAAGGTGCGGGTCGTACAGGTCGATGGCCCGGGCGAGATCGCCCCGTCCGGCGCGGGCGAGGCTCACGTCGCGGTAGCCGGCGTTCTCCAGGCAGTGTATCGCCCGGAGCTTTCCGCTCTTCTGGGTAAGCTCGCGGATCTCGCGCCATGCCCGGTCCGTCAGGTCATTCATCGTGCTTTCGCTGAAGCCGTCCGCCGCGGCCAGGATGGCCTCCGCCTCGCGCCTCGCGGCTTCGGGCAGAGGAGCGTCATTCGCCGCGAGCGTGGCATCGTCGAAGGGTACGCCGGAAAACTGGCCCAGGATGACCGACTCGACCCCGGTCACGCGCGAGGCTTCGCGCAGAAGCTCGCTTCCCGGCGGGCCCTGCTCCCGGAAATCGATATGTCCCACGGTGCCCGTGCGGGCCATGTAGCGGAGGTGGTTGACCACATGCGGCAGGTGCTCCGCACGAGAGATACTTGCCAGCCTGCGGTACTTGAATCCCTCCGGCCGGAAAAAACCCTGCTCCAATGTCAGGCCGGTCGCGCCGTCGGGAAAGCACGAGTCACCCATGTGCGTGTGGCTGTTGTAAAGGCCCGGTATAACTACCAACGAGCCCCTTTCCAGGGCCAACGCAGGCTCGTCCCGGTCGATCGCGGAGATGGAGTCGCTCCTCCATTCAAACCGGCTGCAGCGCCATGGCTCAAGGCTCGGACCCACGAGGACGATGACATCGCGCAACGACCCCATGTTGTTCAGAGGCTCCCGCGGATCCCCGTCACCGTACTATCTTCACCGGGATGCGCTCGACCGGCGCGGCGGCGTAGGCCGCGCGCAAGGCCGTCTCGCTCGCAAACTTCTTTCCGGGCAGGTTCCGGCCGGGCACGTAAAGGTTCAGCTCATCCGCGTCGAAGGGATAGGGATCGACGCGATAGGTGTCGGCGCCGAGCGGCGTGCAGATCAGCTCCGCGAACGTCTCGTCGCGCCGCGCGTGACGGTGGCGCAGGGCGATCTCGCTGGGAAACCGCACGCAAACGGCCAGCGAAAGGCTGTCGCAGGCCTGGAGGAACTCGAAGGCGCGGAGCACCTGGGAGGGCGCGAGGTCCTCGTTGACGTCCTGGCCGCCGCCCAGGGTGTCTATGAGCTCCACCTGCCGCATGAGCTGGCCGTCCAGGAACTTCCGGTGGAGCACCTTGTCGGAATCGGACATCCCCCGCAGGTCGGCCTGGCTGGTGAGCAGGTCAAACGTGTGCATGGAGACGATGATCGCGGCGTAGGGACTTTCCGCGGCCACGGCGTCCGTGGCCCGGCCCCGGACGGCAAGGTAGTCCGCGAGATCTATCTCCTCGAAGGCGCTGTAGGTGCCCACAAGTTCCCGGGAGAAGGCGCTCGGCCGCCCCTGGCGTGTCAGGAACGGAACCGCGTCCCGCTCCGCCCACGCATCGTCGTGCCGGTTCACCGCCGTGAGAATGTCGGCGCGCGGCTCGGGGGGCGCGAACTCGTCGTTTCCCCAGCGGGCCGCCATGCGCCCGGCAAGCCGGGCGTGTTCCCGATGCTCGATCAGCGTCCAGCCGGTTTCTGTCTCGATGCGTATCATGATGCGGAACCGACAAGGAATGTGCCAGCGGCGGCGCGCCGTCGAGTCCATTGCACGCGGCTGCCAACTGGGGAAGCAAGGTCCGCCTTGCGTCGACGCGCGCTGCGACGGCCCTCCTTCCTAGTCCGCGCCGAAGGCCATCGGGGATTCGTGGCCACCCGGCAGCACGAGGTTCAGCAGCAGGGCCGTGACTCCTCCGGCGGAAATCCCGGATTCGAGCAGGGTGCGGAGGACCGGCGGCAGGGTCTCAAGCCAGTGGGGCTGGGAGGGCGCCCCGATCCCGATGCCCAGCGAAAGGGCGACCACCAGGGCATTGCGGTGGTTGAGCCCGGCTTGGGAAATGAGCCTCAGTCCCGCCACCGAGACCAAGCCGAAGAGCAGGAGGGCAAGCCCTCCCAGGACGGCGGGAGGCATGGCGGTCACCCAGCGCGCGACCGGCGGGAAGAGCGCGAGCATCGCGAGGATGGCCGCCATCCACCGCCCCACGTACCGGCTCGCCACCCCCGTGATCTGGATGACCCCGTTGTTCTGCGCGTAAGTCGTGCTCGGAAAGGATCCTATCAGCGCCGACACGATGCTGGTCAGGCTGTCCGCGAAGATGCCGCCCCGCATGCGAAGTCCATGCTCGGCGCCGCGCGTGTTCAGGCCCGATAGCTGGGCGGTCGCCGTCATGTCACCCAGCGACTCTATGACGGAGACGACATAGATGAACGCGAACGGAAGGAAGAAATCCCAGCGGAAGGCGAGCCCGTGGGGCAGCAGCCTCGGGATCGTGATCCATCCGCTCTCATTGGGGGGAGGCGCATGCAGCCATCCGCAGACCGCGCACGCGGCGTATCCGGCCACTACGCCGAATAGGATCCCGGCCAGGCGGGTCCACGGCTGGCCGACGGCCTGGGCGGCCACGACCGCGGCGATGACGCAGGCCGCGATGGCCGCGCCCGACCATGGGGGGACGCCCGGCGCGGGCAGCGCCACGATGCCGTACATGGCCTCGGGAATGATCGAGATCCCGATCAACAGGACGACGATCCCGCAGACGAGCGGCGAAAACACCCGCTTCAGCCTTGGCAGGAAGGGGGCCAGGACAAGGGAAACGGGAGCGGCCGCGAGCCCCATGCCGAACATGAGGGCTAGGCCGCCCGCCTGTCCCGCCTGCATCAGGGGCTGGATGAAGGCAAAGCTGGTGCCGGTGACGCTCAGGAGGCCCGATCCCACCGGCCCGATCCGGGTCGTCTGGAGGAATGTGCCCAGCGCTGCGGAGAGAAGCGCCATGCTCGTGAGATAGGCGGTGTCCGCGGCCGGGAACTTGAGGATATTGGCAAGGAGGAGGGCGGGAGTGATGACGCCGACCACCATGGCCGACACCTGCTGGAGGCTCACCAGCAGCGCCGTGGCCGGCGGCATCCGGTCGTCCAATCCATAGACAAGGCCGTTCGGCGGGCGGGTCGCGGGGCTCTTTTCCATCTGGGGACGTTAAGCAGGCGCCGGACCAACATCACAAGCTGCCTCTTCGCATCGATATGGGGCCTTGGCTCAAATGGCATGGATCATGCGAATGAGATGCCGATCCCCTTCCCTTTCGACATCGCAGCCAAGCATATGCCTGAAATCCCCGCCCTGGGCGGAGGGCACGGCGGCGCGATGCCCCCGACCCGCGGCGTCCGCGTCCTTTTCCAGCTTTTCGTGCTCGCCTGCGCCCTGGCGGTTCCGGCCAGTGCGGCCAACAAGCTCGTGGTCAGGAACGCCTTCATCATCACGGTGCAGCCGGGCGCGACGCCGTTTGCCGGCTACCTGGTGGTTGGCGAGGACGGGCGGATCGCCGAGATCGGGCCCGGCGATCCCCCCGCCGAGGTGCGGGCCGCCGCGACCCTCGACGCGCAGGGCAGGTTTGTCGCGCCGGGCTTCATATCGGCGCACAGCCACCTGTTCCAGAGCCCGCTGCGCGGGCTCGGCCACGACTCGACGCTCTACGGCTGGCTGGCGGCGATCAACCGGATAAACCGCTACTCCACGCCGGAGGACATCTATTGGTTCTGCCTGCACGGCTCGCTCGACTACCTTCGCAACGGGATCACGACCGCGTATGACTTCACCTACTCGGGAGGCCTTGGCGGCGGCCAGCACTCCGTGGGGGCCGGCGAGAAGTCGGACATTCCGCCTCCCGACCAGGAGCCCTACGAGAAAAGCCAGATCAGGGCCAAGCTCGACTCGGGCATCCGGTTCATCGACAGCGTGAGCATCGTTCCCCTCGGGACGGAGGACGAGATCCGGCTGCGGTTTGAGCGGGTGCTCGCCTACGCGAGGCAGTTCTCCGGCAATCCGAGGTTTCTCAAGATGGCGATCAGCGGCTGGGTGCAGCTGGCCCCGGCAAGGGACGCCGCCGAGCGCGAGGCGAGGTTCATGCACGCGTACGGGCTCATCAACCAGGCGCATTTCCTGGAGAGCCCGGACCGGGTGGCCGAGCAGCAGGCGAAGTTCGCCTGGTATCGGGATGCGGGCGCCCTGGGACCGAACTTCATCTTCGCCCATTTCGTCCAGACGAACCCCGAGATCGTCAGGGAGGCGGCGGCCTCGGGAGCGAGCATGTGCTGGCAGCCGACTTCCAATGGCCGGCTGGGCTCGGGCGTCGCCGACGTCGTCGCCTACCGCGCGGCTGGGATGAAGATCGGCATGGGCCTCGACGACCAGTCCTGCACGGACATCTCCGATCCGTTCCAGAACCTGCGCATCGGCCTCTACGCGATCCGCGACCTCTACAAGAACGCGGGCGCACTCACCGTGAGGGACATCCTCGGCATGCATACGATCGGCAGCGCCGAGATCCTCCATGTCGAGGACCAGGTCGGAAGCCTGGAGAAGGGCAAGTGGGCCGACTTCCTCGTCGTGGACCCCCGCTCGCCCGACACCGGCCCCGTGCATGACCCGATCGCCACCTATGTGCTGGCTTGCGGACTCCGGAACCTCAAGCAAGTGTACGTCTCCGGCGAGCTGGTCGCCGACGGCATCACGCTCGTCAAGCAGGATGAACCCGCGATTCGCTCCCAAATCGACACACGAATGGCCCGCCTCGAGAATACCGCGTCGCGAAACGAGGCGAAGCCCCTGACCCGCTGAACCCGGTGCTGGTGACCCAACAGCCGCTCCTCCGGAAGTTTTGGTACCCCGTCATTCCGGCGTGCATGCTCAAGGACGGCCCCAAGCCGTTCACCCTGCTCGGCCGCGACCTCGTCCTATGGATCGACGGGGCCGGCAACGCGGTTGCGATGGACGATCGTTGCCCGCACCGGCACGCGCGCCTCTCCAAGGGATGGATCCTCGACGGGCAGCTGCAATGCGGCTACCACGGGTGGACCTTCAACGGCGAGGGCCGTTGCACGCGGATCCCGCAGAAGGACGATGACGATCCGGCCGGCATCTCCGTCACCCGCCACAGGACGGCCCAGCGCTACGGCTACGTCTGGGTGGCGCCGGAGGAGCCGCTCACGGCGCTGCCCGAAATCGAGGAGGACACCGACCCGGCCTTCCGGCGCATCTATGAGTTTTACGAGCCATGGAAGTGCAGCGGCCTTCGCCTCATGGAGAATTCGTTCGACAACGCCCATTTCAGCTTTGTCCACCGCAACACCTTCGGGAAGTTCGACTCGCCGAGCCCGAGCAAGATGAACCTCTACCCCTTCCCGGACGGTTTCGGCTTCACGATGGATACGGTCGTGCCCGTCAAGAACGTCCCGCTGTCGAAGAAGGCGCTCAACATGGATTCCCCGGAGACCGTCCGGAACAACACGGGGACGTGGTGGATGCCATTCTTCCGAAAGCTGAGGATGCGCTACCCCACCGGCCTCGTGCACACGATCATCACGGCCGCGACCCCGATCAGCGACCATTCCTCGCAGATCATCCAGATCGCCTACCGCAACGACACGGACGCCGAGGCGAAGGCGGCGGACATCATCGCGTTCGACCGGGCCGTCGTGACCGAGGACAGGGACGTGCTGGAGTCGACGACGTTCGACACGCCGGTGGACCTGAGGCGCCGCGAGGAGATGCACATGGCCTCCGATCAGCCGGGGCTGCTCATGCGCAGGCAGCTGCTGGCGAAGTTCCAGGCCCACGGCGAGGAGGAGGCCCATGCCTGGCGCGACCACCGCTCCCACGCCGTCGCCGACCAGTTCGGGGCGAATCATCCCTTTGCGACCGAGGCCATGTGCATGGAGATGACCTACGGCGGCGCGGCGGCGCAGTCGGCGCCGCACCAGTCGGAAAGGGAAGCCGCGGCCGAGGCCCGGCACTGAGGCCCCGCCGGGGCGCCCGCGAGGCCGCGGTGGCACCGAACGTGCTCCGCCACCGTTCACGCGCATGCCCGAAGCCCCGCCCAGACCCGCAAGCGAACAGGGCGGAGCCAAGCTTCGGCGCAACTACCTGTCGGGCATCGAGAACGTGGCCCAGTCCGTCGGGACGATGGGGCCGGTCGCGACGATCGGCACGGTGCTGCCGCTCCTCATCTACAAGTCCGGAAACGGAACCTGGCTCCTGTTCCTCGGCGTCCTGGTCGCATTCGGGCTGATCTCCGCAAGCATCAATGTCTTCGCCTCAAGGTTCGCCTCGGCGGGATCGCTCGCCACCTTTGCCCAGGCCGGCCTGGGCAACTGGCCGGGGAGCCTGACGGGATGGTCCTACGTGGTGGCGATGACCTTCGTCGTGACGAGCTCCGGTGTCTCGAGCGCGTACTACCTGTCGATGGTGGTGACCCATTTCACGCATGCGCAGATCGGCAACCTCGGGCTGGTCCTTATAACGGTCCTCGTCGTCCTCGCGGCGTGGTGGCCGGCGTACCGCGACATCATGCTTTCCACGAAGATCATGCTGGGCGCGGAGGCGTTCTCGGTCCTGCTCATCCTTTTCATCCTGGGCGCGGCCATGCGGGGCAACCACCACTGGCTTGACCGCTCCCAGCTGCGGCTCGAGGGCACGAGCTTCTCGCACTTCCGGCTCGGCTTCGTCCTGGCGTTCATGACGCTCGCCGGATTCGAGAGCACGACGACGCTCGGCGAGGAGGCCAAGAACGCCACGCGCACGCTCCCCCGGGTGATGCTCCTTTGCCTCGTGCCGATCGGCGTTCTCTTCCTGGCGAGCATCTACTGCCTCACGGTGCTTTCCCACGGCCGGAATCTCGCGCTCGACCAGACCGACGCGCCGCTGGACATGATCGCCCAGTCGATCGGGCTCCCGACCCTTGGATGGCTGAGCTCGCTCGGGGTGGCCATAAGCTGCTATGGCTGCGCCGTCGGCGGGTTCAACGCCGGCTCGCGCGTGATCTACTCCATGGCCCGGGACCGGCACGTGTGGCGCACCTTCGAGGCGATCCACCCGGTCAACGGCACGCCGTACCGGGCGCTGGCGCTGTTCGCGGTCATATCGGTCGTCGTGCCCTGCGTGATGATCCTGATGGGGGTCACGATGGCGAACTCGATGGATTACCTCATGCAGATCGCGTCCTTCGGTTTCCTCGGCGGATATTTCGCCATCTGCGTGGCCGCACCGTTTTACCTGGCCCGTGGCGGCCGGCTCAGCCTTGTCCGCCTCGCGACGGCCGGCGTCACGGTCACGGTCCTTGGATTGGTCCTCTTCATGAGCATCATCCCGGTTCCGGACCCTCCCTGGAGGTACCTGCCCTATGTCTTCGCGGGCCTGCTGGCCGCGGGGATGATCATCTCCGGGAGGCTCGGGAGCGCCAGGTCCGCCGGGAATCCCGAGGCGTCCGCCGTCAAGTCCACGACCTAGGCGCCGTCGCGCCGGTTCCCTGCCCCGGACCGGTCAGCACGTGCCGAACCTGAGGCCCAGCTTCGCCAGCCAGCGGCGGTAGGCGACGGACAGCCGGTCCGACGGGACATGGAGCTCGTCGTCCAGGCTGAGGGGCAGGAGCGACGGCCTCTGGGACTCGACCACGGGCACGTCCTCGCCCGTGACCTTGTCCTGGTAGTCGAGGAATTCCCGGTCCGTCGTCTCAGAGAGGTAGTTGAGCGCCATGACCGACCACACGAGGCTCTCGCCCTCGTCGACCGGCGTAACGGTGTCCATCATGGAGAATCGCTCCGCGCCGTGGACCTTGGTGTAGTTTCCCGTCAGGGGTCGCTGCACCCGGTACGAGTACTTCACCTGGACGGTCTCTCCAGCCCCGGCCGGACCGGCCTTCCACACGCGCCGGACGCCGATGTCCCGGGCCAGCAGGCCCGAGTCGGTCGCCTCCACCTCATAATCGGACACCTCGAACTGCGGGGAATCGCCGAAGAACCGGGCGTGCACGAACGGATAGTGGCCGACGTCCAGGAAATTGTCCATAACCCTGGGCCCGCTCGCCCTGAACAAATATGGCCCCGCCGACACCTTCCGGTAGGACGAATCCCCCCATTCCGGGAAGTCGGGGACCGCCTGGGCGGGTGTGCCGAGGCAAACCCAGACCAGGTCGAAGTGCTCCTCGACGCGGTACACCTCGGCCCTTGCCTTGGCGGACGGCGCCTGGCCGGGGTGGGCCGGAATTCCCGCGCAGGCGCCCGAGCCTGCATAACGCCAGCCGTGGTAGGGGCATACCAGGCACTCTCCATGCACCCTTCCCAGGGAAAGCTTCGCCCCGCGATGGCGGCACACATCAAGCCATGCGTGGGCGCCTTCCCCGTTGCGCCATAGGACCAGTTCCCTGCCGAGCAGCCGCACCGCCCGGACGCCGCCGGATGCGATCGCGGATGAGCGCGCGACAACGTGCCAGTCATTCAGCAGAACGGGATCGTTCAGCATGTAAGACGGCAGGATGCTGCGGCCGGCCATTCCGGAAACAGGCAGGGAACTCGCCTTGGTACGCGCACCATGACGAGAAGCCTCGCCGTCGCCGGCCCGGGTTACGATACGCAAAAATCCCAGCCGACCACCACGGGCCGACTGGCCGCGCCGGCCCCTGCCTCAAACCCATTGGTTAGACCGGCGAGAAAAATGCCCGCACAGGGCTCCTGCACCGTGCGGCGCGATGCTTCCCCATCGTGAAATCCAGCGCGGGCGCGGCAGCTCGCAATTTCGAGGACGCCGCGCCCGCAGTACTCTAAGGTTGAAATCCGCTCAGCTGCTGCTCGAGCGCCGGCGGGAGATCAGGTAGCCGGCAATGATGCCAACACCCGCGGCGATTCCCAGCGCGTGGTAGGGCTTGGCGCGGATTGTCTTGTCGGTGCGAACCGCCTGGCGGCGGACGGCCCCGGCGAGATGCTTCACGCGCGACTGGAGGCCGGCGACAGCGTCCTGGAGGTGCTCGCGCACCGACTGGATCTGCTCGGACGCCCCATTGGCGGCGTCATCGGCCATCTTGCTGACGGGATCTACGGTGTCTGAAGCGGAACGTGTGGTTGATTTTGACATGGTTGAATCGTGTTTATGCTATTGTGGTTGGAACGAAATGGAGGAAAGAGGTTGCCAGCGTGGCCGCGGATCACGTGGAGCTGCGGAAGATGCAGCCAAATCCGCCGACGACGATGCCGATGGCCCCAATGGCGATGAGCCAGATGCTCTTGTTGGTGGGCGCACCGCTCACCGCTTGGCTGATCGACGAGGAAACAGAGCCTTGGGCGTTGAGCCCATAGACGAGGAGGATGACTCCGACTACGAGGAGAGCGATGGAGGCGATTTTAGACATAGTGGGCATACCTACGCAGGATGGGTGCCAGCGGACCATGGTATGTGTAACATGATATCCCGCAATAATTTACATGCCTGTGTTTTCCCCGGCCGAATCGCGCATTCGGCATATTGCACTATCCGGGCCCCGCCATTTCGCATAATGCAGCAGTCCGCGGGCCCCGACGGCAGGGTGACGGCGCGGCCCCTTTCGCGCTGACCGCCGGGCGTCTTTAGAGATTGGATGCAGGAAGGCGGCAAGGAATCCCGATCCAGAAGAAGTTCAGGTGGTTGCGCCTGAGATTTGATCCGACGCAATGCCTCTTCCGAGAATTTCTTCTCCCCCACCGCCCGGGTTCCAGAGCCCGCTTCGCAACCTACAAAGGGGAAACGCCGCAGGATCCGACGCGCCCCGTGCGTATCCGGCTCAATCTCCGCGCGCGGCCGCCCGGTAGACCAACTGTGGCACGTCACGGTCATGACGCGACCGGCGTCCTCGTCAGGTCGAGCGCCTCGGCAGCGGCCGTCTTGGCGTCCTCCTGCGTCGGCTCGAAGCCCTCCTCGAGGAGGAATCCGCCCTCGCCGATGATCGCCCAGCGCCAGATCTCGGGTCGCTTGCGTTCCGTCACGGCAAAGGTCACGGCATCAGGCATTGAGGCGATCTCGAGCGTCGACAGTGAAAAGGAGCATGACGCCGCTGCGGAAGCGGCCTCGGCGCCCGAAGGGATGTTTTCAAAGCAGCGCCAGGTCGTGGCGGATGATAGGTTCATTTTGAGAAAGGCTGTTCAACCATAGTAACGCAAAATGAACTAATGTGCCATGGGGCGTTCCCCTCGGTCACCATGCGGGAACCAACCGCGCTCGCGGTGTCTATGTGGCTATAATCACCCGACATCCCGATCTCGGACATTTCCCGTCGGCAACAACAACCCTTAACGTTAACAATCCCATGCTCTCTTGGATTCTCGGATTTCTCCTCCTCGCCCTGATCGCGGGCGCCCTCGGCTTCACCGGCATCGCCGGCGCGTCGATCGGCATCGCCCAGACATTGTTCTACATATTCCTGGTCCTGTTCGTCGTATCGCTGATCGTCCACCTGGCAAGAAGTGGCGGCGGCCCGAAGGCGGACCTGTGATAAACCGCCCGTTGGCCCGGGATAGAGCCCGGGCCAACCCGCAAACCTCCCCGTGCGGGCGTTTCGCCACGTTGCGCGAGGGAAAGACCCCATACCGATTGTTCGCGCCGGATTAAACCTAGCCGCACCCCTTCCGATGAGCACCAACGGGACACTCCACGCCAAGACCACCAAACCGCCCGCCCGCGGCGACCTGCCGAGCAGCGTATTCGCGTTCCCGGCCAAGAGGAAGGAGCCGATGACAAACGCCTCCCATGTCAGGAACGCCCTGGCCCGGTTTGACCAGGTCAAAGGTGTCTCTGATTCCGACCGTGACCGGGCATTTGCCAACATCAAGAAGGCGGCGAAGCATTTTGGCGTGATGGTCAGCGAGTCCCACTGGCGGGAGCTGGGGAAAAAGCCGCACGCGCGGAGTTCCGGGCTGGATTGAGGCGCCAAGGGCGTTGCCGCCGGGTGAGCGCCTTCCCGCAAAAGCTGCCGGGCACCTGGCCCGTGACGGGAAACACCCCATATTTGGCCGCGGCCACCGACCGGTGATATGCGGCGCTCAAGACCACCGAATTGGCCGTTCGCCGATAAACACAAAGGAACACCATGCCCCTCGGAACCATCCTCCTGATCGTACTCATCCTGATGCTTGTCGGAGTCGCGTCCAGCAGGCGGGGCCCAGCGGCCCCTGAAACAGGCGGCCGGAACGCCGGCTCGCCAGGCCATCCCGCGATCACCGCATGATGGCATAGCTCGTGAGCGCCACGCACAAGAGGCCGAGCATCGCGGCGATCACCTTGGCAGATCGCGGCGATAGCCCGGTCACCTCCCTCATCTTGGTCCATGCGGACCAGCCGAGGGCCTCGGTCCGGTCGAGGATCCGCGCAACCGTGAGCGACTCCGATGCAAAGATCGCGCCGCTCGCCACGAAAAAGGGAAGGTAGACCAGCGGAAGCAGGACCATGAAGCAGCCGATCACGAGAAGAACGAGGGCCAGGACGATCCTGAGAATGCGGGGCCCCTCATGCTCCTTTCCCTCGTAAAGGCGCGTGCGCCGGTCACGAGTGCGCCGATAACGGCGCTGAAACCGTTTGCCGGGAGGGCTGTCCAGCAGGCACCTCCATTCTCTGCGAATCCGTGTGATCATTTCGGCATTCTATCCGCAATGTCCGTGCCATCGGGCGATGAGTTGCGTTAGTATCTCCATTGCACGTCATTAAAAAATAAGGCCCATCAGGATCGCCCGCCGAGTCATTGCAAATATGATGGGCCGATATCCGAGCTCCCACCTTAATGCACGATTGCCGTGCAGCGCAACGCCGGGATCCCGACGCGGGCCCTCTCCAGGCGGCGGCTCCCTCTGCAAAAAAGAGCCGGCGGCCGCCATGACGCGTGCCGCCGGTTGGATTTGAGCGAACCTGTTATTCCAGGGCGCCCGATGAATCAATTCGTCTTTACCGACATGTCGTTGTCGACCGATTGCACGCCGCGAATGCCGCTGGCGAGCTTGGTGACAAGGTCCTTTTCCGCATCGGAATCGGCGACGCCACTGATCATGACGACTCCGTTCTTGGTCGTCACCTTGGTCTTCAGCACGCTCGTCGAGCTGTGGGAGAGGAGCTCGTACTTGACCTGCGAGGTGATCGACGCGTCATCGATGGTCTCACCGACCGTGTGGTCGCTGGCGTCCGATGAGGGTGTCTTTATTACGAGGTCGTTGGTGACCGACTTGACGCCCTCGACGTCCTTCACGTAGGCCTCCGTGAGGTCCTTCTGGGCGGCGTTGTCGACCGTGCCGGTCAGGACCACGGCCCCTCCGTTCACGTCAACCCTCGTGGCCGTCGCGCTGACGTTCGCGTGGACGAGGAGCATCGTGTGGATCTTCAGGGCGATCCAGCCGTCGGAATGCTCGGCGGGCTCCGACTCGACGCGGATCTCGTTAACCACGCTCACCACGCCGGGAAGATTGTTCACCGTGTCCTCGGCGAGCGCCTTCTCGTCACTGGTGGGGACGGTGCCCTTCAGGGTCACCACGCCATCGGTGGCCTTCACCTTGACGTGTCCCTCGAGCACCGTCCGGTAGTTATATGAGGCCTTTGCGGCCTCCTCAATTTGGCTGTCGGTTGCGGACGATGCGAACAACAGGACGGGCGATGCCGCCATGGCGAGGAGGGCTAACAGTTTTGCGCTTTTCATAATGGGCTTTGTTTTGAGGATTGAATCTGAACTCTATCCCTATAGCGGAGGGGGTGCCAAAATCAGGTCTGGCTTGTAACCTGTTTGTTGTTAGATCTATAAAACATTCCACGGGCCAGGGAATGTCGGATTTCCTCCAGCAATATGCACGGTCCTCAATCCGGCCTCTCGCAAAATGCACGGGGACCGGACCCGCGATATTTTCGCGGGAATACGCCCCATTATCCAGGGGCGGGGCATCCGAACGATGGCGGCGTCCGGATCGTCAACTCCTCATCCGCGGACCGGTAAAACGTAAGCGGCGCGGATTGCTCCGCGCCGCCCATTGTAAACTGTGCCGTGGCGTCCGGGATCAGTTCCAATAGCCTTCGTAAAAGCGATAGCCGCCATTCTCGGTCTCATACCGGGGAGCGACCCAGACCGCACTCGCGTGCGGGGGAATCTCCCAGTGGCCCGCCATCCACTCGTAGCGGCTGTCCCTCCAGGTCCAGTAGCCGGGAACCCAAACGTAGTCGGGCCCGGGCTGCGCAAGGACCACCTCGGACTGGGCCGCCGGCGGAGCCGTCACGACGACCGTGCTCACGGGCTGCGACTGCGTCGTGACCATCTGGCCGGATGGAGTCATCGTCGTTGTCTGGGATGGGGTCGTCGTCGTCGTCTGGCTCACCACCACGGGCGCCGCCGCGTTCGGCGGAGGCGGCGGGGGCGAAGAGACGACATGGGAGTCGGGCTCGGACGCGCATGCCCCGAGAAACGCGATGGTCCCACACAGGATGACGGCGCGCGCAGTGGGCGCCGTCCGGTTGGCCAGGTGACTGGCGATGGAAGATTTCGTGTTCATACAGTGTTCACGGACTATGGCATTTGGATTCGGTTCCGGTGAGGCCGCTCGTTTCGGCCGCTTACCGAATGGGTATTTACCCTATATCGCTAGTGCCAGGGAGGAGGCGGGGTTTGGCGGCGGTTCGCACGCCGCGCGAGCGGGTGCGATCCGCGGAGCCGCCGCAAAATTGATCGCCGTGCTCGCGCCTTCCTGGGGCGCGGCCATGTCATGCCGCGGTGCGCGGGGAACTCAGTCCCCGAGCATCTTCGCGATAATGAAAATCACGACCGCGCCAAAAAGGCCGCCGCCAAAGAGCAGGTAGATGAGCGAGAAGCCGATAGCCGCCAGCGGGGGAGCAGACATAATTAGATCATTCATGGTAGTGTGGACTGAGCGTTTAAGGGCATTAAGAGTGGGGTCTATACCGTATATTCTATCCGCGGCAACGGAGGCACCGTAGCCGGTGCGCAGCGCGTCCGAGTTCACGGTCGAGGCGACATTGATCAGTTTCTTGTTCGCGGCGCCCTGCTCATCGAGCGTCGCCCGGAACAGGTCTGCCACCCGGTCCTCGCCGAGGATCGCCGCAAAGGAGCGCGCCGTTCGGTAGGCGGCCATCTCGTAATGCTCCACCCTCTGCGCGGCCCCGATGAGATTGGCGTCGCGCACGGCCGCAGGTCCGTTGGTGTGGATGGCCTCGCCGCCCTCCTCGACCAAGCCGACCGTGGAGTGGCACGTCTTTGCCTTGGGCGTCTTCCCGAGTATGTCGAACACCTCCGTCACGCCCTACATGGCCCCGGGTTTCCGCCAGATGCCCCTTGAAGGCAGCCTTCAGACCGTCAACATTGGCGACCCTGCCGCAAAAGCGGCGAAAGCGCGCAAGCGGCGGGGTCGACACGGAGGACAAATCATGCCGCAAGGCGACAAATCAAGTTACACCAACAAGCAGAAGCGCCAGGCCAGGCATATTGAGGAGCGCTACGAGCATCGGGGGCTCAGCACAAAGACTGCGGAAAAGCGGGCATGGGCCACCGTCAACAAGCTGTCCGGAGGAGGCAGGAAAAGCGGTTCCGGCAAGAAGGACGCCTCCGCTCGATAGGCGTCAGGCGCGCCCTCGACCGGCGCCCCCATGGTGCCCGGGGCCGGATTCGAACCGGCACTTCCTTGCGGAAATCGGATTTTAAGTCCGAAGCGTCTACCGTTCCGCCACCCGGGCAACGGGCACCCGGAATCTCTGGGAATCCGGGCCCGGAACGCGAGCCTTTGTCGCGGGGTGCGGGCGGCTTGGCCGCCGGCGAGCGAAACCTCAAAATATCCTTTCCAATCCCCGCCGTAATGCGCGAGCTTTCAGGGAACATGACCTCCCCATCCCGCAGTACCTGCCTCGCACTTGCCCTGGCCCTTGCGGCCGCCTCGCCCGCGTATCCCTGGGGTGTCGAGGGCCACAAGGCGCTGGCGATCGTCGCCGGGCAGAACCTGACGCCGGACGCGCGAAGCCACGTCATAAAGATACTCGGAAATGACGACCTCGGCTCGATCGCCGTCTGGATGGACGAGCTCCGGTCCGCGTTCTTCCACACGGGCCCGCTCGGCTCCGATCCCGACGCGCTCAGGTTCAACGCGGAATTCCCAGAGAACGGGCAGTGGCACTATGTCGACCTCCCTCTCGGCTCGAAGGAATATGACCCCGGCGGCGCGTTCTCCAATCCCCACGACGTCGTCCACATGATCGGCGAGGCCGTGAGCGTCCTCGAGGGCGGAGGCGACCGGAGGATCACGAAGCGCGAGGCGCTCTACATGGTTGTCCACTTTGTGGGCGACGAGCACCAGCCCCTGCACATCGGCAACGGGTTCTACGATGTCGGCGCGGACGGCTCGGTGAAGCTGGTCACCGACCCCGGGGCCGCCAAGGGCCTTCCCAACGACAAGGGCGGCAACGCGCTCTTCTTCGGGCCCGGGCGCTTCGACGAACTCCATGCCTACTGGGACACCGCGCTCGTCGGAAAGGTCACGGGCACCGAGGATCCCGCGGAGCTGGCCAAGGCGCTTCAGTTGAAGGTGGCCGAGCAGGGCGCGTCATGGAAGGACACGGGGGATTACCACCACTGGGCCGAGCAATGGGCCACGCAGAGCCTGTCGGCGGCGCGGACCGCCTATGCCGGAATCGTGTTCGGCGCGGAGACGCCGGACCCCAAGGGCGGGATAAAGAGCATCAAGATCACGCTGCCCCCCGGCTATGACGACGCCTGCACGCCGGTTGCCGAGAGGCGGCTTGCCCAGGCGGGCTATCACCTCGCGGAGCTCCTGAATGCAATTCATTGGGCGGATTGATGTGCGCGAGGGACACAAAAAGACTCGCCCAATTTCGGCAGGCGGCCAGTTTTCAGGCAAACAGGTACCTAACCCCCTAATCTTCAAAATGAAGTCACCCAAGCTATGGCAATTGGGCGCGGCTGCTGCAGTCGCCGCGTCCCTTATTCCGTCCGCGCGCGCAAGCGAATCGGACATCAACATTCCCGACCTGAACGCGGTGTCGTTCATGGGCGGCTCGCTGACAGGCTCCGCGGTCCTGATGACCGGGCTCGTCGTCTGCGTTGCCGGGATGGTGTTCGGGTGGATGCAGTACATCCAGACGCGAAACCTTCCGGTCCACTCGTCGATGTCCGCCGTCTCGAACGTGATCTGGGAGACGTGCAAGACCTACCTTTGGCAGCAGGGCAAGTTCCTCGTCGTCCTGTGGATCCTGATCGCGGCCTGCATCGCGTACTACTTCTACGGGCTCTCGGGCCAGACGGCGGGGCACGTCGTCGTCATCCTCCTCGCGTCGATCCTCGGCATACTGGGGAGCTACGGCGTGGCCTGGTTTGGCATCCGCATCAACACGGTCGCCAATTCGCGCACGGCGTTCTCCGCGCTCCGGGGCAACACGCTCGCAACCCTCCTCATCCCGCTCAAGTCGGGAATGAGCGTCGGCCTGCTGCTCGTCGCCATCGAGCTCTTCTTCATGATCTGCATCCTCGCGTTCATCCCGGCGGAGCTCGCGGGCCCGTGCTTCATCGGGTTTGCGATTGGCGAGTCGCTGGGGGCGTCGGCGCTGCGCATCTGCGGCGGCATCTTCACCAAGATAGCGGACATCGGGGCGGACCTGATGAAGATCGTGTTCAACCTTCCCGAGGATGACCCGCGCAACCCGGGCGTCATCGCCGACTGCACGGGTGACAACGCGGGCGACTCGGTCGGCCCGACGGCCGACGGCTTCGAGACCTACGGCGTCACCGGCGTGGCTCTGATCGCGTTCCTCGCCCTCGCGCTCGCGTCGAACCCGGCCCTCTGCGGCACGCTCATCGTCTGGCTCTTCGCCATGCGCATCCTGATGCTCGTCACGTCTCTCGCCAGCTACTTCGTCAGCGGGTGGGTGAGCCAGGCCCTGTACGGAAGCCAGAAGGACTTCAACCTGGAGCAACCGCTCACGAACCTCGTCTGGATCACGTCGATCGTCTCGATCGGCGTCACGTACGGCGCCACCTACGTGCTCCTCGCGACGCAGCCGCAGTGCCCGCCCGGGCTGTGGTGGGTGCTGGCGACCATCATCTCGTTCGGCACGGTCGCCGGCGCGCTCATCCCCGAGTTCACCAAGGTCTTCACCTCGACGGAGAGCCGCCACGTGAAGGAGGTCGTGACGTCGTCGAAGCAGGGGGGCGCCTCGCTCAACATCCTGTCCGGCTTCGTGGCCGGGAACTTCTCCGCGTTCTGGACGGGGCTCGTGATCCTCTCCCTCATGCTGGGGGCGTACCATTTCTCGGGCAGCGCGGCCCTGCAGGCCATCATGCCGGATGAGTTCCGGTTCGCCGCGCCGATCTTCGCGTTCGGCCTGGTCGCGTTCGGGTTCCTGGGGATGGGGCCGGTGACGATCGCCGTCGACAGCTTCGGCCCGGTGACCGACAACGCCCAGTCCGTCTACGAGCTCTCGCAGATCGAGTCCAAGAAGGAGACGGCCGCGGAGATCGAGAAGCAGTTCGGCTTCTACCCGGACTTCGCGCACGCGAAGCACCAGCTCGAGAAGGGCGACGGCGCCGGGAACACCTTCAAGGCGACGGCCAAGCCCGTCCTCATCGGGACGGCGGTCGTGGGGGCCACGACGATGGTCTTCGGGATCATCATGCTCCTCAAGCGAATGCACCCCGACACGATCGAGCGGCTCTCCCTCGTGCATCCCGAGGCGATGATGGGCCTGCTCATGGGGGGCGCCGTCATCTACTGGTTCACGGGCGCCAGCACCCAGGCGGTTGTCACGGGCGCCTACCGTGCGGTCGTCTACATCAAGGACAACATGAAGCTCGACGCGGCCACGGCCTCCGTCGCGGCCTCGAAGGAGGTCGTCCGCATCTGCACCCAGTACGCCCAGCGCGGCATGATCAACATCTTCGTCGTCGTGTTCTGCTTCGCGCTGTCGCTCGCGTTCTTCAATTCGTACTTTTTCATCGGATACCTTATCGGCATCGCGTTCTTCGGGCTGTTCCAGGCGATATTCATGGCCAACGCGGGAGGCGCCTGGGACAACGCGAAGAAGATCGTCGAGGTGGAGCTCAAGCAGAAGAACACCCCCCTCCACGCCGCGACGGTCGTGGGCGACACGGTCGGCGACCCCTTCAAGGACACCTCGTCCGTCTCGCTGAACCCGGTCATCAAGTTCACGACCCTCTTCGGCCTGCTGGCCGTCGAGATCGCGGTCAAGATGGAGGCCTCCCTCAGGCTCGGGCTTGGCGCCGCGATCTTCGTGATCGCCCTGGTCTTCGTGTACCGGAGCTTCTACTCGATGCGGATCCCGGCGGACTGAGGCGCCGCCGCCGGGACATCGGCCAGCGCGCACTCGACCCGGACGGGCTCGGACACGACGCGCCCGAATATCGTCGTCAGCCCGGCGGACGCGGCGTCGCGCCCGCGCGTCGCCGCGACGAACATGCCCGGGACGATCCCGTCGGTCGGGTCGAACAGCCTCCATTTACCCCCCAGGTAGGCCTCGAAGCAGGCGTGGAAGTCCATCGGCACGAGCCCGACCGCGTAGCCCCCGACGTAGCGCGCGGGGATGGAGATCGCCCGGCAAAGGGCGATCGCCAGGTGCGTGTAGTCGCGGCAGACGCCCTTGCGCGCCTGCCAGACGTCCCATGCCGAGGTCCTGCCGTCCGTCGAGCCCGGCGCGTACTCGATGTTGGCGGCCACCCAGCTGCTGATCGAACGCACCTGAACGGCCCTGTCCTCGGCCTTTCCGAACAGCTCCCATGCGCTGGGCCCGAGCCGGTCGCTCTCGCAGTAGCGGCTGGGCAGCGTGTAGGTCAGGATGGTCAGGGGCAGCCTGCCTGGCTGGTCCGCGGGGACCGCCGCGGGCATCTCGGGCCGGTCGACGTCGACCACCGCCGAGTACCGGAGCTCAAAGGGACCGGTGCGGGCCTCCGCGCGCAGCACGCGCTCCCCCTTGGACGTCGTGGCGATCTCAGTCGCGACGTCCGGCGCGCTAACGATCGCCTCGGAAACGAGCTGCTGCTGCGAGTCGGTGTTCGCGAGGACGTTGAACGTGAAGGCTGCGCTCGGCGCCACCACCTGGTAGCGTAGCGTGCAGCCGACGGAAATTTTCATCGGGCGGAATGTGGATACACCCGGCCGCCTCCGCAACCCCCCGGTTGAGGTCGTCCCGGGGTGGTAGATCCCGCATATGCACGTTCCAAAATATTATGCCCCAATAGGTTCGGAATTCACGAGAGGCTGCCTGGCGGCTCCGGTGCCGGGTTTTTTGCTTCTCTTAACCTTTCGCGCAGTAATCCTTGGGCAATGCCAGGACCCCCGGAGGACGACAGCCGCATGAAATGGGAGATGTTCGCCCTCTCCTTCACGGCCCTTTTCCTGGAAATGATGGTGATCCGGTGGGTGCCCTCGGTGGTGCACCTGGTTGCCTACTACGCCAATCTCATGCTGCTCAGCTCCTTCCTCGGCCTCGGCGCCGGGGCGATGGCCAGCGGCAGGAAGTGGAACCTCTTCGGGTGGTTCCCCGCGTTCCTGGCCTGCGACATCCTGATGCTGATCAGGGATCACAACGCCGTGCTGAGCACCAACACGAGCGAAGCCCATTTCTACGCGCTTCCCCCGTCCCTGTTCCATGCGTTTGTCCTGGTGCGGATCTTTGCGATGAACGCCCTCCTTTTCGTGCCGCTGGGCCAGCGGATGGGCGTCCTGTTCAACGCCCTGCCGCGCCTGACAGCCTACGCCTGGGACCTCGCCGGGAGCCTTTTCGGCACCCTTTCCTTCGGACTGTTCTCCCTCAAGCTGTTCTCGCCGGTTCTCGGGATGGCGTCCGTCATGATCATCTACATGGCGATCACGAAGCGGCGCTGGTGGCTCCTCGAGGTCCCGGTCTTCGCCGCCGTCCTGGCCGCGATCGTTTGGAACGGGGATCCAAAGGCCATCTGGTCCCCCTATTACTACATCACGGTCAACAAGCTCGAGACGCCGGGCATCACCGAGTCCGCGCCGCCGCCGGAGGCGCTGACCGGGCAGGATCCCCCGGTGTACCTCGTGAAGGTAAACCAGTTTGGATACCATTTCGACGCCACGCTCGACCCGTCGCGCTACAGCGCAGGATCAAAGACGGCCGCCGACATCCGCTGGCTCCGCCAGCAGTACATCCTCCCCTATGCCCTCACCGACGGCCGCGACCGGGTGCTGGTGGTGGGCGCGGGCGGGGGCTTTGACGTCGAGGCGGCGCTGGCGATAGGGGCGAAGCACGTCGATGCCGTGGAAATCGACCCCGCAGTCGTCGCCATCTCACATCGGTTCAGCGCCGGCGCGCCCTATTCGAACCCGAGGGTGTCGGTCCATATCGACGATGCCCGGTCCTATATCGCGAAGGCAACGCCCGGCTACGACCTTGTCATCTACGGCTTCCTCGACTCGCAGGCGCTGTTCAGCACGATGAACAACGTCCGGCTGGACGGCTACGTCTACACGGTCGAGGGCATCCGATCGGCGTTCCAGCTCCTCAATGACCATGGGGTGCTTGCGCTGTCGTTCTATCTCGGCAAGCCCTGGCTCGGCCCGAAGCTCTATGAGCTGGTGGCCCGGGCCACCGGGCGCGAGCCGGCCGTCTATCTCTACCCCGTCGGGTCGCAGCTCATCCTGTGCGTTCCCAAGGACCCCCATACCGCGATGCCGCAGGAGCTGTTCAGGTTCACCCGGTCGTCTTACGTGACGCCGCCGCCGTACGACCTGCCGACCGACGACTGGCCGTTCCTCTACCTGATCAGGAAGACCATACCGTCCGACTACCTGATAGCGATAGGCAGCCTGCTCGCCTTCTCCATCGCGGTGGTCGCCTGCCTGAGGCGCC
>Ga0302325_10000522_pt1 | contig 106129 bp, 95 predicted proteins | sample Palsa_T0_2_FD_201948 | JGI IMG/M metagenome (GOLD analysis project Ga0302325, IMG submission 201948) | Peat permafrost microbial communities from Stordalen Mire near Abisko, Sweden - Palsa_T0_2 | ecosystem: Environmental > Terrestrial > Soil > Palsa > Peat permafrost | place: Sweden: Abisko...
AAACGGGGCGATGGAGCGGCTACTTGGGCACCGGCGACCGAAAGGGCCGGCAACAGATAAGCCTACCTCCTGGTTGCTACCGCGCCACTTCTCGACTCTACCAGCGTCTTGCCGACCCCTTCCCAGGCACACCAAGGCACAATCCTGGCACGCCCAATCTGAGTTGGTCACAAATGTGGCACTTTCGAACTGGGGAGTCTCCCCCTTTAGAAAAAGATGATTGGCCTTTATCCGCAATAGTCCAGACTCGAACTGTAATACGACGTCCGAGTTCGACCCAAAGTTGCCTCCGACGACGTGGGTGATGTCCTGATGCCGGAGATTCATCTGGCATCGGCCACTTGATCGAATAGTTAAATCTTGACCAAGCAACGTCTATCCAGGGTTTCGATCATGGCTTGGAACTTTCTGCCGTTGAATACCGCTTTGCTGTTCACATAGAATCTGTCCTCGTTCATTTTGGAAAGGAACTCGTCGGACTGGTTGCTATGCGCGAGGAGAAAAGCGAAGACGACTTCTTGCCCCCTGGCGTAACTATGCCTTATTTCATACCCGAGAAAGTGCTGCAAGCCCATCTGAGTGAGGGCGCCTTCAAAGCACTTTACGGAAATTGGGAAAGCGGAAACTTTCAGGAGGCCTTTCCTGCACTCGCGTCCATACCGCCGGAACTAAACTATATTCCTCTGGCGCAAGCCCGCGCGCGGATAGAAAGCCTCCAGCCGAAGAGTGAGGACATTGTCGAGGTCGTTGGTTTAAAGATTCCCACAGTCGAACTGGCACAATGGGGTGCGCTGATAATAATCGGGGTTCAGTTTTATCTTTGGATACATCTTCACGAATTTAACCGACGTATAGGGTCGCGCGCGCCGGGACGAGATGTCGCATGGGAAGCAGGCGGCTGAAATTAATCGTTGCTGCGATGTTACTCAGCAAGTCGCCCGCCCCGCAATTGCAGCCCAATCCGCGAGCAGTTGCTTAGTCCACCATGATTGGCGAACATGGGATCATGTCAGCTAAATTTGTAAATCTTCATGCAGCGAAAACACGCCTCTACCAACCATCAGCCGCAGCAAAGTACACAGCGTGCATTTCTTCGCATTGTGACCGGTCATGACTCCAGGCCGAAATGATTCCTGCCCCTGCGGAAGCGGCAAGAAGTACAAACACTGTTGTCTGCGCGCGGCGATCAGCTCCTCCGACTCATCGGAAGCGCTCGCCTGGCGGCGGGTGCGGCGGGCGCTGGACGAATTCGCCATGGCGACCACGATGCTCGCCTTTGTGGCCGACACATACGGTCCCGACGCACTCGAAGAAGCCTGGGAAGAATTCTCCGGCGCAGAAGAACCTTTCGATCCCGAGACCCCGCACATCCAGGTCTTCATGCCGTGGTTCTTTCATCGCTGGACGCCCGATCCCTACCGCACCGAGGTTGCGGACACCGAGCTTCACGAGCGCAGTCCGACGATGCTTTTTCTCGAACGCAGAGGTGCACGGCTGGACCCGGTGATACGCCGATACCTGGGGTCATGCCTTGAGGCCCCTTTTAGTTTCCACGAGATTCTGCGCTGCGATCCAGGGCACGGCTTTCAGGCCCGCGATCTTTTCACAGGCGAGGAACGGGCGGTGCTGGAACGGAGCGCAACCCAAGGGATGCAGCCGGGCGATATCGTATTCGGCCAGCTGGTCACGGCGGAGAGCATCACCATACTCGAGGCCGCCTCACTGTGCTTTATCCCTCCGATCTACAAGATCGAGCTCATCGACTTTCGGAAGGAATTGCTGCGCGGCGAATCCCGTTTCACCGCCGAAACCCTATGTGATTGGGACCTCGAGCTCATCGAGCGCTATCTCGACATCATGGACAGGGTGCTACATCCGCAGCTCCCGAAGCTACACAACACCGATGGCGAGCCGCTGGAGATGCATCGCCTCATGTTCGATATCGATTCGCCCGAGAAGGTACTCGATGCGCTCAAGTCGCTCGATTCAGGCCTGTCCGAGGAGGAGATCATCTCCGCCACGAAGCGCACGGCGCGCGGCGACTTCAAGAGCGTGCAATTCAACTGGACCAAGGCAGGCAATCCACTGCACAAGGATTGGTCCACCACGATCGTCGGGCACATCGAGATCAAGGGACGGCGGCTGGTGGCCGAAGTCAATTCGGCGGGCCGGGCGCAGGAATTCAAGGCGCTTGTGGAGGAGCGCTTGGAAGGTGAGGCGCGGCTTCGCGCTGACCGCATCCAGTCGGTCGAGAAAATTTTGGCCGAACGCAACCGCGCCGGCCCAGGGACTTCAGTCCGGGAGGCGGAATCCGACGCACTCGCGCAGCACCCTGAGGTGCAGGCCCGCGTGCAACAGATGATGGCGGAGCACTTCGAGCGCTGGGTAACCGAGAAAATTCCAGCGCTCAACGGGCAAACGCCGCTCGAGGCAGTTCGCGATCCCGACGGCCGCGAGAAAGTCATGGCGCTCGTCATCGAGGCAGAGCGCGGTGCGCGCCGCATGAAGCCTCCTGCGGATCCAGTCACCCTGCGCCGGGTCCGAGAACGGCTGGGGCTAACGGACGATTGAAAAGCCCTGCAGTGCCCTGGAAATCTCACTCGCAGTGGCTGTGTAGCGCGTATCCCCGGGGTCGAACCAATAGACGACGGTCCACCGCGCCCAATTGGCCATAGTGGCAGTTCTTTCCATTTTAGGGCACAAGATGCGTAATGCAGAGCATGCATATTTCCCTGCCGGAACCGCTCACGGAATTCGTCGATGGGCAGATCGCGGCCGGGCGCTACAGTAGTGCCAGCGAGTGCGTGCGCGAGCTCATTCGCGCCGGAGCGAGGCGGAAGGCCGAAGAGCGTCTAGAGAGGTTGCTCCTCGAAGGGCTGCAGAGCGCCGAAACGGAATTGACTCCGGCCGATTGGAGTGAGATTCGCTGGGAGGCCTTGACGCAGGTGAAGGCTCGACGACTAGCGCGCTGATGTCGCGCGTTTTTTTGAGTTCGATTGAATCAAGACCACGGGTTCAGAAGTTTGACCAACGTTCCCTTGAAGTCCCCCACGTTGCGGGTCGCCAATATGAAATTGTGCTCCAACGCAATCGCACCCATTGCCGCATCCGCGAAATCGATAGGGTTACCCGCCCCATTGGCGGTGGTAACCACCTGTGCGTAGGCCTCCGCCGAGCGCTCGCCAAACGGGAGAATTCGATTGGCGAACAAAGATGCCAGTTCCTTTTCGACTACCTTCCTAAGCTCCGTGCGCCGCTTTCCAGCGGGCAAGGCGGCCACTCCAGCCAATAGTTCAGCCTGGCTGATCGTCGTGACATACAGGGTCGCAGGACTTTGACGATCCAGCCATTGGAGTACGGCAGGGTCCGGGCGCGGTTTCAAGGGTTCTGAGATCACATTGGTATCCAGAATGATCAAGATTCAAAGCTCGCGGCTCGAGCAGGACTACGCTTGCGACGGCGCGATAGGTCAACGCCGCCAATGCGCTTACCCAGCGCCGCCAGTGCGGTGCCGAGACCCACCGGCGACTGCACCGCAGCGTTCAAGATTTCACGCACTTCCGCTTCGGTACTGCGCCCAGAGCGTGCAGCGCGTGCCTTGAGTGCACGTGCTGTTTCTTCGGGTAGGTTTCTCACGGTAATGGCGGCCATTGACAGCGCCTATCGATAATGATAGCAAAAGGATAGCAAATGTCTGGAATGATAGCAAGGCCGGGTATTGGTGCATTGGCGGAGCTCGAAAATTGGGGTCTTGGAACAATTCAGAGCCAAGTCGGCACGTGTGAGATTCCCGCCGGCAAACCACTACGCGAGTGCTCGATCCCAGATTGGCTTTAGCGACCCGAAATTCCGATATCGACCACGCCCGAGCGAGAATTGCTTCTTGCGAATCCGATGGGCAAGCTCGATGCCGGCCAACGTAATCGCTGCACTACCCAACGATGAATCGTGGTGTGAGATACGGCGATTCCGCGCTCAGCCATCATCGCCACCAGATCTCGATAGCTTAGCCGGTAGGTGATGTACCAGCGCACGCACAGCTCAATGATCTCGGCATCGAAGCGGCGCCGGCGGTAAATGGAGTCTCGGACAATTGGCCTGGTCATTTGGGCATCCCTTGGACGCCTCAATTGTACGACAATGCCCCTTAATGCAACGGAGCCGACCCGTTCCCAGGCATACCAAAGCACAATCCTGGCACACTCAATCTGAGTTGGTCACCTACGTGACACAGCACTTTCGAACATTGAGTGTGATTCATTGTCGCAATAAGAAATCGAGTAGAGGTTGCGGAAAATCATCCTGCCGATATACGTCGATTGAAATGCGCGCACGGGGAGCCCTCACCGGGAGAGTTCCGGAGAATATCGACCCCGTTGCCCTTGTGATGCGTCCAAGGGGTCTGCCCCCATTACGGTGGGTTGCGCACCGAAGTGCGCCGAGCTGGCGCCGGCCACGCGGTGGGTCGTTTCGTCGGGACAGTGGGTCTGAACTTGGCGGAGCTGCTCAAATCGCTGAAGTCGCTGGGCCGCCCAGAGGAATTGTCAATCGTGTACGAAGCACGGCCCTGCGGCTGCGGATTGGTGCGCGAACTGCGAGCGCGAGGTTACGTGTGCGAGGTGATCGCGCCGTCGAAAATCCCCCGCCGCGCCGGCGATCGCGTCAAGACGGACCGGCGTGATGCGGTGCGATTGGCGGGATTGGCGCGCGCCTGCGAGCTGGTCAGACGATCTGCCAACTGTGCCGATTCCGGTCGGAGGGCGCGCGTCGTGAGCGGGACCCGGTGCCCCCAAATGGCCTCCACTCATTGATTGCATTGACATCGCAAGCGCTTGAGCGATTTGCGAGACCGGCGTTATGCGTAGGACCGCCTCGGTCCTACGCATTATGTTACCACCTCAAACCAGAAGTGCTTTCCGCACCATGTTTCCGCAACCTGCCTGATGTCCCCCCGATTATTGTGCCCACTCCCGAATTCTGATGTCATAGAGCACCAGCGCGGTCAAAATGCGGCTAGTCAAGAAAAGGAACTACCTAATCGAGGGATTGGACATGAAAAGACCATACTGCCTTCTCGCTGGAATATTGGCGGCACTGGCGTGTACTACGGCAGCGGCTCGCACTATTTCCATCGACACGCCAAGTTACTTCCCTCCTCCGACTCATCCGGGTCCCGGCTTTGCATTTCCATTTTTGGCGAGTGATTCAGCATCGTTGACGATTACCGAACCGGATACATCGTTCGTCTATCGATTCAGATTTGCGCCGGGCACGAAAAAAGAACACTCCGCGGCAGGTACCAGTCTTGGTGCATCGCTCCCGAATCTGCCTTCGTCCAACTGCGCCTCGACGTACTATACGGGCTCGGTGTACCCGTCGAACCCCACCTACATTTGTGTTGCCTATATGCTCAACTGGGGTCCGGCGCCCAACGAGCCGCCCGGCCCCGGTCCTTTCGATCCGATAGATTCGCAAGTGATGGTCTATCAATTCGATAATGCCGCAGCCATTGCGAGAGGCAATTGCGCCAGCGGCGCCTGCAGCCCCGCGTTATCCCTCACTCAACCGGATGGATCGGTCGTCGTCATCGAAGATCCCGAGGATGTGATCGAGGTAGACTTCAATTACGCGGCTGCCAGTTGCAAGCACAGGACTGCGTCTTTTACCGTAAACGACAAGACCTATACCTATGCAGGCGGCGATCTGTGCCACGATAGGAACGCGTTTTTCTTTTACGTATCCGGCGGAGAAGCAGTATTGTTGAGGCGCCCCACCGGTTGGACGTCGCAGCCCGCTTCCCCGTGACCGAATTCACCTCGCTCCGGCGCCAAGGGTCGCCTGCGTTTCGACGAACTGCACACGACGTTGGGCCAGGAGGCTTTGGAAGCCCGAGGGGCCAAATCGCTTTTCAATGATCGGCAAGGCCGACGCGAGCTTGCGTCGTGCCGTTGCGGCGTCGCCCTGGTGCGCAATCAATTCTGCGTCCACCGTGTCCAATATCGCATAGCGCCATGCTTCCGTCGATTGCTGCTGCGGCGGAAAAGCTGTTTGCAGAAGACGGCGTGATTCTGCCAGGAGCGCCGGAGCACGCTGCACACGATCTCCTCGGAGTTCGAAATCAGCTTCGTTGAGAAGAACCTGATCCAGCAGCGCACCCTGATTGGGCAGGCGCGCGATCCGTTCCGCGCGCTCGATCTCGGCTTGCGCCGCAGGGTAGCGCCCACTGTAGACGTCAATCATGGCAAGACTGTTGAGGGGCGGCACCAGATCGTCGTGGTTGGGGCTTTTGAGTTTCTCGTCCATGGCCAATGCCTGACGAAGTACGCTCTCCGCGACACCTACGTGCCCCGCCATGAGTGCCGACCGGCCCATGTTGTTGAGAAGCGCAGCAACCTCCGGGTGCTCGGGTCCATATACATCGCGGTAAACCGGCAGCGCCTGCCGGTAAAGATCACTCGCCTCGTCGTATCGTCCTGATTGATATAACGTTGAGCCAAGATTGCTCATGGCTTGCGCGGTCAGCGCATCACGTTTGCCGGATGCCTTCAAGTGCAAGTCGAGCGCCTCACGCATCGCCGCCTCGGCGGCGGGCAGGTTGCCGCTGTTGTAATACACGCTGCCCAGGGTGTCGAGCGTGTGCGCGAGAACCTTTGCCTGCCCGGGGTCGCGCGTGCGATCCGCGGCAAGCGCCTCGCGGCATAGCTTTGCTGCCTCCGGGTACCGTTCCAATTGCACCAGTACATCGGCAAGGTCGTCGAGCGCCTCCGACCGCAGTACGCTGTCCGCGGGCAGATGGTTGCGCGCGAGCGCGACCGCCTCCAAGAGAAATTTCTCGGCCTGCTGGTAATCGGCGGCCAGATAAAGGTTTGATCCGGATGCATCCAGCGTGTGCACGCGTGACTCGTCGCTGACGTGGGATACTTCCTGGTCCGCGCGGGCCTTGGCCAGGAGATCCTTGGCCTGATCGTAGAGACCCAGGCCCGAGTAGGCTTGTCCCATGGCGGTCAGCAGATCTGCCCGAGCCGCCGGTTCGTGTTCCATGCCGGCCTCGATTTCGACCGCACCCCGATCGAGCACCTCGCGCACAGTGACTGTGTTACCGCGGTTTTCACTTGGATCGGCGAGTGCGAATAGCGAGATCATGAAGCGCGTGGTGCGATCCGCGGCGGTGCGTTCCTGCAACGCGAGATCACGCTGTCTGACGGCGAAGATACCGGCGACGGTCGCGACAATTGACAGCACCGACAGCGAGACGACCGTCGCCGTGATCGCCCGTCGCCGCCGCCGGCGCCGCGCCCGCGCGTGAAATCGCGATGCGTCCACGAATTGACGCAGCGACCCATCAACCTCGGCGCCCCAGCGTTGTACCAAATCCTCAGCCTCCGCAAGCGCGAGACTCGTAAGCAGCCGCTCACTCTGATTGGGCGCCGGAGTACTGTTCCACAACGAGTGAGCGCTCTGCAGGCGATCGAGCGTCTCGTAGTCGCGCCGATCGGCATCCACCGAATTGCGGAGCCTCGGCCAGCGCGTCAACAGCGTTTCGTGGCTCCAGCGTACCCAGGCGTTCGCCGCAGACAGGCCTCCCGCCGAAACCAGTCGTGCCTCACGGAGTGCGTCAATCAGCTGCCGGTTGGGGGAGCCTTCCGGAAATGCGCTAAACGGGCAAGATGTCGCTGTTGCCGTGAGATCCTGGAGGCTTTTGCGCACCAGATGCCGCACGACCAGCGGGAAAGCGTTTTGCACCGGCTCGGGCAGCGCGGCGACGACTTGGTCGCCGCGCTGCCCGAGCGCACCGGCCGCACCCCCCAGCCGGTCATAGGCTTCGAGCGTCAACAGATCGCCGCGCCGCTCATGAAAAAGCTGCTCGAGCAGGAATGCAATCATCGGCAACGCGCCCTCGCTGCCGGCTTCGTTCTCGATTTCGACGGCCAGATCGCGATGGGCGGTGGCTTCGAACCTAAGCCCGCTCGCCAGCGCCGGCTGGCGAATGATGTCGCGGTAGTCGGCTAGATTAGGGGGCGCGATATTGTAGACTCGGCCGCGGTCGACCAAGGCACTCAATTCGGTGTCTTGCCGCAGACGGTCGTAGAAATCGTTGCGCATGGTTGCGGCCACCCAGACCCGGCCGTTCCTTGCCAGGGACGCGAGAAGCCTCACGAAACTCTGTCGGTCGGCTTCGGGCCGGGTAAATAATTCTTCCATCTGATCGATGGCGAGCAGCAGGCCGAAGCGTCGAGGCAAACCAGGGGCATCATCGCTCCCCGCCGCGTCCGCGCCGATTCGATCGAGGGCGCGGACGATGGGTAGTAGCGCTGACTCCGGACTACTCATCGCGAGTGCCGCGAACGCCTCCGGGGTTTGGTAGTCACCGTCGGCGAGCCGCGCGAGCCCAACATCGCTGCGGTGGCCCGAGACAGCTGGCGAGTACAGTGCCCTGGCCAAGCCCAGGCAGAGATCCTCGCCCATCTCGCCCGGCACCAGCATTAACGTGCGAAAAGCGTGAATGGCATCGCTGCCGTCCTCGAGAAATGCCGGCACCCCCGCATCGCGCATCCGCGGCAACAATCCAGCCCTCAGGAACGAGGATTTACCGGCGCCGCTGGCGCCAAGGATCAAGAGGAAGGTAGTACCGCGCCGACCGCTGTCCTGGCCGACCGCCGCTTCGATGAATCGCGCACGCGCTCGCGCCATGTCCGCGTCTCGACCGTAGAACAGGCCGGACTGGTCCTCCTCATAGGGCGCCAAACCGCGGTATGGCGAGCCTTGAGTGGCGATGTTCCATACAATGTGCCCGATATTGCGGCGGCGCAGCCACTCGCGTAGATTCCGCTCGAATTGTTGCTCGAAATCGCCGGCGTCGCCGATGCTCTGGAACCCGGCGATGAAGTGCCCCGTGTCGCTGCGAAACCACCGCTCCCAGAATTGATCCAGCGCTTTTTTTTGCGCCCGCTCGACGTCAACCGTCTCCTCGTTGAACGTGACCTTGGCAGTTTTGCGGTACACGAGAATGTCAGGCAGCTGATCGGCGCGCCTCTCGCGGGCATCGCGCGCCTCTTCGAACTCATACTCGGTTCCCGTGCGAGAGGTCCCGTCGGGGCGGTTGTAGGCGGGCGGCAGGTCCGTGCCCAATCGCTTCCAAAAGATGAACACGACGAGGTCGTGCTCGCCTGAATTTGGAATCTGGTCCTGGAACGTTCCGGTGGCCGAATAGTAAGACTGTTCCCAGCGGGTCAACGAGAACAGCGATCCGCCCCGATACTCGGCATTCAAACGTTCGATGACTGCCTGCGCGCGATCCCGCTCGGGCAGCACATCTCCTGGAGAAGACAGAAATACTCGGTACACTCGAATCTCCGGACTCTGCTGCAATGCGGGATTGTTCAGTCGTAAGTAGACTGTTTTGTCTTCTGCATTTCGCATTTAACTATTACGCTAGGAGCATCGCCCATTCATTCTTCCGCGACCAACTGCGGCGCCGACGGGGTTCTGCCGGTCGTTGCCATCGGCGCCCCGTCGCTCGGAGTCGGTATAGTCCCGGAATCATCATTGTCTTCATCGGAATCGCCATCGAAGTCGTCCTCCCCGATCCCCAGGTACACCAACTCGAGACTCTTGCCCTGCAATAGCGGCTGCTGTTCGGCCGCCACAATGACCACCCATATGTGTTTGCACAAATCGACATCGTAGTAAGGGCAAGTACAGGTCGCGTCAATCCTCCGGCCTGCGCGCTTCAACTCCACGCGGTAACGGTCGGAGCCTTTGACGACGGCGACGATGCGGGAGGTCGAGATTGAGTCGATGCGCACGGAACTGTTGCATTATAGGCGCTCGAATTTGGTGTCCCCGAACAATTCAGGGCCCAATTGACTTATTTAAGATCCCGCCAGAGACGTACTATGCGAGTGCTCGTTCCCCGGCCACAAAATCCGCGTTGCTAGATCGGCCTGGATCGGTCCCGCGCAGATGACTGGCTATTACTTTGTCCGACAAAGGAATGAAGGCCTGGTTTGGGGAACCCCCGACACGCGGATTTTCAGTCCGCTGCTCTACCAACTGAGCTACCTGGCCGTATGCGAGCCGCGTATTAGACAGGCCCGTGATAAAGTCGTCAACCAGCCCTTAACAATCAACCAATTACGGTGATCGGGGCCGGAAGCGTGCGCCAAATCATCCGGCCGGCTGCTGCTGAGTAATGCAGTGGATGCCGCCGCCCCCGCTCGCGAGTCCGGTCACGTCGATTTGCACTACCTCACGGTCTGGAAAAGCGGCCTGCAACACCCTCCGGGCCTGGGCATCACCCGGAACGCCGAAGCTTGGGGCGACAATGCCGCCATTGGCGATATAGAAATTCACATATGACCGGCTAAAGAGGCCGTGACGCGTCTCAACCTCGTGGGCGTCGTCGATCGAAATGATCTGCAGCCGACGCCCGCATGCGTCTTCGGCGGACTCGAGCGCGCGTCGATTGTCCGCGGCCAACCGCAGCGCCGCTCCGGTGGCGGTCGGATCGCTTTCGTAAATGACGGTTCCGGGCTTCACGAAGGACACCAAGCCATCGACATGCCCGTCGGTGATGTCGACGAAAACGGATTCCGGATCGCCCGGCAGCCATATCACTTTGGTCGCTCCGAGCGCCGCGCACAATTCGCGTTCCGCCGCGCTCTTGCTGATACCAGGATTCCGATTCGGATTTAAAACCACCGACTCGGTTGTAATCACAGTCCCTTCGCCGTCGGTCGCGATGCCTCCGCCTTCCAGGCAAAGACTGGATTGGTACACTTGGGCTCCCGCTGAACTCAGCACACGCGCCGCAAGCCGTGCGTTGTCCGCATAGTCGGGCGATTTACCGCCCCAGGAGTTGAAACGCCAAGCCGTACCGGCACGCGCACCATTAGCGCCTGTCAGAAAGGTGGGTCCGCTGTCGCGCATCCACGGGTCGTCGATCGGAAAAGGGACGAGTTCGATGTTCGGACCGCACTGAGCTCGAGCTGGCTCAATGCTGGTCGGCTCCACCACCATGCGCACGGGCTCGAATCGCCGGATGGCCCGCGCAATGGAAGCGTAAGTTTCCTGAGCCCGAGCGAGTCCGTCGACCCATTGATCCTCCCGGCTGGGCCACGCCATCCAACAGCATTCGTGCGGCGCCCATTCGGCAGGCATGCGAAATCCCGACGCGGCGGGCGCCTGCAACATGAGCGTGCCGTACTCCTGGAAATTAGTCATAGATCCGACGCCTTCGCTTGTCGTGCGCGTGACTTGGGGACGCTAGGATATTTTTCCTCGGTCGGAGAATCAAAAGACCAAATTTCACCGTATCGATGAACGAATCTACTCTCCGGCCGCCGCAGGACTACGCTTGGCCTCGCGAATGAACCAGTCGTAGACTCGACGCACTTGATCGTCGTCATAAGTGCGCAGGTCGCAATAGATGCGGTAATCGGGTTGGGGAAAGGACGGTCCGTCGAGCAGCACCAAAGCTCCCGTGCGCAGGTAGGGCTCGGCACAGATCAGGCTGCCGAGCGCGACGCCTTGCCCGTCCGCGGCCGCGTCGATCATCAGTGCGTGATCCGAGAAATTCGATCCGCTGACTGCATCGACGCCAGGATGTCCGATTTGCGTGAACCATTCGCGCCAGGTGATTTCGCCCTCATCGTGCAACAGCGGCCAACCCACGATGGAGGCAGGGCCGGTCGACGAACCGCGCATGCTGCTCACCAAACTGGGAGCCGCTAAGGGCACGAGTTTGTCTTCCATCAGGTGGGCGTCAATCGTGCCCTGCGCGGCAACGCCGCCGGCGTGGGTAATCAGAATGTCGACCTCGTCGGTTGCGAAGTCAACCTTGCGCTCGCTGCTGTCCAACCACAGATCCACGTCCGGGAGCTCGGCGCGAAATTGGGCCATTCGTCTTAAAATGAAACCGCGCGCAAACGCCATGGTCGTGTACAGGATCACGCCGCTCGGCTTTTGATAGGGTGCGAGGCGGGCAACTCCGTCTTCGAGCCGCTGCAGAATCTCACGAACGGTCCGGGCAAAGTCCTTGCCGGCATCGGTGAGCACAACGGATCTGCCGACTCGCCGGAACATCGGTTGCCCGAGTTCCTCCTCCAGCAGCTTGATCTGGTGGCTGACCGCCGAATGGGAGAGATGCAGCTCATTGGCCGCCAGTGCAAAGCTGGCAAGCCGCGCCGCAGCCTCGAACCCGCGCAGCGTGCTCAAGGTTACCGAAGGTCTTGCCACGCTACATTGATGAATTAATTTAGCCGAATTGTCAAGAAATCGTCGTTTGTATCCTCGGTCGCCCGATGTTCTGCTACTCGGCAAATACGGGAGAAAGAACATGCCATCGAAATGTGGCGGATGCGGAGGGTCGATTCGGCTTGCCGCTATGGCTCTTGCACTCTTCACGGGCGCTGCCCGAGGAGGCGAGGGCGATACGCCGCCCGGCGCCGGCGGCCTCGATGAAATCGTCGTGACGGCAACACGGCGCGTGGAACGTCTGCAAGATATCGCGGTCAGCGCCACGGCGTTCACCCAGGAGAAACTCGACGTGCAGGGGCTGCGCAGCATCGACGATCTGACTCGCCTGACTCCGGGCGTGACCTTTCAGCGCGACGCCACCACGGCCGCCGGCAATTTCAACGACGAGGATTCGGACATCAACATTCGTGGTGTTGATTCCACTGCGGGCACGTCCACTGTCGGAATCTATATCGACGACACGCCGATTCAGGGCCGCCACATCTCATTCACATCCTTCAACGCTTTCCCGGCTCTTTTCGATCTCGAGCGCGTCGAGGTGCTTCGCGGTCCGCAGGGCACGCTCTTCGGCGCCGGATCCGAAGGCGGTACCGTGCGCTTCATTCAGCCTTCGCCTGATCTGCATGCCGACTCGGTCTACGTGCGCTCGGAGCTTGCTACGACCCACAACGGCGCTGCCACGTATGACCTCGGCGCCGCCATTGGCGGCCCGATCATTGACGATGTCCTTGGATTCCGCTTGAGCGCTTCTTATCGCGAGGACGGGGGTTGGGTCAATCACGTCAATTCCCGGAGGGTCACCGATTCGAACTCCAACTATCAGGACACCGTGGTGGTACGCGGGGCACTCAAGTGGGCGCTTAGCGATAAATTGTCGATCACGCCGTCGATCTACTATCAGGAATTGAGGCTCGGAGACACATCGGCCTATTGGCCATCGCTGTCCGATCCAAGCGCGTCGAACTTCGAGAACGGCAATGCTCAGAGAAATCCCAGCACCGATCCCTTTTATCTGGCCGCCGTGAAAGTCGAGTGGGATGCGGGATTCGCGCATCTGACGTCGAACACCTCGTATTTTTCACGTAATCAACACTCGATTTCGGACTACACGCAGTTTGATCGAGCTCTATTCGGTCTGACTTTGCCGCCGCCGGCCGGTGATCTTGGCACATCGCATGATGCCGACAATCAGAATAACTTCTATCAAGAGTTCCGGCTGCAATCGATGGATCCTGAGGCGGCATTGGTCTGGACTACGGGCTTGTTCTATGCGCATCTCGATGAAAATACGACCGAGAGGGTCTTCGATCCTAATCTCAACAGCGAATACGACGCGGCGTACGGCACACCGTTTTGCACGCCTCAAGCGCCTTGTCCGAACGGCGAGATACTGACGCAACCGGTTTCCCAGATCATTGACAGGCAGTACGCGTTGTTCGGCGATGCAACGTTCAAAGTTGCGGATTCTTGGAAATTGACGGCGGGCATTCGCGCGTCGCACATTGAGTACAGCGGCGATCTCGTTTATTACGGGCCCTTCCTGTCCGCGACTTCGGGCCCCCTGACACCGCTCGCAGCCACGGGTTCGAACAGCGAAAACCCCATCACGCCGAAGGCGGTGATCGCCTATCAGCCGGACCCGGGAAATCTTCTCTACGTCAGCGCAGCTAAGGGCTATCGTCCCGGAGGCATCAACGGGCCGTTGTCCTCGGTGTGCGGGCAGAATCTCGCACAGATAGGTCTTACGGCCGGACCGGAGATCTACGCGGCCGACTCGCTGTGGAGCTACGAATTGGGCGCGAAGAATTCGCTGCTCGGCGGGCGAATGCAAATCAACGCGAGCGCATTTGTCATCGATTGGAACAACATCCAGCAAGCCGTATACCTCCCCGACTGCGGCCAGAACTTCGTCGAGAATCTCGGCAAGGTGCGCAGCGTCGGCGGGGAAGTGGAGGCGCAGATGCGTCCCGTCGAGGCTCTGCTGTTGGATCTGACCGCAGCCCACGTCGATGCAAAATACACCGGTACAGTCTGCGCGGGCACAAGCGCCTGCACCGGCCTAAATCCGCCGGCCCAGCCGATTGTGACGCAGGGTGATCGGCTGCCCGGCGCCCCATGGACATTTCTCGCCTCAGCGGAATATGGTTTTCCGGCGATCGGAAATCGAAAGCCGTACTTGCGGATCGATTATCAATACACGACTGCGCAAACGGCGCTGCAGCCGATCCAGGATCCGAACAACGGGGTGGCCGATCCTACTTACACCGGGTTGCCGGAGACGAAGAATCTGTCGCTGCGCGCGGGTTTGCGCTTTGGCGGGATGGATCTATCGTTTTTCGCGCAAAATCTAACCGATTCGCATCCCGTGATGTCTCATACCGAAGATACCAACACCTCAGGGTTGTTCTACGATCATACGATCCGTCCGCGCACCCTCGGAATCACGGCCATTTACCGCCACTGACGACATCGCAAAGCTCGGGGAGATCACGACATGCGGCAACCCAATACAGAGACCTTGCGGCTCAGCCGCCGATATCTTGACTTGATCGGCGGCCAGCCGATGTCGCTTGCCGAGAAGCGCGCGTTCATCGCCGAGACGGTTGAGGCGTATGAGAAACACGTCAACCGGGGCTTTATCTCCTATCGCAAATCCGTCACCGAAGCGGGCCAGTTCGCGGCACTCGAGTGGTCCGGCCAGGGAGCGCTGCTGAAGGATCTTCTCGGCAGAGAGTACATTGATTGCCTCGGTGGCTACGGCATCTTCAGCGCGGGCATCAATCATCCGCGCATCGTGAAGGCGGTGCTGGACCAGATGGCGCGCATGGCGCTCAACAGCCAGGAACTGCTCGAGCCCTGGCGCGCCGCGCTCGCGCGCCTGCTCGCTGCCGCGACTCCAGGAGACTTGAATTGCTGCTTTTTTATCAACAACGGCACGGACGCCGTTGAAGGGGCTATTAAGCTGGCGCGGCTCTACACCAAGCGCAACACATTTCTAGCGACGCTCGGCGGGTTTCACGGCAAATCATTGGGATCACTCTCGCTGATGGGCAAGGCGTCCTTCCGGGAGCCCTTCGCCGGGGGACTGCAGGATGTGCGTTTTGCACCTTACGGCGACGCACGTGCGCTCGAGGCAGAGTTCGCGAAGGCAGCCGCAGTCGGCGAGCCGATCGCCGCTTTCGTAGTGGAGCCCGTCCAGGGCGAGGCGGGTGCGGTGGTGCCGCCGGATGATTATTTGCCGCGTGCGCGCGAACTGTGTACCCAGTACGGCGCACTCTTGATCGCGGATGAGATTCAGACCGGGATGGGGCGGACCGGGAAGCTCTGGGGAGTCGACCACTGGAAAGTCGAGCCGGACATCATGTGTTTGGGAAAGTCCATTGGCGGCGGCGTGATGCCGCTATCGGCGTTCATCTCAACCAGCGCCATCTGGGAGGTGCTCATTCCGAATCCCGTGCTGCACTCGACAACCTTCGGCGGGAACCCCATCGCTTGTGCGGCCGGAATCGCGGCGATCACAGTCACTCTCGAGGAAGATCTGCCGGGCCAGGCGGCGTTTAAAGGCGATTTCTTGCTCAAGGAACTTGGCGCCCTGCAGATCAAGTACCCGGGAGTGCTCTGCGGTGTGCGCGGCAAGGGACTGCTCATCGGCCTCGAGTTCCCCTCCGACTCGATCGGTTATCAGTGCGCCGGCGCCTTATTCAGGCGCGGCGTGCTGGTTGCGGGTACGTACTCCAAGGCGCGGTCCATTCGTATCGAGCCGGCCCTGGGAATCCCGATGGAGCTGCTGCGCGAATTGCTCAACCGATTGGAGGATTCCCTCAAGGAGATTGCGCCGCTTCAACGGATTCCAGTGACAGCCCACAGCGTAGCCGCGGAGGTCTGACATGCGGCCTGCCGACCTTGGATTTACGATGCCCGCGGAGTGGGCCCGGCATGCCGGCTGCTGGATGGCATGGCCGAAACGGGTGGAACTTTGGCGGGAGCACCTCGAGGCGGCGCGGGAGGATTATATACGCGTTGCCCGGGCCATCGCCGCGTATGAGCCCCTCACAATGATCGCCGACCCGGAGCAAGCCAGCGAGGCGAGCAGGAGGTGCGGTCCTTCGATCAGGGTCGTCTCGCTGCCCATTGACGACTCATGGCTGCGCGATTCGGCCCCCACCTTCATTGTCGATCCTGCGGGCAGACGTGCGGCCGCAGCTTTTACCTTCAACGCATGGGGCAACAAGTATCAGCCCCACGATCAAGATGCGGCCCTGGGTAATCGCTTCGCTGCTCTGGCAGAGCTTCCCGTCTATGGGTCGAGGCTGGTCGTCGAAGGCGGCGGGTTTCTCTCGGACGGTGAAGGAACTTTGATCACCGCCGAGACGTGCGTGCTCAACCAAAACCGCAATCCGGGTTGGACCAAAGCACAAGCCGAGGCTGAGCTTCGCGCCATGCTGGGTGTCCGGAAAGTCATCTGGCTACCCGGCGATGTCACGGACACCGAAACCGACGGCCATGTCGACGGCTATATCGCATACGTAAAGCCCGCCACCTTGCTCATCGAGGTGGTCGCCGATCCCAGAGATCCGAGGTACCCCATCATGGCGGAGAATCGTAAGGTGCTGGAAATGGAAACGGATGCGCGGGGGCGTCGATTCGAGTTGTTGCCGATAGCCGAAGCACCGCGCTCCGCGGTGCCGGCCGGCGCTGAAGCCTACTGCCGCTCCTATGTCAATTTCTACATCGCCAACGGTGCCGTCATCGCCCCTGCCTACGGTATCGCCGAGGATTTACCGGTATTCGAAGCGCTTCGCCGCGCCTATCCGGATCGAGCGATTGTGCCGGTCGCGCTAAGAGATCTGTTTCGTGGCGGGGGCGGAATTCACTGCATCACTCAGCAGGAGCCCGCGGGATTGCCCGGGGTCTGATCAAGAAGCGAGGGTTGTTGCAATGCGCAGCGTGTCACTTGCGGCACTTCAGTTCGGCTGTAGCTGGGATCGAGATGACAATCTAGCCAAGGCCGATCGTCTCGTTCGGCAAGCCGCTGCGCAAGGAGCACAGGTCGTGCTGTTGCCCGAGCTATTCGAGACTCCGTATTTCTGTGCCGTGCAGAAGAGCAGCTTCTACGATTTAGCTCATCCCTTGAGTGGTCACCCGACAGTGGCGCATTTTCGCCGCCTCGCGGCGGAACTTGGCGTGGTAATTCCCGTGTCGCTCTATGAGCGCGCCGGTATGGCGCTGTTCAATTCGGCGGTGGTGATCGATGCGGATGGTAAAGTCGTCGGCCATTACCGCAAGAGCCATATTCCGCAGGCGCCGGGGTACGAAGAAAAGTACTACTTCTCGCCCGGTGACACGGGCTTTGAGCCTGTGCCGACCGCCTACGGCATGTTGGGTATCGCGGTCTGTTGGGATCAATGGTTTCCCGAAGCGGCTCGAGCGCTGGTGCTGCGGGGCGCGGAATTTCTGCTGTACCCCACGGCGATCGGCACGGAGCCCAACGACCCGAGCGTGGACTCCATGGAGCATTGGCGGATCGTCATGCGCGGACATGCCGGCGCGAACATGCTACCGGTGGTCGCGGCGAATCGTATCGGCCTGGAAACGACCGACGGGATCTCGATGACCTTCTATGGATCCTCATTCATCGCGGATCATCTGGGAGGATTGGCCTGTGCCGCGGATCGCGAGTCCGAACAGGTTCTCGTCCAAACATTCGATCTCGAACGGTGCCGCGCAGATCGGCAAAGCTGGGGATGTTTCCGGGATCGGCGGCCGGATCTCTATGGCGCACTGACGACTCTCGACGGAAACCCCGCAATTTCGCCTTCAGATCGATTGGCGTGACGCCTTCCGTGCCGCGCTCACGGTGCCGTCAAGCGATCCTATATGCCGTAGGCGCGGCCGCCTGTTGGTTCGCCGGGTGTACTCAACACGCGGCACCCGAGACGGAGGAGGGCAAGATACTCAATCTTTACAGCTGGGCCGAATATTTTCCGAGTGCGGTCATCCTTAAGTTCGAGGCAGAAACCGGTATTCGGGTCAACTACGCGACTCTGGACTCGAACGATGTGGCCGAAACGACCCTTTCAGCAGGCCATTCCGGGTTCGATCTCGTGACCGTGAACGCTTCGCCGCACTTGGGCCGGCAGATTCCTAAAGGCCTGTGGCTTGCGCTGGATCTTTCACGAATCCCACATCGGGCCAATCTAGACCCGAAACTGATGGAAATCATGCGCCGTGTGGATCCATCGAATCAGTATGCGATCCCGTATGTGTGGGGCACCACGGGAATCATTTTTAACCCCGACAAAGTCCGGGCGATCATGCCGGACGCGCCGACCGACAGTCTCGAGATGTTCTTCCGGCCCGATATCATCGCGCGATTCAAACAATGCGGCATCAGCGTGCTCGATTCCTGGGTCGATATTCTACCGATGATTTCGCTTTATTTGGGCCAAAAGGAGCTCGACACGGCTCCTCAATCACTCGCGAGCATCTCCGCTGCTTTCGGACGCGTCAGACCGTATATTAGAAGGATCAATACGCCCGGCTACTACGATCAGCTGGCCCGTGGCGAGCTTTGTCTATCGATAGGGTATTCCGCCGATGCGATGGCCGCAGTGCGGCTCGCTGAGCAACTGCACACTGGCGTTCGCCTCAAATACGAGCAGCCGCGCGAGGGCATTCCCATGTATATCGACGCGTTTGCGATCCCCGCGGATTCCCGCCATGTGGACGCTGCGCTCAAGTTCATCGATTTCGTCTTGCGCCCGGAGATCGCCGTCGCACTCGCGCAGGCGACCAATTTCGCCATCGCGAACGCGGCGGCCATGGCGCAACTTGCGCCGCAGCTGCGCAACGATCCTATGATCTATCCGACGGCCGCCGCGCGCGAACGACTTTCGCTCGATCGAGCCTATTCGATGGAGGAGACTCGACTGCTGTCGAGAACCTGGCTGCGCATGAAGACCGGCCATTGATCGTGCCGCAAAGCGAGCCGCCGATTCTCGAACTCAACAACGTGTCGAAATCGTTCGATCTGACGCCGGTGCTCAGAAATGTCTGCCTGGATGTGCCGCGAGGCTCGATCGTGGCTCTGCTCGGCGCCTCCGGATCCGGCAAGACGACGCTGTTGCAGATCATCGCGGGATTGCATGATCCGGACGGAGGCACTGTGCGGATCGAGGGAAAGGATATGCGGACCGTGCCGCCGTTTGCGCGGCCGGTCAACATGATGTTCCAGAGCTATGCGTTATTTCCACACCTCACCGTGCTGGGGAACGTCGAATACGGCCTCAAGGCTCGGCATGTCAGTCGGGTCGAGCGGCAGCGTTTGGTTGCTTGGGCCCTTAATCTCACTCGGCTTGGCGATTTGGGCGGTCGCAGACCCGATCAACTGTCCGGCGGCCAGCGGCAACGCGTTGCGCTTGCGCGATGTTTGGTGATGAAACCGGCGATTCTTTTGCTGGATGAGCCGCTGGCGGCCCTCGATCGAAGTCTGCGCGCACAAGTGCAGCGCGAGTTGATGGAGATTCAGCGGGCAGTGGGTACCACTTTCATTCTGGTCACGCACGATCAAGAGGAGGCAATGGCGATGTCGGATTACATCGCTGTTATGGATAAGGGCCGCATCGTGCAATTTGGCCCGCCGCGTACACTTTACGAACAGCCGCGGAGCCGATTTGTCGCTTCGTTCCTCGGCAGCATCAATCTATTCGATGGCTCGGCCGAGGACATCGATTCGAGTCACTGGCGCTTTACCACGCCCGAAGGCGTCGCGATACGGTTGCAGCGCGAGGAGGGCATCGACACGAAGAGCATACGCGCGGTGGGATTTCGGCCCGAAAGACTCACCGTGGCGCGCGGCCCGACGACTCTGGAGAACAATTGGCCGGGCGTGATCGAGCAGATAGTTTACGCGGGTACGCTTTCCCATGCGACGATCCGTATTGCAAGCGGGAGGCTCGTCGATGCCGCTTTGATGAATGTTCGCTGCAGCGATGAAAATCCGCTCCTCGCCGGCGATCCGGTGTATGTGGGACTGCCGGAGGATGCGGGCGTGGTGTTGACAGAATGATGTCGAGGCGTCTCACGCCGCTGGATCGATCCATCATCGCACTGCCGCTCCTGTGGCTGCTGGCCTTATTGGCCGTGCCGCTGATAGCGGTCGCATTGTTGTCCGTTCGTGTGGTCGCGGATGCCATACCGCCGATAGAGCCGCTGGTGAGCCATGCGCACGGCCATTGGGCCGTGCATGTGAGCATGCGCGCCTATCACATGCTGACCGCGGATGTCCTGTACCGGTCCGCATTCTTGAGCGCGCTCCTCAACGCGGCTTGTACGATGATCGGCTGCGTGGTCATTGGATTCCCTCTCGCTCTGGCCATTGCGCAGGCGCCCCCAAGGCGCCGCAATTGGTACGTCTTGCTCGCGGTTCTTCCGTTCTGGACCTCGTTTCTCCTGCGGACCTATGCGTGGATCGGCCTGATCCGGGATTCGGGGCCAATCAACTCGGTTTTGCTGTCGCTGGGAGTCATCCACCATCCGATACCGATGCTGTTCACACCTGCCGCCGTGTGGCTCGTGATGGTGTATTCCTATTTGCCGTTTTTCTTGCTGCCGATGTACGCGGTTCTCGAGAGTCTACCGCCGGAATTGTTGGCAGCAGCGGCGGACTTGGGGGCACGGCCTGCGTATGCCTTTCGAACGGTGACGATGCCCTTGGCGCTCCCCGGGTTGATCTCCGGAGCTGTCTTGGTGTTCATCCCGGCTGTCGGTGAATACGTCATTCCGGAACTGGTGGGCAACAGCAGTACGATCATGATCGGGGGCATTCTCTGGGATGAGTTCTTTCAGAACCGCGACTGGCCTTTGGCCGCTGCGATTGCAATTGCCACGTTTTTGCTGCTCCTCATTCCGTCCTACGCGTTGAGACGCTGGCTGGGTCCGCTGGGTGCCGCGAAGAGATGAACGTCATGAAACAACGCCCATGGCAGACGCTCACATTGGTGCTGGGATTTGGGTTCCTGTACCTGCCGATTGCCTGGATCGTGGTCTTTTCATTCAGCGGATATACGACGAATGGTGGCGGTGCTTTTCCGTCCCTGCACTGGTACCAGTTGTTGCGGGACGATGAGGAACTATTGCACGCCGCTTATCGATCGCTGCAGCTTGCGCTGTTATCCTCGCCCATCGCCGTAGGTATCGGCACTCTCGCGGGTATTGCGCTCGGTCGCTTGCAGCGGTTTCCCGGGCGCGCCACGTTGCTCGCGCTGCTGGCAATACCCATCTTCGCGCCGGAGATCCTATTGGGGTTTTCCTTCTTGATGCTGTTTGCCGCCGTCGAAGCCTTGACGGGCTGGGAGCAGGGCAAGGGTATGCTGACGCTCGTGGCCGCCCATGCAACCTTGGGTGCGCCCATCGTCGCTTCGATCGTTTTCGCGCGCGTGTTGGGCCGCGATCATTCGCTCGAAGACGCTGCGCGCGATCTTGGAGCTCGGCCGCTGCGTGTATTTGTAACCGTGACCGTGCCGCTTGCCCTGCCGGCGATTTTGTCGGGTTGGCTGTTGGCGATGACGCTTTCGTTCGATGATGTCGTCACATCGAGTTTCCTCGCCGGGCCCGAGACTACGACCTTGCCGATGGCCATATTTTCCAGTCTGCGTGTTGGAGTCAATCCGGAGATCAATGCGATTGGGACACTCATGATTGCGGGTGTCGCCGCGATCTTTACGGTCGCATTCCTCTGCGTAAGACTGGGCCATCGCGCAAAGGCGAAACGCTCAGCGTCGCCAACCTCGCCGCAACGATAATTGTGGCCGGCCGCGCGGCCGCTCTCCGCGCCGGTCGTTGTCTTACATCAGGTCGCGCTTCTGTCTGTCGCATATTTCGCCGCATGTGTGGCACAAATGGCACTGCGGAAGAGGACAGCGGCGGAGGTACTGCATGTTGGAGACATTACCGGAGAGCGTGGGCGAAGCGCTGCACAACCGGCGCGCCGGTTTGCAGAACACCGTCTATTATCGGCTCACGAGTCTCATGCGCAGAGCCCGGGTAGAGGTGCGAAGCGCCGCATTCGGACCCGGTGAGCATATCCCGGCGGCCTACACCGCGGATGGCGATGGAATATCCCCCCCACTTGAATGGAGCGGGATCCCCGACGCAGCCGCTTCCCTCGTGGTGATCGTCGAGGATGCAGATTCTCCTACCTCGCGCCCGTTGGTTCACGCCATCATTGTCAATTTGGATAAGTCGAAGAGTTCCTTAATCGAGGGGGCACTGAGTAGCCCTGATCACCGGGCGACGGGATTGCAGGCCGGGCGCAATTCCTACCTCTCGCACGCCTGGCTGCCGCCTGATCCTCCGCCGGCCCACGGGATTCACCGATATGTTTTTCAAGTGTTTGCGTTGCGCAGCGGAGCGGCGTTTTCCGACACGCCGGGACGGCAAGAGGTGTTCTGCGCCATTGCGGAGCGAGCGGTTGGTGCGGGGCGCTTGATCGGCACTTACGAACGCGTGGCGAAAGTCCGCTCGCGAGAACCCGACCTAGCGCGCGCCGGCACTCCGTCCGCCATCGCCGTGTCCGCATAGAGCGGATTTCGACGGTGAAAGGATGGCCTATGCCCCGGTGGAAGCGATCCTCGCGGCCACGCGGCGATCTTTTGGCGCTCATTGTATTGATCGCCGCACTATCGCCTGCGCTTGGCCGCGCGGCCGATTGGCAAATGAGCGGCAACGATTTGAGCAATGATCGCAATCAACCTCGGGAGAGCTTGATCGGCGTCAATAACGTCGGGAGTCTAAAGCCGGTCTGGACCTTCAAGACGCTGGGCAGCGTTTCGGCGACGCCGCTGATCGCGGGTGGCTTCGTCTATGTGCCCGACTGGGGAGGGGGGCTGCACAAGCTGGACGCCAAAACCGGAAGGGTCGCGTGGTCGCGGAAGATCTCCGACTATACGGGTTGGGCAGACTCGGTGTCGCGCACCACGCCGGTGTTGGCCAATGGGGTGTTGGTCGTCGCACAGCAGCCGCAGAGCTTCGGTGCCAAGCATGACAGTTCCTATCTCCTGGGGCTCAAACCCGAGACGGGCGATTTGCTTTGGAAAGTGAAGCTCGACAAGCATCCCGCAACCATCTTGACGCAGTCGCCCGTGATCTACGACGGTATGATCTATATCGGCACCTCCTCGAACGAGGAGCATTGGGCCATGGAGACCACGTATGCATGCTGCTCTTTTGTAGCACGCATGAACGCAATCGATGTCAAGACCGGAAGGCTGGTCTGGCAGACTCCGATGGTGCCCGACGGCTACACCGGCGCCGCGATCTGGAGCAGCACGCCCGCCATCGATCCGAAACGCGGGATGGTGTATATCACGACCGGCAATAACTACTCGACGCCGGAAGGTGTTGCGCAGTGCGAGCAGAGCGGACGGCGCGACTGCTTGCCGGTGGATGATCACATCGACTCTTTTCTGGCGCTGGATTTGAAGACGGGATCCATCAAGTGGGGAACCCGTTTGACGCCGTTCGATACCTGGAATGGCAATTGTTTCGTCGATGCACCGGGCTTGGGGACCTGTCCGGAACCTCGCGGCGGCGATCTCGACTTCGGTGATGGTGCGATGCTCTATACAGCCGTGATCGAGGGCAAACCTCATGATCTGCTCGCTGCCGGCCAGAAAAGCGGCATGTTCTGGGGGATCGATCGCGACACCGGCCAAGTTCTCTGGAGCACTCTGGTCGGTCCGGGCGGCCAGAGCGGCGGCGTTGAATGGGGTTCGGCCACCGACGGGAAACGTCTCTATGTGGCGATCACGAATAGCGCGTTTCAGGATTGGACCATGCAACCTTCCGGAATCATTGCCACGGGGGGCATGTGGAGCGCGCTGGATCCAGCCACGGGGAAGATCCTTTGGCAGACGGCTGAACCCACCGGATCGTGGGCGTTCGGCCCGGTTTCGGTTGCCAATGGCGTCGTTTATGCCGGCTCGATGGACCCGAAGGGCTATATGCGCGCACTCGACGCGGTCAGCGGAAAGATCCTGTGGTCGTTCGCGTCGGGCGGTTCGGTGGCGAGCGGTCCCGCCATCGTCGACGGCATGATTTTCTGGGGATCGGGTTACGAGCATCTCAACTCGCCGACTGACCGGCAGTCCGTGGGCAACGACCTGTTTTACGCATTTGCACCCGAATCTGAAACCGGGCAGCGCCCCTAGAAATATCCCGGTTGTCATAACGTGTTTCTTGCAGCCCCGCGCCCGATTCATGTGGCCGCGTCATCTCCTGGCGTTGTATTGTCGGTGAGCCGGACCACGGCTTAGAGGCGGATCGACAGGAATGACGAGGAAGGTATTGGCAGGGTTGCCGCGTCTGGTTGTCGCGCAGCTCATATTTTGCTGCGCCATCGCGGCTCACGCCGGCGTGACTTCGGAATTGCAGCGGGCAATCCGCGAAGGCACATTCGAAGTGGTCATGAAAAAGCCGCAGAGCGATCCCGTCAGCTATGAAAAACCGCTGCCGCTGGATCTTTTGCCCTACATCGAAAGGACGGATGCTTATCGTTCGGTGGGCACCGCCTTCGCGCTGGGGCACAACACCTACGTCACGGCTGCTCATGTGATCGAAGCAGGAATAGGCAGCCAGTTCGGGCCGCCGCAGCTGCGACGCTCCGATGGTGCCGTATTTTCAATCGACCGGATTCTCAAATTTTCCATGTATGAAGACTTTGTGGTGTTCTCATTACGGGAAGATCCCGGGCCGTCGGGTTTTGCAGTGAATAAGGATCCCAAGCTCGATGCGCCGGTGCTGGCCGTGGGCAACGCGCTCGGCGAGGGGATCGTGATTCGCGACGGACTATTTACCTCAGAAACGCCGGAGGCCCAAGACGGCCGATGGAAGTGGATCCGATTTTCGGCGGCTGCATCGCCCGGCAATAGCGGCGGCCCGCTATGCGACGAGGGCGGCAGGGTCATCGGTATCGTCATCGGGAAATCACCGAATGAGAACTTGAACTACTCGCTGCCCATCGCTCGTGTCCTTGACGCTGAGGATTCGCAGGCCCGCTTCGATCAAAAAGTGCTGGTGAGCCTTCCTTATCTGCATGGCACGGTCACCTACGCCTACAAGGATGAATTCAAGCTGCCGTTGCCCTGGCCCGCTTTTGTCGAGGCTTTCCAGAAACTGACTGAGCGGCACGGCGACGAGGCGCAGGCGCAGCTCTCGAGAACCTACGCTGAATCGACCTTTCCGCGGGGGCGTGGCCGAGACGACTTGTTGTTCGAGCCCGCCACTGACGGGGCGAGACCGCGCCTCATCACTCAGCAGGCGGACGGCACCTGGAGCGCCTCAATTCCCAGCTTTCAACAGATCGATTTGCCGGCGGACGGTTCCGTGAGTGTCGCGAGCGAGGCAGGCGCGAGGCTCGTCCATCTGGTGCGCTCCGGAGCGGCTGCGGACGATTCGTTTTATAGCGACTCGAAAGGCTTCATGGATCTCGCGCTGAAGGGGCTGGACCTCAGGCGTGCTGTGGGCGCGGATCAGGTGAGAGTGGTGTCGCTCGGGGCGGCGAAATCGGAAGCCGCATTCACCGATCAGTACGGCCGCAAATGGCAACAGCGCGTCTGGGCCGTACCGTATTTGGACGCCTATATCGTGGGCGCTTTGCTGCCGACGCCGGACGGTTACGCCGCCCTTATTCTATTGACGCCCTCGATTGCGCTGCATTCGGCCAGGGAATTGACGCAGCTGCTTGCCGGTCAGTTGGATGTTTCGTATCGGGGCACCCTGGGGCAATGGCAATCGGCCTTGAGCCGGCATGCTCTCTTGCCGGAAGCGTTGCTGGGAGTGAAGCTCGAACGATCGCCGATGTGGACTCTGCGAACGCGGCGGTTCATTTCGAGCGTTCCACCGGATGTGCTGTCGCTAAGCGATAAAAGTCCGATGACGTTGACCATGGGCTTCATGAACGATGGACCGCGCACGGTTTGGGACATCCAAGAGGTATGGTGGGATCAAGACGCTCGACGAGACACTGCCATCGGTGTATGGCGCCGCGCACGTCCGCCGGATACGGCAAGGCTGGAGTTGCGCAATCGGTTTGAGAGCATTCGCGCTCATCGCAGTCCCTATGATGGAACACTGAGTAGAGAAACTGCCGAGATGTTTTCCGCCATGAGCGTCCTGGATGTGCCCGGAAACAAACCCGGCTCGGTAGCGGCGGATTTGGAATACGGCGTGACGGTGCACATGATCGGCCGTCCGAGCCTCGCGGACGCCGCGAACTCGATCAACAGTGTGACCGCCACGACGCATGTGCTCGAGCGCGGTGTCGGGAAGGACATCGTCGCCGAGGAGGGGCCAAACTTAAGTATGGACGCGGCATTCGCCTCCTTGGAGCGCGAAGCAATGGCCCGAATCGGCGACGCGAACACCGAAATCGGAAAAGATATACGAGGCAGACTCATCGCCGACGACTTGCATGACTTTCTACAGGCCGTGAAAAAGGAGCTATCCGCCATGCCGGGCGGCGACGCGCGCGACTCTGAAAAGTTGCTCGGTGTGGAAAGGCAGCGACTCGATTGGCTGCGGTCCTATTGGTCGGAATATCCCGCTTTGACGCACAATCGCGAAATGTGGGAGGAGTTCTTGCAGCGCAATCGGTTTCCGGCGGCCACACCTCACGAAGCCGCCGTCACGGATGCGGAGAGCGCGCTCTTAAGGGTGCTGGACGGACGTCCGAGCGCGGCATGGTCGGAGCGCGCCCGTGTCTTGCGCGCGGCCTATATCGAGGAAAGACGCGATATGGTCAAGCGCACGTTGTATCGACCGGGAGCTTCCGACCTCATCCCGAGGGCGGCTCCGTGTCCCGCTGCGGCGACGGCGACTTCCGGTACGGGGCAGCCGAGGTTCGGATTGAGCGCTCGTCCGCTGGATGAACTGTGGCCGCCGCAGAGTAAATGGCTCGGTGAGGAGGGAACGGTGATGGCTACTCTTCAAGTCTCCGCCACCGGGTGCGTCACGCGCATGGCGATCGCGGGTTCCTCGGGGTCCGAGATGCTCGACAATACCGTGCTGAGATACTTCGAATCGACGGAGTTCATCCCGGCTGATTCCAACGGTAAGGCGATCGAGTCGATCGTGACTGTCCCTGTGGTATTCAAATTGAAGAATTGAATTGAACGGCGGGGCGCGCCTAACGGGCGGAGCTCGATCGGAGCAGCCGCTGCGCCGCCTTTAGATGTGGAACATCGAACATCCTGCCATCGATCGACACGGCGCCTTCGCCGCCGCCGAATGCCTGGACGATGCGGTGCGCCAGCGCGATCTCCGCCTCGCTCGGCGTAAATGCGGCGTTGATCACCGCCACCTGATCCGGATGAATGGCAAGGCGGCCCGTGAAGCCGTCGTGGCGAGAAGTCTGGCATGCAACTCCAAGACCCGCGGTATCTCGATAGTCCAGATAAACCGTATCGATGGCCTCGACGCCAAGCGCATGAGCCGCGAGGATGCATTGTGCGCGCGCCTGCGCGTACATGGGACGCCAAGAGCCGTCGGCGAAGCGCGGATCGCCGGCACCGAGCGCCGAGCTCAAGTCCTCGGCACCCCACGAGAGCGCGGCGAGCCGAGGGAAGCGGTGGCGAACGAGGTCGGGGAGACGCAATACGGCAATCGGAGTTTCGGTTGCCAGAGCCATGATCGAAGTGGAGGGAGCGCTGAGGCCATTGGACTCTTCGAGTGCTTCGAGATAATTCGAAACAGTTTGAATATCTTCAGGTCCGCGGATCTTTGGCAGTACGATGCCGGCCGGCTTCGCAGGCAAGATCGCGATCAGGTCCTTCAGCAATTCCCCGCTGGCCAGATCATTCACCCTGACCCACATTTGAACTCCCGGCGCGGCGGAGCCCAAGAATTCCCTAGCCAAACCGCGTGCCACGGGCTTGCGCTCCGGCAGCACGGAATCCTCCAGATCGAGGATCAAGGCATCAGCTCCGGCTCCCGTGGCTTTGGCCAGCTTCCTGTCGCTGTCGGCGGGCACGAAGAGTAAGGAACGCATCGCCTATGCCGGTTTACGCAGCATGAGCGCCGAGCGCTTGCAGCTCGCCACCAATGCGTTGTGCTGGTTGAACGCACGGTGGATAAAAGTAACGATGCCATTTTGCGGTCGGCTGTTGCTGGCGCGCACCTCATGAACTTCGCTCTCGACTCGCAGAGTGTCGCCGTGAAACACCGGAAGGGGGAACCGCACCTCATCCCAGCCCAAGTTGCCGACGGTCGTGCCCAAGGTCGTGTCATGCACCGAAATGCCGACCATGAGACCCAGAGTAAAGGCGCTATTGACGATTCGTTGACCGAATTCCGTCTGAGTGCGGCAATATTCCTCGTCGAGATGCAGCGCCGCCGGGTTGTGCGTCAGGGCGGAAAAGAACACGTTATCCGCCTCGGTAACGGTTCGCCGAATCGGATGAACGAACCGCTGACCGACAGTGAATTCCTCGAAGTATAGTCCCGCCACGTCGCCCTCCCGCGCAGGCCAATCAGTATAGGGCAACTCCAGATGCCCCAACCAGCATCTTTGGTTCTCAGTACGTCGAGAAGGTTGTGGTGTCGGCGACAGCATCAACACCGAAATTCACGGGCACCGCAATCACCGGAACCCGCACTTTGCCGTCGAGCCACGTTTCGAAGTCGGCGCACGGCATGGGTTTCGCGTAGAGATAGCCTTGCCCAATATCGCAGCCGAAGTCGCGCAAGCGAACCCCGGCGGCTTCGGTCTCTATGCCCTCGGCGACGACTTTGAGTCCCAAGCTGTGGCCCATTTCGATGGCCGAGCGCACGATGGCGGAGAATTCCAAATCTGTTTCCAAGCCATTGACGAAACTCCGGTCGATTTTGAGTTCGTGCACCGGCATCCGCGCAAGATGACTCAAGGAGGAATAGCCGGTACCGAAGTCGTCGATCGAAAGATTGACGCCCAAGGCGGCGAGGGCGTCCAGAATGCGAAGTGCGCGCATCGGGTCTTCGATGAAGCCGCTTTCAGTCACCTCCAGAGTCAATAGGGGCGGCGGCAGCTGATGGCGCGACAGGAGCCGGGCAACACGTGAATCGAGCCGCAGGTCGCCGATGTCGTCGGCGCTGATGTTGACTGCGAGGCTCACTCCTTTGCCGGCGCGGTGCCACTGCGCGCCCTGGGCGATGGCATGATCCAACGTCCACTGGGTCACCTGGCGAATGAATCCGGTTTGTTCGGCAAATGGTATGAAGGCCCCGGGGTTCAGCAGTCCGCGCACCGGGTGCTGCCAGCGCAACAGCACCTCCGCACCCGCGACGCGGTTGGTGAGGAGTTCAATTTTCGGCTGAAAGTACAGCAAGAACTCGTCGTGTTCGACGGCGTGGCGCAACTCGCCCAGCAGCGACAGTTGATCGCGCGCCACCGGCTTGAGGGCTTCCTCATAGATTGCCAGCGGACGCTTTTCGCGCCGAGCGCTTTCCAGCGCCAGATCGGCGCAGCGCATCAGTTCATCCGCAAAGCCGGTGCCGTCAGGTGCCAGAGCGAGCCCAATGGTGGCGCTGATATCGATCGGCTGTGCTTCGACGTAGACCGGGTCGGCGAGGGCCGCGAGCAGCGAGGTTCCCCAAGCCTGCAGACTGGTGCCCCCGGACAGGCGAGTGAACGCGGCAAATTGATCTCCCGCGAGGCGTGCGGCCGCGGAATTGACGGAGGGTACCGCGGCCAGGCGCGCGCCAATCTTGGTGAGGACGGCGTCGCCGACCGAATATCCCAAATGTTCGTTGATGCGGCGAAATCGATGCAGATTGATGACTGCTACGGCGACCGGCTCGCGGTTCACTAAAGCCAGTGCCTCGCTCAAGGCTGCACCGAACGCGGTGCGATTCATGAGCCCTGTCAGAGTATCCTCGTAGGCCAACTGCCGGATCGATCGATCGCGCGATTGGACGGCCGTTTGCATCAGCTGCAAACCCTCGGCCAAGATGCCGAGTTCATCGCGGCGCGGTACATTGAGCGGCGCATCGTAGACGCCGGCGCGCATCCGAGCGACGGCCTGCGTCAAATCCTGCAGCGGTCTTGTGATATTGCGAGCCAGCCAAAAGGCGGCGCAGGCGGAGCCGATCAGACTCACCGCGGCAATTAGAAACAGGACATTGGTCAAGCGGTCGAACGGTGCGCGCGCATCGGCCAGCGACCGCGATAACACGGCTACGACCTTGGCATTGCCGAGCGAGGACATTTCGATGCGCCGACTCACGACATCCGGATGGTGCAAGGTGCCGAGCGAGTCGGTACTCACGATATCCGTCCAATGGCCGTTTGAATTGACCGACAGCGTCACCGCGAGTCCGGTAATTTCCGCGAACTCGCGGGCGGCCTTCTCGTCAAGTTCGAAGCCTGCGGTAACCCATGCCACCGGCAATGGGCTGCGCACCGGCACGGTAACGAGTTGATATATTCGTCCGGCGTCGACCGTGACGCTCGTCGGGTTATCGCCCGCGCCGCCGTTCTTCCCGACCCCGGAAATCGGGAACTGCGCGCCGACCTTTGCGTTTGAGCCGGACGCGGCGATGACCTCGCCCTCGAGTGTCGTCAGCACCATCATCGCAGCGCCGATTCGCGCGCCGCTATTTTCGAGCGCCGAGGCGAGGGTAGCCGTGTCGCGGATGGAAACCGCCTCGCGAAAGCCGTAATCGGCGGCAACGGCCTGTGCTGCCTGAATCAACTGACGGCGATTGCTCTCCACCAGGTGTGAGAATTCCCTCGAACCGGCATCCAGCTGCCGCTGCACCTCGCGCTCGGCGTTACCGCGGTTGGCCATCGATACCGCCCCCAACGCGGCGGCGAGTACGGCGGCGAGCAGCAGGAGAAACGTCAACGCAATTCGCGTACGCAGCGCCATCGCAGCTCACCTAGGGCCACGGTGCGACGGTGTCGGAGGTCGCCGCCACATCGATGACAAGCGGGATCGTCAAGGGTGCGTCTGGTACGGTGATCTCCTTGGCCGGAAGTGCGGCGGCGAGGTCCGGGTGCCAGACCCGCAAACGGTAATGCCCGGCCGGAAGGTTGAGAACCGCGGTTCCGGACGCCGAGGTCTTCGCAAAGTAAGGTGAGTCAACGACCCCCACGAAGGCCACCATGCTGTCGTGAATATTGCATCCGAGCACCACCAGTCCCGGCTTATCGAAGACGACGGCGACCTTCGGCGATCCCGCGTAGAGCTTGAGCGTGAAGAGCTTGGCGGGCGAAAACGAATACACCTGATGGCGGATCTGATCGCTGTTCGGAAAGGTAATTGCAGTACCGGTTCGCACGACGCTCACTCGCGGCACGAAGCGCTTGTTGATCTGGTCGATGGACGCCGTCTCGTTGCTCGCAGGCGGTGCGGCACCCTGCGGGTCGAAGACGATCACCGTATCCTCCGCGGCCGGCCCGGATGTGAGGGTGACATTGACCGTGACCATGCCTGCCAAGGCCGCGTGCGCGAACAATGCGCCGATCATCAGCGGCCCTAAGTGCCAGTTGCAATACCGCGTGATCACTTGGCGGGCGCTGGTTCGGGTTCGACGATGTCGCGCTTCATCGGCGCGAGCAAGCGCAGCAATTCGTTGGTCGCGCCGATTCCGACATGGCGCTGCTTCAAGATATCGCGCAGCGTGTCGACCATCCCGTAAAATTCGGCTTCTGAAATGTGCTGCCCGGCGTGCACTTCCTTCATGGGGTCGCCCGAGTAGCGGCAGGGGCCGCCGCTAAGATCGCAAATCTGCTCCGCCAACAGTCCCTTGATGCGGGAAAGCTTCGTGTCCTTGAAACTGCGTCCCAAATGCGGGTCTGCCGATACGCGATCAATCAGAGAATTGGCGATCGCGCTGACGCCGGCCTGGCCGCCAAGCCGGTCGTAGAGGGTCGAGGCGGTGTCCGCCGCCGCGCAGGCCATAAACCACCCCAGCGAGCACGCCAACATCCGGATTGTGACAGCGGTCATAGGTAAGCGGAATAAAGTCTTAGGTTAAACGGATCGCGCGGCGAGGGCTGTGCGTTCCGACACAATATTTCGCTGCGGTAGGCCCTAACCTCAAAAGCGTCGTGGCGGCAAGGCCTCAGTGAATTCAATCGTTCGAGTCGCATTTTCTCTGGTATTCGCATCGCTTGCGCTGATGGCCGCGCCCGCGGCCGGCGGGGACCGATTGCCGTGGACGGGTGGGGTGGACGAGATTGAAGGCAGCGCCGGAGGCGGGCTGGTGCCTTGGGCGCTCATCGGCGGTTTGGGTACGAATGAGCAAATCGGCGCCACCGGCTTTGCGACCTATGTTTCCACGCAGGATTTTTCTCTGCGCTCCGCGGGCGCGAACCTCGGCATACACGATCGCGTCGAGGTGTCGGTTGATCGGCAGCGATTCGATGCGGGATCGGTCGTACCGGGCCTGACTCTCGGGCAGGACATCTTCGGCATCAAGGTTAAAGTCTTAGGCGACGCCGTGTTCGCTCCCGATGAGATCCTGCCGCAGATTGCGGTGGGCGCGCAGTACAAGCGTACCCTCGACTTTGATCAGATTCCGCGCGCAGTCGGCGCAGCGCGCGGCGAGGATGTGGATTTCTACATCGCAGCGACCAAGCTCTACTTTGCGGCGATCGATGGGCGCAACATCATCATCGACGCGACGTTGCGGCGTACTCGCGCCAATCAATTCGGATTATTGGGCTTCGGCGGCGATGGCAGCGGCTACAGCTGGGACCCAGAGTTTTCAGCGGCGATCTGGCTGCAGGATCAGATTCTGCTGGGCGCCGAATATCGGGATAAGCCGAACAATCTGAGCGCGTTTCGCGAAAACAGCGCCGCAGACATTTTCCTTGCTTGGGGTCCGGTCAAGAACTTCACGCTCACTACGGCATGGACGGATCTGGGTCAGATCGCCGGTAAATCCGCGCAACGTGGTGTGTACGTCTCCCTCTGGCTGGGTTTCTAGCAATCGAGGTACGCTGGCGGCGCTTGCACTCATCTAGGAGATCCATGCGCCTCTGGTCCCTACATCCGCGATACCTGGACGCCCGCGGGCTGGTCGCACTTTGGAGAGAGGCACTGCTGGCCCAGGCGGTGCTGTCGAACCGGACGGTCGGCTATAAGCACCATCCGCAGCTCCTGCGCTTCAAGGCAAGCTCCGCGCCATACGCTCACATTGCAAGTTACCTGCGCGGAATTCATGCCGAATCCGTGCGGCGGGGCTACGATTTTGACGGGCGGAAGATCGCCCCGCACGCTAAGGTGTCGCGCCTGGCGGTGGCTCGCGGGCAGCTCGAGTATGAGTGGCAGCATCTCGAGCGCAAGCTGCCGCATCGAGACCCGTCCCGGTTGAAGCAATTCGGCTCCCTATCGGGCCTGGAACCGCATCCTCACTTTCGTGTTGTCGCGGGCGGCATTGCCACGTGGGAAGCCGTGCGGCCGGCACGCGTATGATCGAGAACCATGCATGAGAGAGTTTCTATATAAACAATGTAATATATTGATTAATATAAAATTAATATTATAAAGGTGTCCCATGAAGAAGCTTCTGCTGCTGCTCCCGCTGCCGCTCTTGATGGCGGCGTCGATGCCGCTCGATCAGACGGCAGCCACGCGCGTGATTGCGCACGATTTCCTTCATCGGATGTTTGTCCGGCATGACGAGATCGGCGCCTATGCTCGCTACGCGGCGCCTGAGTTTATCCAGCACGACCCGGACATCAAGGACGGTGTCGCCGGCCTGCGCTCCTATCTCGCGGCGCAGGAAGCGGACGGCAGATCCGCGGATCGGGCGCAGGTGATCAACATCGTGCTCATCGACGGCGATCTTTTCGCAGTACACCATCTTGTCTTCACCGGCGCCGACGACAGCGGGCAAGTGATCGTTGATATCTGGCGCGTCGCGAACGGGCGCATCGCCGAGCATTGGGATGTCATCCAGGCGATTCCTACGACGATGGCGAACAGCAATGGCATGGGATGCGGCAAGGGGGACACTTATGCGGCCGCTCGCGCGCTAGAGGCTACGCTCGATCGTCCGACGTGCGGATCGCCCGATCCAAACACAACTCGCGCAGCATCGCTCTCGGTGATCCAGGCCTATACAACCTCACTGGTCCAGGGGGATGTGCGCGAATCGATTATGCGATGGTTCTCGCCCGATTATCGTCAGCACAGTCCGAAGATCGCCGACGGCATCTCAGGCGCGCTCGATTACCTGACGGCGGAGTTCGGCGATGGGCACGCGAAGATGCCGACTGTTACGGCGAAGCGTTACGTCATAGAAGGGGATTATGTGCTCGATCACCATCAGGTTACTCGGCCGGGACAGACGCTGCCGACGGTGAATGCCGATATTTTCCGCGTCACTCGCGGCAAGATCAGCGAGCACTGGGACGTCAAGCGACGCGTTCCCGAACAAGCCGTGAACTCAAACGGGATGTGGTGAAGGCGGCTCAGGGCCGCGATAGACGCACCAGCCGATCGCCCGTGGCCGCTCCGATATAAAGGTCTGCGCCGACGGGCAAGGTTACTGAGGCCATCCCCAGTAACCCCGGCGGCCCCTCATACAGCGTGCGTGACGAGAGCGATCGCAAATCGAACTCAACCGCTTTGAAGGTACTTCTGCACGCTTCGGCGTTATTGACGCATGCGTAGACCGTGTCCGAGTTCGCAATCCCCGTAGCCAGAAAACTCTTGCCGCCGGCCGCCCACCGAAAGTTGTCAGGCATGAAGTCGACGCTGATCTCGATTGCCGGCTTGCCGAGTTTCCGATCGTACTTGACGATTTTTCGGCCTGACCAGGCTGCGTAGTACAGGAATCGGCCGTCTGGAGTCGCCAAAATCCCATCCGGGGCGCCGCCGTCGGTGTCCGCAAGACGTTTAAATCCGCCGGCCGTCGTCCACTCCAACACATAGCCCGTATTGCGGCCGCTGAGCAGCGTGTCGATTCCGGCGGGCGTCGCAAAGAGTTCCGCGTTCGCCATCATCGTGACGGCGAACCCCCGTTGCGGCAACGGCGCGACGCTGTTGAACATGAGCCCGGAGTCCCCCATCGCACATCCGTGCCATACGAGAATCCATTCGCCGCCGGTATGGACCGTTTCAAAGAATTCAACGGAGTTCTGACCGTTGGCCCTGATGTTGATCACCAGCAATTCCGCGGCGCGCTGCCCGGCAGAGCTCAAACTGATCCCGCCCGGTCTTATCGGATCCGAAGATGCGGGACATGCGATATCCCCCCAACCGGGGCGCGAATCGATGCGTATGCGCGCTGGGCGCAATAGGCCATCCCTGGTGTCGAGTACCGCGAGATAGGAGCGCTCAGGATCAAAGGCTGCATCGCCGGGACCGCGGATCTGCGAAATGATGAGAGTACGGCCGTCGGGCAGAAGTGCGAGATCCTCCGGTGCGTGAACCCCGCACAGCGCCGTGAACTGCGCCACGTGGGCGCAGGGGCGAAGTTGAGTCGAGGTTGGCGCGGCCCCACCGAGCGCGGCCAAGGATGGCGCGATCAGCAGGATGCACAAACTCGCCCAGCCGCGAACCGTTGGCGACGGCATCCGGGCGTATACCTAGCGCAGAATAGTTTCACTCATTGTAAAATTGTAGTCTATTGTGAATGCAAAGGGTGAGCTACAGCGGGGAACGCATTTTGCACCTGCCTGAACGTCGTCATTTGACGGCCGCAGCGCTGCTCGCGGCCGGGGTCATCGCGGGCGGCATCCGCGCGAGCGCGAGTCCTGCGGCGAGCCCGGGCAACTCGGATTGGATGAGCTATGGCGGCGCCAATGACGAGCAGCACTACAGCGCGCTTGAGATGATCAACATCGACACGATTGCGCAGCTTGGGCTGGCGTGGTCCTTCGATATTCCCGGGACGGTCATGGCCGTATCCACTCCGTTGGAAATCAACGGTACCCTATACTTCGTCGTCGGCTATGGCATGGTACGGGCGCTCGACGCTCAAACGGGCAAACTTCTCTGGGAGTTCAATCCGGATGCGGAGCGGGCGCCTGGGGCGAGCCTGAAAATGCGTCTCGATTGGGGCGTGCGCGGCATCGCCTATGGCGATGAGAAGATCTATGTCGGCACCATGGATGGCCGGCTCATTGCCATTCGGTCCGCCGACGGCAAGATTGCTTGGAGCGCGCAGACCACCGAGCCCGGCGATGGCCGCTTCATTTCGGGTCCGCCCAAGTACTTCGACGGCCGCGTCATCATCGGCCACGGCGGCGGGGATAACGCCTACGTTCGCGGCTATGTAACCGCTTATGACGCGCGCACCGGCGCGAAGCTATGGCGCTTCTTCACGGTTCCCGGAGATCCCGCAAAGGGATTCGAGAATGATGCCATGAAAAGGGCGGCGCAGACCTGGAGCGGTGCCTGGTGGAAATATGGGGGCGGCGGCACCGTTTGGAACGCCATCACCTACGATGCGGAATTCGGCCGCATCTACATCGGCACCGGTAATGGCACTCCGTGGAATCCCAAGATCCGCAACCCCGCGGGCGGCGATGCTCTTTTCACCTGCTCAATCGTCGCCCTCGATGCACGAACGGGGGCGTATGTGTGGCACTACCAGGAGAGCCCCAATGATGCCTGGGACTACGATGCCACCCAGGATTTGGAACTTGCCACGCTGTCGATCGGCGGCAAGCCCCGCAAGGTACTGATGCAGGCGGCGAAAAACGGAATTTATTATGTGCTTGACCGGGCCAGCGGCAAGCTCTTGTCAGCGGACAAATATGGCCGCGAAACGTGGGCGGAACGCATCGATCTTAAATCCGGGCGGCCGGTGGAGAGCCCCAATGCCCGCTACCAGAAAGGCAGCGTCTCGATTTGGCCTGCGCCGATCGGCGAACACAACTGGCACCCCATGTCATTCAATCCGCGCACCGGGCTTGCCTACATACCGAGCTTCTCCATCGGGGCGCGATTTACCGACGCCAACATCGACGTAAAGCACTGGGCGGATCCGCCGTTGGGCGAGGGCAAGGTGGGTTTGAGCTTCGATATCGTTGGGCCGGGGTTGAGTTCACTGATCGCCTGGGATCCTCTGCGTCATAAGGTGGCCTGGACGGTACCGCTCGAGCCGGGGGTGCATGGCGGTACGCTGACAACCGGCGGCAATCTTGTTTTTCAAGGCCGGGCGGATGGCGAATTCGTCGCCTATAACGCTGCCGGCGGCGAAAGGCTCTGGGGCTACGATGCCAAGGACGGGATCGTCGGCGCACCCATCTCGTATTCCGTGGCCGGACAGCAATACGTGTCGGTGGTCGTGAGCTACTCGGGTTTCGCTTCCATGTTCGGCGACATCGGTGCCCGGTATGGCTGGGACGCGCGCACGCAGGCGCGCCGCGTGTTGACGTTCAAGTTGGGGGGAACGGCGCTGCTGCCGACGCGGCCCGACGCACGCCGCATCGAGCCGATTCTCGATCCTGACTATGTTGCCGACCCGCAAAGAGAAGCTGCCGGCGCGCAATCCTTTGCCGAGCGATGCATGACTTGTCACGGGCCTGCCGGCATGGCCGGCGGGCAGGGACCGGATTTGCGGGCGTCGGCGCTCATTTTGTCGGCCGACGGCTTCAAACGCGTGCTGCACGACGCCCTGTTGCAAGCCCGGGGAATGCCGGGATTCGCAGAGCTATCGGATGCGGAAATCGAGGCGCTCCGGCAGTACATCCGCGCCAGAGCGCATATCGACCGGGCCGCGCCCACGCCCTAATAGGCGTAAACTTCAGTTAGTATATACTGCATACACTTTACGCTGGCCGCGGACAATTGAGCAAAAACCCGAAGACATTGCTGGTGACCGGAGGGGGCGGGCGGCTCGGACGTCGAATAATCGAGTTGTTGCTGGCTCGAGGCGATGTCGACCTCATAGCAACCACGCGATCGCCCGAAAAACTGATTGATTTCGCGCGCCGCGGAGTCGACGTGAGGAAACTCGACTTCGACGACGATGCAGCGGCCATTGCACGAGCGGTCGCGGGCGCCGATCGGATGCTCATGATCAGCACCGACGACATCGGCCGGCGCGCCGGGCAGATCGGCGCCGTGGTTGCCGGCGCCAAGCTCGCGAAAGTGAAATACCTGCTGTACACGTCGGCGGCTTCGCCGAATCCGAATCCGGTCAGCGCCGTCGTCTCCGATCATTTCTGGTCGGAGCATGCCATCATGACCAGCGGGATCGCCTGGACCATGCTGCGCCATAACATGTACACCGAGCATGTCCTGCTGTTTCTTCCGCCGGCACTGCGAGCGGGCCGGCTGCGCACCTCGTTAGGCGATGGCGCGCGGGCCTATGTGACTCGGGCAGATTGCGCGCGCGCCGACGCGGCGGCGCTGCGCGGAGATTGGACCGACTGCCGGATTTACGACATCGGCGGGCCGGAGGCGCTGACGACGGATGCCTTGTTGGCCGTCGCCAGAGACTTGACCGGAATCGAAGCAAGACACGTACGCGTGGACGACGCGGAGGCGTTGCGCGAGTTCGCTGCCAATGGCCTGCCTCCGGGATTTCCCGAGGCCAGCGTCGGCTTCGATATCTGCGCGCGTTACGGCTATCACGCCATCGTATCGCCCGCCGTCAAGGAGCTCTGCGGCACCGAGCCTGAGACGGTGCGCTCGTATTTGGCGGGTCAACTTGAGGTGCTGCGCGGCGGCAAGGCGACAGTGGAGGCATGACGATGCAACGAAAAGGAACGGCAATCATCACCGGCACGTCGTCGGGAATCGGCGCCGCGTTTGCCGAGCGGCTGGCGCGAGAGGGCTACGATCTCGTTCTGATCGCCCGGCGCCGTGAGAAGATCGAAGCGCTCGCCCAGCGGCTGCAACGGGAGACCGGCGTCAAAGCGCGCGCGCTCGCGGCGGATCTGACCGATGCCGCCGACCTGCGCCGGGTCGAGGCACACATTGAAGAGAATGCGGACCTGACGCTGCTGATCAACAATGCGGGGAGAGGCGACATCATGCCATTCACCGACATGCCGCGCGATGTCGTGGAGAACATGATTGCGCTGAACGTGACCGCGTTGACGCGCCTGACGCACGCCGCCATCCCCGGGATGCTGTCGCGCGGAGGCGGTACGATCATCAATGTCTCCTCCGGCCTCGCTTATGGAATCCATCCGCCGTTCACGGTGTACGGTGCCACCAAGGCGTACGTTTCGCATTTCACCGAGATGCTGCATGAAGAGTTCGGAGCGCGAGGGATTCGCTTCCAGGCCCTGGTGCCTGGCCTCACGCGGACAAATTTGGGTAATGCCGAAGAGAAGGGTTTCTTCGATCAATTTCCGAAAGAAATGGTGATGTCGCCGGAGGATCTGGTCGACGTATCGCTGACGAGCTTGTCCATGGGTGAACTTTTTTGCTTCCCGCTTCTCGAATCCGCGGATGCCTGGGAGAGCGCCAGCCGGGCCATCAAAGACATCGGCCACGCGGCCCTGTCCGCCACGCCGGCGGCCCGGTATCGCCGCCGCGATGCCTAGGAGTGCGGCGCCGGCGTCACCATACGGTGTTGCCGCTGACCGTCTTCGGGGGCACGGCCTGCCTGACTTGCCAATGTTCGGCGATGCGATGTCCGGAGGTGCGGAAGATGTCGGCCGCGACGCTATCACCCAGAGCACCCTGCGGCGTGTCGTGACGATGTACGAGGACGAGATTTCCTTGCGCCAGGATCCGGACGATGGTGCCCGGCAATGCCGCATGCCCATCATCGGCACCGGGGGTGTGCTCAATATAGTTCGCGGCGAGACACCGCCGGCTTGCATGCACGCGCTCGCCGAGACTCAACAAATGGATATAATCCCGTACCAGGGCGACGGACGCTTGGGCGTTCGCGCCGGGATCCGCCACGCCGCATGCGGGCCGCTGCACCGTCTCACGCAATGCCCGGGCAGCGGCATAGGTAGAACCCTGCCCGCACCACATCGTCACTGAGTCGGGCGCGCTGTCGGGCACGGCTTGGATGACATCCCAGTGCTCGACGATCTTGCCGCCGGCGACGCGCCAAATATCGACGAACACCCGCCCGCGATCCGCCGCATTCATGAACACGTGCCGATGTACGGAGAATAGGTCGCCGCTGACAATGGCATGATCGATCACATTGGCCCATGAGTCAGGTCCGGGTGCGTTCGGATTGCGCGCTCGCCGTTCGGCAAAATAGGCGATTTTGGCCGCATAACCATTGCCGATTGCCGGGTTATGTTCCACGAAATTCGGATCAGCGTACTCTCGGTAGGCGCGCGGAAGATCCATCTCGACCATGAGGGCGCGAAGGAAAGCGGCCGCGACGGATGAGCTGTCCTGCGCTTGCGCCGCCGCAGACATGAAAATCAAGCCGATCGCCGGCCACACCTTCGCCATCGAATGCCTCCTACCGCCCAAGGAGCGGATGCCGCACACGCTTTCGGGGTTGCCTTGACATTGTAATTCACGGACTCTAATGTCGTTTCGCTTAACTTCGCTGCGATTTCGCCGTTGAGTACCGCCATCAAAGAGAAGCAAGAAGCCAAGAAAACGACGCGCGCCAAGCGCAGCGCGGGATTGCCGACGCGTATCGCCCAGGAGATCCGCGATCAAATCACGCGCGGTGTGCTGTCGCCCGGTGTACGCCTCGGACAAGTCGAGCTAGCCGAGAAATTCGGGTCAAGCCGCGTTCCGATCCGCGAGGCATTGAAACTGCTCACTGCCGAGGGCGTGGTGGTGCACAACCCGAACCGCGGGTTTTTCATCGCGAGCGTATCGAGCGAGGAGGCGCGCCAGCTATACCGGATGCGCCACCTGCTGGAGGCGGAAATCCTCGCGTCGGTCCAATGGCCGAATAAGAAGCAGTTGATCGAACTCGAGGAGCACCTGCGCCGCATGGAAAAGTTGCTGGCGGCGGCGGAGTGGACGGAGTGGGTGGTGGAGCATCGTCGATTTCACAGCATGATTTTCGGTCTTTCACCACTCGGCGTCATCGTCGACGAAGTGCAGAGGCTGCTGCGCTTGACGGACCGCTACCGCTCGATCGTACATCCCGCCCCGGCGCAGCGCACCGCGCACCCGGAGCGTCACCTGCTCACGGCGCTCGCCACCCGCGACCGAGCCCGGCTGCTCGCCGGATTCGAAGAGGACCGCTCCGAGATCGAGAAAGGCTTATTGCGCGCGTTGGCGGCCCGCGGCCTGTAACTGCCCTCGCGGCGGCGGAAGCCGCGACACGGTACGCTTTCCGGTGCGGCCGGCCGGCCTCCGATCGCAAATATGCTCCACAATATCGTATAGCAATCATGTATGCTAATCCCCTAATTACGCAGTGGCCTTGACGGCGAGGCCGGGCCGGGGGGGAAGATGCCGATACTCGAAGGAAAAATCGCGGTCGTGAGCGGCGCCGCGCGGGGCATGGGCCGCGCCTTTGCGCGCAGGCTCGCCGAGGCCGGTGCCGACGTGGTGGCGGTCGACCTGTTGGACAGTTCGGACACGGTGGCGGAAATTGCGGCGGCCGGCCGCAAGGCACTCGGCATCATCGCGGACATTTCATCGCCCGACGAGGTGCGAAGGGTCGCCGACACGGTGGCGAAAACATTTGGCGCGGCACATATCCTCATCAATAACGCGGGGCTGCACCCGCATCCGATGCCGTTTGAAGAGATTACCTTTGAATATTGGCGCAAGACCATGTCGGTGAATCTCGATGCGATGTTTCTGCTCATTCAGGCGTTTCTCCCGCAAATGAAGGCCCGCGGCTGGGGCCGTATCGTGAACTTGTCGTCCGCGGCGGCGAACGCTGCTCCGCCCAATGGCGCGCCCTATGTGGCGAGCAAGACGGGTGTCGTGGGACTTACGCGCGCAGTCGCGAGCGAAGTCGGCAAGTACAACATCACGGTGAATGCGGTGGCCCCGAATCCGGTGCGCACGCCCGGCGCGGATGGCGCTCTCTCCGAGGAGATGTTTCAAGCCATTGCGGCGATGCAGCCGGTTCCCCGCGTCATGGAACCCAAAGATGTCGCGGGCGTGGTCGCGTTTCTATGCAGCGACGAGGCGGCGTTTATGACCGGCCAGCACATCCACGTTGATGGTGGATTCATTCGCGGCGACTGATGTGGAAGAGGGCGATATGCGCGATGTAGAACTGGGTCGTTTGACGGTAAAGAAAGTGTTCGAATCGGCGGGTGGGCTGCCTTTTACGATGGCGTTGCCCGGCGCCTCGCCGGCCGATCTTGCGGCGCTCAAGCGCTGGTACTGGAGCGATGAACTCGCCGCTCTGCCCGCCGAGGCCATGTTCAACATCAGCATTCACAGCTATGTGCTGCAAATCGACGGCCGCAATGTCCTGGTTGACACGTGCAACGGCAATGACAAGAACCGCAGCGTAGCCTTTGCGGACAAGCTCAAGACGCCCTATCTTGCCAATCTTGCCGCGGCGGGCCTGCGCCCCGAGGATATCGACCTCGTGCTTTGCACGCACCTGCACTGCGATCACGTGGGCTGGAACACACGGCTCGACAACGGACACTGGATACCGACGTTTCCAAAAGCACGGTATCTGTTTGGCCGGCGCGACTATGATTTCTTCAGCACGCAGATGCATGAGGCGCTGCACCGGGAGGCGTTCGAAGATTCGGTCCTGCCGATCGTGCAAGCGGGTCTCGCCGACATGGTGGAGAGCGATGCCATTGTGCATCGCGAGATCGGCGACGGCGTGTGGTTGGAGGACGCGGCAGGGCATTCACCCGGTCTGGTTGTGATTCATGCCCAGCGCGGCGGATTCCCTGCATTATTCACCGGGGATTTATTTCATCACCCGATCCAGCTGGTTCGCCCGGATTTGTTTTTTTTCGCGGACGAAAATCCGCAGCGTGCCGTCGCGGCGCGCACGCGCGTAATGCAGCAACATGCCGACAGCGATACGGTGTTTTTTCCGGCTCATTTTGGCGGTACATCCGCCGGCCGGATTAAACGCGATGGAGCGGGTTTCCGCTACGAGTTCCGCGCCTCTTAGCTCTCGAGACGATGCCCGAGCCTTGATATCCGAAAGTCAAATCGAGGAGTTCGAAGCGGCTGGCGCAATTTGCCTGCGCGGGCTGTTCGGCATGGATTGGATCGCGCGAGTGCGCGGCGCCGTCGATCGCGCGTTGGCGGCGGATTCTGCGGAAAGCCGTGCCGCGTTTCAATTGCACCACGGTCTTGCGGCCGAGGACGCGGACATTCGCGCCTTCGTGTTCGAATCGCCGGCGGCGGAGATCGCCCGCCGTCTGATGCGCAGCCGGACCGCTCGTTACTATTTTGATCAGATGTTCGTCAAGGAGCCGGGCGCGGAGGCGCCGACGCCGTGGCATCACGATCAGCCCTATTGGCCGGCTGCGGGCCGGCAGATTTGCTCGCTGTGGCTCGCGCTCGATCCGGTGACCCGGGCGAACGGCGGACTTGAATATGTCTACGGATCGCATCTTTGGGGCCGCGAATATGCGCCCGTGCCGTTCACCGACCGCGGCCGTCGCGCCATGTCGGCAGCGTCATCAAACGAGCCTATTCCTGATATTGATGCGCGCCGCGATCAATACCGATTCCTGTCTTGGGAGATGCAACCGGGCGACTGCCTGGTGCATCAGGCGCGCGCGGTGCATGGCGCGAGCGGCAACACGACGCATGAGCATCGCCGGCGCGCGCTGTCGGTGCGCTGGCTCGGCGACGACGCGCGCTATCGGGCGCCCGGGGAACGCACCGATCCAATGCTGATCGATCCTACCTTGGCCCCGGGGGACCGCATGGAATCGGCGCGATTTCCCCTGATCATCGGGTGAATATGATGCGAAATTATGCAATTGCACTGCTTCTGGTGCTCGCACCTTGGACCGCTTACGCGAGCGGCGAACCCTGCGATCGCCGCTGCCTCGAAGGGTTTGCGCAACAGTACCTCGCCGCCCTGAGCGAGCATGATCCGTCGAAAGTGACCTGGTCTCAAGATGTTGAGTTCAGCGAGAACGGCGTGCCGTTGAAACCCGGAGAGGCGCTGTGGGGCACCATCAGCGCAGTGACGCCGGTCAATGATTTCGCGGTCGATCCGGCGAGCGGCAATGTTTCCCTGTTCGCATCCATCATGGAGGGTAAGCGGCCGGCGCTGCTCTCCGCACGTCTCAAAATCAGCCATGGCGCGGTGGCCGAACTCGAGACCGTGGTGGCGCGCAAAGAGACCTCGACCTTTCTCGTACCGAGCTTACCCGCCGTGGAGGAAGCGAAACCATCGCCGGATGCCGCGGCGATGATTGCCGCCGCCCAGGCGTACTTGGCCGCCATCGTCAATCCACAGGCGCCGATCCCTCCTTTGTCGAAGCGCTGCCAGCGCATCGAGAACGGAGTGCAAACGACCAACAATCCCGATCCGCTTCCGGGCGTCAACCCATCGCCGCTGCGGGCCGAGGTCACTGGCCTCGATTGCGCCGAGCAGTTTCGCCGCGGGCTGCTCAAGTTCGTGACCCGCGTTCGAGATGTTCGTATGCCGATCGTCGACCGCCAGCGCGGAATCATCAACGCGATGCTGATCTTCGATCATGACGGCAAGCCGCCCCCTGCAATGCCGGGCACACCGGCTCTGTCGAGCGGTCTACAAAGTCCCTACAGTTTCATCGTCAGCGAGCGCTTCCAGTTCGAAGCCGACGGTATCGGGCGGATCACCGCCATCATCACGCAAGTACCGTCCGGCATGGCCGCTTTGAGGTGGGCGCCGGACGCCGGCGGCGCGGCAGCGTCCCAAGCCGACATCAACAAGCAGCTGGTGCTCGACATGTGGCGGGGCGTGATTGAACAGAAGGACGAAGCGGCGGTGATGCGCTACATTGCGCCCGATTACATTCAGCACAGTACGCAGCTTCCCGACGGCCGTGACGGGTTGCTGGAAGGAGTGCGCCGGTTGAAGAATCCTCCGCCGGGCGCGCCGCCGCATCCTCACAAGACCTTGATCACTGCGGTCGCCCAAGGCGACTTGGTGGTCTTGTTCTGGACTCGCCCTGTGCCGAATCCTGCAAAGCCGGGTCAAACGATGCTGGTGAACGCCTGCGATATGTTCAGAGTAAAGAATGGTCTCGTCGCCGAACATTGGTCCGACGACGGAGACGAAGTGCGCTAAGTTCAGGCTGCCGATCCCCAGATTTCGTCGGCGGTTTTCACCACGAAGGCGAGCTTGGCCCATTGCTCGTCTTCCGTCAGCAAATTTCCCTGCTCCGTGCTGGCGAAGCCGCACTGCGGACTCAAGCACAAGCGCTCCGGGTCGACGAAGCGCCCCGCCTGTTCGACGCGCCGCTTGATGTCATCCTTGTTTTCCAATTGACCGGATTTGGTGGTGACAAGTCCCAACACCACGGTTTTGTGGCCGCCCTTGGGCAGGAATCGCAGCGGTTCAAAGCCGCCGGCGCGTTCAGAATCGTACTCGAGGAAATACGCGTCGAAGTTGATTTTGTCCAGCAATTGCTCGGCAACCGGTTCATAGCCGCCCTGCGTGAGCCACGTGGAGCGGAAATTACCGCGGCACATATGGGTGCTGATGACCATGTCCCGGGGCTTGTCCTTGAGCGCCGAATTGATGAGGGTGACCCAGGAGTCGAGCATGGCATCCGGATCGTCGCCCCGATCCTTCATCTGCTGGCGGATCTTCGGATCGCACACAAAGGCGAGGCTGCAGTCATCGAACTGCAAATACTTGCAACCCGCATCGGCGAATGCCTTGACCGCCTTGCGGTACGCGAGCCCCAAATCCACGAACATTTCCTGCAAAGTCGGATACACCTTGCGGTCGACCACATCGCGCCAATCGCGCGAGGCGGAGGCGAGCATCGTCGGGGAAGGAATCGTGAATTTCGGCGTTGCATTGCTATGCGACTTCAGGAATTCGAAGTGCTTGAGCATCGAATGCCCCGAAAATCCAAGTTTGCCGGTGACCTTCATCACGGAAGTCCGGTGCGGAGCGGCGCCTTGGAACGCTGCGGCTTCGCCGATCACGCTGCTGACGCCATCGAGCTCTTGCAAGAAATCCGTGGTCCACGCCGTACGCCGCGCTTCGCCATCGGTAATACTCTTGAGCCCGATACGCTGTTGCTGTGCGATCAATTGCTCGATGGCTCGGTTCTCGACCTCGGTCAGTGCCGCAGCCGGCAGCCGGCCGGCGGCGAATTCCGCGCGCGCCTCCTTGACCGCGGCAGGGCGCAGCAGGCTTCCGACTTGATCCGCTCGGCAGGGAGGAATGGTTCGCTGCATGATTTACTCCAAAATTCCGGGGGTCGACCGGACGCGACAAGGTGCCGCCGTCCCGCGGCCGCCCATTGCGTGCCCAGTGCTGGTCTCTTATATTGTTAGCTAATTATGCAGGCAATTGTGCACTTAAATCATTAAGAATATCGTGCTGAGTGCTGCGTGGCCGGGTGGAGGGCAGAACCTACAGCCGCTATCGCCGACCATTGTGCGATGATGTGGCGCCGCCGCCATCAGCTTAGGATCGACAAACGGGAGCGCCTCTTGCAGAAGAAATCGGCCAAAACAAAACGCGGAACGGGACTTCCAATCAATATTGCGCAAGAGGTTCGCAATTTGATCACTCGCGGGGTCTGGTCCCCCGGAGTTCACCTTGGCCAAGCGGAATTGGCCAAGAAATTCGGCGCCAGCCGTGTACCGATCCGTGAAGCGCTGAAACTGCTGACGGCCGACGGAATCGTGGCCCACGATCCGAACCGCGGGTTTTTCATCGCCACCCTGTCGAGCGACGAGGCCCGCCAGCTTTACCGCATGCGGCATTTGCTCGAGGCTGAGATCTTGGCTTCCATAGCGTGGCCGAATAAGAAGCAGCTGGCGGAGCTCGAAGAACAGCTCGAACGCATGGAAAAGCTGCTGGCTAAGGGCAGCTCGGTCGAGTGGGTCGATGCTCATCGGAGATTCCATCAGACAATTTTCGATCTTTCACCTCTGCGCTTCATCGTCGAAGAAGCGCAACGGCTTTTGCGGCTGACGGACCGCTACCGATCCATCGTTCATCCGTCGCCGACGGAGAGCAAAGCGAACCAGGAACGGCATCTGCTCACCGCGCTTGCGACGCGCGATCGCGAACGGCTGCTCGCGGGATTCGAGAGCGACCGCGCGGCGATCGAGGCGGGCCTCATGCGGGCGCTTGCGGCGCGGGGACTCTAAGCGCGCCGAGCGCAGCGCTTGCCGCCGCGGCGCGCCGGCGGATTAGTAGACAACTTTGCATACTATGTGGGATGCTAGACGCGAGCGAAAGCCGCGCCTATGAACGCACAGCTGTACAAACACTTGGTGACCGCCGCTCGCTTGCTGCTGGGCGCGGAGTTCTTCATCAATGGCTTCAATTGGTGGGTGAAGCTGATCACGCCCTATCCGAGCGTGTCCGATGGCGCTCTCTTGCCGAAGGGCGATCTGGTCGGTGCGATGATTGACACCGGAATTTTATTCCACCTGGTGAAGGCGGTTGAGTTGGCGGCCGGCATTGCATTGCTCGGCAATTGGTTCGTCCCCTTGGCGCTGGTTGCCGTATTCCCGGTGACCGTAAACGTCTTCGTCGTGGACGTGTTTCTGCACCACCGCCTGCGCGGCTTCATCATGGGTGCGGGCGCCATGCTCATCAACAGTTTTCTGATGCTGTCCTATCTCGGCCACTATCGAACGCTGCTGGTTCGGCGCGCCGCAGTGGATGACTTGGGCGCGGGCGGTGATACACCGGTTCTGCGCTTCACGCGTTGCTCGCTCAGCGTGCTTGCGGTCATTTTCGGCATTGTGATGGTCAGCTGGGTCGCGGCGATGATCGTGCAGCACTTCTTCTAAACGAGCAAAACATCATGACAAGGAACCCGCGCGATTGGTTGAGATACCTGATCATTTTCGTTCAGTATTTTTTCGGCTCGCATGCCCTGCTTTCAGGTTCGAATCACTTTCTCCACTTCGTCGCGGAACCGTTGCCGACCCAGGGGCTGGCCGGGCCGTTCATGGTGGCCATCAGCAACATGGGCCTCTATGACTTCATCAAGGTGATCGAAATCATCGCGGGGTTGTGCCTGCTTTTGAACGTATGGGTTCCCTTGGCCGCCATCCTTGAAATGCCCGTAACGGTGGTTATTTGGTACCTAAGCGTCATCACGGTTCACCAGCCGCGGACGCTTTATACGGGCTGGCGCGAGCTGTTGTTGAATATTCTGCTGCTCGCAGCCTATGCGGGCTATTTTTTGCCGCTGCTGAGGCCGCGCTTGCCGCGGCGCGAGTTGTGGCGGTTGCGGCAGAAAATCCCGGTGGGGAACTCTTAAGGCACGAGGGCGCAATATGGTCAAAATCTATGAATATCTTCCCTGGATTGTTGGTTTCGCCGCAGTGCTGATCGCGTGGTTGTACGACTCGCGCACGCGGCCTCGCTCTGGAGGAGACGCCGATTCGGCGGCCCCGTAACGGCTGCATGCGGCGGGTCGATCCGCTCCGCGTACTGATATTGTGTTGTGCGGCGGCGCTTCTCGGAAGCAGCGGCAGTGCCGCGAACGAAGTTCGCGGCGGTGTGCCGGCGGATTCTGATCTTAAGCGGGATTGGGCGAGCGTCGGTGGATCATCCAACGAGCAGCACTTCAGTCCGCTCGCAACCATCAACCGGGCCACAGTCGCCCGCTTGAAACTCGCGTGGTATTTCGACATACCGGGAGTCGTCACGGCCGTATCGACTCCGCTCGAGGTCGACGGCACCGTGTATTTCGTCGTCGGCTTCGGTCTTGTAAGGGCACTCGATTCCCGCAGCGGAAAAATCCGCTGGGAGTTTGATCCGCACGCTGAAACGGCGGCCGCAGCCGGCATTAAAATGCGTAGCAGCTGGGGAGTTCGAGGACTCGCCTACGGAGCCGGCAGGATCTATGTCGGCACGGTCGACGGCCGGTTGCTCGCCATCGATGCGCGATCGGGAAAGCTGTCGTGGAGTGCGCAAACGACGCAGCCCGGCGACGGCCGCTTCATTTCGGGAGCTCCGCGCTATTTCAACGGCAAAGTGATCATCGGTCACGGCGGCGGCGATACCTCGTTTTCGCGCGGCTACGTCACGGCCTACGATGCCCACTCCGGTGCCGAGCTCTGGCGCTTCTTCACGGTCCCCGGAAATCCGGCGCGCGGATTCGAGAACGCGGCCATGGAGGCGGCCGCCGTGACCTGGAGCGGGGACTGGTGGGCCTACGGCGGCGGCGGAACGGTTTGGAATGCGATTACTTTCGATTCCGATCAGGATTTGATCATCATCGGAACCGGCAATGGAGTGCCGTGGAATCCGAAGATTCGCAGTCCCGGCGGCGGCGATAACCTTTATATTTGCTCGATTGTCGCACTCAACGCACGCACCGGCGCCTATGTTTGGCATTACCAGGTGAGTCCGGGCGATGCGTGGGACTATGACGCCACCCAGGATATCGAACTCGCGACCCTGTCGATCCAGGGCGTGCGGCGCAAGGTACTGCTGCAGGCATCGAAGAATGGTTTCTTCTATGTCATCGATCGGCTGACCGGTAAGCTCATATCGGCAGACGCCTACGGCCATCAGACCTGGGCGCAGCGGATCGATCTTACGACGGGCCGGCCGGTGGAATCGGTCAACGCGCGCTATCTTGAGGGCGGTGTCGATATTTGGCCGGATCCGAACGGCGAACATAGCTGGCACGCCATGTCTTTCAATCCGCGTACGGGTCTCGCTTACATTCCGAGTTTTGCGGCCGGCATCCGCTTCGACGACAGCACCATCGACGTCAAGGACTGGCCCGTTCCCCCGCTCGGTGAAGCGCTGTTCGGCATTGGTTTCGAGCCGCTTCGGACTCAAGGGATCAGCACGCTGATTGCCTGGGATCCCGTCAAGGGCAAAGCGGCGTGGCGCGTACCGCTGGAGCCGGGAATTCACGGTGGCACCTTGGCCACGGGCGGCGGCTTGGTTTTTCAAGGACGGGGCGACGGTCAGTTCGTCGCTTATGACGCCGCCGGCGGCGAACGGGTCTGGTCGTATGACGCGCAAAATGGAATTATCGGCGCGCCGATCAGCTACGAATCTGCAGGCAAGCAGTATGTGACCGTGATCGCGGGTTACAACGGCCTCGCCGGTGTCATCAGCGATCTGGGTGTCAAGTACGGTTGGGATGCCCGGACGCAGCACCGGCGCGTGCTGACATTCATGTTGGACGGCGGCGCTTCGCTGCCCCCACCGGCGAAGGCGCGGGAGTTCGCAGCGGTGAGCGATCCGGATTACCGGCAGAATTCAGAACTCGCTGCGGCGGGCGCCGCCTACTACGGGCAGCGCTGCTACCTCTGTCATGGTTCGGCAGCGCGCGCCGGCGGCCAAGCGCCGGATCTGCGAAGTTCGAGTCTGATACTGACGCGCGAAAGCTTTGCCGCGGTGCTTCACGATGGCGTGCTGCAGGAGCACGGCATGCCGGGATTTCCGGAGGTGGGCGAGACTGAGATCGAGGCCATTCGGCAATACCTGCGCGCGCAAGCCGCGCAAGCGCGCGCCAGTCAACCGGCTCCGCCGCCTTGACATGGCAATTGACTAACACTACTGTCTAACCGCAGATTCAAAACCGGCCGCGGATCCCTGGGGTTCTGCCGCGGTGCGAGGCTAGTTTCATGCCCGAAGTCGTGAATCGTGTTGCGCTGGTGACCGGAGGTGCCGGCGGAATCGGCGCCGCATGCGCCGCGCGCTTGGCGCACGACGGGTTCGACATCGTGGTCGTGGACATCAAACCGGCGAGCGGCGTTGAAAAGCTCATCCGCGAAGCGGGCTGCCGCTGCGAGTACGTATGCTGCGACATCACCGATCCGGATAAGGTTGAGGCGCTGCGCTCGCATGTGGATGCGGTATTCGGACGCTGCGATGTGCTGCTCAACAACGCGGGTTTCTATTCGATGGTGCCGCTGGACACTCTGAGTCATGAGACCTGGCGGCGTTACATGTCCTTGAATCTCGATGCTGCGTTCGTCATGTCCAAGGCCTTCGCACCGCTGATGCGCCGATTGCATTACGGGCGGATCATCAGCATGGCATCGAATTCGTTCTACTCGAATGTGCCCGGAATGATCGCCTACATGGCGACCAAGGGCGGATTGATCGGCATGATGCGCGGTCTCGCGAGTGAACTCGGCGGGGAGGGGATCACTGCAAATCTGGTGGCGCCGGGTCCCATCCTGACCGATCAGCTCAAAGCGATGCTGCCGCGCGAATCCGGCGTGACGCTCGATACGGCGGTATCCGGTTTCTTCTCGCAGATCGTGGCGACTCAAGCCGTCAAACGCACCGGTGTGCCCACCGATGTCGCCGACGTGGTGTCATTCTTGGCGAGCGAAGCGTCCGGCTTCATTTCGGGTCAAACCATCGTCGTCGATGGCGGTTGCGTACGCCTGTGAGCACAAGCCGCCCGCTACGGCTCCTCATGCCACGCTGCTGACGTCGAATGTCCCTTGTTCTGCGGCGATCAAGCGCTGCAGAACGCGGCGTGCCGCAACCGGAGCGCCGTCGGTGCGCAGCAAAATGGGTTCAAGCGATTCGAGATCGCCGGTGTCGCCCATATTTCTTTGCGCTGCCTCGATCATGGGCTCGTCTTGATGACGGAATGCCAGGTCCAGCAGATTGTAGAGTTCTTGTCCCGCGGCCGGATCGTCGCGCCGCATATTGCGTGCCGCGGCGAAGAAGTAATGGCTGGTTAATTGCGTTTCCGGCGAAATCAGGTGTGCCTGCGGTATGCACAAGCCGCCGCTCTCCGGCGTGCCCGCCAAACAAGATCCCACGTCAAAATTGATGACCGCAGGCGCGTGCCAATGCATATGGGCCCGGCTATCGACGGGTTCGGGTCCAAATCCAAATATCTGCTGCGTGGGACCATTCGGCGGCACGCTCTTGCGCATCCGCCAAGCCGTGACGGTATTGCCCTCGGTGGTGGTTTTGGTCTTGATGGCGGCCAGTTGCTCCGCGATGCTCTGGCCGGGGATTGCAAAATGTGGGTGCACGAATAGCGCATGGCTAAGATCAAGCAAATTATCGACGATCAACTGATAGTTGGCTTTGACGTAGAGATAGCCCGGCAGCACGGTATAAGTTTCGCGATCGGACAGAAAATCGAACGCCGGCAGCAAGTCGGGATTGGCGCGCGCCGGTTCGCCCGGCCACAGCCAGATGAAACCGTAGCGCTCGGTTACGGGATACGAGCGCACCTTGGCGCGCGGCGGAACGGGGCCATGGGGATTGTGCGAGCACGCGCCGGCGCAGTTGAACCGCAGCCCGTGGTAGCCGCACTCCAACTCATCCCCGTGGACCTTGCCCATGGACAGCGGCGCAAATCGATGCGGACAGCGATCCTGCAAAGCGGTCGCCGTGCCGTTGCTGGTGCGGTAGAACACAATGGGTTGGTCGAGCAGCGTGCGCGCCAGCGGCGCGGCGGTCAGCTCGTGGCTGTGGGCGGCGGCATACCAAGTATTTTGCAGATATTTCACGTCGTGACCCGTCTTTTCGCCAGCTCGTGAAAGATTGTTACACAATAGTGCATGCAATTCCAGCCGCAGAGCCGCCCGCGGCGGGCGCTCAACCCGCCGGCGTCGTACCGCGGCTGCGCAGCTGGCGCAAGCCGACGGCCACGCACAAGCCGAATCCGGCGATCGCTGCGGCGATGCAAAACGCTTGGCGCAGCGAGCCGATCAGATCGCCGTTTGCATGAGCGCCCGCCGCTCGTAACAGCACGGCGGAGCCGACCGCAATCCCAATCTGTTGGCTGGTATAGGCGAGCGCCGCTACCACGCCTTGTTCCTGCGGCGGAATGGATGCAGCGCCGTCGGCCATCATCATCATCAGTGCAAGCAAGCTGCCGAAACCGCCGAGCAGCATGGGTATCAGCACGGATCCGACGTAGCTGACGGGTTGCCGCAACGATGCGTACAGAAGCAGCGCGGCAATGATGATGCCAAAGGCCATCGCAATGTTGCGAGCCAGACTTTGCCGGCCCATCAAGGGCCCCGTGGCCTGGCCGGCGAGCATGGCGGCGCAGGCATGCGGCAGCATACCGAGGCCGGCTGCGGCGGCAGTCCAGCCCAACACTTGCTGCATGATAACGTTCGGCAATAAGAAAAATGCCGTGGAGGCCGCCATCGCGGCGGCCATACCGATTGAAGAGGTCAAGACGCGTGGATGCCGAATCACGCCCGGAGGCAGAAGCGGAGAGGCGCTTTTGCGCTCGACGCGAGCCAGCACCATGAAAATGAAAACTGCGAGCGCCGCAGCCGCTGAGCGCTCGAGCGAACTCAAAGGAATGCCGCCGATTCCTGATACGGCGGCGACGAACATGATGATACCCGCCGCAATCAACGCGGCTCCGGCCCAGTCGAAGCCTGCGGCGCCCGCCCGAGCAGTGGGTTCCGGCACGACGCGGCGAATACTCGCCACCAGCACGCCCGCGACGCACAGTTCCAGCAAGTACGCGGAGCGCCAGCCGAATTGCGTGGTCAGCCAGCCGCCGAGCACCGGTCCGGCGATCATCGAAGCGCCCTGGAAGGAGCCGAACATCCGGTAGGCGTGCCGGCGGTTCGCGCCCTCCCGGACAGCCGTACTGATCAGGGAGAACGTAGCCGGGGAGATGAGCGACGCCCCGGCACCCTGCAAGGCGCGCGCGCCGAGTAGCACGGGAAAACTCATCGACAGCATGACCAGCAGGGTGCCGAGCGCGAAGAGGACCAGTCCGACGGTGCAAGCGAGGCGTTGCCCGAGGAGATCCGGCAGCCGCCCGGCCGCCATCAATAGACTGGCGTAGACCAGCGCGTTGATTGCCACCAGGCCCGACAATGCCGCGGAACCCAGATGAAATTCGGCGCCGATTCGCGGCAGCACGATGCCGATCATCGAAAAGTCCGTGGTAACTGCAAATGGTGCAAGCGACAGAAACAGGATCAGCGCCGTCTGCGGTTCCCGCACAGGTTCAGTCGACGGCTGCATGACACCCCCCCAACAAACGCTGGCGGCCGCTTTGCGGCGGAGCCGCGCAAGTTCTTGGCCGTCGCTCGAAGCCGCAGGCGCGACAGTTGCTATAAAATATTGTAGATTATTTGCCGGGAATGCGGTTAATTATCCGCGCAAAACGCGCCGTCCGTTGTAATCGCGCCACCGTTTTGGCGGTATTCAACAGCCCGTCTCGCCACCGTTTCCGCGGCACTGACTAGACAAAGATGTATTCAATTTGCTTAGGCGCGACAGATAGGCAATAATCTGGGCCAGCAAACAGCCGCGCAAGATACTCGGGCGGTAATAAAGCGGGCGGCTGTCACAGTTCGGAGTGGCTCAAATCGAAGTTCGGCCGGTGCGATATCGCGCATGCGCTGGAGCTTTATCGGGGGAAATTGTGAAAATGACTATGAGATGGACCAAGACCGCAGTGCGGGGAGTCGTTCTAGCCGCTGCGGCGTATTCCGGGCTTGCAGTGGCGCAGCAGTCGACGCTCGCAGCCAGCGCCGGGGTCGCGCAATCCGCACCGGCTACCAAGGCAGCGGATACGGGCCAGCTCGAGGAGGTCGTGGTAACGGCGCGCTTCACCACCGAATCCGCGCAGCACACTCCGATCGCCATCTCCACAGTGACCAGCGAGCAGATCGAAGCGCGCGGAATCGAAGATGTCGCGGACGTTTCCGCGTCGATTCCGAACGTGACGTTCGTACCGTCGGGCGAGAACTTCGGTAAATCGATCACGGCGTTCGTCCGCGGCATCGGCCAAGTCGATTCCAGTTTCTCCTTCAATCCGGCGGTCGGGATCTATCTCGATGATGTGTATATCGGCGCCATCACCGGCGCCAATCTCGATCTCGTCGATGTCGCGAGCGTCGATGTGCTGCGCGGACCGCAGGGCACGCTGTTCGGCGCGAACACCGAAAGCGGCGCAGTCGTCGTGCACACCATCAAGCCCACGGGCGATGGTTCGGGTTACGCCTCGCTCTCCTACGGCAGCTATGATCATGTGAAGATTACGGCCGGATTCGACGTGTCCCTCATCGACAACACGCTGTTTTTGAGGGTCTCAGGCATTTCCGACAAGCAGAACGGCTATCAAAAGGTCATGGATTTTGTCTGCCTGTATCCGTCGCTGTCCGGGACGCTTCCGGCCCAGGGCTCCAAGGTCAACGGATGCCAGATCGGCACTCAGGGCGGCACCGACCTGAGCGGCGGGCGCGCCGCATTGCGCTGGGTGGCGTCCGACAATGTCGAAGTCAATCTGGCGGCCGACCTGATCAACGATACGGGCGAGCCGAGCGCGACTAGTCTGATTGCACTCAATCCGGCCGGGCTCACCGTTCTAAACGGCAAAATAGTTCCCCTGTACGGTGTTCCGCTCGACTCGCGCTTCATTCCGACGAGCCCGTACATTTCCTATGATTCGCACACCGATCCTTTGAACGGCGAACAGTTCCGGCCGATTGAGCCGCTGCTCAACTACGGGTTTTCGGGCACCGTGGATTGGCACGTGAGCGACTCGATCAATGTGAAATCAGTCAGCGCCTATCGGCGCGACATCGGATCCGAATACACGAGCAATGATCAGGCTCCGATTCAAACCGGTATCAGCAATCAGTACACCAACCGGCAGCAGGTCAGCCAGGAAATCGACCTTAACGGCAAGGCGTTCGACAATGCGCTCGAGTGGGCGACCGGGGTGTTTTATTACCACGCGGATGGGGCGCTCAACGGCGATATCGATCTGCCCGGCGTTGTGCTGCCGTTTCCCGCCGAGCTGCACTTTATATCCACCGAACAGGTCATCGATGAGAATAAATCCGCTTTTGCGCATGCGATCTATCATTTCGATCAGCAGCTGAGTTTGGAGCTCGGCGTGCGGTACACCGACGAAACCAAGTCCTTCTCCATCGCGCAAGCGCCGGTGCCGGGTGCCTTCGGCTTTCCGCTGGGCGGCCCGCCCATCAAGGAGTCCACCGACCGTTTCGATCCGAAGGTCAGCCTGCAGTATCAATGGACGCCGGATTTCATGACCTATGCGACTTATTCGACCGGCTTCAAGGGGGGCGGCGTCAATCCCTATGTGGTCGCGTTCGCCTCCGAGGAAACACCGTTCGGACCCGAGACGCTGAAGAGCTATGAACTCGGCGCCAAAAGCGAGTGGCTCGATCGGCATCTGCGCGTGAACTTCGATGTGTTCCAGATGAACTACAATCAGCTGCAGGAGCAGGTCAATCTCGCCAGCGCAGCGCTGCCGCAAGAAGTCAATGTGGGCAATGCGCGGCTGCGCGGCGCCGAACTCGAGCTCGAAGCGCGCGCCGGGGACCTGTCCGTGAACGCTTCAGCCAGCTATCTCAATTACAAGACGTTAAGCTGCGGTAGCGCCTGCGTTGGAGCCGTATTTTCCGATGGCCAGCCCACGGGCGGTACGGTACCGACCAATGGCATCGCGCCGCTCACGCCCAAATCTAAGTTCAACATCGGCGCCCAGTACGCGTTGCGCAGCGGCGGCGCACTCGGAACGTTCACGCCGCGCATCGACTACACCTACCAGAGCATGGTGTATTTCGACATATCCAACACTCCGGCGGCGAGCCAGGGCGGTTACGGGGTCGCCAACTTGCGGCTCCTGTGGAGCGATCCGAACGACAAGTGGACGGCTCAGGCGGCGGTTACCAATCTATTCGCCAAGTTCTACTGGCTGAACGAGTACAACCTGTTGAACGGCGGCTTGTCCAGCCTCACGGGAACGCCGGCGGCGCCGCGCGAAGTATTGTTCACCGTGAAGCGTAAGTTCTGAAGTTCCCATGAACCGCGATGTGTCGAGGCGCGAATTGCTGATGTCATCTGCCGGCGTCGGTTTGGCCGCCATGGCCGCGAGCGGCACGGCGGCCGCGGCCGGCAAGGAGACATCGGCCGGCAAGGAGACATCGGCCGGCAAGGGGACCTCGGCCAGACGGCGGCCCAGCGCCGAGGACCGATTGGACATCATCGAGCTCTTCGCGCGCTACAGCTGGTCCTACGACTGCAGCGATGTGCAGGGCTATGCGGCCACATTCACGCCCGACGGGGTGATCGAAGCATTCGGCAAGGAGGCGGCGCGGGGACGCGAGGCCATCGCCAAGTTTCTGCCCGGGATCTATGCGTTGCGCGGCGATGATGATTGGCAGCACCACAACGACCACTTCATATTCGACGGCGATGACAAAGCCTGTACCGTTTACAATTATTGGGCGCTATTGCAGCACAAGCACGCTGCGGATGACTACTCGGTGCGCAGCTTCGGCTACTACGTCAGTCTCTGCGTCAAGATCGATGGCGAGTGGCTTATCCGGAAGCGCAGCATCAACCATTGGGATCATCAGCAGCCGCCTTGGACTAGCGTCGCGCGCGCGCCGGCCTGAAAAGGTCTCGCGGGCTGCCGCGGCAGCCGCTTCAGCGGCGCGATCCGCGCTTCACCCGGTCGCAAATCATGGTAATGAGCACCCCGGCCACGGCGGCGAGGAAGGCCACCAGCTCGAAGTGGGTCATAACGAACGGATTGGGGCTCGTCAGGTCAACCATTTTTCACCCCCGTGGAACGCGCTTCCATCGTCAGCCTATCCGCCGCCGCGGACCGCCACAGCGGTCGAATGGGAGCACGCGGCGTCAACAGCGGGAAGTAATAGCGCGCGTAGGCGGCCAGCAGCAGCACGTGAAAAGTGAAGTTCCGGGCTCCCGATATTCGCACGTGGATCAGATCGGAAAAGAACGCGTTCATGATGAGCACGGTCACCGAAACGGGGAACAGCAGAATGAGACCAATGGGTACGCAAATGTCGAAGGTGAGGCTCGCGCCGCCGACCACCTCCAGCACCTTGGCCAGCTGAAACAGGCCAAGATGCAGAGTGACATCCATGTAGGCGGCGCCGGTGGGATCATGCGGCACCGGCTGCGGCCAGATGCGCAGAAAATAATTGAGCCCGGAAATCATATTGAAGGCGCCGAGATAGACTCGCAGAAATACTATCGCGTAGCGTTCGAAGGATTTCATGTCTGCCCGTTGAATTTGTTCGCGGGAATTGTAAAGCGATGTTGCATACTATCGCAACAACGAGGCCAGCCGTAAATGTCCAAACGCCTTATGAGCGATGAGCTGCCGGCGACGGCGGCGTCCGCGCCGCAGCCGGCTTGGTCATTCGTGTTCCTATTGGCGGCTATGAGCGCCGTCGGCCCGTTGTCCATCGACATGTGTCTGCCGAGTTTGCTCACCATCGAGCGTGATTTGCACGCCCCCGCGGGCACCGGCGCCTCGAGCGTGTCGATTTTTTTTGCAGGACTCGCGTTCGGTCAGCTGTTCTACGGTCCGGCCTCCGACCGGTTTGGCCGGCGCCGGCCGCTGTTGTTCGGCTATGCGCTGTACACGGCCGGCAGTCTGGCGAGCGCCTTTGCGCCGAGCGGCGAGGTGTTGTTGATTGCGCGCTTGGTGCAGGCGCTCGGCGGCTGCGCGAGCATGGTGATCGCGCGCGCCGTGGTCAGAGACCATTTCAACCACCTCGAGTCGGCGCGTATGTTCTCGCTGCTTGCCCTGGTGACGGGCGCCGCGCCGATCCTCGCGCCGCTGATCGGCAGTCTGCTCCTGAAGTTCATCGGCTGGCGCTCGATTTTCATCGTGCTCGCTTGTTTTGGCGCGGCGGTAGGCCTTGCGGCGCTGTTTCGCCTGCGGGAAAGCCGTTCGGAAGCAATCGCGCATCAGGCGCGCAATGAGCATCCCCTGCGCGCGTATATGGCGCTGTTCTCGCGCCGCCGGTTGGTCGGGTATCTCTTGGCCGGCGCGCTTAACGGGGCCTGCATGTTCACCTACATCGCGTCCTCCTCGGGCGTGCTCATCGGCATCTATGGATTGACTCCCACCGCATTTGGACTCGTGTTCGGCATGAACTCGATCGGTCTCATTGCGGCGAGCCATCTCAATCGCCGGCTGCTGCGCCGTTTCTCGCCGGACCAAGTGCTGGCGGGCGCAGCCGCCGCGTCCACGAGCTTTGCATTGATCCTGGCCTTGTTCGCCGCCACCGGAGTGGGGGGGCTCCCCGGGCTGCTTGCGCCGCTTTTCTGCACCATCGCGAGTTCAAGCCTGATCCAGGCAAATACGCTGGCCGGGGCTCTCGCCGTGGATGCAACACGTGTGGGATCCGCGGCCGCATTGTTCGGCGCAGGCGGATTCGGTGTCGGAGCTTTGGCGTCGGCGCTGGCCGGCGCGCTGCAGAACGGCAGTGCGCGCCCGATGGCATTTGTCATTGCCGCATGCTTGCTCGGCTGCGCGGCTTCGCTCTACGGACTGGCGCTGCCGCGCAAGATACCTCAGGCGGCGTGATCAGAAAATCGCCGCGTGATCCTCAGCGCGTCAGCGCCACGGACTGACCGTGACGTGAATGGCGCCGGCGATTTCGCGGCCGGCAGTCGCCAAAATGGCCTCGTGAACCTGATCCAAACCGAAATCATGGGAACACATTTCATCGAGCGGCACGCGATTCGATGCAATGTAGCCGAGCGCACGCTCGACGGCCTGATAGCTGCGCCCGCGCGGCGCTCTTACCGTCAGATAACGCTTTTTAATTTCCCCGATCGGCACCTGCTGCTCGAGGCCATTGAGACTAAGCCATGCGCCCTTGCGCGCCACCGCGATGGCATCAGCGACCACGCTTCCATGAGGATCGCCGGTGGTGTCGACCACCACGTCGACACCGAGGCCGCGGGTGATGGATAAGACGCGCTCGCGCAAGTTTTCCGTGCTCGCATCGATGGCCACATCGGCGCCAAGCCGCAAGGCGAGATCGAGGCGTGCGCGGTCGCGAGCGAGGCCGGCGAGCATCACGCAGGCGGCGCCCGAAGCCTTGGCGGCGATAACGCAACCGAGACCCTGCTGACCGGGACCGAAAATGAGTACGCTCTTACCGGGGCCGGCGCCGCCGTCCAGACATGCCCATTGCACGCCGTTGCCGAGGGGCACGGCGAGGGTGGCGCGCCGTGCCGGCACGCCCTCGGGAATGCGGTGCATCAACGCGTTCGGCGGCAAATACAGGTATTGCGCGAAGCCGCCCCACAAAAACGGCGGGATCTCGCAACTCGACATTCCGAAGCGGGGGGTGTTGAGGCGATCGCGGACATTGAAGAAATCCGCGCTCATGCACAAGCGAAAATCGCCTTGACGGCACCAGTCGCAGTGCCAGCAGGGCAGGTATTCCTGCAACGCGACCCGTGTACCCACCCCCATCCCCCAGCGCGCCAGCGCCGCCGCGCCCGCTTCGACGATGGTGCCGACAATCTCGTGTCCCATGATGATGGGTGCGTGATTGGGCTTGCGATAGGTCTCCGGATCACTGCCGCCGACGCCGCAGGACTCGACTCGCAGCAGGCCACCTTCGCTCTGCAACTGCGGCCAGTCGAATTCCTGGATTTCGGTGCGCTCGACCGCGACCTTTACCGCACCCTTGACTGTGCTTTTGATCGGCCTTTCTCCGCTTCGTCGACGCGCGCGGCGCCGCATTGATTCTTTGCGAGACTGATAGGCATAAGTGTATACTATTTATGGTGCGGACATCGAGAGCGGTGTCTTTGCACGGGAAAAACCAAGGCCGGAGCCCGGCCCGCCATAGGAAAATCTATCATGAGTGGTCAGGTCCAAGCAGTGCCGGATAGCGGGACGGCGTCCTTGCCGATTCTCAAGGATCGAGCGGAGGCGATTGCCGCGGTGCGCGCGCTGCTGCCGCGAATTCGCGCGCGCGCGCGCCAGGTCGACGCCGACCGCCAGGTACCCGCTGAAACCATCCGTGAATTGATGAACGCCGGCCTGTTCGGCGTGATCGCCCCCCAATCGTTCGGCGGATCGGAATTGGGTCTGGCCGCGCTGGTTGATGTGACGGTGGAAATCGCCTCGGTATGCGGTTCGAGCGGCTGGGTGTACGGCGTGCTGGCGGGCCATAGCTGGCTGCTCAACTTGTTTCCGATCGAGGCGCAGCGCGACGTGTTCGGCAGGCAAGGTTCCTTGATTGCAACCGTGTTCCGCTTCAGCGGCGAGGTTCGCGAGGTTGGCGGCGGTTACGAATTGACCGGGGGAGAAGGGCGCTTTTGCAGCGGCATCGACCATGCGCAATGGGTCGTCATCGGCAATCAAGTGGTGCGTGAATCGGGGGCGCCTGAGCCCACGTTTTTCGTCATTCCACGCTCCGATATCAGCGAGATCGTCGACGATTGGTTCGTCGCCGGCATGCGCGGCACGGGCAGTAAAACAATCCGGGTGGCGCGAGCTTTCATTCCCGCACACCGCGCGGTGCGCGCTGCGGATATGGCCGCCGGCACCTCGCCGGGTGCGCAGCATCATCGCCGCCCGATCTACCGGATGCCGTGGCGCGACATTGCGCCGTTCTCACTGATCGGCGTGCCCATCGGTGTAGGCCGTGCCGCAGTGGCCGCGTTTGCCGAATCGCTGCGTAAGCCCATGGCCGGTTTTTCTCCCGAGCAGATCGCCGAGCAGTCGGCGACGTTTGCGCGATTGGGCGTCGCGGCCGCGGATATCGACGCGGCCTACGCTGCGGTGATCGAAAATGCCGGGCGGATCGATTCCGCCAAGGAGAGCACCGATCTGTCAGCGGAACAGCGCGCGCGAATTCCCCGCGATTGGGCCTATGCGGCGCAACGCTCGCGGCAGGCGGTCACGAGTCTGTTCGAGGCGGCCGGCGGCACGGCCACCTACGACTTTTCGGACTTGCAGCGCATCTGGCGCGACGCCAACGCGTCGGCCCAGCATGTGGCGTTCACCTGGGATAGCGCGATGACCGGGTTTGGCCGGTCACTGGTGGGAGTACCGCCTCCCAAATTCGGACCCAAAGGGCGCTAAAATCGCGTCAAGAACGATCATTTCGGGGAAGCGTGATTTAAATGTTTCGGAAATCCGTAACGGCAGTGCGATGGCTCTTGGGCCTTCAATACCTCATGAGCGGGATCAATTGGTGGTACAAGATCCTGCCCTTTCCCAGCATCCATGACCGCCTCGTCTGGCCGGGAAAGCACCAGATTGTCGCCGCGATGATTGCCACGGGCTGGATGTTCGACATGTCCAAGGCGGTCGAGGTGATCACGGGACTGGCGCTCGTATTCAATCGATTCGTGCCGCTGATGCTGGTCGTGTCGATGGCGATCGCGGTGAATACCTATTTTCTGGATGCCTTCATCGGCGATGCCATCACCGGTTGGTTCAAAGGTACGGTTTCGACCAAGGTATTTGTGGCTTACGTGCTCGACTTGATCTATTGGGGCGGGGCGGTGCTCACCATGCAAATATTCCTGTGCCTCGCCTACCTGCAAAATTACCGGCCTATGCTTGCGGCCCGCGCCGAACCGAGGATGCCGTGAAGAGCGCTGACGGAAGATGGGAGCGAACGAAGATCGCCCTGATGAACATCCTGGCGGTCATTTCCATTATCTTTGGCGTCACTTCGACGGGCTGGATGATCGGCATGATCCACCAATGGCTGATTCCGTGGAGCAGCCTCGCCATTATCGCGCACCCTCCCTGACGGCGCGGCGCTGTGCATTGCCCGTGAAATGACCTGCGCGCCAAGCGAAGGCTAGTGGGGCTCGTGATCCCACGTCGGGATCCAGAGACTCTCCGGGTCGCTCGCGGCACCCACCGAAGAAAACCCGCCGTATGCGCCGTGCGCATACAGCAACGGCTTGGCGGCGACAGCTCGCGCATGAATGGCGAGAACCTCACCAAAAATGATGCCGTGCGTACCCACTTCGACTGCTTGGCTGACTCGGCAATCAAAACCCACCAGCGCACTTTCGAGAACCGGTGCGCGTGTTTCAAGCCGCAGCCATAGCCCCAAGCCGAATTTTTCGCTGCTCGGCACCGGGCGTCCGAATTGATCGGCGAGCGGACGGTCATCGAGCGCCAGTACATTGACGGCGAAAGCGCCGGCGCGGCGGATCATGGCGTAGGAGCTGTTTTGCCGATTGATGCAGCAAAGCAGCGTCTGAGGATCCGCGGAGACCGAGCACACGGCGGTGGCCGTCATTCCGGAGCGCGCACCATCCGCATCCTCGGTCGTAATCAAGCAGACGCCCGCGGCCAGCCTGCGCATGCCGATCTTGAAGGCCTGAGCGTCGATGGGCATTTTTAGGACCACCCGTAGATATCGAGCGTTCTTTCACCGGCTGCGAGACGTTCCAGGATCGCGGCTTCCTCCCGGTCGCGTTGCGCGGCAGTGGCGAGCAATGCGTCGATTCGTGCGGACGGGATGGCGACGACTCCATCGCCGTCTCCGACCATCAAATCTCCGGCGTTGACGACGACTGAACCCAAGAGAATCGGATAATTGATCCATCCCGGCGCCGCAAAATCCTTGCCCGTACCGCGAATACATAATCCGCGGGCAAACACCGGGAATCCAATCTCTTCGAGCAGTACGCCGTCGCGCACGCAGGCATCGATGACCAAGCCGCCGAGATTGCGCGCCTTGGCGGCCGTCGACATCACCTCGCCCCAATAGCCATGGTCATACTGATCGGCCACCGTGACGACCAGCACATCGCCCGGCTGCGCCTCGTAAAGAGCCCGATGCAGCCAGAGATTGTCGCCGGGCGGCGATTGAACGGTCACGGCAGGGCCGCACAATCGGAAGGAGGGCGCCATGGGTTTGATGGGCTCCGGCAGCGCGCCGATTTTTCCACCCGCCTCGTGCAGGGTCGCGGCGGAAAACCGTCTCGCCTTGTCGATCGCAGAGGCGGCGGGCCGCGCAGCAACGGCGCGAGTGGTTGCGGCGGGATCGATGCGGCGTAGGACACTCATTTCTGACGCGTTTGCAGTTGATGATATCGATATTGCTTGCGGGCGTCGTCGAGGCGCATCCCGTTGCGGATGGCTTCGCGAATGCGCTCCTCCGCAGCGGCAATCTCGTCGGCATGGGCGAGCACGCTGTCCTCGTGCTCCTGCGCAATCACGACCACGCCGTCCGCATCCCCGCGCATGAGATCGCCCGGTCGCACCCGCGCATTGCCGATGTTGACCGGCACGTTGGTGCCCTCGACCTGCACACGATCCTTGCCGGTCCGCATCCATGAGCCGCGGCTGTAGACGGGATATTTGAGTTCCAAACACAATGCGATGTCGCGGTTGATGCCGTCGATCACGGTCCCGGCGATTCCTCGGCGATGCGCAATCTCGGTCAAAATGTCGCCCCACACGGTGGTGTCGTCGCGGCCGCCATTGTCGAGTGCAATGACCGAACCCGGCGGAACATCGTCGATGTAGTCGCCGACGGTACCGGGAGGCTGGCCCGCCGGTCCATAGAGGAGGGTGAATGCACGGCCCGTCAGTTTGAAACCGGGGCCGGCCGGCCGGATGCGGTGACATTGACCCGCCAAACCCAAGCGATCGAGCGCATCGCTCAAGGTCGCGGTGTCGTGGCCCGCGGCACGGGCAAGATTCTTATCCGCGGACGTGTTCATCCCTCATCTCCTCAGCATTTTCTCGTAGTTCCCGCCCATGACCTCGGAGGGCGCCAAGCCTTGCAGGAGCGCCTTTGCCATGGCCATTTCCCGCCCGCTGATCGCCTCGCCGGCATCGAGCACACGATCGATGTCGGCGGCGGCAATGAAAACGATACCGCTGCGATCGGCAATGACGAAGTCGCCTGCCGCCACCGGAACGCCAAAGGGTTCGATCGGCACGTTGGTGCCGAGTTCCGACACTCTGCCGCGGGCTGTGCGTGCGGTCAGCGTGCGCGTGAACACCGGGAACTGCAACGAACGCGCTTCGTCGATATCGCGCACAGGACCGTCGGCGATCACGCCGGCCACTCCCCGCAACTGCGCGCCAAGGCTCAGGAGTCCGCCCCAGCATCCGGCATCGAGGCCCGAGCGTTGCTCAATCACGATGACATGGTCGCTGCTCGAAGCTTCGATGGCGGTCGTTCCCAAGTGACGCGGCGGGCCGGCAGGCGGGTCGCCCACACCCACGCGCAGCGTGACGGCGGCGCCCGCGATCCGGCCCGCGCCCGATTGCTGCGGCACTTGGCTGACGACGCCTGTCAGCCCTAAGCGATCAAGCGCGTCGGAAACCGCGCAAGCATCGAGGCGGCGCAGGCGCCTCACGCGGTTTTGCAGCGATTCGATCGCCGGCCCAGTCATGGATCGCCCCTCCTGCGCGCGGCGCATTTCACTAACGTTGCCAGTATGCGAAGCCCATGGCATTGCCCGTTCCAGCGATGGAACGATAGCACGGGACATAGTCGACGATATGCGCGGGAATTTTTAGCTCCATCATCGCAGCCGCAACGGGAATCCAATTCTTGATCTCCGAGGTGCCGGATTGAAATATCGATTCGGGAAGACCGGTGATCTTCGTCAGGTCGCCGTCGCGGATACCGTCCAATACGAGTTCATCGATCCTCTCATTGATCACGAAGTGCGTGAGGCCGCCGGAACCGACCAGAGCAATGCGTGCATCGACGGGCCAGCTTTGCACGGCTCGAACGACTGCGCGGCCGAATTGCGCGCAGCGTCTGGCGGACGGCTGATTGGGGGGATAAAACGTATTGACGAAGATTGGGATGCTGGGCGTCACATCGTCGTTCATGATCTGGCGGCACAGAAAGCCGAATGCGTGCGGCGTCTGATCCCCTGGAAGCATCTTCATGGCCGCGACATCGAAACCGTCGGCGACGACTTGCTCGATGATGTGGCGGGCCAAGGCGGGAGATCCGGGATAGGTCGCGCCCCCGGGCGGAATGTGCCCCGGCACGCTTGGCGCAATGCCGGGCGGCAGGCGCGCGAGTTTTTCGGCGCTGTACTCGCTGTTGACAAAGGTCTCCCCATAAAAGACGCCCAAGCTGGGTACGATCGTATCCTTGAAACATTCCATCTGGTCGTCCCCGAACAAAATGGCAATGTCGGGCTTGGCCTCCTCGAACACGGTTGCGAGCTTGGTGAGCGCGGCACGGCATTGCGCGTGCCGCCGCCGCCACACATCGAGGCCGATCTGCTTCTCGAAGTGTTCATCGCGCCGTTCGGCGACCAGTTGATCGAAGGTCCAGGTTCGTTCATTGAAATGATGGATGTTGCGAAGATCGTCAGGTACCCGCAAGTCCCAGCCCTCCGGCGGCGTGGAGAGCATTGGACCATGGGACGTGCCAATGCCGAGGACAATTTCAGCCATGAACTCTCCGGGTATTCTATGCGGCGCGCTGCAATCCAAACAGCGAGCGGGCGTTGTCTTCGAAAATTGCGCTCTTCTGCGCAGGGCTCAACCATTCGAACGAGTCGATCATGGGTTTGACATCGTCAAAGGTGCGCCCGGTCGCCGGGTTGATCGTGGAACCGACGCCAGGGCACTCAGCGCCGAACAGGCAGCGGTCGGGGCCCATGGTCTTGATCAAGAGACGCAGCGCCTCTTCGGAATACAGCACCGTGTCGTAATACAGGTGGCGTGCGGCCTCCAGGAAATCCATGCCTTTGCGGACGCCTCCTGACTGGAATCGGCCGATCTGGTAGGGAATCGCGCCGCCTCCGTGCGAGACCAGCACCTTGAGGGTGGGAAAATCACGGAAAACATTGGAGTGAACCAGCCCGAACACCGCGATGCTTTCCTCATTGATGAAATGCAGCGTGTAGGGTGTGCGTTCGGACTGCGATCCGGTGGCGTGAATGTGCGCCGGGACATCGAGCTCGCACAGCGCCTCGTAAAGCGGATACCAGTAGCGCTCGCCGAGCGCCGGTGCTTCCGTGCCGTTATTTTCGAACGGGTCGGGGTTGAGCAAGCAGCCGCGAAATCCCAGTTTGGCGACGCAACGGCGCAGTTCCGGCAAAACGACATCGATGGGCTCGCCGCAAACCTGCGGCAGGCCGGCGATTCCGATAAAGCGGTTGGGAAGCAGTTTGCAAGAACGCGCGATGAGATTGTTGGTCTCTTCAGTGAACCAATGCACCAGACGGCCGGGCTTCGCACTGTGCATCATTTGAAAGGGCCTGGGCGAGAGCAGCTGCAAGTCGGTGCCCACCCGATCCAGCATGTCGAGGTGTCCGCACGGCGCCATTTCCTTCTGGTTCGCGAAGTGCAGGATCTCCTCATCCGTGACCTCGCCCATGCGCCGGCCATGTTCACCGCGATGCGAGAGGATATGCGCTTTATAGGCCCACAATTCCGTGGGCGGGCTCAAATGACCGTGACAATCGATGATCAAGAAAATCTCCCCAGGCCAAGAGCCTAACGAAAGTGTATAATGTTTCGAAGACTCATGGTAGTGGGGCGGCGCCATACGCCGGGCGGGGCGACACAAAGATGCACGGCACTGCGACCGATGCCGCATTGATTGCGAACAGGCATGAGACCTGGGATTCCGGCCAGGTGCTGATGGCCTTGGTCACAGCCCTGGCGTTCTTCGCGGAAGGCATGGGTACGCAGGCGCTGGGCCTTGCATTGCCCGCGATCATCAAGGAGTGGGCGATCCCTCGCGCGGCGCTCGCCTCCGCTACGGCCGTCGGCATGGCGGGATTTGCGCTCGGAGCGGTCCTCGGAGGGCTCTGCGCAGATCGATTTGGCCGCCGCGCGTCGCTCGTCTTCAGTCTCGCGCTGCTCGGTGTCAGCACGGCCGCTTGCGGCCTGACGAATAACACGGCTGAACTCGGCCTGGTCCGGTTTTTCGTCGGCCTGGGACTCGGAGCATCGCTGCCGAGTGCCGCGGCCTTGATCGCGGAGTCCTCGCCGCTTCGTCATCGCAGCATGGTGATCGCGGTCGGACTCGCCTTCCTGCCGCTCGGCGGGTTTGCCAATGGGTTGATCGCCGGATGGGTCCTGCCGCATTTTGGGTGGCGCGCCCTTTTCGCGGTGACCGGTGCGTTGTCGCTGCTGTTCGCATTCGCCTTAGGTGTCTATGGTTTGATATGGCGCGCGCGAACCGGCGCTGCCGCGTTCACGGAGCAAACGACCCGGTCGTCGTTTCACGCGTCCTTGCGGGGACTGGTGGCTCTGCCCGCGAGGCGCGATAGCCTCGGACTTTGGGGCGCTTTTTTCTTCACGGTGCTCATTTATTATTCGATCTTCAGCTGGCTGCCGACGGTTCTTTCCGGCGCAGGGTGGGCGGTCCCCGTCGCGAGCGGCGCCATCTCCGCATTCGCTCTTGGCGGCTTGGCCGGCGGCTTGATGGCGGGCTGGTTCTCGCAGTCGTTCGGTACACGGGCGGCGTTGTGGATTCTATCCGGCGGTGCCGCAGCCGCCGGCGCGATCTTGGCCGCTGTAGCGCATGTCGCGCCGGCCGACGCGACGCAACTGATGGCCGGCATCGCTCTATTGGGCGCGACGGTCATCGGCATTCAGACGGCGCTCTTTGCGCTGGGAGCCCACGTTTATGACGCAGCGTTGCGCTCGACCGGCACCGGTGTTGCCGTCGGGTGGGGTCGCGTCGGTGCAATCGCGAGTTCCTTTACCGGCGTGGCGAGCCTGGATCGCGGCGGTCCGCCCGGGTTTTTCCTGTTCCTCGCGGTTGCCGCGTTGTTTGCATTGGCCTGCGGCCTCTGCGTTAGCCGCCAAATTCCGGGGCGCCGAGTTCAAGGGCGATAGAGCGCCGATCGCGTTATAGCTGCAGGGTCGCCATGATTCCGACGGTCATCGGCCGCACCGTGTAGCCCTCCTGCACCGAATTGACCGACGGGTACTGGATGATGTTCTTCCAGTTGAGCAGGTTCTTCGCGTACAGGCCCACCGACAGCTTGTCGCGCGTGATGCCGACGCTCATGTTGAGGATTCCATACCCCGGCTGAAACACGTGCGGCAAGCCGCTGCTGTCGAAATATCCACGCGAGCGCCCCGTGTAGGGGAAATCGGCCCGCACGAAGGCCGTCATGCCATCGGTGATCGGCGCGTCGTAGTCGAAGCTCGGCGTAATCGTGTAGATGGGGACATTGAGCACCCACTCGCCCGGGGAGACGATGCCCGCGCCCTCGGCGTTCACCGAGGAGATATAGGCGTGCGTCGAGCCGGCATTCAGCGCGAGGGTCAGCGCCGGAGTCACCAAGGCTTGTATTTCCAATTCGCTGCCGTAGACCTTGGCGTCGCCAACGTTCGTCGTGAAGTAAAAACCGCAGGTCGGCAGGTTGATGGTTTGCTGAATGTTGCTCCAATTGATGGCATACACGGCCGCATTGATGGCCAGCCTGTTGTTCAGATACCGTCCCTTGCTGCCGAGTTCGTAGCTCCAGAGCGAGTCGGACTGGTACTCGGTGGGTGCGCCGGTCAGGCCAAACGTACGATAGTCGGTGTCGCAAGTCCCGGCGGTTGCGGGCGGCGGTCCGTTCGGCTCGTAGGCGGGTACCGGGCCTGTGGGCCCGCCGAGACGAAATCCCTTGGCGATGGTCGTGTATAGGTTGCTCGATGGGTTGAGCGCATATTCCAATGAGAACTTGGGTGTGGTCGCGCTGAATTTCTCGTTGAGGGATAGCGTGGCCGGGAGTCCGTAGGAGTAAAAGCCGCCGCTCTCGACCAATTCCGTTGACTTCGCGGACACATAGCGCAGGCCGACTGCGGCCTTCAACTCCGGCGTGATCTCCAATCCCAATTCGCCGAACGGCGCGATTTGCTTCTGATTGGGATAGATATGCCCGTAATAGATCAGATCGTCGGCGAAGGACTCAGCCGGATAGGCCGACGTCGCTGAATAATAGTTCGGGCCCACCACCGACTGGGGCGAGTAAATCCCGTAGCCGAAAATCTTCTGGAAAGTAGCCTGCACACCGGGGATGTATTCATCGTCCAAAAACCTCCGGCGCTGATCGGCGAAATACACTCCGGCCGTCCAGGTTGTCGCAATGCCGGCGATGGATGTGGCCTTCGAGCTCAGGCGCAACTCCTGAGAGAATTGCTCGGTGCGCGCGTCGTAGCCCGCTTGCGAGGGCAAGAATCCGAGCACGGTCTCGGTCGCGTAAATCTGCTGCGCGGTGGCTGGAGGAGTGGGCGGAACGGCCTCGGAGAGCCCGCCGACCACATAGTCGTTCGCAAAAATATTCGAGTTGTACAGCGTGCCATCGGTCATGCGGCGAAAATCGCGCTTAAAATAACTGGTGACCGACGTGAGATCCGCCCACCCGAAACTCTTGGTCACCGTGAGACTGGGCAGGTTCAGATCATCCGCATAGGGCTCCGCCACGCGCTTGTCCTGATCATAGAGTCCGATGTCCGGATAGAAGATGTTGGTGTCGGAGGCGGCGGTGCGCTGCCACATATAGGCGGGCGTGATGGTCCAGTCATCGGGCGCCGCGTATTTGCCGACGACGCGAAACACCTGCGTGCGCACGTCGTTGACGTCGCGCTCGCCGAGTACGCCGGTGCTGTCATTGGTACCAAGCGCGAGAATCGTGCCGCCGGGTCCCGCACCCGTCGGCGTCGGTGTGTAGCGATCGATATAGCCGCTCTCGTTCGCCAAGTCGACGCCGATGCGCAGCGCGAATACCCCGTCGATCACGGGAATGTTCAGAATCCCATACTCGTCGTTATTGAATCCGCCGTGATGAGTATCCGAAAGATCGGTACTGACCGATGCGCTGAATGAATTCAGGTCGGGCTGTTTGGTGATGAAGCGGATCGTTCCGCCCATGGAACTCGCGCCGTATAACGTGCCCTGGGGACCGCGCAGCACTTCGACACGGTCCAAATCGAACAATTTCGGTTGCACTGCGCCGTCGTACTGACTGTTGCTGACCGTGACGGAAATCTCGTCGATGTAGATGCCGACCGTCGCGGATCCCGAGGTCGAACTCACGCCGCGGATCTCGATGTTATCGAGTCCCGGCCCCGGGCCCGCTTGGAACCCGACGCCTGGTACCGTACGCGTGATGTCGTCGTAGTCGGCGACATGGTGTTCCGCCAGTTGCGCACCGCTGATCGCCGACACGCTGAATGGAATGTCCTTGATGTCTTCGCTGCGCTTTTGTGCCGTGACGACGATTTCCTGAAGCTGCGCACCCGTGGTTTCTCCCGGGCCGCCGGCCACGGCATCACTCGCCGCCGCTGCGCCGGCGAGCGGCGCCGCGATCGTCAAGACGCTCAAAAAAAACTGCGCCGCGAGCGGCGGCTGCGCTTTTTTAGTCACTGCATCCCCTTGGTTGTCATCAAGACGAAATCGCCGTGTCGACGATACACAGCGGCTTCGATATGCATATACCGCAATAGCGCATAGGATAGGAAGCGCCGTGACGTATTTTTCTCTCCCCACGGCTTAACACCTATGAGCGAGACCCCGACCGCGTCCCGACTACCGGCTCTCGTATGGGCTGAAATAGCGCTTGCGATCGGCAGTGTCGCACCAATCCTGGGCATGCCGATCATCGTGGGCGCGCTGCAGGATGGCTGGGGTTACACGGCGGAGTATGCCGGATATGTGACCTCGATCGACCTCGCCGGACTCCTGGCCGGATCCGTGACGACCTCATTGCTGGCGCGCCGAGTCGATTGGCGCTGGTATGTCGGTGGAGCGCTTTTTTTGAGCGCCGCATTCAATTTATTGTGCGCGCCATTTCATGCCATCGTCGCGCTGTGCTGCTTCAGGTTCGGAGCGGGCTTTGCGTCCGGCGCCACGTATGCCTCGTCGCTGACGCTGTTATCGCGAAACTTTGAGCCGGCGCGTGGCATCGCGTACATGATTCTTTTTCAAGTCCTCGCCAATGCGGCGGTGCTGGCGCTGTTCCCGGTGCTGAACGAGCATTGGGGACCGGCTGCCATCTTCGCGGCTATCGCCGCTGTTCTGATAGCGAGCTTAAGCGTAGTTCCGCTGCTGCCGCGTCGGGACTTGACGGCGGCCAAGCCGCCGCCGCCGGTGCGTGCCGCGCCCGGCCGCCCGCGGGCGAAAGTGCCGCTGCTTCCGGCGCTGTGCTTGACGGCGGTAGCGCTCTTCTATGTGACCATCGGCAGCTATTGGGCATATGCTGAACGCATGGGACTCGAGTTCGGAATGTCGCCGCTTGAGGTTCATTGGCTGCTATCCGCCGGCGTGCTTTTGAGCGCGGCGGCTTGCTTGAGCGCGCGCACGGTGGGCCGTCGAATCGGTCAGTCCCATGCGCTGCTGATCGCGCTTGCCCTGCTGGCGGCGACCTTGCTCATTCACGGCATATTTCCCACAGCGGCGATGTTCGTGATCAATCTTGCGGTCCTGCAACTGTGCTGGAATTTCATCGATATTTTCCAGCTCGGGACGCTTGCCGTCGTGGACCCGTCCGGCCGCGCCGCGGCGTTGGTACCGGCGATGCAGGGAGTGGCGCTCGCCGCAGGCCCGGCCGCAGCGGGGTTCGTCCTGGGGCAGGGGAAGGGTTATACGGCGATCTTGCTGATGGGGGGTGTCTGCAGCGGGTTGGCCGCCGGGACCTATGCTTTCGTGCATCGCCGCTTCCGCAGCGAGTCGGCGCGGGCCGTCCCGACTTAGGGTCTCGAGGGCTACATGTCAAGATATCTTGATGAGGTGCTGTCGATTGCCGACGGACACTTGTGGATCGAAGGATGCGATACCGTCGATATCGCGTCTAAGTACGGCACGCCGCTGTACGTCGTGTCGGAGACCCAGTTGCGGGCGAATTGCCGCCGTTTGCGTGCAGCGTTCGAGCGCTACTGGCGAGTCGGCCCGGTGCAGCTGCTACCCTCGCTGAAGGCCAATTTCACCATGGCGCTTCGGCAAATCCTCAACGAGGAGGACGCTGGGTGCGATGTGTTCGGACACGGCGAGCTGCAGGCAGCACTATGGTGCGGCGTTCCGGGCGAGAGGATTTCCGTCAACGGGTCGGCGAAGAGCGCAAAGCTCATCGACCTTGCGGTATCGGTGGGCGCGCGCATCACGCTCGATAGCGGGCAAGAGCTGAATTTCGTGATAGACGCGACCGAACGGCAGCGCAAAACCGCCAACCTCCGCCTGCGAGTACGGCCGGATTATCTGGAGCTCACGGGCGCATCCGATTTCTTTCCGACCATGACGGTTCGAGAGGCCGCCAACCTCTACAAGCCGGGAATTGAAGTCGGCGCGGCAGTGGCTGTCGGCCGCCGCATTTTAGATCACCCCAATACGCATCTTACGGGCCTCATGACTCATCTCGGCCGGCACAGCGCAGACCCGGCCGTCTGGGCGACGATGGCGCGCACGTTTGGCGCAGTGGTCGCGCAGCTGGCGGATGCCTGGACGCCGTGGCGTCCGCTGGAGCTCGACATTGGCGGCGGCTTTCCCGCGCCCCGAGATCCCACCAGTCCATTGCGGGCCGCAGCACCGCTGCTCGAACGCTTTGCTGAGAGCACAGTCGGTTCACTTTTGCGCGCACTCGGCGCAGGCGGCGTCGACCCGAGTGGAGTGGTGCTGCAGATCGAGCCGGGCCGGAGCCTATTCGCCGACACGGGGATTCATCTCAGCCGTGTGTGTCATGTGAAGAGGCAGGAACGGCCGGTTTCGCGTACCTGGATTGAACTCGATACGACCGAGATGTTCCTTCCCGATCTATTCTTGGAACACGCCTATTTCCGGCCGGTGTTCGCATCGCGGGCCGACGCCGCAGGTGTGCAGAAGGTCGAGCTCGTGGGTCAGTCATGCAATTTCGATCTGCTGGTTCGGGACCTCGAAGCGCCCGATGTCGCGAATGGCGATGTGATCGCGTTCCTCGATACCGGCGCCTACCAGGATGCGGCCGCATCGAACTTCAATGCGCTGACGCGTCCCGCGACGGTGCTGATCACGAAGAATCGTTCCGCGCTCATCAAGCGCAGCGAAACGCTTGAAGAGATTTTTGCGCGCGATTTGCCTTTACCCAGGAGTCCTCCCCAGTGAGCTGCCTCGACCACGTCGGATTGACCGTGCAGGACTTGGACCGGTCCATTGAATTTTACTGCGCCGTGTTCGATTGCGCCGTTCAGGAACGCTCCGTCATTAGCGGCGCTGAGGTGGAGACGCTGACGGGAGTCGCCGGCGCGGTGATTCATACAGCGGATTTGAAGCTCCCGCGCGGCGGCATGCTCGAGCTGCTCGAGTACCAGGGGCCTAGCCGCACGCTGCTGGTCCAGCAGCGATTCAACGCCGGGCACAGCCATATCGCGTTCACCGTCGAGGACGTGGATGGCGCGCGCACGCGAGCTTTGAGCGCGGGCGCTCTGGACTGTTCGATGCCGGTCACGTTGAATGAGCCGGGCTCCTCCTGGGATCGCGTACGGGTATGCTACGCCCGGGATCCCGATGGCCGGACCATCGAACTCGTCGAACGGCCGGCGCCAAGCCCTGCGAAGGAGGTGCCCTCTTAGTGCAGGGCGGTGCCCGCGGCGGCAGTCTTGATCTGCCATGCCTGATCGATGAGATAGGCGTGCACTGCTTCGGCATCAGCCGGCGACAACACATCGTCGAAGCGTCCCATGCCCTTGGGGGCGTAAGCGCCCTGCAGCACGATCGAGTTGAAAATGCCATGAGTCACGGGATTCATGCGTCGTAGATCGGGCAGATTTCCACGCCCGAAAACATGGCAGCGGGAGCAATAGCGGTTGTAAAGCAATTCGCCATCTGCGATCTCTGTGCGCGCGGTGGGGCGCGGCGGCGGATCCGGAAACGGCGGATCGGTGCGTGCCGGCGGCAACGGCGGTGCCGGTCCGCCGATCTTCAGCGCGATGATGCGCCCTTCGTTGCCGAACCGATAGGCAGCCGAGGCGGGATCGAGCGGCGTGCCGCCGATTACCGCGCCGCCGCCGTAGCCCGCCATGATGGCGATGTACTGAGTGCCGTTGACCCGATACGTGATCGGTGCCGCCATCATGGAGCTGCCGACCTGGACCGAGGCCACGCGCCGGCCCGAATCGGAGGCATAGGCGTTGAGATTGCCGTTGGCATCGCCCTGGAATACGAGGCCGCCGCCGGTCGCGAGGACCCCGCCGTCCCAGCTCGTCGCCGATTGGGTCTCCCAGACGACTTTGTGCTGCGCCACGCTCCATGCGCGCAGAAAGCCGCGCGACGCCATATTTGTCTTGACGCGGCCTGCCAGCTGATCGAGCGGCGGCAGCGGTCCATAAAGTGCCCGCATCGTCTTCGGATCGTAGCCCTCCGGCGGGAAGGCGGGCGTCGTGAACTGTCCTTCGACCAGCCCGGCGCGCCGGCCGCTGGTCTCAACGATTACATTGCCCGATTCAATGGCCGGAATAAACGTGATGCCGCGCTGCGCGTCGTACGCCATGGGCTGCCAGTTGTGCGCGCCGACTTCCCCGGGGAAGACCAGCGCCGAGCCGTGATCGTAATTGGCGCTCGCGTTTTCAATCGGCCGCCCGGTTTTCAAATCGATGCCGCGCGCCCAGCTCACGAATGCGAAGTTGTGCGCGGACAGCAACTCGCCGGTGGAGCGTTCGAGGACATAGTAAAAGCCATTCTTCGCCGCCTGCATGATCACCTGGCGTCGACGGCCGTCGAGATCGAGGTCCGCGAGAATCAATTTCTGTGTGCTGTCGAAGTCCCAGCGATCTCCCGGTACTGTCTGGTAGTACCAGGCCATGGCGCCGGTGTCGGCATGGATGGCAATGATGGATGCGGCGTAGAGCTCATCGCCGCCGTGACGGCCGCCCAAGTGGCTGTTGTAGGGCGCGGCATTGCCGGTGCCGATGTAAACGAGGTTCAGCGACGGGTCGTAGGCCATCCCGTCCCAAACGGTACCTCCGGAGCCGGCATCCCAGGGATGCTTGGGGTCCCAGGTTTTGACGGCGGCGGCAAGATGCGGCTGATCCTGCGGGCCTGCGGCGGGATTGCGCGGCACCGTGAAAAAACGCCAGCGCAACGCGCCGCTCGAGGAATCGTAGGCAGAAACGTAGCCTTGCACTCCGGCGAAATCAGCGCCGGAGTTGCCGACGACGATCAGATTTCCGGCGAGCAGCGGCGCGCCCGTGATCGTGTAAGGCTTGTGCGCATCGCGTCCCACCAAGGTATCGACTTTCCACGCCGGCTGTCCGCTGCGCGCATCGATGGCGTGCAACCAGCCGTCCAGCGCACCCACATACAGCCGGCCCGCGAAAGCCGCGAGCCCGCGATTCACAGCATCGCAACAGGCATAGCGGGCCCACTGACCGTCGATGTGCGGGTCGTATTTCCAGAGTTCCTGACCGGTCGCCGCGTCGAGCGCATAGACGCGGCCGAAATTGCCGCTGGCATACATCACTCCGTCGATGACCAGCGGGGTGGCTTCGAGTCCGCGATTGGTGCGCAGGTGGTAATCCCATGCAAACCCGAGTTTGGCTACGTTGGCCGGATCAATGTCCTTGAGCGGGGAATAGTAGGTACCGTTGGCATCCCGTCCGGCGGTGAGCCACTGGTCGGGGTCGAGACTCGCGAGACGCGCGGCATCGACTTGAGCCGCCTTCGCGGGCGCTGACTGTGCGGCGCGCTCCGCCGCAGCGCCGCTTCCCAAGAGGCCGCCGAGCGCGGCGCACAGAGTTGCGGCGAGCACGCCACTCAGCGTACGGCGAAACCAAATCGACATACTTAAGATCCCCTAAATTTTTCTCTGATTCGCAATGCTTTCGCGGTAGAGTGCAAGCGTTGCAGGCTTTCGCCGCCGCACATCGTCACGCTTGACGAACACTACTCTCATCGCGACCTGCTGGGAACGATTCCCCGGCCGACGATGGTAATGCGGCAGAGGACCCGGTCGAATGCAGGAGTGGGTATGGCTAAGAAAGAGATGAGCGGCGCCGGCAGGCGCGAGCGCGCCGAAATCGCAGGGGCCGCGGCACCCACTATTGCGGCGGCGGCCGCCGCCGTCACGCCCTTCCGTTTCTATGATAACCGCCAGAAATATCTCGCGTTCGTCAACACCTGCAATGAGAAATCCGCCATAGCGCGCCGCGCCGCTCAGGAACTTCGCCTCCTGAGTCCCGCGCCTCCGGCGCTGCGAATCTTCGATGCCGGTATGGGGGATGCGACGGTACTTTCGCGGCTCATGCGCAGTACGCATTGCTCGTATCCAACCGTGCCGCTGCTCGTGGTCGCGAAAGAGATCAGTCTCGAGGACGTCCGGCTCGGTCTCGAGAAGATGCCCGACCGCTTCAACGAGCATCCCGCGACGGTGTTGGTCATTACGAATCTGAATTATGCGGAAGCGCCGCGTTTGATGCTGCGCGACGTACAGTCGGCCGCGGCGCTGAACTGGCAGGAAGTGCGCTTGAGCGGAAACTGCGCGCATCAGTACGCCGAGCAAATCGAAGAGCTCGGGCCAACGCTCGACTACGGATGGCAGACCAAGCCGAGCGCGAAATCGGGTAATCCGGTTTACGTGCGTCCATCGGTGCTCGTGATTTACCGCGCGGACCAAAAATTTCCGCTGGACGGCGTGATTCCGAAACCCGGGCGCACTTTTGAGAGTTATGACTTGATTCTTGCGTCGCAACCCTGGCGCGCGCGAATGTCCGCTGAATTCAAAGCGCAAAAAGTTCTCGCGCCGCTTGCCAGGAGCCTCTCGCAGGGCGGCCGTATGTTGGTCATTCAGTCATACGGCAAGGATCCGGCGCTCGAGATCGTTCAGAAACTCTGGCCCGGCGAGAATCCCTTCAAGGTGGACCGCAATCAGCTGCTCGCGGCCCTCAAGAGCGAACTCGGCCGCGAGGCGCGCGATTTCACGCTCGCGGCTGCGACGGATGAGAAGGCCCTGTTCCGCTACGATATGCATACATTGCCCTCGGAGATCGGCGATCGCATCGGTACCTCGACGCTGTTCGCGGCGTGGAACGCCGCCATTTACGTCAATCAGATCGAGGACGAGCGGCTCGATTCGGCGGTCCAAACGGGCGCCTATCTAGCCGCTACGCAGACGGTGTTGCAGAAGCACTCCGGATTATGGTTCAACGACGAGACCTTTGTCGTGAGCCGGCGCAAGCTCTGAGCCTCGATCCCGTGCTCAGAATGTAGGTGCGCTCATGATCGACCCGCGCGACGGTGCCCTGGTATCGGACGATGAGTCCTTTCGAATCGGCCCCGACTTGACCCTGTCTGGATTCAGAGCCGCTGACTGGGGGCAGGGCGCTACCCCGGTGGTCCTCAATGGCCCCTGGGCCTCCTATAAACTGGACGGCAGGTTTTTATCGAAGTCATTGTCAACGACGGCTATGATCCTCACGGGGGCGGATCGGCCACCATCATCATCACCTATGGTGCCTCCTCGTCAGGTGCGGCTGCCGGCTCCCGCTGTCGCAACAGATAGCGCTGCACCTTGCCGCTGGGACCTTTCGGCAGCGCCGCTACGAACTCGATGGCGCGGGGATATTTATACGGAGCAACGCTGCGTTTGACGTGCTCCTGCAGTTCCCGGACGAGCGCGGCGTGGCCCTCGAAGCTCGGCTGCAATACGATGAATGCCTTGACGATTTGACCGCGCTCTTGATCCGGCGCGCCGATGACGGCGGCCTCCTTGACGGCGGGATGTTCAAGCAGTGCGGATTCGACCTCGGGGCCGGCAATGTTGTATCCCGACGAGACGATCATGTCGTCAGCGCGTCCTTCAAACCAAAAGTAGCCGTCCTGGTCCAAGCGGTAGCGGTCGCCGGTGATGTTCCAACCGTCGCGCACGTACTCGGTCTGCCGCGAATCCGCGAGATAGCGGCAGCCGGTAGGTCCACGCACTGCCAATCGGCCGGAGCGGCCGGCCGGCAACGGCCGTCCCTCTTCGTCCAATATCACCGCTTCATATCCCGGCAACGGCTTGCCGGTCGCTCCAGGGCGAATGTCCCGGCCCTTGGCGGAGATAAAAATATGCATCATCTCCGTGGAGCCGAGCCCATCGATGAGGCGAATTCCGGTTGCCGCGTGCCAGGCATCGGAAGTGGCTTTCGGCAGCGGCTCGCCGGCCGACACCGCGCGCTTGAGAGACGATAAGTCGCACGAACCGACCAAGCCGGCCAGGTTCTTGTACATCGTGGGCGCCGTGAACAGGCAAGTGACGCGGCGGCGCTCCACGGCCGAAAGCAGCGCCTGCGCCGTGGGTTGCTCGATCATCACAGTGGCGGCGCGGAATCTTAAGGGAAATGCCAGCAGCGCGCCGAGGCCGAACGTAAAGCCGACGGGGGGACTGCCGGCGTAAATATCGGTCTCGTCGGTTTCCAACAGATGCCGCCCCACCGTATCGCACATCGCCAGTACGTCGCGATGGAAATGCATCGTAGCCTTCGGATTGCCGGTGGTTCCCGACGTGAACGCGAAGACGCAAACATCCTCGGCTGAAGTGTCGACGTTGTCGAATGTCGGCGCCTGACGCCGCATCGCCGGCTCGAGCGTGCCGCCGCCGAAAGTCAAGACTTTGCGCATGCGGCCGGTCTGCTCGATGGCCGCCGCCAGGTCCGGCAACAGCCGCGCATCGCATAAGGCGTGATCGATCTCCGCCTTGGCCGCGATTTGCCCGAGTTCCTTGGCGCGCAGCATCGGCATGGTCGCTACCGCAATCGCGCCGGCCTTGATCACCGCGAGCCATGCCGCGCACAGCATGGTGCAATTCGGTCCCCGCAACAGCACGCGATTGCCCGGCACGACGCCGAATTCTTGAACCAGCACGTTGGCAATGCGGTTGCTCATTTCCTGCAACTCAGCAAACGTCGTTGCGCCGGCATCGGAATAAACCGCTATGCGATTACCGTGCCCCTCGGCGACCGCCGCATCGATCAAGAGGGACGCACAGTTCATGCGCGCGGGATATTGAAGCTCCGGCAACAAGAACTGCAACCGCGGCCACTGCTCCGCCGGCGGGAGATGCTCCCGTGCGAAGCCGTCGACATGCGCCGTATAAGTCTCATCGCCCATGGATGCACAGGTTACGTCAGTAACGGCCACGCAAAACGATCGAGTTCCAGGTTGAAGCGATCCGGCTCCTCAATGAACAGGCAATGTCCGCTCGCCTCAAACATCAGCAGGCGGCCGTTCTTCACACGTTCGATGATGAGTTCCAAACCGGCGCGCGGCTGCGCGCTGCGGCCGCCGCCGAAAACCAACGTCGGTACCGGGTAGCCCCACAGCTTGTCCTGATATTCGCGCAGACTCTGGTCGACCAGGACGGCCGCCGCAATCACCTCCGGCGGACGCATCATCTCTTCGTACATCCATTGAAAATCGGACTCGCTCGGCGGCGCGGCGAACATCATCGGAATCACGTCGCGCATCAACGCACCCTGTGCGGTCTGCACCCGGTAGTGCCAGTCGCGCAGCGAGTCGAGCGTCAGCAAGCCATTGGGAATTGCCGCGGACTGCCAGTCGCTCGGGGGCTGGTCAATCACGGCCAAGCCCTGCGCGCCGGCAATGCCGAACTGCTGATAATAATCCCACCATACGAATGCGCCCATGGACCAGCCGATCGCCACGAATCGTTCGAGTTCCATGCGTTCGACGAATGCTCGAAGGTCGCGCGCATAGGAAGGTACGGTTTGATTCGCCAGCGTCATCGACGAGCGGCCATGACCGCGCAAATCAACGGCGATTGCCCGATAGCGTTGACTCAATGATCGAAGCTGCGCGCGGAAGAAACGGCTGCTCGCCCAGACCCCGTGCACGAATAGCAGCACGGGACCGCTGCCTTGCTCCTCATAGTAAAGCTCGACACCCCCGCCGATGTCGAGCGTCGCGCTTTTAAGATCGCCGCTGCTCATGGGGCGCTGCCTCATCCCGCGGTGAGACCGGCATCGACGGGCATGGCGACGCCGGTGATCAGGGAGGCGTCGTCGGATGCGAGGAACAAGACCGCTTCGGCAATCTCTTCGGGCTCGGCCAGGCGTCGATGCAGCGGATGAATGAGGCCGTATTCGTGAAGCGCGGCCGCGCGATCGACACCCGCGGGAAGAACGGCTTCGATCATGGCCGTGCGTACTGCGCCGGGGCATACGCAGTTGACACGGATCATTGCGGCATAATCGAGGGCCATCGACTTGGTCAGATGCATGACGCCCGCTTTCGAGGCGTGATAAGCGGCTTCGTCGGTTTTGGCGATCAAGGCCAGGGCGGAGGCGACGTTGACGATATTGCCGCGCGTCCTGATCAGCGGTGCGATTGCATGCTTGCAGACGAGAAAGGTTCCGGTCAGATTGACATCGAGCGTGCGCTGCCAGTCGTTGAGCGGAGTTTCAGCCACTGCGGTCTGCGGGCCGGCGATGCCGGCGCTATTGACCACCACGTCGAGCTGTCCGCGTTCCGCGAACACACTCGCGACGGCCTCGCTCACTTCATCCTCGCGGCTGACATCGGCGGCCAAGGCACGGCCTCCGTGGGCAAGCGTCGCAACGACGGCTTCGGCTGCGGCGCGCTCGCGATCGAGGCAGCCGACCCACGCGCCTTCCTCGCTGAAACGGCGCGCGACGGCGCGGCCGATCCCGCTACCTGCTCCCGTCACCAGCGCCGTGCGCCCGCGCAGTCGATGTCCAATGGCGATTTCCAGAACTCCTTTAGGGAATGGTCGCGCCGCCGTCGACAGGCAGCACGATCCCGGTGACAAAATTGGCTTCGTTCGATGCGAGAAAAGCCACCGCGGCCGCTATCTCCTCCGGGCGGCCGATGCGTCCCATCGGTTGCGTCGAGGCCGCTGCCGCGCGCGCCTGCTTGGGATCGGCGCTGCCGTCGATCCAGGCGCTGAGCAGCGGTGTATCGACGAAGCAGGGGCAAACGCAATTGACGCGCACGCCATGCGGCGCCGCATCGAGCGCCGCTGCCCGTGTGAATTGCGCGACGCCGCCCTTGCTCGCGCAATACGCGGCCTGCCCGCGCTGACCGACGAGGGCGGCGTCCGAGGCGATATTGACGATCGCACCCGAACCGCGCGCCAGCATCGGCGGCAGCGCATGCCGGCAGACCAGAAACGTACCGGTCAAGTTAACTTCGATGACGCGATTCCAGGCTGTGCGCGTCGTTTCCTGGGCCGTGGCTTCGAGGACGATGCCGGCGCAGTTGACGACGGCATCCAGTTGCCGGTCGCGCGATAGAATTCGCTCGATTGCGAGCGCGACCGAGCGCTCGTCGGTTACATCAAGCTCGAGAGCCGTGAGCGCCGGTTGACCTTTGGCAGCGGCTTGTGCACGGCTACCTAAGTCGCCGATCCACACCTTGGCACCCTCGACGGCCAGACGCATCGCGACGGCCCAGCCGATTCCGGAAGCTCCGCCGGTTACGAACGCGGTGTGGCCTCTGAAACGGCGCAGGCCGGCGTAGGGCGCATCTGTTTCCTTAAGGGACAGCGGCATCATGGGGTCCATGAGCGGGGATGGAAAACCCACTCTATTGACTGTAATATCAGTAAGTTCCTAGTATTGTCAATCGGAAGCATATGTTCCCAAGGAGTAGAAAGTGGCGGTTCAGGAAGAACGCAAGAGCAAGCCGCGGCGCGCAGCCCCGGACTTAAGCGCGCGAGTGCGGGAAATCTGCCGCACGCGCGATCTCAGCCTGCGCGAATTGGCGGCATTGACCAGCATCCCGATCGCGACCTTGTCGAAGGTTCAAAACAACTTGGCGACCTTAAGCTACGTGCAACTCACGAAGTTGGCGGACGGTTTGGGTATTGAACTCAACGAGCTTTTTACCGCGCCGACCGCTAACGTGCGCACCGGACGGCGGGCCGTCACGCGCCTCGGGGAGGGGCCGAAAGGATCCACCGAGCGGTATGAATTCGAACTGCTGTGCGCGGAGTTGGCCAGCAAGAAGATGAACATCGGCATCTTGGAGATCACGGCGCGCACGTTGGAGGAGGCCGGCGGATTGGCGGCTCACGAGGGCGAAGAATTCGCCTACGTGCTCGCAGGTTCAATCGAAGTTTACAACGAGCACTATGTGCCGACGCGGCTGAATTTTGGTGACAGCGTGTATATGGACAGCACCTCGGGGCACGCCTACGTCAATGTGGGCGCGGAACCTGCGGCGCGCGTGCTGGCCGTGACCACGCATGTGATCGTGGATCCGCGGCACGTATAACCATATCAGAACTTGTAGTTGATCTGAGTCCCGAAGGTGCGCGGCTGGTTGGTCGTGTAGCGTATCAGTCCCGGAATGTTGAACTGGAAACTGGTGTTGTTGCCCGTCAACTCCGCTATCTTATTGGCCAGATTGTTGACGAATAGATTGGCGGACCACCGCTCGTTCGATACGCCGATGCGTGCATTGGCGATGCTGTACGACGGCAATTGGTATCCAAAAAAGTAGGATTCGTCGAAGGACGGACCGACATAGATGTCGGCGATGCGGGCCGTCAGCTGATAGTTCTGCATCAGATTGGTCTTGTAAACCAGGGCGAGACTCGCCGTGTCTTTGGGAACGTTCATGATGGGCGCGGTGCAGTTGTTGGTGGTCGCGCAATACGGGGTGCCGTTCGGATGCTCGGCGATCTGCGTCAGGAAGGTCGAGAAAGCGGCATTGGGCTGCGTTACCTTCGCGTCCGTGTAGGCGCCGCTCGCCGACACGAACCATTCCTCGGATAGCTTGGCGTTGATTTCAACTTCCGGACCGAAGGAGCGGCCGTTGCCGGCGTTCGCTTCGTACTCATAGCCGCAGAGCTGCAGGATGGTCTCCTGCACGCCGGTCCATTTGATGTAGTAGACGTCGCTGTTGATCGTCAGCCAATTGTCGAACAGCCGGGCCTTCTCGCCGATTTCGTAATTCCACACGCTGTCCGAGCCGAAGGAGGGCTGGTAGCCGGGCGCGCAATGCGGCGGAAAATTCGGTGGCGGTTCGATCTGATTCGCGCCGCCGGGACGGAACCCCTTGGACGCGGAGATATACGTGGTCAAATCCGGGGTCGGAGCGTAAGACAAATTAAACCGCGGATTAAATCCCCGGTTGGAGGCCGTGGTTCTCTCCGGCGTGGTCAAGGGGGTGAGGGATGCCGTGTCGACGCCCCACTCGTTCTCGAGTTGCTGGCTTTGATACCGGTACCAACGCAGGCCCGTGGAGAATTTCAGCGTGTCGGTGATCTTGAACGAGCCGTCGGCAAAAACGGCCGATTGCTTCATCGTATAAGGGTTGTTGGTCCCGGCGAGTACGCCGGTGGGATTCGTCGCAGATGCAAAGAAGGGGTTGGCGCTGTACTCGTACCAGGTGGAATTAAGATCGCTGACGAAGGCGCCGGCGACCCAATGCAGCCGATCGTCATTGCGGGAGGTCAGCCGAATTTCCTCACTGGCCTGCTTGCTGGTATCGTTTTCCGAATAAGGAAGCGACACATACGGATAGACGCCGTTCGCAAAGTCGGCCGACTCCGAGGCGTCCTGAGCCTGATGCTCCTGCCGATCCCAGTACGCGCTCGCGCTGGTGAGGTCGGCAAATCCCAGATTGACGACGGCCGTGAGACTGTAGATATGCACGGTGTCGGCGATCGGTTCCGGAATGTTGAACGCTTCGTAGTGCGCGAGGTAGGCCGAACCCGGCGGCGAATCGAAATCATCGTAGCCGCCCATCACCATGCGCTGATATAGCGCGGTCGCGGTAACGGACACGTCATCGTTGGGTTGAAACAGAAGAGCGGCGCGCCCGCCGTACAGATTTTCGGTATTGACGTCCTTCACCACGCCCTGTACCGGGGCCGCGAGCACATCGGCGCGCGTGATGCCGGTATCTTGCGGGAACGGATTCAATATCACCCGATCGATCCAGCCGCTGCGGTAGGTATCGCTGGCGACAACGCGCAGGGCGAGGGTGTTGCCCAAGGGAATATTCAACATGAAATTGCCGCTGCCGTTGCCGCTGCCGCCTTCGGTGTCCGACACAGTTCCCTGCACCGAGCCTTCCCAGGTGTCGAGTTTCGGTTGATTCGTCACCACCTTGACGGTGCCGCCCATGGAGCCTGAGCCGTACAAAGTACCCTGAGGTCCGCGCAACACTTCGATGCGATTGATATCGTAAAGATCCGGGTCGATCACCACCTTGCCCACCTGAGCGAGAGCCGGCGGCGAGAGCGGAACTTCGTCGAGGTAAAATCCGACGGTCGGCGCCGCACCGCCGTTCGAGGCGAGGCCGCGCGCCTCGTATTCAGTCACTCCAGGGCCCGCGGTGCGCATGGAAAGGCCGGGCACTTCATGCGACGCATCTTCGACGGTGTCGATGCCTTGCGCGGTCAGCTGATCCCCGGTCAACGCCGACATGCTGATCGAGGTGTTCTGAATGGTTGAGTTGTACTTCTCGGCCGTGACGGTGATCTCGGCGAGGCCCGCTTCCTCGGTGTTGGCCGCCGTCACCGCCGCCGCCGCAGTCGCATCGCTGGCGGCCTCGGTTGCCAAGACCCCATCACTTGCGCAAATTCCTGACAGCAGTCCCAGGCAGAACATCGAGTTCCGCAACACCTTACGGTTTGAACCCTTCACATCTCATCCCTCGTGTTTACGTTGTTTGAGGCGCGGGAGAAGGAATGTACTGTTCCAAGTTACCCGGCGTGCACCAAAATTACCGAATGTGATCCCAATGGGCGAAAAACGATCCAATTTGCTCACCATGACCCTATTCCATTTTCCCAGGTCAAGCAAGTCCTTATGCTTTTATACAAGCTCGTGGCGACGGCAACAACAAAATATGAAAGCACCTATAATAGCCGGGCCAGAAATTACCCTTGGCGCAACTCGCGGGTCCGTCGACGGCCCCGGGGTGTGCCGTTCAGCAGCGAATTCGCAGCTGTCCAAGGCCCCTGCTAGGCATAACGATTAGGAATTTAATTTCTAATCCGGATCAAATTCGCTACATTACCGGGATGGCCGGAGTCACCGACCCCCGGCCAGGAATGTTCGCAAGGAGCTGCGCGAATGCAGTTTGGAAGTTTCGCGAAGGCAAACTTGAGTCTCGCGCACGCCCGTGCCCTCGATGCCCAGGATCCGCTGCGCGGCTTCAGGGATCGTTTCGTCCTGCCTGCCGGCGTTGTCTATTTGGACGGCAATTCCTTAGGAGCTCTGCCGCGCGACGCGATCGGCCGTGTTGCCCGAGTGGTGGAGCAGGAGTGGGGCCGGGATCTGATTCGCAGCTGGAATTTGCACGACTGGATCAATTCGCCGGTCGCTTTGGGCGCGAAGATCTCGCGCTTGATCGGCGCGGCGGCCGGCCAGGTCCTGGTCACCGATACGACATCGGTCAACTTATTCCGCTTGGTGCTGACGGCTCTCGAGATGCAGGCCGGGAAATTCGAAGTTCTCTCGGAAGCCGGGAATTTTCCAACGGACTTGTACGTTTGCGAAGGCGCGACGCGGATTTTTGGCCGCGATACGAGCTTGCGGCTGGTAGCGCGCGATCAGATACTCGACGCCGTGAACGAATCGACGGCTATCGTGCTCTTGAGCCATGTCCACTATCGGAGCAGCGAAATGTACGACATGGCGGAGCTTACGCGGCAGATTCACCAGCGCGGGGCGTTGGTCCTGTGGGATTTGAGTCACAGCGCCGGCGCCGTGAGCGTCGACCTCGACGGCGTACAGGCGGATTTTGCGGTCGGTTGCGGCTATAAGTTTCTGAACGGCGGTCCGGGCGCTCCGGCATTCCTGTACGTCGCGCGGCGTCACCTTGAACGTGCCTTGAATCCGATTTCCGGCTGGCACGGGCACTCGCGTCCGTTCGAATTCGAGGACCGGTATGTGCCGGCGCCCGGTATCCGCCGCTTCCTGGCGGGTACACCATCGATCATTGCGAGTTCGGCGCTCGAGATCGGGGTCGATCTGTTGCTCGAGGCCGGAATCGAGCGCGTCGCTCTGAAGGGCCAGCAATTGTGCGACTATTTCATAACGCTGGTAGAGACATCCTGTGCCGGCCACGGACTGTCGCTGGCAAGTCCGCGCTCTTCGCAGCCGCGCGGCAGCCACGTCTCATTCACGCATGCGCACGGCTATGAAATCATGCAGGCGCTGATCAGCGACTCCGTCATCGGCGATTTTCGCGCGCCCAACGTCATGCGATTCGGCTTTACGCCGCTTTATACCCGTTTCGAGGACGCGTGGGCCGGGGCGCACAAGCTGCACCAGGTCTTGGACGACGAGCGCTGGCTCGAGCCGCGCTACGCGGTACGCGCGGCGGTCACCTGATCTCAAAAACTCACCCCGGGGCGGCGGCGCAATCGACGCGCGCCGCGATGCTGGCTGTCATCGTGGCGGCCCTGCTCGGTGAATACAGCTTGCTGATCATGCCGTTCATCGTCACGGCCATGATGCAGGGGTACGGGCTCAGCGAAGGCAATGCAGGGTATTTGGTATCCTTGCAGCTCATCGCGATGGGGTTCGCGGGCATCGTCGTCCCCTACCTCGTGGCGCGCATCCCGCCGCGCAGAATCGCGGCCGCCGCGGCGCTGGCGATTTGCGCCGCCAACTTGGTGTGCGCCCTCGGCACCCAGGTCGCGGCACTCGCCGCCGCTCGCGCGCTCACCGGGCTTGCCGAAGGCTCGCTGATGGCCTCTGCCGGCGTGCTCGCCGCGGGCGTGCAGAACCCGCATCGGTTGTTCTCGATTCTCGGTTTGGTGATTGCGGCAGTCGCCGCCGCGGCGCTTCTATTGACGCCCTTTCTCTTTGCGCACTTAGGCGTGCGCGGCGTCTTCTGGCTGCTCGCCGCGAGCCCCATGGCGGTTCTCTTGGTTGCCCCCCTGCTGCCGCGCATTTCGCCGCGTACCGCGGACGCTCCGCGCCTCGGCGCATTCGCGGTCCGCGGCGCGCTCAAGGTGCTCAGCGGTTTTGCCCTGTTGTGGATCGGAGCGAGCGCGCTGTGGGTGTTCGCCGAACGGATCGGCGCAGCGCAGGGATTCTCGCTCGCCGCAATCGGAGGATATCTTGCCATTGGGCAGGTTGCGGGTGTCTTGGGTCCCATCCTCGCGGATCGCTTCGGCGAGCGTGCCGGACTCGGCGTGTCGATCGCGGCGGGATCGGCCCTGATGGCGGCCGGCGGCCTTTTGATGGTGTACGGCGCCGTACCCGCCACCTACGTTGCCGGCGTGTCGCTGTTATCGATCGCAGTCATGTTCCTGACGCCCTGCTTTCGCACGCTGATGGCGCGGCTCGACCCGACCGGCAGCGTGGTCGCGACCTCGGTCGCGTTTTACACGCTCGGCTTCGGTGCCGCGCCCCTGTTGGTCGGTTGGATCGAATCGGCCGGCGCGAGCTACGGTGCGGTAGCATGGCTGGCGGCGGCGGCCTTCTTGGCGAGCGGTTTGCTGGGCCTTGGCGCAACGTCCCGGCGCCTCGCGCCGGTTGCGTAGGGCGGTCGGATGGGTAGCATTGGGGGAGCAGGAGTTAAGCGGGAGGAATCCTTAACATGGCGACAGCCATTGTTCTATTGAGTGTCGAGGCTGAACGAACCAACCAAATCGCCGAAACGCTGGCGGAAATTCCCGGCGTTTCGGAGGTCTATTCAGTGGCGGGGGCCTTCGATCTGGTGGTCGTCATCCGGGTGCAGGGCAACGAGGAGCTCGCCGATCTGGTAACGGTGCGGATCCGCGGAGTTCCCGGAATCAAGACATCCCAAACACTGATCGCATTTCGGGCGTACTCGCGCCATGATCTAGATTCGCTGTTCGATTTGGATTGAAGCCAAGCGAGGCTCGACGCGAATGCCGCTCCCGACGGTCGGGCACCGTGAAGATCCTGGCTTCGGGCAGCTCTGCGATGCGGTGGCGTTCCGCCAGCTCGTCGCCGTCACGGGCAGCGGGGTCTCGGCCGAGCTGGATAATGCTCGATCGGCGGGCGCGCCCATACCTACCTGGCATGATGTGCTCAATAGCCTGCGCAACGAGTTCACGGATCAGTTGCAAGCCGTCGATCCGCAGCTCAACCTGCTATTGAGCGCACGGCCGCAGAGTTCGGAATATTTGATTGAAGCCGCGACGCTGATTCGCGGTGCGGTGGGCTACAAGCCCTACCGGGAAGCGATTGTCGGCCTGACGACTCCGAGAACCGGCGCCCACTCAGCCCTGCATGATCTGATCGAGGGTCTCGAGCCGATCGGAATCATCACATTCAACTACGATCGAGGACATGAGAACGCCTACCGCAGTTTTCGCCGGCATGCGCCGTCGCTGCAGCAGGCCATCTACTCGGACGAAGAGACGCTGCGCACGATTCTGGCCGGACAAGCGCGTGCGAGATTTCTTCTAAAGGCTCACGGCTGCATTTCGCGTCCCCGTTCCATCGTGCTCGATCGGGACTCGTACCGCGAGATCATGGCGCGCCAGCCCGGCTATCGAGCCTTCGTCAGCCACATCCTCGCCCGCTTTGATGCGCTCATCGTCGGATTCGGCCTGGATGATCCGGACTTCGAGGATTTCCTGCAGACCTTCGAGGCGAATTTCGGCGGACGGATTCGTGATCATATCTACATCTGGAAGCGCGGCCAGCGGCAGGATGAAGAGGCGAGGGCGCTGGTGCTGCAGCGGCGCTACGGGCTGCAATGCATTTTCGTGGATGACTACCAGTCGGTGCGCACCATCATCGCCGAGGCGCAATCACGGCTGGGACCGAAGCTGCGCCACATCATCGAGGAGGCGTTGCTGCGCAGTGACAACGTCGTGAAGCATCGCCTTGAGCGGCGCGCCGCTCATCAGGCGCTTGCCGAATTGAGTCCCGCGGGGGCCCGGGTGGCCGTTGCCGCCTTGCAAGCGTGCGCTCGGGACAAGGCGCGTTCCCCGCTGGTTCGAGCGGAAGCGGTTTATTCGATCGGCAAGGTGAAGCCGTCCGTGCCGAAAGCGGCGCAGTTTCTCATGAATGAAATCACGCCCGAGGCGGAACCGGAGGTCGCTATCCTGGCGCTCGCCGCCTTGTTGCAGATCGAGCCCCCGGTGGATCGGCCCATCAACTCCTGGCTGCGGTCCGCGCGCACCCTGCATCCGCTGTGCGTGCTGATCGACGAACACCTCTCGAATCACACTCCCGGGCTCGGCATGCCTCGCGCCGTGAAGTACTTAGATGCCCTGGTCGCGCGCTGGGAGGCGACCGCAGGCACAAGCGAAGCTGACCGGCGGTGACGGAGCACGCCCGCGACGGCGAACTCAAGCGCGTCGTCGGGCCGTGGGCGCTCGCGGCGAGCATTGTCAATATCATCGTCGGTGCGGGCATCTTCGCGGTGCCTGCGGCGCTCGCCGCTTGTGTCGGCCCGTATGCGCCGCTCGCGTTTCTGGTCTGCGCGATCGCCGTCGGCTCGGTCGCCATCTGCTTCGCCGAGGGCGGCAGCCGAATACCGACCAGCGGCGGAGCCTACGGCTACATCGAAGCCGCTTTCGGCCCGCTCACGGGCTACATGGCCGGCACGCTGCTCTGGTTCAGCGACGCGCTCGCTTGCGGTGCCATCGCCGCCGCTTTGGCTGACGTCTGCGCAAGTCTGGCGCCGCCGGAGGGTCGGGCGGCGGCTCGCGCCGCGGTCATCGTCGGCGTCGTCGGCGGCATCGCATGGGTCAATCTCGGCGGCGTTGCGCGCGGCGCGCGCTTGGTCAATGCGGCTACCATGCTGAAGCTGGTTCCCCTCGCGATTTTCATCGTCGTGGGCGCGGGTGCCATGCACGTCGAGAATTTTCTGCAGAGCGTGGCACCGACCACCGGCGGCCTGGGCCGCGCTCTGATCCTCGCGATGTTCGCGTTTACCGGCATGGAGACCTCGCTCTGCGCGAGCGGCGAGGTGGCGCAGCCGGCGCGGACCATTCCTCGAGCGCTGGCGCTGGCGATGCTGATCGTGACCCTGCTGTACGTCGCGGTGCAGATTATCGCGCAGGGAATTCTGGGCGCGGATCTTTCGCATTCGACCGTGCCGCTGGCAGATGCGATGGCGCGCATAAGCCCGGCGCTGCGCGCGCTGATGCTGGCGGGCGCCGCGCTGTCGATGTTCGGCTGGATCGGCGGCAGCTTGCTCGGCACTCCGCGCATGTTGTTTGCTTTCGCGCGCGACGGGTATTTACCGAGCGTCCTCGGGCGCGTGCACCCGCGCAGCCGCATTCCGCACGTCGCGATTCTATGCTACGCCGCGCTTGCCATCGGCCTCGCCTTGTCCGGCACGTTTGCCGAGCTCGCGGTGCTCGCGACGCTCGGCTCCGCGGCCCTGTATATCGCCGGCTGCGCCGCGGCCTGGAGGCTCGCGCGCCGCGGCGTAGCGCAGGCCGGGGAGCCGCTCAACTATCGCCGGCTGCGGGCGGCGATGCTCATCGGCATCGCCGGCATGCTGTTTCTCATCGCCCTTGCGTCGCGCGCGGAACTCATCGGGCTCTTTGCCGTTCTCGCCGGCAGCGCGGCGGTATTCCTGGCGACGAAACGAAGATCACGCAGCGGGCGATGAATCACTGTATTTTGGAGTCATGAAGCAATCACGCCTATCCGACGCGATTCCGAACCTCCTCGAGCCCGGGCTCGGCGCCCGTCGGGTCGCGGCGCTGCGCCGAACGCTGTCATACCAGGACCTGATCATTTACGGGCTCGCTTATGTTTCGCCATTCGGCGTGCTGCAATCGCTCGGGTTCGTATGGCAGGTATCCAACGGCCTGATCGTCCTCGCCTACGTTCTCGGAACGATCTGCATGTATTTTACCGCGAAGAGTTATGCGCTGATGACCGAGACCGTGCCGAGCGCGGGATCGGTCTACGGTTTCGCGCGTCACTCGCTGGGTCCGTTTGCCGGCTTCATCGCCGGCTGGATGATCCTGCTCGATTACTTGCTGATGCCCGCCTATGTCTATGTCTTCATGTCCGTGGCGCTCGGTACGCTGGTACCCCAGATCGACCGCGGCATCTGGATCCTGGTGCTGAGCGGGGCGACTCTCGGCATCAATTGGTTCGGCGTCAGGGTCAGCCAAAGATTCAACTTGGTCGCCGTCGCTCTGCAGCTCGTGATCCTGGCGGCGCTGATGCTGTTTTCGCTCCATGCCATCTACCATGGGAAGGGCAATGGAGGTCTCACGCTGCGGCCGCTGTATGCGCCAGAGCTGTTTCACGCCACCAGCATTTTTGCGGCGACCTCGCTTTGCATCATGTCCTTTCTCGGGTTTGACGCAATCTCGACGCTCTCGGAGGAGGTCAAAAGCGAAGACCGAAGACTCGTAGGCCGCGCCATCGTCGCGGTTCTGTTCTTATCGGCCGCCTTGTTTGCCGTACTGTCGTGGATCCTCGGCGATCTCTTGAGCGGATTCGCCATCAAGGACCCTGCGGCGGCCATCTACGAAGTCGTTGATTGGGCGATCGGGCCGTGGCTTTCCCTCACCATCGCGTGGGCCATGGCCACCTTCGTCGGTCTCGCGAGTGCGCTGCCCATCCAGGTCGGCGTTGCGCGCGTGTTGTTCGCCATGGGACGCGATCGGCAGCTGCCGGCCGTCCTGGCGAAAGTTCACCCGAAATACGGCACGCCGTACGTCGGAATGCTCGCGACCGCCGCGATTTCGATCGGCGTCGCGATCGCCATGCGATACCACATGGATGAGCTCACATCCATCATCAACTTCGGAGCGCTTTCCGGCTTCCTGCTTCTCCATGTCTCGGTGATCGCCCTGTTTTGGTTCAAGCGGCGGTCCGGACGATGGGTCGTTCATCTGCTGGTGCCGGTCGCTGGAATCATCGTAGTGTTGGCCGTCTTGTCGGGTATGAGTTCTCTGGCCATGATGCTGGGGCTCACCTGGCTCGCGGTCGGTCTCGCCTATGGAACGGTCTTGACCAAGCGGCGCCGCGCCGAACTCGCGATCTAAACCTCAAGGCTCTCACCGGTGGATCCAGTGACCAAAGCCGTCTTCTGGGCGTTGTTTGCCCTGACGCTGCCGTCGGCGCAGATCATGGCGGCCGTTCGCGTCGTGGTGGGGCCGACGCCCATCATCGATGGTGAGGCGCGCGCGGCGCGCGACGTCACGGTCGTCAACGAAAAGCTGGCCTTCGCTCTGGCAGTCGAAACGCCTGTCCCTTACGGCATACCGCGAGGCGCCATCATCGATGCCGCGCCGGTGCAGAACGGCAAAATCGGCCGCGATCGGGTGGTTTTCGCGGACTTCATTCCGAACAATTGGTCGGCGTGGCCCAACACGTATCAACATGTGGACATCCTCGAGCGCGGACCTCGCCGAGCCGTCATCCGTACGGTCCGCGATTGGGGCATGGTGACGATATCGACGCTGTATACGCTCGAGTCAAACTCGGATTACGTGAAGATCCTAACGACCATGCGTAATGGCGGCACGGCCGCACTCATGAATCTCTTGTCGGGTTTGACCTTGTGGCCGAAGGGCGGCTTCCTGTTCGGCGTGCCGGGATTGGCGGGAATGGAGCGGGGCAGCACGGAAGCTGCGCTTGCGGACCGTGTCGTCGCCTACGATCAAGACTGGAGCGTGACGCTGCACGCGCCCTACGTCGATCATATCGCCAACGGATCGCGCGATATGTTTCGTCTGCACAGCCTCGCGGCCGGCGCCAGCCGGACCTTCGAGGCGTGGCTGCAGATCGGTGCCAGCGGCGATTTGTCTCCCGTGCTGCACGCGGAAATCGATCGCAAGCACCTTGTTGCGGGCACGGTACGCGGCCGGGTCACCGGCAGCAATGGCGAACCCGTGGCGCAGCCGGTCGTGGTGGTGGAAAAGCGCGGCCAGCCCTATGCCTGGGCGCTGGGCCGCGATGGCGGCTACGAAGTCCGGCTGCCGGAAGGCAACTACGAGCTCTACGCAACGGCCACAGAGCATTCGCAAAGCAAGCCGGTCGCCGTATCGATCCGCGCCGGCGTCAGCGAGACGCGCGACTTTCACGAGGTGAATGGGCCCGGACTCGTTCAGTTCTCGGTCGCGGATGCGCGCAGCGGCGCACCGCTGGACGCGTGCATTGCCATCACCAGAGGTCAGCGGCCGCTCGTCGAGTTTCTCGGGCGGCAGAAGTTCTTCACCGATCTCGAACGTCAAGGCCGCGTGGATGTCCGCATGGCCCCGGGGGACTATTCGTTCCACGCGTCCTCCGGCGGCAATTTCCTCGGGCCGGGCAGGGAAATCGCCGTGCAAGTCCTCTCCGGCGTCGAACAGGCCGAAAAAATCGCTTTGACACCCTGGTTCGATCCGCCGGCTCGCGGATGGTATTCGGCCGATCTGCACCATCATGCCGACCAGGCCGAAGCGGTTACTCCGCCTGCGGATCTGGCGCGTTCGCAGCTGGCGGCCGGATTGAACGTGCTGTTCGTCAGCGATCATGATTCAACCGTCAATCACCAGGCCCTGCAAGCGATCGCCGATCGGCGCGGCGTGGCTTTTATTGCCGCTGTGGAGCTATCGCCCTCCTGGGGTCATTTCAACGCCTATCCGCTTGAGGTGGGCGCGAAATTGATGATCGATCCGGGCACCGCCTCCATCGATGACATCTTCAAGGAAGCGCGCCGCTTGGGCGCCGGCGTGATTCAGATAAACCATCCCTTCATACCGTATGGTTACTTCACCAGCGTCGAAGCGGGCGTCGCGCCCGGCGGTTTTAACCCGCAATTCGATCTGGTGGAGATCAACACGTCCGCACCCGACGACGACGACCGGGTGGTACGGCAGCTCTGGAGTTTCTGGAATGCGGGCCATCGCTATTATCTGGCGGCCGGTACCGACACGCATGATGTCTGGAAGGATGAATCGGGGCGGGTGCGCAGCTTTGTTCATATCGACGGGGCGGTGAGCGCGGCCAGTTTCGCAGAGGCCCTGAAAGCGGGACACAGTTACGTGTCCTACGGGCCGCTGATTTTTCCGACGGTCATGTTCGGCGTGGAGCTCAAGGTCAAACCCGATCAGAGCGTTCCGCTCGGAGTCGATTTGCAGGCCGTGGCCGGCCTCAAGAGCGCCGCATTGATCCGCGCAGGGATCGCGATCGATACGCGTGAATTGGCGGGCGCGCCGCAGCAGGCGCACGTCGACTTCACGCTCGGCACGGCTCGCTCGGCCTGGTATGCACTCGTTGTCGAGGATCGGGAGGGGAGAAAGGCCTACACGGATCCGATCTGGCTGGAAGTGGTTGACGCGAACGCGCTGATCTCGCGCAATTGACGCTTTGCGGCTAGAGTAAGCAGGCACCTTTGAGGAAATATTCCATGACCACCATCGCCAGTTTCCTCGGCAGACAAACGTTTGCGGCGATTCTCGTGCTAGCTCCGATTTTCGGATACGCGGCCGATGGCGCGGCGCCCCCGGTTGCGACCGTCACGGAGCTGATGACAAAGGACCTCATTGGCGCTCGCGGCAAGGAGGTCTTGATGATCAGCGTGACGTATCTTCCCGGCGGGGCTTCGCTGCCGCACCGGCACGATGCGCAGGTGTTCGTCTACGTGCTCGAGGGGGAAATGACGATGCAAGTCATGGGAGGTCCTATGGTGACCATTCGGCCGGGCCAGACGTTTTACGAAGGGCCCGGCGATATCCACCAGGTTTCCGCGAACGCCAGCCGCAGCGCACCGGCCAAAATCCTGGTATTCATGGTGAAGGATAAGGCCAAGCCGGCGTCGCGTGAGGTGACCGGCTCGGGAGCATCATGAACTTCGCGTGGTGCCTGCGCTGTCTTGCGCTGCTTGGCTTGACGCTATTCGCCGCGGCGAGCGGAGCGGACCCCTCGGGGCAGCAGCGCGCGGAAGCGGCGGGCCGCAGCCTTCTGGGTGCACCGGCGCCGAGACTGACCCTGAAAACGATAGACGGCGAGACCATTGATCTTGCGAGTATTTACGGCAAAAAGGCTGTGTACATCAAATTCTGGGCGACGTGGTGCACTCCGTGCCGCGAGCAGATGCCGCATTTCGAGCGCACCTATGAGAGTGCCGGACCGGACTTGGCCGTGATCGCGATCGACGTCGGCTTCAACGACTCGATCGAGCAGGTTCGCCGCTATCAGCGTGAACTCGGCATCACGATGCCCATGGTCTTCGACGGCGACGGGCAGGCCGCGGCAGCCTTTCATCTGCGAGTCACGCCGCAACACATCGTCATCGGGCGAGATGGCCGAGTGCGATACGTCGGGCACTTGGCTGATCAGCGGCTGGATGAGGCCCTTGCCGCGGCGCGAGCACCGGGCGTTGCGGTGGGACCGGCGGCCGCAGGTCGGGTACGCGGGCCGATCGGCGAGCAGCACTTCGGGGTGGGCGATCAGCTGCCCGAAGGGTCGGCGAGAATCCTGAACGGCCAGGCATTTGAATTTCAGAAACCGGATTCGCACCGCCCGACCGTGATCGTGTTTCTATCGCCCTGGTGTGAGACCTACCTCGCGACGACCCGTCCTCAAGTGTCGGCGAACTGCCGTACGGTCCGCGAGCAAGTCAACACCCTTGCGCCGGACCGGCCGGTGCGCTGGCTCGGCATCGCCTCAGGACTCTGGGCGGCGCCCTCCGATCTGCGTGCGTACCGAGCCGAGTACAAGGTCGTGATCCCCCTGACGCTGGACGAGTCGGGCGCCTGGTTCCGGGCATTCCAAGTGACCAACGTGCCGACGGTGATCGTGGCCGACGCACATGGAAAAATCGTTCAGCGCATTGAGCCGGACGATGCGCAAAGCCTGCCGAAAGCACTGGATCACTTGTAGCCGCAGTATGAAAAGAATCGCGCCGGGGAAGATACGCGTGGGTTTGCGGGAGGCCGTGGTGGGGCAATGCCTTTGCGGACGGGTACGCATCGAGATCGATTTTCCGGCGCGATGGGCCTGGCACGACCATTCGATCGTCAGCCGCCACGCCCATGGCGCTGCCTACGCAACCTATGTCGGCAGCTGGCGGCGCCGCTTCCGCATAACGGCAGGGCAACAAGACATCACCCGCTACGAAGACGGCCAATCGGGGACCGTGCGAAGTTTTTGCGCACGATGCGGGACCCCCGTCTGTTATGAACGATCTCATTCGCCGCACATGGTGAATGTGCCGCGGGCGCTATTCAAAACCCGAACGGGCCGCCAGCCTCTCTACCATCTCTGCATCGAAGAGACTCCCGAGTGGGCCTACTGGGGAGAACCCTTGGTGCCGTTGAAAGGATTTCCGGGCGTCGTGTGGGAGCGCTCGAAACGGAAGAAACGGCCGATATTCGGCCTGCTCTGATGAGGCGCCGGCGCATGCGCCGGCGACGCCGTTGCGCCGAGGAGCCCCGCGTTCAGCTCGCGACGACCCACACATTCCAGCATTTTGCCGCGCCGCCGGCGGATTCTTTGCGGTCCGCCGGAAACTGAATTTCGACTTGGATGTCGGCGAGCGTGACGGAAGCGGTGCCGCCGTCGAGGGCGACGTTGACCAGCAGGGTTTTAGTGCCCGCCGGCAGCGGGTGGCGTTGCCGCAGGACCTGCCAGTCCGAAGCCAACGGCTCCTCTGCGGAGGCGCACCAGGGCAGCCGCGAAGCCGGATCCGCATAAATCGTCAACGCTTGCGAGGACAATTGCTGAGCGCGGTCAAGAGCCGTATCCCCGTCAAAGGTCAATGCAACGCGGCGCAGCCTGCCGCCGACGGGCAGCCGCGTATCGATGAATTGTTTGGATTGAAGTGAACCGCACGTCCAGGCCGCAGAACCCCGCTGGCAGGCGAGTTCCCACCATTGCATGACGCCGCCGTGCGTTTTGAAGTGCGCCGTCACGACCCCCGCATGCGCGCTGCCGGGATTGCGGCAGGGATGCGTTACAAACGACTCGATGTCGCGCGGCAGCATGGCCTTCGCCGCTGCGACGAGACTCTGCTCGTCTTCGTGCTGCAGCACGCGGCCTTCGCATTTGAGCACTTCGCCGGCGGCGCTGCCGGGTACGGCGAGAACACCCAAGAGGGCGGCCGGCGCGAGCAGCGCAGCGAGAGTGTAGCCCGAGATTTTCGCGCGAAGCATAATGTTCCGGCCGACGTTGGAGCTTGCGTGTCACGGCTATTTATGGTCATTTACGATCAAGAAGCAAGCGCGGGCCGCTGCCGCGCGCAACGGATATGTGCGTGAACCGACTTGCGGCTGCAGTAACCGGATAGCGGCCGCCGGCGGCCTGTGATCAAGATATTACCGCTCGATGTTGGAGGCAAGATGCGGTCGATCGAAGAGTTAGTTGAGCCCGATCGCGTTCACCGAACCGTCTATACGGATCAGGAGATATTCGACCGCGAAATAGAGCAAATCTTCGAAAAGGTCTGACGCGCGCATCGCCTTCGACGATATGTGCGACCGATCGCCCGAAGGCGAGGTCGAGATCGTGCCGGTCTGCAGCGGCCAGCAAAGTCGAGCGGGCGCAGCGAGCCGACGGCAAGGACGCGCCGCTCTATTACCACTATCTGTCGACGTTCGCATCCTCATTCGATCAGTGGGATTCCGTGCAGACCGTGAACTTTCCGCGCGGACACGGCATTTTGAAAAGTTACATGGCGCTGCGCCCCAACGATTCGGATACGCGGCAATATACCGAGACCATGTATCGGGCGTATGGGCCTGAACGCGCTGAGGAATATCTGAGCCGCAGCATCCATCACGTATTGATCTATCCCTACCTCTCCGTACAGTCTCCTCTGCAGCAGTTGCGCTGTCTGCGGCCGGTCGCGCCCAATAAGACGCTTTCCGAAATCTGGCACTTCCGCTTAAAAGGCGTTTCGCCGGCGATCTACCGGCGTTCGCTCTGGTACTTCAATCTCGTCAATTCGCCCGCCACGCTGGTCAACGCGGACGATCTGGAGAACTGGACGAAGGGCCAGTGGGGATTGCAATCGGAGGGCGGTGATTGGGTAAGCTTGCACCGCAACTTCGGGCGCGATACGCGCGACGGGGATATCACCTATTCGAACAGCGGAACCTCGGAAGTGGTGATGCGCAACCAATTCGAAGCCTGGTCGCGATACATGTCCATGGACGGGACGGAGCATCGAATTTGACCGATGAACTCAAAAAGCGGCTCCTGGAAGAAGTTGTCATCTTCAGCGGCAAGCAGGAAGCGGCGCGGTATTGGCGCGCGAGTTCGAATGCCACCATGGATCCGGCGCTGAACCAGAGTGCCGTCAACGCGAGGCCGGCCAACCCGGTGGCGGGTCCTTCGGAGATGAAAAATTCGACCAATTCGCGGCCCGTCGCATAGCCGCCGCCCACCAGAACGGCCTGAATGACGAGGCCGGGCACGATGTAGCGGAGTAAAGAACGCATGCCGCGCGAGCTACAGCGATCCACGCGCGTCGATGGGCCAAATATCCTCAAGCACGCTGCCGCGCATGCAGTGATAGAAACTATGCAGATTGACGGTGGGGTCGCAATGCGGGGTAATGAGTTCGATTTTTGTCCCAAGCTTCATGGTGCCGCTCTTGCCGGCCAGCGTGATCTTGCCGAACTCATCGCCGTAGAAGCGATAGACGGCGCCTTTGGGAGCGCCTGCCGCCGGTTCGGGAATGGGACCATCCATCGAGAAGCACTTGAAGCCGCCGTCGATCGTCGCCGCTCCGCGGTAATTGTTGCTCAAGACCATGCACTGGACGTACAAGGCGATTTTGAAAGGATGCGCCCCGCGCGCGAACAACTGCACGGCTTCATACTCTACATCCATGAAGGCATAGGAGCCGCATTGGCTCTCGGTGAACAAGCCCGCGCGCCGGTCGATGTCGAATGTTCCGGTGCCGCCGCCCGACACGATCCCGGGCGGCCGTCCCGCTTTCGCCAGCGCCTCGAGAACGGCTTCGAGATGCTTGAGCTGCCGGCCGTAGACCCGTGCGCGGTGCGCTGCCCGGGTGATGTGCTGCACTTTGCCGGAATAAGCTTGGACGCCCGCAAAATCCAGTACATCCGAAGATTGCACGCGGCGAGCCAGAGCCAATGCGCCGGCCACATCGGGCACTCCGGTGCGCCTCATGCCGATGTCCACATCCACCAGTACCGACAGGCTCTTGCCGCTGCGTTTGAGGCTCGCCTCGAGTGCCTTGACGTTTTCCGGATTGTCGACGACCGCCATTAATCTCTTGCTGTTGCCGATGAGCCCGGTGAATGCGTCGATCTTGACGGAACCGACGACCGGCGTGGTCAGCAGAACTCCCGGCACGCCGGCCTCAACCATGACGGCCGCCTCGCGCAGCGTCGCAACCGAGACTCCAACCGCGCCGTGCTCGACCTGCAATTTGGCGATTCGCGAGCTCTTATGTGTCTTCGCGTGCGGCCGGAGAGACAGATGAGCCTGACTGCACAGCGCCGCCATGGCGCCGAGATTGTGCTCGAAGTCGTCGAGATCGAGTATCAACGCGGGCGTCGCCAGCGCTCGACGCGAGTTACGCGCGCCGATGAGTCCGGCATTGGGGCCGAGCTTGGATGCGTGTTTCATGGCGGCTAAGGATACCCTCGTCGCGGCAGGTCGGCGGGGAAATAGGAGCGAAGATAGCCGACCACGGCGCGGATCGCCTCGTCCGTCATTTTGGCGGTGATGGCCCGATGCTCGAGCATTGACAGGCTGAACATGAGATCGGCGATTTCCACCGCGCGAAAGAAAATCGCCGTGCGCCCGCGGCGCTCCGGCAGCACGAACCAAAGTTCGATTTGCTGCTCGAAGAGTCGGCCGATCCGCACATCGCTTTGCCGGTCGCGCAGCTTGAGTTGCGGCGGTGTTTTCGGACCGATGAGCAGCTGCTGCGCGGCGCGGTGAGTGCCGAAATAGCGCGCGCCGCGGCGGACCAGCGCCGCAACGATGCCGGTCCAGTGCGAGGCAGGACTGCCGCGAATGGGCCTGCGAACATCCGCGAGCATCTCTTCGCCCAGTATCCCGAGCAGTTGCACGTACAGGTCCATAACGTCGCTGTAATAATGGTAGGCCGAACCCTTCGGGATGCGCGCGGCGCGGGCCACGTCGGCGAGACTGATTTCGTCGAGGTCTCGATGCGTCAGGAGCGTGCGCGCCGCGTCCAGCAGGCGTTTGCGGCGCGCGATGCCGGGCGCGCGCAGTTGGATCGTCTTCGAGCCGCTCCCCCTCATCGAGTTGCTCCTTGTAAGAGAGTGTTCCGGCGGGCCGCTGCCACGCTGCGAGTCCGCCAAAGTTTGACACGCGAAGTGATGTTAAAGATACTCGACTCCGGTCGATTAAGGCGATGAGCGGCGGAATCCCATCGCGAGCGCACCCGGCACAGCGCATTGCACGCAGGAGCGATTCATGAGTGACAGTCCGGCCGGGGCGTCCGGCGCGCCGGCGACACTGAAGGCGGGGGCGCTGCATTGGCTGCAGGTCTCGGCTCTCGGTATCGCCATCGCGATCTCGGGCAATGTATCGGGCTGGAACTACGGGCTCGGAGTGGGTGGCTGGGGAGGAATGTTCCTCGCTGCCCTTGCGATGGCCGTGCTGTTCTTGTGCCTCACCCAGAGTCTGGCGGAACTCGCCGCCGCGTTGCCTGAGGCGGGAGGATTTGACGGCTATGTGCGCCGGGCGCTCGGTCCGACCGCGGCGTATCTCACGGGCATGTCGGTCGCCATTGCTCTCGCAGTGGGGGCGGGGCTCGCCGTGTCGTTCAGCGAGGCCTATGTCTCCGCCTGGCTCGGCTTCGGCGGCTGGCCGGTCAAGCTCGCGTTTCTTGTTTTCGTCATGGGGCTGCAATTGCGCGGCGCGAGCGAAGCGGTAGGCCTCACCGTCGCCGTCGGCGTGGCGGCGTTGGTGATTCTGGTGGCTTTTTGTCTCTTCATGGCCCCCGAATATCAGTCGGCACGGCTCTACAGCACGGCACCGGACGGTCTTAGGACGCTGCTCCCGCAGGGTCTTGGCGGCGCGGCCCGCTGCATCCCGTTCGCTCTATTTCTGTTTCTGGGCGTCGAGCAGGCCGCGCATGCAGCGGCGGAAATGCGCGACATGGCCCGCAACATGCCGAAGGCGCTGGCTACGGCGATCGGCGTCGCCTTCGTGATCGGCATGTGCGTGCTGTTGATCGCGACCGGGGGAGCCGGCGCGGATCGTCTCGCCACCGTTGACGACCCGCTGTTCGCGGCGATCACCGCGAACCCCGGCCGCAGCGGCGCAGTGTTCATGTCGCGGCTGGTCGGAGGCGGCGCGTTGGTGGCTCTGCTCGGAACATTTTTCTCGCTGGCCTACGCAAGTTCGCGCCAGTTCTACCATCTGGCGCAGGCCGCCTTCCTGCCGCGGCTCTTCGGTCGGGTCAATGCGCGGCAGGCGCCTGCGGCCGCCGTTTTTCTGGTGGGGGTCATCGCGCTCGCCACGGCGGCGTTTCCGCCGAATAGCGCGATGGTGGTGTTCATCTTCCTGATCAGCGTATCGCACGCGCTGCTGCTCGCCGCATTCCTGCGTCTGCGGCAGCGGGAGCCCGAGCTCAAGCGAACCTACCGCGCGTTCGGTGGTTCGCCGATCGCGGTGGTGGCGCTGGCCTTGTCGCTATCGGTGATGGTGTCCTGTTACCAGCTCGAGGTTCGCGCTTTGCAGATCGCCATTGCGGCGATCGCCGTGCTCATCGTGCAGTTCATGTGGCTGAAACCCGCGCAGTTGCGGGGAAACACTCCGGGGGAATAAACCATGCTAGTCGATCTATCGGGCAAAGTTGCGATCGTCACCGGCGCCGGTCAGGGCATCGGCGAGGGTATCGCCCGCGTCTTCGCCAAGGCGGGCGCCAAAGTCGTGCTCGCGACGCGCAGCCGGCCGAACGGCCAGTCGGTGGCCGATGCCATCGTCAAGAGCGGTGGTGTGGCCTGGCTCAATCAAACGGACGTCGGCCGCCGCGCCGAAGTAAAGCGCGTCGTCGCGGAGACGGTGGAGCGCTTCGGACGCCTGGATATCGTCGTGCACAATGCGGGGGTCTATCCCGTCTCGTCGATCGAGCAGCTGTCGGACGAGGACCTGGATCTCACCCTCTCAGTGAACCTCAAGGCCGGCTTCTGGTTCATTCAAGAATCGCTCCCGCACCTGCGCAAGCAGGGGGGCGGCCGCTTTCTCTTCACCTCCTCCGTCACCGGTCCGAATGTCGCGATGCCGGGCACTGCGCATTACGCGGCCTCCAAATGCGGCATCAATGGCCTGATCCGCACCGCGGCACTCGAATATGCGCGCCAGAACATCACCGTGAACGGCGTTGAACCCGGCTACATACTCACACCGGCGATGGACGCGCTGGGCGGCCCCGAGGCGCTCGCGCAAATGGCGACGCAAATTCCGCTCGGCAAGCTGGGGCTTCCGGTCGACATTGCGAACACGATGCTCTTCTTGGCGTCGGACGCCGCGGCCTACATCACGGGGCAGACCATCGTCGTTGACGGCGGCTCGACGCTGCCGGAGAGTCCGGTCGTGCTCGAATCTTTCTATCAGGGCCAATGACAGAAGTCCCGCCTGTGGAAGCGGATTCATTGCTCGAACGGCGCTATCGCGTGCTCGGGCGGAACTCTCCCTTGTTCTACGACAAACCACTGCATCTGGTGCGCGGCGAGGGGGTTTGGTTGTATGACGCCGACGGCAAGCGGTACCTGGACGCCTATAACAACGTGCCGCACGTGGGGCATTGTCATCCGCACGTGGTTGCGGCGCTCGGCCGTCAGGCGGCCACGCTGAACACGCATACGCGCTACCTCGACGAGAATGTAGTGGCGTACGCCGAGAGGCTCACCTCGCTATTTGATCCGCAGCTCTCGATGGCCATGTTCTGCTGCACCGGCAGCGAAGCGAATGAGCTTGCGCTGCGCATTGCGCGCGATTGCAGCGGCGGGATGGGAATCATATCGACGGCCTGGGCGTATCACGGCAATACGGCGGCCGTGATGCAGGTAAGCTCGCTCTTTACCCCAGAGGAGAAGCGCGGGCCGTACGTGCGGACCGTTCCCGTCATGGACCCCTATCGAGACCGCGGCGCGCGGACTGATGAGGAGCTTGCCGCCGTCTATGCCGATGACGTGCGGCGCGCGATCGACGCATTCAGCGCGGACGGTGTGCGCTTCGCCGGTCTCTTGTTCTGCACCGCCTTTTCCAGCGAAGGACTGCCGACGGTGCCGGCGGGATTCATGGCGAAGGCGCTCGCGCACGTGTATGCCGCCGGCGGGTTATTTATCGCCGATGAAGTGCAGGCGGGCTTTGGCCGCCTAGGCAGCCATCTGTGGGGACATCAAAAGCTCGGCGTCGTTCCCGACATCGTCACGCTCGGCAAGCCCATGGGCAATGGTCACCCGCTCGCCGGCGTCATCGCGCGCCGCGACCTCGTCAATGAATTCGCCGGGCGCAACATGTACTTCAATACCTTCGGCGGCAATCCGGTCTCCGCCGCGGTCGGCATGGCAGTCCTCGATGTGATCGAGAACGAGCATCTTCTCGACAACGCCACGGCCGTGGGCAACTACACGATCGCCAAGCTGAAGAAGCTCGCCGATCGGCATGCTCTCATCGGCGACGTGCGCGGCTCGGGCCTGTTCTTCGCGGTCGAGCTCGTCAGCGATCGCGGCACCAAGCTCCCCGCGACCGCGCAAACCAAACGGCTCGTCAACCTCATGCGCGAGCGCGGTGTGCTGATCAGCCGCATTGGGCTTAACGACAATATCCTGAAGATTCGCCCCCCGATGCCCTTCTCGAGGCAACATGCTGATCTCTTGGTCGACACGCTCGACCGGGCGATGGCGGACCTTTGAACGCCGCGGCTGCCTCCGGCCCCAGCCTCGAGGACATGCAGGCGCTCGCCCGCATCGCGCTCTGCGATTGGGATCTTGCGGTGACGAATCTCGTGCCCATCAAGGTGCGCGAGAACGCGGTCTTCAGGGTCGATCTGGCCGGCGGCGCCAAGGCGGTGCTGCGTGTGCATCGCGACGGCTATCATTCGGACCAGGAGCTCGATTCGGAGTTCGTCTGGTTGCGCGCTCTCGAGGCCGCCGGTATTGCGGTACCGCGCGTGATCCGTTCGCGGCACGGCCGGGATTTTGAAATCGCGGTGATTGCGGCGGTCGGACGCCGCCAAGTCGACGTGTTCGAGTGGATCGACGGGAAGCAATTGGGATCGATCGAGGACGGCGTCAGCGGCGCGAGCGCCGATATTGCCGGCCAGTACCACATGATCGGCGCAATCGCCGCGCGCATGCACAATCAGACCGCCGGATGGAGCCGCCCGATGGGATTCGAACGCCACGCCTGGGATGAAGCGGGCTTGGTCGGCGAGCAGCCGTTCTGGGGACGGTTCTGGGAACTCGCCGCGCTCACGGGACCGCAGAGAAGCCTGTTGCAGCACGCGCGGTCGCTGATTGCGCGCGGTCTCGCGGCCTACGGAATGCAGCCCGATCGCTACGGCCTGATACATGCCGATCTCGTTCCGGAAAACCTGCTCGTGGACGGTCACCGGGTACGCGTGATCGACTTCGACGATGCCGGCTTCGGTTGGCACCTATTCGAGCTTGCGACTTCGCTGTATTTCATCAGCGGCGATGGCATCTTCCCGACGGCGCGCGACGCGCTCATCCAGGGCTATCGCAGCGAACGCGCGCTGCCCGATGACGCGCTCGAGCGGCTGCCGCTGTTTCTCGCCGTGCGCGGCACGACCTATCTCGGTTGGGTGCACACTCGCCCGGGCAGCGACACGGCGCGCGAGCTGACGCCCTTTCTCATTGAGCGTGCATGCGCGGTCGCGGAGGAATATCTAGCGGCGAAGTAGCGGGCTGTTGCGTCGTTGATGCGGCTCACCGCTCCGATATCGTCATGCGTTGTCGTAGTTCAGCTTCTTGAGGTTGCCGTGGCGGTCTTTGACGAGGGCGCCGGAAGCGTCGCGCAGGAAGATCTTCTTGTTGGTGAAGCGGTCGCACACCTTGATGAACTCCTCGATCGACATGTCCAAGGGCTCCAAGATCTCCTCGAGCGGCTTGCCAAGATAGCTCCAGGGAAACTCCCCGTCACGCAGTTTGACGATCTCCAGCGCATCCTGGCGCGTCAGGCGCCCGCGCCGCACGTGCAAACAGGCAATGTCGGTCGCCCGCGCGAAGCCGAACTTCAAGAACTTGAAGTAGTCGTGCACCCCGTGCTGGTGGTTGTCCAGATTCTCATAGTTGACCATGCTGCCCTCCACCGCGCTCGCAAAGCTGCTAAAGCCGT
>Ga0302325_10000523_pt1 | contig 105886 bp, 92 predicted proteins | sample Palsa_T0_2_FD_201948 | JGI IMG/M metagenome (GOLD analysis project Ga0302325, IMG submission 201948) | Peat permafrost microbial communities from Stordalen Mire near Abisko, Sweden - Palsa_T0_2 | ecosystem: Environmental > Terrestrial > Soil > Palsa > Peat permafrost | place: Sweden: Abisko...
GGCTTGCTTCTTCGGCCAGCCTGTCGTAGCGGAAGCTTTGATGGACCAAGGCGCGGACGTGCGGGCCCGGTCGCGCAATTCGATGCGGAACACGCCTCTCCATGCCGCGGCTGCGGGACGGAGCAAAAAAGCCGTACAGGCGCTGCTGGAGCACGGTGCGGATGTCAACGCGCGCCAGGAAGGCGGATGGACGGCGCTGCACGCCGCGTCGCAAAATGGGGACGTGGAAATGGTGCGATTGCTCATCGCCGCCGGCGCGGATGTCCAGATTCGAGCCGGGAATCAGCAGGACGCGATGGACTTGGCTTTGACGAAGGGCCATCGGGCCGTGGTGGAAGTGTTGGAAGCGTACGCGTAGTGTCCGAAGAAAAATACATCCTAGATTTGGAAAAGGGCAGGGTGCTGATCCAACAGGCGAAGGACCTGGAGGAGCTGGAACAGGCGCGTGTGGACGTACTGGGCCGCAAGGGACTGCTCGCGCAATGGAGCGTCAAGAACTCCCCACCGGACGAACGTGCTGCGGCGGGGCGAGCCTTCAACAAACTAAAACGGGAGATCGAGCGCATATTTGAGGCAAAGCGGCAGCAGTTCGACGCGCTGGTTCTGAGCGCCCGGCTAAAGTACGAGTGGCTGGACCTGACGCTGCCCGCGCCGGGCGTTCGCCCTGGCAGCTTGCATCCGGTGACCATCATCCAGAACGAAATCGAGGATCTGTTCACTTCGCTCGGATTCGCCGTGCTGGATGGCCCGGAGGTGGAAACCGAATATCACAACTTCGACGCGCTTAACATTCCGCCGGAGCATCCCGCGCGCGACATGCAGGACACGTTTTGGCTGACCAACGGCCGTCTGTTGCGCACGCACACCTCGCCCGTGCAGGTGCGCGGGCTGCAAGGCCGGGAACTGCCGTTGCGCATGATCGCGCCGGGCCGCGTGTTCCGCAACGAAGAAGTGGACGCCTCGCACGAGCACACATTCTATCAGTTGGAAGGCATGATGATAGACAGCGATGTTTCCGTGGCGCACCTGATCCATTTCATGAAAACGCTGCTCAGCGCGATCTTTCATCGCGACGCCGTGGTGCGGCTGCGTCCAGGCTATTTTCCGTTCGTGGAGCCGGGCTTCGAGCTGGATATCCGCTGCCTGATTTGCGGCGGTCCGGGCTGCCCGGTGTGCAAGCAGAGCGGATGGGTGGAGTTGCTTCCGTGCGGCTTGGTGCATCCCAAAGTGCTGCGCATGAGCGGCATCGATCCGGAGCAATGGGGCGGCTTCGCGTTCGGACTGGGGCTGACGCGCCTGGCGATGATGCGCTATGGAATCGACGACATTCGCCTGTTCGCCGGCGGCGATCTACGATTCCTGCGCCAATTCTAGAGCGATGAAATTCTCCTACAACTGGATTCGTGAACTGGTTCCGGGCTTGAACATATTGCAGCCGGAAGATCTGATGCTCCATATCACGATGAAGACGGCCGAGTGCGAAGGACTGGAGCAGGTGGGCGCGGCGTTGGCGGAAGCCTCGGTGGCGCGCATCAAGGAAGTGGAATTTATCCCCGGAAGCCACAACCAGATCGTTATTGCGGAGACCGCGCGCTACGGGACCAGGCGAGTGGTGTGCGGCGCGCCGAATTGCAAGCCTGGAATGCTGACCGCGTATCTTCCGCTCGCGCCGAAGTTGATCGAGGGTGTGGAAAGCGACGGAATGCTGGCGAGCGCTCTGGAGCTGGGCATCGGCAGGGAACACGCCGGAATTGTGGAGCTGGAGAGCGAAACACTGCCGGCGCCGGACACCATCATCGAAGTAGACAACAAGTCGCTCACGCATCGCCCGGATTTGTGGGGACATCATGGAATGGCGCGCGAGGTGGCGGCGATGATCACGCTAGTCACCCCACCAGCTCCTACGCTGGCGCACGATCCGGTGAAGCTCAACCTCTTGCCCCAAGGGACTGGGCCGATAGACATCAAAATCGAGGACTTTGCGCTGTGCCCACGCTACAGCGCCCTGGTTTTCGAGAACGTCACGGTGCGGCCGTCGCCCTTGTGGCTGCAGTATCGCCTGGAAGCGGTCGGTTTGAACGCCATAAACAACATCGTGGACGTGACCAATTACGTCATGGCCGAACTGGCGCAGCCCTTGCACGCCTTCGACGCCGAAAAGTTGCATGGCACCGCGATCTTCGTTCGCAGCGCGCGGCCGGGCGAGCAAATCGCCGCACTGAACGAAGAAATCTACAATTTGAGCCCGTCGAATTTAGTGATCGCCGATGCGAAAGGTCCCATCGCGCTAGCGGGAGTAATCGGCGGACTATATAGCGCGATTGGTCCCGACACCAAACGCATCGTGCTGGAGAGCGCGAATTTTCAGGCGGCCAGCGTTCGCAAAACATCCGTCGCGCTGAAGGTGCGCACGGACGCATCCATGCGATTCGAGAAATCGCAGGATCCCGACAACACTGTGCGAGGTCTGGCGCGGGCGCTGGAACTGCTGGAGCAGGTCTCGCCGGGCATCCGCCTAGTTGGGGGGCGGGGGGACTTGCGCGTCCCGCCGAAGCCCTCGGCTCCGATCGAATTGACCGTCGATTGGCTGCGGCGCAAGCTGGGACGCGATGTGGATGCGTACGAAGTGCGATCCATTCTTAAATCGCTCGGATTCGGCGTCAAAGAAACAGAGCCGGGCCGCTTCCTGGTCACGGTGCCGAGTTGGCGAGACACTAAAGACATCTCGATCAAGGAAGACCTGCTGGAAGAAGTCGGCCGTATGCTAGGCTACGGGTCCGTCGCACCAAAAGCGCCGCTGATCAGATCCGTTGTACCGCAGTCGGACCCATTACCTGTGTTTTTGCGCCGTGTAAGGAACATGGCGGCGGCGCAGGGATTCACGGAGGTCTACAACTATTCATTCGTCACCGAGGAGATGGTGCGTGCTTTTGACATGGATCCCGCTTCGCACGTGGGAGTGACAAATCCCATCGCGTCCGATCAAACGCTGTTGAGGGCAAGCCTGCTGCCGGCCATTCGCAAAAACATTCTCGACAACAGCCGCCACTTCCAATCCTTTCGGCTCTTCGAGATCGGCCGCGAAATACACCTGTGCGATCGCGATCTTCCGAACGAAGTCCCCCATTTTGTGGCTGCAATTTACGCGCGCGAGGGTGATGGCGCAACCTCGTTGTTCGAGCTGAAACGTCTGGCCGAGTGTCTGATGGCCGGTTGCGAAGCAAGGCTCGCGCCGGCGCGTCCCTTCGAGCATCCCGAGCGTGCCGCCATCATCGCGTGGCAAGGCGAAGAGGTCGGCCGGTTGTTTGAGCTGCATCCGTCCCTAGGAGTCGACGGCCGCGCAGCAATTCTGGATCTCGACTTGACCCAACTGGAAAAACTGGCGCGGCGCGTCGAGCGGCGTTATGAAACGCTGCGCCGTTTTCCGGTAAGCGCATTCGATCTCTCGGTGGTGGCAGGTTTGCGCGATCCGGCGGGCGGCATCGAGCGTCTGTTGGCGGCCGCCGCGGCGAGCGACCTGGTCCAAATCGAATTCGTCCGCGCCTACACGGGCGCTCCTTTGCCTGAGGATCGCAAGAGTGTTTCGTACCGGCTGACCGTGGCTGCGCCGGACCACACATTGTCGTCGGAGGAAGTGGCAGCCATCCGCAACCGCGTTATGGAAGCCATGCGCGACGCAGGTTATGAGCTGCGCGTTTAGTGCACGTGCATAGGCTCGCCGAAATACCCAATGATCCGCTCGGCGCACAGGCGGCAAGCCTCTATTTCGTCCGGATCCCGCCCCTCACACAGCAGCATCTGCTCGTCCCGCACAGACATGCTGCGCCCGCAAATCCAGTCCTCGCCATCGCGCGAGTGAATATGGTTGAAATCGGTCAAACGGAACCCCTCTGGCCCCCTCGAAGTGGATACGTTGTCAGAATATCAGATCGGTTGCGAAGGCAATCCGGAACTTGATAGACTTGGTTTTGACCCCAAGGAGCGACGATTATGGCCAAAGTATGTGAAGTGTGCGGACGCGGGCCGCAGTTCGGCAACCGGATCAGCCACGCGCACAACGTAACCAAGCGCCGCTGGGATTTGAACCTGCAGCGCGTACACGCGGTGGTGCAGGGCGCAGCCAAGCGCATTCGCGTATGCACTTCCTGTATCCGCAACGGCAAAGTTGAAAAGGCCGGCAAGGTTCAAAAGCCGGCAGCCGTTTAGTAAACTCCGCTCCGAGACGTCACCCGAGAAAAGTTCCACACGCAAGCCGCGTCGCGTTACGCTTGGCGGGACCTCCTTCACTTGCCAGGCAAGTTCAGAAACTTCTCATCGATCTCCACCTGATAGCCGCTAGCCAGACGATTGCTCTCGTTCGCCATTCCAACCACGGCCATTACTTCCGCCAGCATCGCATCCGTCATTCCGGCTTTGCGGGCGGCCGCGGTGTGCGAGGCGATGCAATAGCCGCATTGATTGGTGGCGCTCACGGCGACGTAGATCATTTCCTTGGTCAACGCATCCAGCGCGCCCGGCGCCATAATCTCCTTCACGCTTTGCCAGGTGCGCCGCAGAGTGGGCGGATGGTGCGCCAGCGCCTTCCAGAAATTGTTGATCCAGTCGGTTTGGCGCGTGGCCATGATGTCGTCGTAGACCGCGCGAACTTCGGGGCTGGCGTCGCTGTACTCGATCAAACCTAAAGTCGCCATGCATCTCCTTTTAGCAGGCTGGGTCGAAAGTCCGAAAAGACCGCTTGCTCACGCGCGCGGCTCAGTAGATTGCGCGTGTTACAGAGCCGCGACCGTAAGGGAGCCGGTTTCGACACAGCCTGCCAGGACCATCGTACCGGTTCGCGCGATAATGGAAGTACCCCTTCATGATCCAAGAAACGATTCTGGAAGGTCTCACCTTCGACGATCTACTTCTCCAGCCGGCGCACAGCGATGTGTTGCCGGCTGAAACCGACACGCGTACGTGCCTCACGCGGCACATCGCGATGAACATCCCCATTGTCAGCTCGGCGATGGATACCGTTACCGAATCGCATCTGGCCATCGCACTGGCGCAACAGGGCGGCATCGGGATCATCCACCGCAACATGTCCGTGGAGCGCCAGGCTGAAGAAGTGGACCGCGTCAAGCGCAGTGAAAGCGGCATGATTGTCGACCCCATTACGATAGAGCCGGAGCTCAAAATTTTCGATGCGCTGGCATTGATGAAGCGCTACCGCATCTCCGGCGTGCCGGTGACCAAGAACGGCCGGCTGGTCGGAATCCTGACGAATCGCGATCTGCGATTTGAGACGCGCCACGATCTTCCAATCTCCGACGTGATGACCAAGGAGAATTTGATCACGGTCCCGGTGGGCACCACGCTGGAAGAAGCCGAGAAGATTTTGCACCATCACCGCGTGGAGAAACTCCTGGTGGTGGACGATCAGTATACGCTCAAAGGCTTGATCACCGTCAAGGACATTCAGAAGAAATTGAAATATCCCAGCGCGGCGAAAGATCAGCAGGGGCGCTTGCGTGTTGGCGCGGCGGTAGGCTCCGGCGCGGACTTTCTGGAGCGAGCCCAGGAGCTGGTGGCTAGAAAAGTCGACGTCCTGGTTGTTGATTCCGCGCACGGGCATAGCGCTCGGGTGATGGAAGCTGTGCGCACCATCAAGCACTGTTTTCCGGATGTGGACTTGATCGCCGGCAACGTCGCGACGTTCGAAGGCGCGCGGGACTTGATCGCTCTCGGCGCCGACGGCATCAAAGTCGGTATCGGACCGGGCTCCATCTGCACCACCCGCGTGGTCAGCGGCGCAGGCGTGCCGCAGATCACGGCCATCGCGGAATGCTCGCGCGCCTCGCGCGGGTCGGGCGTACCTCTGATCTCGGACGGGGGAATCAAATACTCGGGAGATATCAGCAAGGCCATCGCGGCCGGCGCCGATGCGGTAATGATCGGCAGTCTGCTGGCGGGCACGGAAGAGAGCCCCGGCGAAACGATTCTCTACCAGGGACGAACCTTCAAGAGCTACCGCGGCATGGGATCCATGGGCGCGATGACCGCCGGGTCGGACCGGTATCCGCAGGACACCAGCGGCAAACTGGTGCCGGAAGGCATTGAGGGGAGGGTGCCCTATAAAGGGCCGTTGTCGGAGCTGGTGTACCAGCTCGTGGGCGGCTTAAAGGCCGGGATGGGTTACTGCGGCTGCGGAAACATTCGCGACCTGCAGCTGAATGCCCGCTTCCTGCGCGTGAGTTCGGCGGCGCTGCGGGAAGGGCATGTACACGACGTGATCATCACCAAGGAAGCGCCGAATTATCGTTTGGAATAGGCTCCAATTCAGGACCGTGACCGGAAGAAGCTGTTTTTTCCGGGCATAACGCGCAAACCTGTCCGGCCACTTCTTCTACCTGCTTCGCGCTCAAGTGCGAGTGCAGGGGTAAACTCAGCACGGTCTTCGCACAAGCCTCCGCAACCGGAAAATCACCGGCCTTAAGTCGCGGATCGGCGTAGGCCGGCATCAGGTGAATCGGCAGGGGATAGTGAACCGCCGTCTGGATTCCCGCCGCTTCCAGTCCCCGTTGCAACCCGTCCCGATCCGCCGTGCGAATCGTATACAGACAGTACGCGTGCCGCGCATCCGCCATTGCTAGCGGCCGCGTTACACCCGAGCCTTGAAGCAGACCATCGTATCCGGCCGCTCGAGCCCGCCGCGCTTCGATCCAGGTTTCCAGACGCTGCAGTTTCACCCGCAGAATCGCAGCCTGAATCGCCGGGAGCCGGTAATTGAAGCCCTTCAGCCGCGGACGGTAGCGTTGCTCTTCGCCCCAACTGCGCAACAGCGCCGCCGTTCGCGCGTACTCCGGATTGTTGGTGGTCAGCATGCCGCCTTCGCCGGCCGCTCCCAGATTCTTGGTCGGATAAAAGCTGAAGCACCCGATGTCGCCGATGCCGCCCGCGCGCCGGCCGCGATACTCGGCGCCATGGGCCTGCGCGGCGTCCTCAATCACGATCAGGTGATGGCGTCGCGCAATTTCCAGGATCGGATCCATGTCCGCGCACTGTCCGTACAGATGCACCAGCAGGATGGCGCGCGTTCGCCCGGTGATAGCGGCTTCGATCCTGGCCGGGTCGATATTGAATGTCGCCGGGTCGATATCCACATAAACCGGCGTCGCGCCGGCGTATCCAATCGTGGCTGCGGTGGCGTAAAACGTAAACGGAGTCGTAATTACTTCGTCGCCCGGCTGAATTCCGGCCGCGAGCAATGCCAGATGTAGAGCGCTGGTCCCGGAATTGACCGCTACGCCATAACGGGCGCCGCAATAGCCTGCGAATTCCTCTTCGAACGAAACGATTTCCTGGCCGCCGACATATTGGCCACTTTCCATCACCCGGCTTATCGCTTCGTCAATCTCGGTTTTTAGTTCGTGATACTCGGCGGGAAGATCGAGGAATCGAATCATGCCAGAAGGCGTTCAAACTTCTTCGAAACTATTTCCCAAGAGTAGCACGCAGCAATGGTTTCCCAGGCGCTCGCGGCCATACGCCGGCGCGCGTCCGCGTCCTCAAGCAAGGCCAAGCACGCTGGCGCGAACTGCTGCGGCGAATCGGCGATCGCAATGTTTTCGCCGTCGCGGATGTCGAGGCCTTCGGAGCCCACCGAAGTCGAAACCACGGGGATCCTGGCAGCCATAGCTTCGTAGATTTTGAGCCGGGTGCCTCCGCCGATGCGCAACGGAACAATGGACACCGCCGATTCCCACAGATACGGGCGTACGTCGTCCACCGTGCCGGTGAGCTGCATGTGCGGGTCTCTCTCGGCTAATTGCCGGACTTCGGCCGTGGGACGGCAGCCTACTACCGCCAGCGAGCAACTCGGGCGGTGGCGGCGAATCAGCGGCAGAACGCGGCCGGCGAACCACTTCAGACCGTCGATATTCGGCCGCCAGTCCATGGCGCCCACAAATACCAGGTCCCGGGCAGGCTTCGTGCTCGAGCCCGCGCCGCCGGGTGGAGCGAAATATTCTATGTCCACACCGGTGGGAACCGAGCACACACCCGTAGCGCCATAGAACGACTGCATGGCGCGAGCGTCCTCGCCCGAAACTGCGATGATTTTCTTCGCGGCGCGGCAAACCTCCGCTTCGTAGCGCAGCATGCGTTCATATTGCCCGCGCGAATATGCCCGGCGCCAGGGACTCGGGGCCTGCTCGGTGTGCCGCTTCCAGATGGTCGACTCCACGTTGTGCTGGAACAGCACCGCGTTTCCAAGATCCGGAACATTGGCTGCGGACGCCAAAAAATCACACACAATCGCGTCGAATTTATTCAACCGCGTGATAGTGTCCACCAACCGAAGCAAGGCGGGCGAACGGTAACGCAGCATGGGCAGCGGCATGTTGGTCCAAGGACCTGTGGCCAGCTCCGCCCAGTAACGCGGTCCACTTTTTCGCGGGACCGGATGCGATACGGCGTACGCTTTCGTGCAATATTCCGAGGCGCGCTGCAGGCCGAGGCCCGGGGCGGGCAAATCGAGCGCGGCAAAATGGATTTCGTGCCGCTGGTGCAACCGCTTCAGAGTTTCCAGTGTTCGAATTTGGCCGCCGCCACGGGTGGGATGTAGAAAATCCGTTTTCACCCACAAGATCCTCATGCGCCCGCCGCAGCCGGACTCCACACTTTTTCGCGCCGGCCGGTCAGGAACAGATCGCCCCAAATCTGGAGGTTCACAAGCCGCCAGATACGATCCGTTGCGTCCACGCGCCCCGAACGATGCCGATCGATCAGCGCATTGATCTCGCCGAGGTCCAGGTGAGCCGCGAGCAGCCCTCCCGGCGAACGCAATGCGGCATACAGCGGTTCGGCGCGCGGATCGCGCAGCCATTGGGCAACAGGGGTGGGAAACCCCCGTTTCCCGCGGTGGACAATTCCGCGCGGAAGCAAATCGCTCACGGCGGCTTTGAGAATATGTTTTTGCGAACGGCCGCAAATCTTTAGCCGGTCCGGAATTTGCACGGCGAACTCCACCAGCGGATGATCGAGAAAGGGCACGCGGCTTTCGATGGAAGCGGCCATGCTCATCTGATCCTGCTTCATCAGCAACTCGACGAGATACGTTTTCTGATCCGCATACAGCGTGCGCTGCAGCGCGGACGCAGCGCTTCGCTGGTTCCAGAAGGACATGTAGTTCTTGCAGCCTCGGCCCGCCTCGAACGCACAATAGAAGCTATCGAGGAATAAAGACTCAAAACCAAGCTCGCGCCCGAGCACGGTGTGGCGGAGCTTGCGACGCAGCCCCGCGCCCAGCAAGGGCGACACAGCAATCCACTGGCGGATCGCGCGTCGGACGCTTTCGGGAACCCTGGCATAGCGCGCCGCCCAGCGTTCATTCCGATCCAGCCATCCATAGCGCTCGTAGCCTCCGAACAATTCGTCGCTGCCTTCACCTGTCAGCACCACTTTTACGTGTTCTGCCGCCAGCCTGGAAACAAAATACAGCGGCACGCTGGAGGGCCAGGCGATAGGCTCGTCTTCGTGCCAGATCAGCTTCGGCAAGGCGCTGAAGAAATCTTCCCGGCCGACCACCACTTCGCGATGATCCGTGCCCAGCGCCCCAGCCGCTTGCCGGGCAGAGCTCAATTCGCTGAACCTGGTTTCGGAGTAGCCCACCGCGAAGGTGTGGACCGGGCGCGCAGCGGCACGTTGCGTCAGCGCCGCGATGGCGCTCGAATCCAAGCCCCCGCTCAGGAAGACTCCGAGAGGGACATCGCTCATCAGATGGAGTTGCACCGATTCCTCCAGTCGCAAGCGAGTCTCGGCGACCCAGGCGCGTTCATCCTTGTCTTGCTGCCCGCCACCCGCCGGAATATCCCAATAGCGCTCGCACTTCAACTCCGGCTGCGGGCTGCCCACGTCCAGCAACATCCGATGCCCCGGCATAAGCTTGCGAATGTTTTGGAACAGCGTACGGTCGCCGCCGGCATAGCCGAACGCCAGCACTTCGGGTAGCAGGTCTTCTTCCAGTTCCGCGGAAATGGCCGGATGCTCCAGCAACGCCTTGATCTCGGATGCGAAGGCGAACAGCCGCCCGTCCCAGTAATAGTAAAAGGGCTTAATGCCCAACCGGTCCCGCGCGCAGAACAGCCGCTGCCCGGCGGCGTCCCATATGGCGAACGCGAACATGCCGCGCAGCAGCCGCAGGCAATCGGCGCCGTGCTCCTCGTAGGCGTGCAGGATGGTCTCGGTATCGGAATGCGTCTTATAGCGATGTCCGGCCCGTTCCAGCGCCGGACGCAGCGCCGCGCGGTTATAAATCTCGCCATTGAACGCGATCCAGAGCGCGCCGGTCTCGTTGCTTATTGGCTGGTGGCCGCCCTGGATGTCGACAATGCTCAGCCGCCGCTGGCCGAAATGCGCCCTGGGATCGTGATAAAAGCCAAAATCGTCCGGGCCGCGATGGCGGATCGCCTCCGCCATGCGCCCCAAGATCCTCACCGTTCCGTCGGTGGGCGCTACGGTCACAAATCCTGCAATCCCGCACACGACAAGGAGTGCGCAAAGGTGGGCCTTGCTCTCAATTCATCCGTCTGAACCGTCCTGCCCGGGGCAGAGAAGGCGGATTCAAAAACGGAAGAAAGTACCGGGCGTATGCGTCGATTTCGGACGAATCGGGACTTTCGGGTATCGAATGACCTTGCGCGATTGGGCGTGCGGACGAATGGTGGCTGCGGGAATTGACTGCTTTGCGGTTTTTGGTGAACGGGCCTTGGCGCCTCTCGCGCGCCAAGGGAGTTTGACACCCCATTTTCCGCCTCTTATACTAAAAGTTAACTAGTCTTCTACGTTTCGGGTGCTCTGCCCGGGCCGAGGAAATCAGATGCCAAAACGCACCTTTCAACCAAACAATCGCAAACGGGCAAAGACACATGGATTCCGGGTACGCATGTCCACGAAAAATGGCCGCGCCGTGCTTGCGCGACGCCGAGCCAAAGGCCGTCACAAACTCACCGTTAGCGACGAAAGAGCCGTTCGGTACGCCGACTAGCGTCGGTTTTCCGACTACTGCTCGGATTCTGAGAGCCGCAGATTTCCGCAGGGCCTACAACCAAGGAACTCGATTCACGGGGCGATATTTTGCGGCGTTTTGCCTGCGAGTGGCCCGCACGAAAGACGAAGGGCCGCGGCTGGGATTCACCGTGCCGCGAGCTTTTGGCAAGGCCGTTCTACGGAATCGGGTGAAGCGCAGGCTGCGGGAGGCGCTCCGGGTGCGGTTGCCCGAAGTGGCGCCGGAATGGGATATCGTGATCAACCCGCGCCGTCCGGCGGTGGTGGCGCCGGTAGAGGAGCTTCGGCGGGAAGTGGATCGGTTGGTGGCGCAATGCAGAAAGCAGTAATCGCTACTTTGCGTCTTTACAAGCGTTTTGTGTCGCCCCTCTTGCCGTCGGCCTGCCGTTTTTCTCCCACTTGTTCGGAATACATGCTGGAAGCCGTAGATCGATATGGCGTCCTGCGCGGTGTGGGGAAGGGTCTGCGCCGTCTGCTGCGCTGTCATCCATTCCATGTGGGCGGCTTCGATCCGGTCCGATAGGAATATTCAGCATCATGGCCGATAACCAACTCAACAAGCCGGGACGAAAAGAACTCACCATGGAGCAACGGCTCCTGCTGGCTTTTGTGCTGATGGGATTGGTGCTGTTCCTGACGCCGTATTTCTACAAAGCGCCGCCCCCAACCGCCAAAACATCGGTGAAGAGCACCGACCAGAATGCCTCCACCACGACCAAATCTGCAGCGGTGGCGCCCACGGTCCCGCCGCCTGCCCCGTCCCAGCCGGTACCTGGACAAGTTGAGGCCGGCGCCGAGCAGCAGTTTTCCGTTGACACCGACATTTACCAGATCACACTGTCCAATCGCGGCGGAACGGTTCGCAGTTGGATACTGAAGAAGTACCGCGACAAGCAAGGTAAACCGCTGGAATTGGTGAACGAGGCGAGCTATTCCAAGGTAGCGCCGCCGTTTTCCATCGTTCTGCGGGACGACAAAGCCGCCGATGCCTTGAACTACGGGCTGTACGTCGCCAAGCCCGCGGCTAACGGCTTGGGCATCGAGTACACGTTCTCAAACGGCAAGGACTACGCGAAGAAGACCTTCCAGTTTTCAAAATCCGGCTATCTTTCGCAAATCGAAACCGAAGTCACCATCGACGGCGTGCCTACTGACCATTTGATCCAATGGCGGGGTGGCTTTGGCGATGCGAGCGTTCTGAGCCGCACGGCGGAAGAACACGCTGTGTATTTCGACCCGCACGAGCCCAGTATGATGGGCCTGACCCAGGGTAAGCTCACCAATAAAGACGCCAAATCGGTGAAGGACGGCCCGGTGCTCACCACCGGCGATTATTCCTTTGCCGGCTTGGACGACCGTTTCTTTGCCGCCGTATTTCTTCCCAAAGACAATACGCAGACCAAGGTGGAGACCATCAAGGACGACGTTCCGCCCGCGCCCGCCGGCAAAGAAGAGATGCGCGTGGGCGTGGAAGTGGGCGGCGATTCGGTGAATCGCTTCACGCTGTTTGTCGGGCCGAAGGACATCGATCTGCTGCGCCGCGTGGATCCCAAGCTGCAGCAGATGATCGACTGGGGATGGTACGGCGTAATCGCCAAGCCGCTCTTCCTGGCCATGCATTGGGTGAACGACAACGTGGTTCACAACTACGGCTGGTCCATCGTCTTGATCACCATCGCGATCAACCTGGTGCTGCTGCCCTTGCGGCTGAAAAGCATGAAGAGCCAGCGCAAGATGCAATCGCTGCAGCCTAAACTAGCCGCCATCAACGCCAAATACAAGGGTCTCAGCCTGCGCGACCCGAAGAAGGCGGAGCAGAACCAGGAAGTGATGGAGTTCTATAAGAAAGAGGGCGTGAATCCCATGGGCGGCTGCCTGCCCATGCTGGTGCAGCTTCCTTTGATCTACGCGTTCTACAAGGTTCTGGCCGTCACCATCGAGATGCGCGGCGCCCATTGGCTCTGGATTTCGGATCTGTCCCAGCCCGAACTGCTGCCTATCCATATTCTGCCGCTCGTCATGATCGTCTCGCAGTTCGTGATGCAGAAGATGACCCCCAACCCCGGCATGGATCCTTCACAGGCGAAAATGATGATGTTCATGCCGCTCATGTTCGGGTTCCTGTTCTACAATTTTTCGAGCGGCCTGGTGTTATACTGGCTAACCAGTAATTTAGTGGGAATCGCACAGCAATGGTCCGTGAATCGGATGATGCCCGCACCTCCGCCGCTTCCGCCTCCGGCCGCCGTGAAGAAGAAGGGCAAATAACACGTGGGTGAGAACCAGGTAGGCGCGAACCAAGTGGATGCGAAGCAGGCGGACCAGAAGAACTACACCGTTGAATCCAACGGTTTCCAAATCAGCGGGTTTCTGGATATGGTGATCGGAGACATGGGGCTGGAACTCTCGTTCGAGATTCTGGAGGGCCAGCATCTGCACCCCGATCTCGAAGATCCCGATTTATTGGTGAAATTCTCGGGACCGGACGTCGATATTCTGCTGGCCAATAAAGCGGAGGTGCTACTCGCCCTGGAGTTTCTGACAATGGAAGCTCTTCGGATGCCTGGCGAGCACCATTCGTTGCTCTGTTTCGACTGCAACGACTATCGCACGCTGCGGATCGAGGAGTTGAGGCTGAGCGCCATGACGGCCGCGGAAAGCGTGAAGCGGACGAGCCGCCCATTCCACTTTAATCCGATGAGCAGCCGCGAGCGGCGCATCATTCACTTGAGCCTGCGCAACGAGACCGATATTCGCAGCGAGAGCACAGGAAGCGGGCCGTTTCGCCAGGTGGTGGTTCTTCCGATCGATATGCCGCTGCCAGAACCGATCCGTCCGCCACGGCCGGGACCACCTCCGCGCGGCGGTCCTCGCGATCGGGGTGGACCTCCCCGGCGCGGCGGGTTTCGTCGGCCGTAGTAAAACCACCTGCGGACTCAAGACACCATCGTCGCTATTTCCACGCCTCCCGGACGATCCGGCATAGGTGTCGTACGCCTTTCGGGATCCGCTGCGCGGCGCATTTCCGAGAGTATCCTGCGATTTGGAGATGGGCACGAATGGAGTCCCTGGGCCCTGGCGCTGGCGGAACTGATCGACGATTCGGAAGCTGCGGTGGATCAAGTGGTGGTGGCCTATTTCGCCGCGCCGCGATCCTACACAGCCGAAGACCTGGTCGAGATCTCGTGTCATGGATCGCCCGTAGTACTGCGATTCTGCGTGGAGCGCGCATGCGCTACCGGCGCCAGGCCGGCGGAACCCGGCGAGTTCACGCTACGCGCCTACCTGAACGGCAGAATCGATCTTCCGCAGGCCGAAGCGGTTCGCGATCTGATTGAAGCCACCACGCTGTACCAGACGCGTGTAGCCGCGCAACAGGTGGAAGGCTCGGTTTCCAAGCGCATCCGTCCCGTCAAGGAGCAGTTGGTGGAGTTGATTGCGCTGCTCGAAGCCGGGATCGATTTTGCAGAAGACGACATCAGCGTCGCGCCGGTAGAAGAAATTCTGCGGCGCATCCACCCAATCGAGCAGGCTGTGACGGCGCTCGCCTCCACGTTCGATTACGGTAAATTGGTGCATTCGGGAATCACGCTCGCTATCGTCGGCCGGCCCAATGTCGGCAAGAGCAGCCTCTTCAACCGGCTTTTGGAGCAGGATCGGGCAATTGTCACCGACATTCCCGGAACCACGCGCGATCTGGTCTCGGAATTGGCGGCCATCCATGGAATTCCGGTTAAATTCGTAGACACGGCCGGCATTCGCTCCGGCCAGGACCTGGTGGAAACGCTCGGCATCGAACGCAGTTATCAGGCCATGGCCGACGCCGACGTGACCTTGGTGGTGGTGGACCTATCCACGCCCATTCATCCCGACGATCTGGCCCTGTTCGAACGCGCGCAGTTGCAAGGGCGATGGATTCTGGTCGGAAACAAAGCCGACTTGCCACGTTTCGCCGGACTGCCGGCAGAAAATTTCGTCGCCGTCTCCGCGCTCACGGGCGAAGGAATCAAAACTCTTCGCGAGCAGATCGCCCCGATGGCCTCGCGAGAGCAAGACTCCGGGTTCATCACCAGCGTCCGGCACCAGCAACTGCTGCGCGAGAGCGGGGAGGCGCTGGCGCAGGCTGCCAAAGCAGCCGGGTTCGGAATCCCCCACGAAATGCTGCTGCTGGATCTTTACGCCGCGCTGCGGCCGTTGGATGCCATTACCGGCGCTACCACCGCCGATGATATCCTGAACCGGATCTTTTCCACGTTCTGTATTGGCAAGTAAAGAATTCGCTTACCTTCGCAAAGGGCTTTAATGTTTCTATCTTCCGCACACCGCACGAAGGGCCAGCGCATTTGGTGGCGAATCCAGTAAACGAGGATAGTTCCCTACCGGAGAGCTGCGCATGTGGCCACATGTGTGACGCAATTATTGGCTAAGCTTTAATCCATTGGTGGAGAAAGCTACCCGAATACCGTGGTCGCACCATGAGCTCGTAGTCGCTTGTGGACTTTATTTCACTCTGCCCTTCGGCCAGATGCACGCTCGAAATCGGATAATCGTCGAGGTTGCAGACCTGCTGGGCCGGACGCCTTCCAGCCTCGCGATGAAGTTGGTGAACTTCGCCTCTCTGGATCCCGAGCAAAGGGCCCGTGGGATACGAGGACTTGCTGGCCATAGCCGTGCCGATGAGCAGGTCTGGAAGGAGTTCGGCAGTAATTGGGACCAAATGACTGTGCTCAGCCAGACGAGCCTGGAAAGTTTGCGAATGGGAAGGCAAGCTGAGGCAGAAGTGGTCTTGAGACAACCCCATGATGACATCGCTACAGAGGCGGTAAGAAGCGTAAAGACGCGAACGATGCAGGGCTTCTTTCGAAAGGTCGTCCTCGCCGCGTACGGATCGAGGTGTTGCGTCACGGGGAACCCGGTGGAGGGATTGCTCGTGGCTAGCCACATTCTGCCGTGGGCCGACTTTCCTGCCGAGAGACTTAATCCAAAAAATGGGCTCTGCTTGGCGGCACATTTTGATCGCGCGTTTGATTGCGGTTTGATTGCTTTTGACCGCAATGTTCGACTTGTGCTCAGCCCGGCTCTCAGGAGCTACACGCCGAATGAGGCGATCGAATCGGAATTCATCCGTCGGGAGGGCCAACCGATCGGGCTGCCGGAACGCTTTTCCCCCCATGCGGACTTCTTGGATTACCATCGGACTAAGATATTCAGGGCTGTACAGAAAGGCTAGGAGTGCAGGGACCGGAGAATAGCTTGATAGGGCGTAGGGTAAAGTCCCTAAAAGCAGATGTTGACCACGACGAGGACGACCGGGAGCGTTCGATCCCTCCGGGGTCTTGGGGAACGATTGGGCGGCTCAATCACGTCGATGGGGCAGGCGAGTTGCACTGTGACGTCTTTTGGGACAACGGAGGTTGGACTATCTATTCTCAGATCGAAGTGGGGAACGATCTGCACCTTGTCTAGGTTCAGGCGGCGAAGCCGACAGCGTCCCTCTCGCGCCGCAGGCGTCCACTCTCAATAGCCCGACGGACAGACGCCTTTGATCCTGGGTGAATTGCACTTCCATCGCCTTCAACGTAGCAAACGATTTACAATAAAACCAGCTTTGGGCCGTCTTCTCGCACTGACGATTCTCTCCTCCGCCATTCTTTTGGCGCAGCAACAGCCACAAGAGGGCCAACTGGACGGCAGTAAGACCTTGTTTACCGTCCTGGCTGCGATCAACGCCGCCGGTTATGACGCCAACCTCGATTCAAACGCCAACTCGCCGGTTCGCCGGCAGGTCCGGGAGGCCATCGCCCAAAAGCACCTGGGGTCAGTGGAGGCTCTGAAAAAGTTTTTGGCCGACCATCGCCAGGAGAATTCAGACGCCGAGTTGAGCCAGTACATTTCCTTCGCTCTCTCTCTTCAGGGTCCTCCCGATTTTCAATTCTGGCTGCCGCCGCAGGAGCTTCCTCCGGATATCCGCAAGCTGGACGGATTGAACGAACTGATCGCCAGTTTCTACAGGGAAGCGGATATCGAAGAGCTTTGGAAACAGTCGAAGCCCGCATTGGATAGCGCGATCGCAACGTATCATAGCGGTGTCATCCAGGGGCTGCTGGAGGCCAACGCTTACTTGCGCAATCCGACCAGTGGCTTGCGCGGCAGCCGTTTCCAGGTTTATCTGGATCTGTTGGGAGCCCCAAACCAGATACAGACCCGCAGTTACAAGAACAATTACTATGTGGTCGTGACGCCGTCGCCCGAGCCGCAAGTGGATCAGGTACGGCACGCCTATCTGCACTTTTTGCTGGATCCGCTGTCCCTGCGATTTTTCGAGCAATGGGGTCGCGACAAAAGTCTGGCAGATTTTGCCCAGGCTGCTCCCGCCCTGGACGAAGCTTACAAAAACGACTTCATGCTGCTCGCTACCGAATGCACAATCAAGGCCGTGGAAAGCCGGCTCGCGCGCGGCCCCAAAAAGCAAGAGTTAGTGAACCAAGCTCTGAGTCAGGGCTTCGTGCTGACCCCTGCGCTGGCCGAGGGCCTGGCGGTTTATGAGAAACAGCCAGAGTCTCTGCGGAACTATTTTCCGGATCTGCTCGGACAAATCGATCTCGATCATGAAGACCGGCGATTGCAAAAAGTGGAGTTCGCCAAAGAGGTCACCGTCCACAAAGCTAAAGCCGCTCCCCCCCCGCCCGAGCCGGTGCTGAGCGATTCCGCGAAGAGCCTCGCGGAGGCGGAAAATTCTTACGCCAGCCGCAATCTCATCGCAGCCCGCGAAGGCTATGAGAAAGTTCTGCAGCAGCCGGCCGAGAATCCGGTGCACGCCAGGGCTTATTATGGATTGGCGCGGATTGCCGCGCTGGATCGCGATCCGGAGCTGGCCGAGAAGCTGTTCGAAAAGACTTTGGAGATGTCCCCCGACGATGAAACCAAATCGTGGGCCTATTTGTATCTCGGCAGGTTGTCCGACGCGGCCGGGGAGCGCGAACAGGCCGAGAAGCATTATCGCGAGGCGCTGGCGGTGCGTGGAGCGCCCGAGCAAGTGAAGATTGCCGCCGAGAAAGGACTCGGGCGGCCGTTTCAAAGATAGAGGGCGCGTTCAAACCAGATTAGAGAAACTAGGAGCAACCATGAAAAGAGCATTCCGAAATATCGCGGCGCTGACTTGGGCCGCCCTGTCGCTTGGCTTTTCGCCGCTGTGGGCGCAGAAGATCAAATCGCCAAAAGAACAGCAAGCTATCCTGGCCGTTCAGGTAGCCAAGACGCCGGATGAGCAAATCGCGGCCATTGAAAAGGTGTTGACGGACTTCGCCGACACCGAGTTCAAGACGGCGCTTCTCCAGATGGCAGTACAGGCCGAACAGCAAAAGAACGACTACGCGCAGACCGTGTTCTACGCAGACCGGCTGCTGAAGGCCGACCCCAAGAACGCCTACGCAATGGTCACGCTGGCGTCGGAAACCGCACGGCACACGCGTGAGAACGATCTGGACAAGGACGAACAACTCGCCAAAGTCGACAAATGGGCCAAGGATGGCATCGAAGCGGCCAAAACGCTGCCAAAAGTTCGCGCGGACATTCCGGATGCCGATTGGGAGGGCGTCAAGAAGGATATGGAAGCGCAGGGCTACGTTGCATTGGGCATGGCGGATGCATTGAGGAAAAACTACGATGGCGCCGCGAACGATTATAAAGAAGCCCTGAAGGCCGGCGCGACGCCGAATCCGGCCACCCTGGTCCGGTTAGCGCAGGTCTACATTACCAGCGGCAAGTTGGACGACGCAAACTTCACCCTGGACAAGGCTATCAATACTCCCGACGTTCCCGCGCAGATCAAGACCATTGCGCAGTCCATGAAGGCTGAGCTCGCGAAGCGCAAGCCGGCCGCGCCTGCCGCTGCGCCCACGCCTGCCGCCAGCCCGGCGCCTCCGGCCGCGAACCAGTAGCCTTGCCTGAGCGCAGAAGCGTTAAGCGTGAGCCAGGCTGTGGAGTTGGATGCGGAAGCACTGGAAGCGGCGCTCGGATATCGTTTCCAAAGCCGGGAGTTATTTGCCCGTGCGTTCACCCACCGGTCCAGCGTTTACGAGAAGACTTCCAGCGCCGCTTCCACCGACAACGAGCGGCTGGAGTTCCTGGGCGACGCGATTCTCGGCTTTGTAGTGAGCGACGTTCTGGTGGCGGCGCATCCCGATTATACGGAAGGCCTCCTGTCTAAACGGAAAGCTCACCTGGTAAGCGCGTCGCACCTGTACGAAGTGGCTGCGCATCTGCGTTTGGGCGCATATCTGCTTCTTGGCCGTGGCGAGGAAATGAGCGGCGGCCGGGGGAAAAAGGCGCTGCTGGCCGATGCCGTGGAGGCGCTGATCGCGGCCCTTTACCTGGACGGCGGGATGGATCCGGCGCGGCGCTTTATTCTGCAATACGTCATCGGCGAAGGGGAACCATCCAGCGATGTGGCGCTGGCCACCGATTATAAGAGCGCGCTCCAGGAACTGGCGCAATCCATGAAGCTGCCGCAGCCCCGCTACGCGATCATGGAAGAGCGCGGACCCGAACACGCGAAGACGTTTCTGGTGGAAGCGCGCGTGGGGCGCGAATGGGTGAGCCGCGGCGAAGGTTTGTCGAAGAAGAGCGCCGGGCAGAAAGCGGCGCAAGAAATACTTCGGCAACTGGCGGAATCGCGCCCTGAAGCGCAGCCGCCCAACGTTTAGCGGCGGGTTGCGGCCTTTCGGGTTCGCCTTTGGCTGCCGTTTCATCTTGGCTGCCGTTTCATTCAGGATGATAATGTCCACGCGCCGGTTTTTTCGCCGGCCTTCTTCGGTGTCGTTGTTATCGATGGGCGCGGTGTCGCCTTAACCGCCCATAGAAAGCCGTTTGGGCGAAACGCCGAACTTGGTGAAGAGTTGCGCCAGCGCGATGCCGCGCGCGGCCGAGAGCTCCCAATTGCTTCGAAATCGCGAGTGCATCTGCGATCTTCTGGATAGTGGGATAAAAAACGGATAGTGGGATAAAAAATGGATAGTGGGATAAAAAATGGATGGTGGGATAAAAATGGATGGTGGGACAAAAACCGGGCGCGATCTCATCCTCGCCCGAAGGAAACAGCGCGGCCTGTGTGAAGCTGATGGTGAGGCCGCGCGAGGTCATGCTGGGCGACAAGCGTCCGCTCTGGATCTCGAGTTGCAGCGCCTGGGACAAAACGGGCAGCAATTCCGCCAGCTTCAATCCCGAGCGATCTCCGGCGTCCAGCTTCTCGCGCCCGACCGCCGGGCTTTCCTCTGGCCCTTCACGTCGCCGGTGCCGCCGCGGCGTGTAGAGGCATTTCGCCTTCCGCCTGACACCCCGGGCAATCGTCTCCGTCAAATTTCCCGCTTCCACAGCGGGCACTTCACCCTCTGGGACTGATTGATACCGACTTGGTTCGCGGCATGGCGCGGAATCTCTCCCTCGGCGCGGCATTCCGGCCGCCGTAGCCGAATCTGCGCCGGGTCCGCCAGAGTAAACTCATCACCATCATGCTGCGATGTCTTTGGAAGCGGTGAGTTCAGGAAGCGCTTCTGTTGCTCCACGAACGCCCGGTCTTCATTAGCGCTCTGGCAAAGCCTGCGGCGGCGAGCGATGCGATTCGCATAGCGCGGGCCGGGGACGATGCACGGTGGCCGCGGCTGCCTACCGGCTGGAGGTAAATGAGCTTCCGGCTGCCAGTGCTCCCTGGCGACACTTCCTCCGATACAGCAATACTCCGATAAATAGGCCGCCGGTGAGGAGAAAGGTGGAGGCGGGTTCTGGAGTTGCCGTGGTCGATGTGATTGCGAACGTAGCCGTCAACGAACCAACGTTATCGGCATAATACGATGGGACGCTATCGAAGGAATCGGCAAATCCCAGGTAAAGGCGATCGGCTCCCGTGGGCACATTGAAGACTTGTTCGGAGCCTGTTCCCGTTCCCGTCAGGCCGTCGCCGATAAAAAACACTTGATCGAGGAGCGGCGAGAAGCTGGGATCGCTGGTGCTCAAGCTGCCTGGAGTTCCATAATTGTAATCGAGAACCGACGGGCCCGGACCGCTGGGCGCCGAGTTGTCTAGAAAGACGCCTACCAGGAAAAAGTTGGATTGGTACGCATCGATTCCCGAGAGGCCGCCGTAGCTGGTAACAGTGGTACTGACGCCCGGGAAGCACGTCCCATCCGGCCCGTTGGTAATGACAAAGTTACAGCCCACCATTCCGGTCACGCTGGAAAACGTCAATATCTGGTTCGGATCGGCGGTGAAGGAGTCCGATGGAGGGAAAGTACCAGGATAGATTGTGGCCGGCAGAGAGGCTTGGCCCGCACCATAGATGTCGGAAGTGGCGATAACCGACAGGGTATCTGAGAACAAGCTCACATTGAGAACCACCAAACCCGTAGCAATCATCAAGCACTGGCTGAACTTATTTACACACATCTTGGTTACACACATCTTGTAATCCTTTCGCCGCGGCGTCACACAGCCGGCTCTGGAGAAGCGGATGAGAATCGGCATAGGCCGATCGACGCGGGAAAGCTGAAGCTCGCCCACATCCACTTCCTTCCGTCAGGGACGGCAAACCGGGTGACGCCACGAATTACGCGGAGAGTAGGCGGTACAAGCGAGTACCGATGGTTTCTTCCTGCCTGAATGCTCTAAATCGACGCACTCGGCATGTATAGTGCAAATCAAGCGGGAAAGTTCTGCGCTCCAGGGCAGCGCCTGGAACATTATTAAGCCTAATAAATACTATCAGAATTTAATCCGAGAGCCTAACGTGACTTTTCATACTAAACTAGCGCGGGGCGGCGCGACCGTCTTATCGCCTCGCGCCGCCATGGCTACCCCACCCTACGGGGAGTTTTCGACCGGATGTTCCCCAGAAACTTCGCATAGAAACTCAGTAGATTCCGCGCGCTACAGAGCCGCGACCGTAATAGGGGGGGGCGAGAGCAAGGCGGTCTTTTCGGACTTTTGACACATCACGTTCGGAATTACAGTAACGTCTCAAACGTGGCGCACGCACTCGTGCGCCACAAGTGCTCCAGTCACCGTACTTGCGAACGTGAGCGCTGGCTGGCAGCGGGACGGGTGAAACGTCCTGGCCGCGCTGCCGTTGTTCAGATATAAGCGCGTCGGAGCAACAAAAAAGTCAAGATTCATCAAAGTTTGCCGATCAAGGAAATTGTGGGAAATAAATCGATTCTGATTGTTGACGACGACCCAATGAATATGCAGCTCGTGCGCGTTCTGCTGGCGGACGAGGGCTATGACCTGCGCTCGGCCATGAATGCCGACGAAGCGATGAATGTGCTGGCGGCATTCAAGCCCGGTCTCATCCTGATGGATATACAACTGCCGGGGAAGAGCGGGCTGGAACTGACGCGCGATCTGCGCGCCAACCCCGACATGGCTGCCTCCAACATCGTAGCCCTAACGGCGTATGGAGGGAAAGACGATGAGCAAAAATGCTTAAACGCGGGCTGCGATGGATATATCTTAAAGCCCATCGACACTTCCACGTTTCCAGCCACGGTCCGTTCTTACCTAGAAAAGACTTCTCGCGCGGTTCCAAAAGTGCAGGGCGACGTCAGGGATTTGCTGCGGGGCATGCGCAACAATTTCATCACTGAATCGCTCGCAGAATTGACCGAATTGATGTCCCCGGAGTTCGAGGCCGACAAGGATCGCCTGCTTCGCACGCTGCATCGCTGGGCTGGCATCGCCGGCACTCTGGGAATGCCGGGCGTGACGGACGAGGCCAGGAAAATCGAGGCGCAGGTCGAGTCCGCCGCACCAGTGGATGTGCCCGCGGTCCGGGCCGCGCTTCAGGAGCTGCAGCGGCTGATCAACGTGGCGGCGGCAACGCCGGACTTTGGGCAAACGCTGTCGCCTGAGATCGTGAAGGCGCTCTCGGGAAAGCGTATTGCGTTGGCGGGTTTCAGCGACGGGGAGGCCAGACGGATTGCCCAGATCCTGGATCGTGCGCAATGCTTCACGCTGGTCGTTGAGGCGCCCGCCGCAGGCCTCTCGATGGGCATGGTGGAGCGATTCGACATCATCCTCCTCAATATGGGCGGCGTGGCCGGTTCTACCTGCCAAAAGAACACCAGCCCCGGACTGAACAAGCCGATCCTGCTGGTGGGTTCGCGTGCCTCAATATCCGACTCCGTTGCCTCGATTGAGACCGTCTCCCGCGACTTCCTGACGACCCCTTGGGATTCCGAAGAGCTGCTGGTGCGCTGTTGCAAATTACTTTCCCCGGATTTGATTAACACGCCTCCACCCGAAAGGGAGGGGCCTGCGCAGGTGGTGATCGCCGACGACGATCCCGCCATCGGGGCGCTGCTGACCGCTACGCTGCGTCGAACCGGCGCCGAATGCCGTCTGGCGCGCAGTGGCGCCGAAGCCCTGGCCCTGGTCCGCGAGGTTGTCCCGGACGCTCTGATTCTGGACGTCAACATGCCTGGCATGGATGGGTTCGAGGTGCTCACCAACCTGAAAGCCGACCGCCTGACCGCGCGCCTTCCGGTGGTGCTGCTCACCGCCAGACAACAGGAATCCGACGTGCTGAAAGGCTTTTCCTGCGGAGCCAGCGACTACATCACCAAGCCGTTCAATCCCATGGAAGTGACGGCTCGCATCGCGCGCTATTTGCCGCGGAAAAAACCATGAAATACATACTCTTGATCCTGTTGGCTTGGATGGCGGGTGTCAGCCCCGCGCAGGATTTGCAGGATCTACAAAGCCGGGCAAAAACCGCGGTCTCCGAGCGGCGATTTAGCGACGCGTTGCCGCTCTATCGAACCCTGCTGGCCGGCAATCCTACGGATTTGGATACCACTCTCTGGATCGCGAAGCTCTCGGCGTGGACCGGCGACCGCGCCGGGGCGGCCGAGTATTACTCGCGGGCCTTGGCGATCGATCCCAAGAATGTCGACGCCATGGTAGGCAAAGCGAACGTGCTTCTGTGGCAGCACGCATACCGGGAGGCGTTTGCTTTGCTCGCCGCGGCGCGCGAACTTGCGCCCACCGATACCGACGTGGAACTCGCCTGGGCCCGCTACTATCACTGGCAGGGAGACGAAAAGAACGCGAAGCTGTATCTGGAACAGTGCCTGGCCGCGGACGGCGACAACGCCGAAGCGATCCAACTCAAAGAAAGCCTGGTTCCCGATCACACCATCGAACTGCGTATTGCGTACGAGGGCGATACGTTGCCAGGGACAAATCCGGGAGCCATCGAACAGCTTGGCGCCACGTATTTCAATCGGAAGGGCGACATAGGCCTCGATTTCTTCCACATGGACCGTTTCGGCGAAGGGGGGAGCAGGGGAGGTCTGCACTTTAGCCGGAAACTTGGCGCCCGTACCAGCGTGCGCGCCGCGGCTCTGTTTGGCGGCGGGGGCGATATTGTCCCGAAGCAGGATCTTTCCGCGGGTATCTCCAGCACAGTGATGCATGGGCTGGTGCTGGGGGCCGATTACCGGCATCTTGTTTTTCCAACCTTGACAGTGGACGCCGCGATCGCAAACCTGGATTACTACTTCGAGAAGCCCATGTGGATTCTGTCGAACTTCGCGGGGAACCGGGTGGAGGGCGCGACTACTCCAGCTTTACAGGTGCGCTTCTACTCCAGGGTTCGAAAAAACCTGACAGTCGACGGGGGCTTCGGGTACGGCACCGAAATCTTTCAACTCGCGCTGCCGACCGATTTCGGGGCTTTCCGGCGTGACAGTTACATTGGCGGATTGACTTTAGCGCTAACCAGGAAAACTCGCGCCGAAGCTACGTATACGCTTGCCAGGCGATCGACCGGAGTATTTGAAAATATGTATCTGCTGGCGCTGGTGCACACGCTGTGAAGACCACTGAATCGTCGAGAATCCGGGTTTGGGTCAGCATCTCGCTGATGATCGCCGTCTATATAGGCGCGGTGTACTGGGTTTACCGGGCAGCTTCGTCGGCTTCGGTGCCTGCGGCCCGGCTGCTCCCTTTGGCCACCAGCCTGGCGGTGGTCCCTTGCGTTCTGGTGATGATACTGGCGATCTCCTCCATGATCGCGAAGTCGTTTCGCTACCGCGTGCGAGTGCGGGCTGCCGGAATTTCTCCTGAAATTCGAGAAACGCTGGCGGCTGTGGCGGCCGGCGACGGCGATCGGGAGCGCTTAAAGTGGCTGGCCCAGCAGTATCCCCGTCCGTTCGAAATTATCTTTACGGAGTTCTTGTCCTCTTTCGGGGGCCAAATCAATACGGAGCTGAGAACTCTGGCGGCGGAGCTGGGGCTGGCGCAACGGTGGCGGAACGGAACGCGGTCGCGCAACTTTCTGGTTCAGAAAATAGCGCTGGCGAATCTGGGGCGGATCGGAGAAGCCATCGACCCGAAGCTGCTCCAACATCCTGTAGAGCAAACCCGGATCGAGGCGGCGTGCGCCTGGCTGGCTTCCGGATCGGCGGACGCGCCCGCCGAGGTGTTTAGAATGCTGCCGGACCAGAGTCTGCTGGGGCGGATTCTTCTGGCCGACAGCCTGCGGCCTTTTGCGACTGAAATTTGCGAACGGTACCTGGCCGACGGCATTCGCTCGGCCGACCCTCGACGCGCCAGAGCGAGCGTGGATCTGCTGCGCGCCTGGGAGCGCTGGATTCCAATCGAAGGTTTCGCAAAACTGGTGGCCGGGCGGGACCTCGATCTTCGCCTGGCCGCGCTGCCGGCGCTGCGCTATGCCAGCGCCACCGAGCAGGAGGCCGCGCCGGAAATTTTCGCCTTACTCGAATTCCCCGACGAGCGCGCCCACGCTCCGGCGGCGAGAGCCGCGTCGGACCTGGGTATTTCAGCGTCGATCCCGCTGCTCTTAAACCAACTGCGCACCGCGGGGCCTATTCCGGCATTGGCGGCCGCCAAAGCTCTGGCAGACATGGGACCGGAAGGCCAGGACTTGCTCGAAAACGAGATCTTGACAGGCGTGCGCCCGCAATACGCCCTGCAAGCTTTGGAACAGTCGCTAGTGGCCGAAAGAGGATAAAGCGTGTCTAGTTTCTACCACGTTGTCAACGTAATTTTAGACGTCATCATCGTTTATGCGTTCGTCAGCAACTTCAACTATTTCGTGCTGATGGCTCTGGGCTATTTTGTTTTGCGCGCGCAGCGAACCACCGAAGGATCGGTGGAGCGCGATCCTCTATTCCGGTCGAGATTGATGCCGGCGATTTCCATCATCGCACCCGCGCACAACGAGGAATTGAGCATCGCGCAAAGCACGCGGTCGATGTTGCAACTGGAATATCCGGAACACGAGGTCATTGTCGTCAACGATGGGTCGGACGACCACACGCTGCAAATTCTGATCGATGAGTTTCATCTCTATAAGTCCACCCGGCAGCCGCTGCACAACTTAGCCAGCGCGGCGGTCAACGCGGTGTATGAGTCTCAAAATCTCAAGCTGCTGGTCATCGACAAGCAGAATGGCGGCAAGTCGGACAGTCTCAACGCGGCGGTCAACTATGCCAGCACGCCGCTGATCGCCGCGGTGGATTCCGATTCTCTTCTGGAGAGCAACTCATTGCTCTTAGTGGTAAGACCGTTTCTCGAAGACGAGAGCACCATCGCGGTCGGCGGCATCATCCGGGTAGTGAACGGGTGCACGGTAGAGAATGGAGCGGTAACGAAAGTGGGCGCTCCCCCCTCCCTGCTGACAAAGTTTCAGGTGGTCGAGTATTTGCGGGCTTTCCTGGGAGGCCGCGTCGCTCTCAGTTACATGAACTCGCTGCTGCTGATTTCCGGCGCGTTCGGGCTGTTTCGGCGAGACAACGTCATCGAAGCCGGCGGATTCGAGCTAAACAGCCTGGCCGAGGATCTGGAGCTTGTGATCCGGCTGCACCGGGTCGCGCGCGAGAAGAAACGCGCCTACAAAATCGTTTTCGTGCCCACGCCGGTGTGCTGGACCGAGGTGCCGGATTCCTGGAAAAATCTCGCGGTGCAGCGCAAACGCTGGCAGCGCGGCGGGGTGGAATCCATGTGGAAGCATCGCGGCATGCTGTTCAATCCGAAATTCGGAGTGGTCGGCTGCTTTGGGATGCCGTACCTTCTGTTTCTCGAAATCCTTGGCCCCACCGTTGAAGTGACGGGCTATGTCATCACGATCCTGGGCCTGTTGATTGGCTTCATCTCGATGACCACGGCTCTGTTGTTCTTCATCGGATCGGTGTTATTTGGAACCATGATTTCCATCAGCGCCGTCCTGCTGGAAGAATTCACTACCCGGCGCTATGCCCACCCCTTAGACCTCGCCTCCCTGATCTGGGCGGCTTTGTTTGAAAATTTTGGCTACCGCCAGACCAACGCGCTGTGGAGATTCAGCGGCATATTCCAAGCGCTGCGCACCAAGAAGAAAAAAGTCTGGGGCAAGCTGACGCGCCGGGGCTTCGCGCCGCAAACCACCTGAGAGCGCACCGGGCGAAAAGGCAGACCATCATGAGCAACGTTCCAGGACCCTCGCATCCTCCAGAGTTCCTGTCGGTGGAGCAGATCATCAGCCATGCCGTTCAGGAGCAACTGCTGGTGCTCGATTGCAACCTGGTCGTTCTGGCGGCGAGCAAGTCGTTCTACACTGCGTTCCAGGCCACACCCGGCGACACGGTCGGGAAAAAGCTCGTCGATCTCGGCAACGGGCAATGGAATATCCCGGCACTCCTCACTCTGTTGAACGAACTGCCCAAGAAGGACGGCGAGTTTGACAATCTCCTGATGGAACATGTTTCCCCGCCGTCAGTGCCCAGGACGATGCAAGCTAGCGCCCGGCGGCTCTCGGGCGCCGACGATCAACGTGCACTGATCCTGTTGTCCATCCTGGATATTACCGGGCAGAAACTTGTCGAAGCGCAAGCCTCGGTGCTGGCCGCCCGGTATCGCACGATTCTGGCCAGCATCGGCAAGGCCATCATTGTCACCGACCCGGAAAGCCGCATCACATTCATGAACCCGATCGCCGAAAAACTAACCGGCTGGGTCCAGCAGGACGCCTTGGGAAAGCCACTGAATGAGATCTTCCACATCGTGGACGGGGAATCCTCGCAGACGGTGGAGAGCCTGGTGACCAGCGCGATTACGGATGGCGGTGCCGTCAGTCTGGCGGATCCCACGGTCCTCATTGCGCCGGATCGCGGCGAGTGGCCCATTGATGGCAACGCCGCTCCAATCGTAGATACAGCCGGACGACTGGTGGGGGTAGTGCTGGCTTTCCACGACATCAGCAATCGACGCGAAGAAGAACAGAACTTAGAGATTTCAGAAGTCCGCTACCGGCGCCTCTTTGAAGCGGCGCACGACGGCATCCTGATCCTGGATGCGGTGACCGCCAAGGTTCTGGACGTCAATCCGTTCATGGCCGATCTGCTGGGTTATCCCAGGGAACACTTTCTAGAGAAGCAGCTGTGGGAGATCGGCGTTTTCAAGGATGTTGAAGCATCCAAGAAGGCCATGCACACGCTACAGAGAGTGGGCCATATCCGCTACGAGGATCTTCCGCTAGAACACAAAGACGGCCGGCACATCCCGGTCGAATTCGTCAGCAACGTCTATCGGGAAGGGAGACGCAACGTAATTCAGTGCAATATTCGCGACATCACTGAGCGCAAGCGCCTTTCTCATGCCCTGACCAGAGCCACGCGGGAAGCCGAAACCGCCAACCGGTCCAAGAGCGAGTTCCTGGCGAACATGAGTCACGAGATTCGCACGCCGATGGGCGCCATCCTGGGATTCGCGGACATGTTGCTGCACAGGAGCGCGGAGGAATGCGCGCAAGCCGGCTGCGTGCAGATCATCCAGCGGAACGCCTTGCACCTGCTGGAACTGATCAACGAGATCCTGGACCTTTCCAAAGTCGAAGCGGGGCAAATGAAGGTGGAGCGCATTTCCTGCGACCTTCCGGCGCTGTTGTCGGAGATCATCTCCCTCATGCGTCTCAGGGCGGCGGAGAAAGGGCTGGCGTTCGGAGTGACGTTCCAGGGCCCGATCCCACACCTGATCCAGACTGACCCTTTGCGCCTGAGGCAGATCCTGGTCAATCTGGTCGGCAATTCCGTCAAGTTCACCCAATCGGGAAGGATCGACCTGCACGTGACGGACGAAGGAGCGGGCGGCCCAAACATCGTGCTGCGCGTCGATGTGATCGACACCGGAATAGGAATGACGCCCGAAATGATGGGACGGCTCTTTATCCCCTTCACGCAGGGCGACGCATCCATCACCCGGAAGTTCGGGGGAACGGGATTGGGCTTGACCATCAGCCGGCAGTTGGCCAAGCTCCTGAACGGCGACGTTACCGCGAGCTCGCAATCCGGCATGGGCAGCACCTTCACCGTGAAAATCGACGGCGGGCCCTCCGCCGGCGTGGAGCGGCTGGAGGGTTTGACCGAAGCAACCTTGCCCGCCGCGGTGGACCAGAAAGCGGGCGCCAACATTCGTCTGAACGGTCGCATTCTTCTAGTGGAAGATGGCGCCGACAACCAACGGCTGCTGCGCATGCAACTGGGCGACGCCGGAGCGAAGGTGTCCAGCGCCCTGGACGGACGGGTTGCCGTCAACCTTGCGACCACCCAAGCCTTCGATTTAATCCTGATGGATATGCAGATGCCTGTCATGGACGGCTACGCCGCCACCATGGAGCTGCGCCGCAGGGGAGTAGCCACGCCGATCATCGCGCTCACGGCGTACGCCATGGCCGAAGATCGCGACAAATGCCTGGCAGCCGGATGCAGCGGCTATCTGACTAAACCAATTGATGAGGAGAAGCTTCTGAGGACTGTTCAGGAGCATATGGGAACAGACCATGCACCGGTGCCAGACGAGAGCGCCGAAGCAGCCGCTGCCGGATCATCGCCGCCGCTGGGCGAACCCGACGTCGCCACCCACCAAGCGGAACTGAACCGCATCAAGAGCAGCCATGCCGCCAATCCGCGAATCATGGCGATTGTCCCGGACTTTGTGGCCTCGCTTCCCGGCAAGGTGGGCAAGATGACCGATCTTCTGGATCACCACGATCTGCCCGGGCTGCAGGCGCTCGCCCATCAGCTTCTCGGAACATGCGGCGGATATGGCTTCGCTCCCGTTTCCGAACCCGCCCGCACGGTTGAGCAGTCCGTCAAAGCGGGGCGGCCCTTGGAGTCCATCGCGCCGGAGCTCAAATCGCTGATCGAGGTAATCCGCCGCATCGATGGATACGACGCGTCCAAAGAGTCCGTCGTTGTCCAGGAACCCGTGAAATAAAACGCGCTAAGCGAGTTCGCACATCGGACCGACGCCAACGATTCAGTCGCTCACAGCGCCGATCTCTTCCTTGGGCAGATTTCCTTTGGGCAGATCTTGCGCATTCGTCCAATAATCCGATTTCCCTTGGTGCTCCAAACCGCCAGTTCGCGTGGTTTCCGCCGAAAATGGGATTATCCCGTGAAGTCGATGGAGCGGTTTGAGCCTCGGGCGCAACGAACGTGGTGAATAGCAACCTAATCCGCGCTTCTGAGATCGCAGACTGAGGAGGCGGGCGGGTATCGCTATCACGAGCGTTCACAGTCGCGTCGTGATGCAGCTACGGCGACTGATCGGCGCCGAGAATATCGTTTTTCTCTTGCTGAAATGCTGTTTGTGGTCGCCTATTGGCTCACTTTGCGCACCTGCCAAACGGACCGACGATGCTGTTTCTCATTTCGGTCATCGCGGCGCTTGGACAGCAACCGCCAAATGGTGTCCGCAGGACTGCGGGCACGGCACGTTTGAGAACGTGCGCCACATGCCACCTGGACCAATCGGGTGAACATCGGTCGTTGTCCCGCTGAACCGCTGCCAGGTCAGATGCTCAGCACGGGGCAAGGGGAGTCGCGAATGATGGAATAGAGGTGCGACCACAAGCGGCTGAACGTTCCAATCGAGTGGCCCCGGCCGGTGACCAGCAGATCGGCCTTCCTGCCCAGCACCTCCTGGTGGATGCCGTCTCCCAGCAGCGCATCGATTACGCTATGTGGGGCGTCCACGCCCAGCTTGGCCTTCAACTCCCGCAAGCGGTAATGAGAAGCCTCCGTAAGTTTCTTGGTGTGCTCCCCAACCTCGATATCCGAGTACGCGGGCGGGGTGGGGACCACATGCACGATCCACAGTTGCGCGCAATAGGCGGAAGCAATGGATGCGGCCGCGCGGAGCACGCTTTCGGCTTCCTCACTATCGTCCAAGGCGCAAACAATGGATTGATAGGGAATTCGCGCGGGATGGTCCGGCACCGCGGCGCCCACCCCGGTCCACACCGCGGAGCCGACGTCGTGGAGCACCTTGGCAGTGATGGATCCCAGCAGCAATCGCCGCAGCGGGCCGTGGCCGCGCGTTGCCAGCATCACCAGATCGGCGCGCTGCTCCTGCGCCAGCCTGTCGATGACGCTGCCCGGCTCGCCCAAATCCGCAATGGCATCCAGTTTCTGTCCCGGGAAGTTCCGACAGGCAAACTGCCGCAGCCGGTCCTCTTCCAGAGCCTGTGCCTTGGCTTGTAATTCAGGATCGGTAACCAGCAGTTCGCGGTGCGCGATCGCGTCGAGTGGCGCGTAGGCATGGCACACCGTCAGCTCCGCCGAGAAGCGGCCGGCCAATTCCTGAACGTACGGAATCACCGCCTGGCAGGGCTCGGAGTAATCGACCGGAAACAGAATTTTGCGAAACGGCAGCATGGCATGCACCTCATGGAATCACGAATTATACGCTGATCACGGGGCAAGGCGCATCCCGAATGATGGAATAGACGTGACTGCGCAGCCGTCCCAGCGTGTGCGTCGCCCGCCCGCGTCCAATCACCACCAGGTCCGCGCTGTGACCCAACGCGGAGTCCCGCACCACGTGCGATACTTCGCCCGCTCCCAGACACAGCGGCGCGGCCACGCCGGCCTCCTCCTGCAACTTGGCAACGGTTTTTCTTGCGTCTTGCTCCAGAACCTGGCGGAGATCGGCGTCGAAATACTTCTCCGGCGCGACTTCTGCGCCCGGGATGGCATGCACCAGGAAAAGCCTGGCATGGCCGTCCTGCGCGAGCCGGCAAGCCAGGCGCATGGTGGGGACGCTATCCCCGGTGCGATCCACGGCGCACATGATGGTCCCGAATTCGGGAGAAACCGCCGGCGCATCTTCCACATGGACGCCAGTCCAAACCGGGCAGGGCGTGTCATGCAGCACCTTGGCCGTCACCGAGCCGAGCAGCAGCGTGCGAAAAAGTCCGTAACCGTGGGTCGGCATCATGATCAAATCTGTCCCGTTTTCCCGCGCGTAGTTATCGATGCCATGTGCCGCGTCGCCCTCCACTACCACGCGATGGACCTTGAGGCCCTGGAACTTGTCCGTCAGATACGACTGGGCGGCCTCGGTTTCAGCCTGCCAAATCGTTTGGATATCGATCACCGGCACGGTGCCTCCGTACCAGTCCGGTATCAGGCCGGACGGCATTTCGAGTATATGCAGCAGCGTGACTTCGGCGTTATATTTTCTCGCCATGGCTTCCACGAAGGGAGCGGTCGCGGTGCAACTGTCCGACATATCAACGGGAAATAGGATTTTCTGAAAAGCCCGCATGGGAACCCTCCTTTCACCTGGGGAGTAAGCACGCTGCCTGCCACCCTTAGTGCCAGAGAAATCGTGGGGGCAAGCCTTCGGTAAGCGTTTGATTCCACGGATGGGCGCGGTCCCATGGGTGACCTCACTCAGGAGCGTATTGGGGAACGACGCCTGTGTCGGTACCGCTCCGTTTACGGTCGCGGCTCTGTAACACTCGGAATCTGCTGAGCCGCGCGCGTAAGCAAGCGGTCTTTCGGACTTTAGAAACAGGCTGTTGGTTTAGATGCCACTCACAGACCCACTCAGAGACAAAGAAGATTGGCGTTCGGTCTCGCCCAGCCAATAGGGCGGCCAGCCGTAGTGGGAGTGAAGCTCCCTTTCATATTCCCGAGTGATCAACACGGACTCAACGTACTCCGGGGCGTCCTTGATGGCTTCCCGAGTGAGGCTGACATACACTTTAGAATCTTCCCAACTCACCCGCTCAACCCAGGCCGGTGAAACCAGTACCTTCTTGCCCGGCCACCAATTCCGCGTCGCCACCTCAATGTAACGGATAGCCCAGGCTTCATCGTCGATCACAAACCCGTCCACACTCCCGATTTCACCGTCGACAGCCTCCAGGTAATAACTGTCGACTTCCTGGGAGCTGCGCAGATGGGAATCCGTCGACCCTGCCGCCATGCCCTCCGCCATCGCTTCCGTGGAAGCGGGTATTGGAATAGCTAATCCAGCCGGGTTGGGCGCTGCGCCCCAGAGATTCGAACCGCCCCAATAAAAGGGATACCCGTAATACCCGAAGTATGCGATTTCATGCTGCCGGGAGACGGGCTGATGCGTGTTGATGTCGGGGCTATTCTCAACCTGCTTCTTGGTCAGTGCCACATCCAATCGCCTGGCTGGCCAGTCCGGCACCCCAAGAACGAAGATCGGCGAGATCAGCACTTGCCTGCCGCCCAGCCAGCCGCCGGTGTCAACCGTCAGATAGCGGATGGCCCAGGTCTCATCCTCGAAATAGAACCGATCCACCGTTCCAATCTCGCCATCCGTGGCACGGATCGTAAGCCCGTGCAGGTCTTTTGCATTTCGCAGCATGTTCTCAGCCTCTCCTTCCTCAATCCGCGCAAAACGGAACGCGCCGCACCCTTTGCGCTTGGCCGTAAATTTTGCTTCACGCGCGCTGCCAGGTTCCTCCGAGTCACCCTTAGTTCGATGACGTGGCTTTTTGCTCTTTAACCTGCAGTTCGTTCACCACCTGCAGCACGTTGGGAACGGCCGCCGCGATGCCTTGCGCCTGCCCCCGTTTGGATTGTGAATCCACCTCGCCGGTCAGCGTCACCACCTGATTGTTCACGGCGTAATTTACGTTCTTGTGAAGCTTGGTTTGGAGCAGCGCCGCATCCAGATTCCCTTCGATACCTCTGTCAAAGTCGGAGTCGATCTTTTTGGCGTCATGTTCGGCGCCGGGCGGATGGACTGCAATCTGGTTCGACACAACCTGGGCTCCCGCCATGGACTTCGCAATGGATTCGGCTTGTGACTTGTCGGCATCTGCCGCCACGTGTCCGCTCAGCGTTACGACGCCCTTGTCGCGATCCTCAGTGACTGAGACGCTTTTGAGGCCAGCCTGATCGAGCGACGTGCGGATGCCGCCGGAAACACCGGTGGACCGCGTGGACGACATGGAGCACCCTGCCAGAGCCCCGATTGCAACCACAGCCAGGAAGGACAAGCACGGTTTGAGCGTTTTCATATTTTCTCCTTTGATCCGACATCGGTCATGCGACATCGCGGTCAATGCCTGGTTAGGGCACGAGAAGAACCAAACGCCGATGCGAACTGCCGGCTATCGACTCTCTGTCAAACCGCACGGCCGCGTGCTGTGGAGAGCGCCGCCACCCTCCGCGCTTGCGGCCACATGAGGTCATCTGACCGGGTTTGGTCAAAGGCGCTACCGATCGCGCGCCGGCCTTATCCCGTGCGGCCTGTCACCGGAGTAGTGGGCCTCCACATGCAATTTCCCACAACAAGGAGACTAAGATCATGCCAGGAAAAAAGACCGCGGTCTTTGGTATTTACCAAAACGAAAAGCAGGCCGAACGGACCGTCGACGACTTGATGGCCGATGGATTCTCGAATGACGACATCTCGGTGTTGCTCCCGGACCATCAGGGCACGAAGGACTTTGCGCACGACAAGAGTACCAAAGCGCCGGAAGGCACGGCTGCCGGCGTCACCACCGGCGGAGTAATCGGTGGAACGCTAGGATTGCTGGCCGGCATCGGCGTTCTTGCGATTCCCGGGGTCGGTCCGTTTATCGCGGCCGGTCCGATCATGGCCGCTCTTGCCGGGCTCGGAGTGGGCGGCGCCGTCGGCGGGATTATTGGCGCGCTGGTTGGGATGGGAATCCCGGAGTACGAAGCCAAGCGTTACGAAGGACACATCAAAGCTGGCGGAATACTGCTTTCGGTTCATTGCGACACATCCGAGAAGATCGCTCGCGCGAAAGATCTGCTGAAGCATACCGGCGCTCAGGATATTGCGTCGTCCACCGAAGCCGGCTCGGACATCCCGGAGACCGCAGTCGCGGCGCGCCGTTGATTAACAGGCCTTGTCGAAACCGGCTCCCTTAAAGGTCGCGCCTGCAATCGGGAACTTGCGCGACCGTCTTATCGCCTTGCGCCGCCATGGGTGGCCCCACCGCTTCCTTATTAACGGTCACAGCTCTGTAACGCGCGGAATCTACTGAGCCGCGCGCGTGAGCAAGCGGTCTTTTCGGACTTTAGACACAGGTTGCTAAATTCTTAGATCTTCATTCGTTGGATCATCCGGCGGGCGCCCGCCGAAGGTTCCAGGCCATCACGGATCGCTTCGGCCGGCGCACCGTCAAACGGCAAACCTCTCTTTAAGCCGAGATTCTTTAAGCCAAATTCTTTAAGCCAAAGTCGCGCAGGTTGTTTGGTTTGAGATATACTGTCTCGGAGCCGGAAACTGGAGGGCAAGAGCGTGAAACTTTGGCAGGTTCTGTTAGCGGCGTCGTTGGGTATCCCCGGCTACGCGCAGGTCGACTTCTCCGGCCAATGGGAGTCTCTCTACCATGAAGACGCGCCCGAACGGTTGCCGGGGCCTGAGCTAGGCGATTATCTCGGCATGCCGGTAAACGATGCCGGCCGTGTGCGCGCGGACAGCTACGATGCCGACCGTATTTCGGTCGTTACCGAGTATCAGTGCCGGCCCCATAGCGGAGATTATTCCATGCACGGCCTGTCGAGCCTGCGGATCTGGCGCGACATCGATCCGGTGACTCAGAAGCTGATCGCATTTCGCACTCACACCGCATTCATGGGGATGGAACGGACCATCTGGATGGACGGCCGTCCCCATCCTCCGGAGTATGCCGATCACACCTGGCAGGGATTTTCCACCGGTGTCTGGGAAGGTAAGATGCTCACCATTACCACCACCCATCTGAAACCTGGATACACCAAGCGCAACGGGATTCCCAGCAGCGACAAGAGAATCATCACGGAGCACTGGATGCAGCACGGCGATTACTTCACGGTGGTAGTGTACGACCAGGATCCGGCGATTCTGGCCGAACCGCTAATTCGCAGTTCGTCCTGGGTGCGGGATCCCAACCAGCGCATCGGGCCCGCGTTCTGCGAGCCGGCGCCGGAGGTGCCCGCCGCGGAAGGATCGGTTCCGCATCACCTTCCCGGTGAGAATTCATTTCTAACGGAAGTGGCCGATTGGTATGGACTGCCGCGCGAAGCAACCCGCGGCGGTCCTGAGACCATGTACCCGGAGTACCGTTTAAAGATGGGCAAGCCGCAGGTGCAGGCACCCGCGCATTGCGAGCGATATTGCTATTGCACTGGCTTAGGGAATTGCTCGGTGCACAGTCAGCCGCCTAAATAAACACGAAAAATGAACACCAAATTTTTCTTCGCCGCCGTTTTACTGGCCCTTGGCGCGGGCGCGTGCATGTTCGGCCAGCCGCCGGATCTGGAGAGTGCCGAGATCCATTCCCTGCCGGTCCAGGGGAACGTCTACATGCTGGTAGGGCCGGGTGGTAACGTCACGGTGCAAGTTGGCAAACAGGGCGTGCTGCTGGTGGATACCATGTTTGCGCCGCTCGCCCCCAAGATCATGGCGGAAGTTCGCAAACTGTCGAACGGACCGGTCCGCTACATCTTGAACACGCACGTGCATCCCGATCATGTCGGCGGGAATGAGGCGATCGCCAAGCTGGTAGGGAACGACCCTACGCAGCCGTTGAACATCATCGCTCAGAGCAACGTGCTGAGTCGAATGGTTAACAGCGAAAAGGCGCCTGCGCCGGAAGTGGGCTTGCCGACCGACGACTATTTCCTTCCATTTAAAGACCTGCATTTCAATGGAGAGGCGATTATTCTCTACCACGAAGAGAAGGCGCACACCGATGGGGACAGCGTGATCCTGTTCCGCGGATCGGACGTCGTGGCCACCGGAGACATTTTCACGCCGGGAGGCTACCCCTTTATCGATCTGGAAAGGGGAGGAAGCGTGCAAGGGGAAATTGCAGCCCTCAATCACATCCTGGAGCTAACGGTTCCCGCCGACAAGCAGGAAGGCGGAACACTGGTAATCCCGGGGCATGGCCGGCTGTGCGAAGAAGCGGATGTGGTGGAGTATCGCGACATGGTCGCCATCGTTCGCGATCGCATTCAGAACCTCATGAAAAAAGGCAAGACGCTGGGAGAGATCCAAGAGGCTAGGCCCACCCGCGATTACGATACGTACTACATCACGAAAACCAGTTTCGTGAAGGCCGGCCAGTTTGTCGAGACGGTCTACCGTAGCCTGGGAGGGAAATAGCATGAAACCCATCCTCGCCGTATTGATTTTCGCCAGCTCCCTGCCGGCACTGTTAGCGCAAAAAGCGGCTGCTCCCGTGGATCTCACCGGCTACTGGGTATCGATCGTTACGGAGGATTGGCGCTGGAGGATGGTGACGCCGAGCAAAGGCGATTTCGCCAGCGTTCCGCTCAACGCCGAAGGCGCCAAGCTGGGAGAGACCTGGGATCCAGCCAAAGACGAAGCGGCCGGTCAGCAATGCAAAGCCTACGGGGCGCCGGCCCTGATGCGCATTCCAGGACGTCTCCACATCACCTGGCAGGATGACAACACGCTGAAGATCGAGACGGATTCCGGCACCCAGACCCGCCTGTTCCACTTCGGAGCGAAAGCGGCGTCGACCGGGAAACCAAGCCTGCAAGGCGACTCCTCGGCGCGCTGGGAAGGGACGGGGCAGGCCGTTTCCCAACCTCCGCGTAGCGGGATTATTGTAGGAGCGCCGGGCGAAGGCCGTTCCCTAAAGGTCATCACTACCAACCTGCTTCCAGGTTATCTACGCAAGAATGGCGTGCCGTACAGCGCCGGCGCCCAACTGAATGAGTATTACGATTACCACAAAGAACCCGATGGCGCCGAATGGATCACGATCACCACCATTGTCCATGATCCCCAATATCTAACCACGAACTTTGTGACGAGCACCGATTTCCGCAAGCAGCCCGACTCCACGAATTGGAATCCCACGCCCTGCACCGCGCGATAACGGCTCGCGGCCCGTCCAGATCCCACGCGACCGTCTTATGCCTTGCGCCGCCATGGGCGGCTGTGCAACGCGCGTAATCTACTGAGGCGCGCGCATGAGCAAGCGGTCTTTTCAGACTTTAAACACACCAGCATCGCTGGGCCTTGCGCGCAGCACCTGATTGACTTCCTTTACCTGTCTTTGGCTCAGTCTGCCCGGACGTCCCGAGCGTTCGCCTATGCGGCAGGAGCTAGACTCCCGCAAGCACCGCTGTTTTGCGGCGCGATTTTGGCACCGACGGCGCAGCGGCGGGCGCATCGTCCATCGGCAAGCTGAAGCGGCGGATTCCATCGTAAGAGTACAGCGCGCCAGCCACCGCGCCGGCAGTGGGTACCAGCCCGATTTCTCCCGCGCCCTTCGCGCCGTAGCCGCCCACTTCGTCGGGAACCTCAATCAGGATCACGTCGATCTGCGGCGTGTCTTTGGCCTTCAGGATGCCGCAATCGCGCAGCAGCAGCGAATCCGGCTGTGCGTTCGTGCTGGTGAAGTTTTCCGAGAGCGCGTAGCCCAGCCCCATGTGAACGCCGCCTTCCACTTGTCCCGCGCAGGCTTTGGGGTTGATGGCGCGGCCGACGTCGTGCGCCGCTACTACCCGCTCGATGCGTCCATCGTCGTTCAGGATCACCACCTGCGTGGCGTAGCTGAACGTCATGTGCGTGGTCGGATTAGTCAGCGCTTCCGGAGTGCCGGGACGAGTGGTGAAATTGCAAACGTAGTCTCCGGTATATTCACGGCCCGCCAATTGTTCCAGCGTGGAGCTTTTCAGATCGTCCGCCAGTTGCGTGGCCGCCCGTTGCACCGCGGCGCAACTCAGCGTGGTGGCGCGCGACGCCCAGGTTTCGCCGCACTTGGCGCCCAGCGCCTTTTCCCAGCGGACATCCATGATCTCGGGAGGTAGCCCGGTTTCCTCGCACACCGCCTGGCGGATGGCGGTGTACAGCCCCTGGCCCATTTCCGTATAGCCCGTTTGGACATCCAGCCGCCCGCCTTCCAAAACTCGGATGGCCGCGTGTCCGCTGTCGATGGTGCCGTTGCCGATGCCCGTGCTCTTGATGCCGCAGCCGATGCCCGCATATTTGGCGCCCTTATAAATGTCCCTGACGGCTTCCAAACTGCGCCGCATCCCCGCCACGCTCTGGCGCATGATCTGTCCCGTGGCGAAAGCGTCGCCGGGATCGAGAATATTGCGCTCGCGGATATCGTAGCCGTCCACGCCCACTCGTTCGGCCAGCATATCCATGATGCCTTCCATGGCGAAGTGCGCCTGATTGGTGCCAAAGCCGCGCATCGCGCCGCTGGTGGGATTGTTCGTGAACACGGCTTTGCCTTCGGCATCGACATTCGGAACCCGGTACGGACCGCAGGAGTGACACGCCGCGCGCAGCACGCATTTGGCGCTGGTTCCCGCGTAGCCTCCCACGTCGCCCACGATGTGGACGCGCACTGCCAGCAAATGACCCTCGGCGTCGGCGCCGACCGTGTAGCTGAGCGTCATCGGGTGGCGTTTGGGATGAAGCCGCGTGGATTGCTTCCGCGTCAGAACGGTTTTTACGGGCCTTCCCAACAAATGCGCCGCCAGCGCTGTCTGCGCCTGAATGGATAGTTCTTCTTTTGCGCCGAAAGAGCCGCCGCTGGACGCCAGCGCGATCTCCACATCGTCCGCCGGAATATTCAAACTGCGCGCAATCTGGCTTTGATCGAACGTCGATCCCTGGCTCTGCGAAAAGACCTTTACGCCCTTTCCCTGCGGGATTGCGAGGCAAGCCTCCGGCTCCAGAAATGCCGGGTCCACCGGCTGCGTGCGGAAGGTCTGTTCGATGACGTGCGTGGAAATTGCGAGCGCGGCATCCACGTCGCCGCGCGAAAACGCCGTGGTGTCCAGCAGGTTGGGATGCACGTGCAGATTTCCGGGCGCGTGTACTTGAGGCGAGTCCGGGTCCATGGCCGCGAACGGGTCCGTCACCGGCCGATACACTTCGTAATCGACTTTAATTTTGTCGGCGGCCTGGCGCGCGTGGAACGCCGTGTCGGCTACCACCAGCGCGAGAATATCGCCGACGCAACACGTGGTCTCCCCGACGGCGACGAAGATCGGCAAGTCGGGAATCGCAAGACCGGTGCCCCGCTGTCCTGGAACATCCGGCGCGGTAAAGATCCTTTCCACGCCTGGCATGGACTGCGCGAGCGAAGTATCCATCGCCACAACCTTGGCGCGAGGGTGCGGGCTAAGCAGCGCCGCGCCATGCAGCATTCCAGGCGCGCGCATATCGTCCACGAACGGTTTTTCGCCCAGCGCCTGCTCCAGCCCCAGATAGCGTCCTGGCGACTGGCCAATTCCATTGCCTTTGTGCCCATTCTTCCCGGTTTGCATCAGGGTGCTTCGCGTCAGGCCAAAATCTTCGCCAAAGTAGTAATGCCTGCGCGGCTCGGCGCGAAGAAGCTGCCCATGACTGTCCTGCCACGCTTCCCCGGCCGTTTGGATCGCATCGACGATGCGCGCGTATCCGGTGCAGCGGCAAAGATGCGCGTCCAGCGACTTCGCCACCTCTTCGCGGTTGTGCGTCCGGTTGTGCTGCAGCAATCCCGACGCCCGGATCACGATGCCGGGAATGCAGAAGCCGCATTGAACCGCGCCCTCCAGCAGAAATGCTTCGCCCAATACGAGGCGCATCTCCTCCGGCAGGCCTTCCAGCGTCACGACGTCGTGGCCCGTCATGTGCTCCGGTTTGCGCAGGCACGCCAGAACCGGCTGGCCGTCCACCAAAACCGCGCAACATCCGCACGCCCCTTCCGGTGCGCAACCGTTCTTGGCGGACACAATCCCACACTCCGCGCGGAGGAGTTCGAGAAAATCCATCCCCGGCTCGTAACACACCGTGATAGGATTTCCGTTCAGTGTGAAAGTGGTCTGCGGCACTCCTTCAAGGCTACCAGAATCGGTCATAGCCCACTCCGGAGGAATCACTGGCCAAACCCGTGGCGCACGCACTCCTGCGTGCAGCGTGCACACTCGTGTGTACGGGAGTTTCTACATTTTCTGAGAATCGAGGGCAATTCGGAGCACTGCTCTTGGTGGGGGTCGCGGTAGGGACGGCCATTGCTGACCGCCCCCGGCACAGATCCGTGCATGCGCTACTAACGCACACGGCTCTTATCGGAATGTTTGGCGTAAAACCGTGTCAGCGGATAAGGATGCAGAACTGCTGGCTCGGGCAAAAACAGGTCGATCAGAGGCTGGAATCGCTCCCACGTCCATCGGCTGCGCTGACTGCGCCGCCGCAGCGTGAACAGCCAGTGCCGCGCTATTTCCCGCCGGAACGTATAGAGCCGCTTCAGGTTCCCCGGCACCGCGTGATAGTTGAAATATCCTCGCACCACCTGATTCAGCCAGTCGCCGGTTTGCTCAATTGGCTCGTTCATTCGCTGGCGCAGTTTGGCTGCAACATCGTGCAGCTTCGCCGTCCTGCGCTTCCCCACCGTCTTTCGATGCACCGTAAACTTGCCGCTCTTATGGATCGTGCCACAGATATGCGTAAGTCCCAGAAACTTGAACGTCTCCGGTTTTCCCGCCCCATTCCGCTTCCGGTTCCCTGCGGCGAACCGCCCGAACTCCATCCGGCGCGTCTTCTCCGAGTGCAGTTCCAGTCCGAACGCCGCCATTCGCTCCCGTAAATGCTTCAGGAAACTTTCGGCCTCGTCGCGATGCTGAAACCCGGTCAACGCTTCACGCCACACCTTGCGATGCGCCGCGCATGACTCGGGGTCAGGACGATTCGCTACTCCTTTCCTGTATGACTCTTTCATTCACTACTCGACGTCGGTTTTTAACCAGACGCACCAGGCGGTGCCGCCTGCCCCACCAAGAGCAGCGCTCCGAATTGCCCTCGATTCTCAGAAAAATTAGAAACTCCAGCACGCGACTTTTCGTCGCGTCTCCTCCACACCGAACACAAACGCGGCTCAAGCCGCGTGTACATTTTGGCACGGCCAAAACATGAATTGAACAGTATGGGGCTTTGCCCGCATTTTGCGATCAAAGCACATAAAGGGCGCGTGATGGCCTCTCTCCAACTGTTGCCTGTACCTGCGCGGATTATTTTCTGGCGCGGAGATATTGGGCGCCTAACCAGCGGACCGGCGAAGTAAGCCGCCACGACCAGGAGGCGTGGATTTCCTTGATCTGTAAATCCCGATCCCGCACCGCGGCAGTCATCGAGTAGGGCATGCCAAGCGCGGATACGTCGTCGACGGGCTGCTCGACCTGCCGCTCTAATAAGTACATCTGAGAGATTCGCGGCAGAAGCACATTTTCGAAGTCCAGGGCCTGCGCGGTTTCATGCAGAAACTTCCCAAGTCGCTCCGTGCTCGCATCCCAATTTTCCGTTTCCCGGTTCAGGACCGGCGCGCCCTCGTTGCGCCAAGTGGGGAAGCCTTGGCGCAGCCGCTCAATCAATTCGTTGGTTGAAGAGAAGAGTATCAAGTTATCCGGCTTCCCGATCTTGTCGCGAATGGCCTGAATTACGGGTATACCTCTGGCAAAAGTCGGTTTCTCATACGCCAAACTTTCCAGTACCGGAAGGCCGAATCCTTCGTAAACGGACGGAAACACCACGAACCGCGCTTCGGAAAATAATTTCCGCATCGTTCCGTCGTCGAGCTGGCCGCTCACAAAGGAGACTACCTTCGATCCCGCTTCGTGCCGGGAGCCGAGCACCACGATATTTTCATCTTGAAAAGCCTTGTTCAGCGCGTCAACCGTAACCGCCACCCGCTTGTGTTCGAACCAATTGCCGACCACCAGGATATGCTGGCCCGGCGCGCGGCAGGGACCCACGCGATTCTGGTAATCTTTGATGTCCAATGAGGGATACGCCACCAGCTCATGCAAATCCTGGCGGCAGCGCAATCGTCTGTGAAAGAGTTCGCGCATGACATCGCTAATGTAGACCACCCCGTCGGCATAACCGAAGACGGTGGCCCACAGCGCTTCCAGATCGTCTGCATTGGCACTGTTCAAATAGAAACAGTCCATGGCGATCGGATCCAGCATTGCGTAAACATTCACCACCGCTAGCCGGCTTAGACGAGCGATCGGTTCAAAAGCAAACGGCTGGCCGAATCGAAACGCGACCGCGAACTTGCGGCCTACATGAAGAGGCACAAAAGACAGGCCCTCGAACCGGTCCAATTCGTGGAAACGGCGCCCCTCGTCCGATACCATTACATAAATATTGAACTGCGGCCACAACCTGGCGGCGCGCTCCAGAATCTCCTTGGCAGCGACAAATGTGCCGTTGTGAGCCGGCCCCATGCTGGATAAATCGAATAATAAGTCGAGCCGGCCATTGCTGGCGGGGAGCAGCCCCGCCAGCAGCAACTCGCCCAGGTAGCGCTCTCCGTTGAAATAGCGCTGAACAGTGGGCAGGTACTCGGGATAACGCTGGTTCAACCGCTGCGCATTTTCGTCCTGAATTTCCTTCGGGAACTGGCTCAGGGAGAACGATGCCTGGCCCACATGGTAGATCCAGGCCCGGTTGGCGAGAGCGGCGCGGTACCCGCAACGGTTGGCCCGCATGATCAGGTCGTTCTCCTCGTTGTATCCCGGACTGTAGGACTCGTCGAAAAGTCCGAACTCCTCCAGCACCTCCAGCTTGATGAACAGGCAGAATCCTACCGCCACCGGCACAAAATGGAACCGCGGAAGGACAGCCTGGAGGCCAAGAAACTGCGCGTGGCACTCAGCCTGCGTCGTCCCTCTGAGCTCCTCTTGATGGGGCAACGAACAGATGGTCGCATTGTTAGAGCGCGGGCTGACGAAACCGATCATGGGGTCGGCATAGGCCACCTCATGCATCTCCCTAAACGCCCCAGGCGAGACAACGGTGTCGGAATTCAGCAGAATGACGTCGTGCCCCCGATCCAACGCGCGTTGCAAGCCGCGATTGACAGACCGTACAAAACCGATATTGGCGTCGTTCTCCAATAGCTCGCAGGGTGTTTGAGGGTTTATTTTGGCTGCCGCGCGTCGCAGACTTTCTGTGAGATCCAGATCGTCCGGCGAATCGTTCACTGCGACGATAGAGGCACGCAAGCCAGCAAGTTCCTGGACCACCGAGGCTGGCTCCAAGGACTCAAAGAGAGGGGAAACTAAATGCGAATTTCGGTAGAACGAGATAACAACGTCTACCGGTTTGTCTTTAAACGCTTCGGGATCGCGCACTCGTTTATTTTGGCAACCTAGTACGCTACCATAGGCTTTTACGGCTGTCAAATTTTCCAGCAGGTTCCCTGAGATAGCGTCCGGACTGAAATCAGGTGTCTTGGCGTCCGGGCCTGCGGCTGCAGTGGACAATCATAGCGGCTCTAGCTATAACTAAATGACTATAAAGCGCTTCGAGACCGGTCGCACTGGCCGGCGGCACTTCGCCCGCCAGTCCTGAGGAGGAATTGGGGATCGGAACCGGCTGCACCTTAGGATCGGGAAGGGATTACTCAACGCAATGGCCAGATTGACCGGATCGATCCGCTATGATCGCGAGATCAAATCGCAATCGGCGGATCCTCTGGCGTTCTTCGCGGAGCGCATACCCGTGGGCGCCACGGTGCTGGATCTGGGTTGCGGCACTGGCGTGCTGGGACGCACGGTGCTCGAGCACAAGGACGCTTCCTTCGACGGCGTCGAAGGCGACCCCGAGGCGGCCTCTGTCGCCCGCCAGAAATACCGCCGGATCATCGAAGCCGATCTCCACAACGCCCGTCTGGAGCGCCTGGTGGAGGGCCAATGCTACGACTACGTCGTGCTAGCCGACGTGTTGGAGCACCTTGAAACGCCGGGACTGGTATTGCGGCAATTGCCTAAGTTGCTGCTTCCGGGTGGACGTGTGTTGATCTCGACGCCCAATGTCGGATACCTTGGCGCGCTGGCGGCCCTGATCGCCGGGAAGTTCGATTATGCGCAGTGGGGCATTCTCGATCATACGCATCTGCGCTTCTTCACCCGCCCGTCCTTGCACCGTTTCCTGCAACTGAATGGTATGCGAGTGCTGGCGGAACACAACGTCGAAAAACCTGTTTCGCAAAGCGGCTTCGACCCGAAGGATCTCGATTCGCTTGACCCGGCTATGCGCGAGATCCTGCTGGCGCGTCCCGATGCTATGGTGTACCAGTTCATCGTAGAGGCGGAACCGGCCGCGGAGTTGCCGGCCGATGCGGACGACGACGTCCAGGCGCTGGCCCATCGCAACATCCCCGACGCAAACGGAGATCAATACGCTGCCCCCGGCATTTCCCGTCCGACATTCGACGACCCAAGAGAGCCGCTGTTCGACGCAGCGTATTACCTGCGCACTTATCCCGATGTGGCGGCTGCCAGCGTAGATCCGTACCAACATTACACCCAGTTTGGAGTGGCTGAAGGACGCGATCCCCAGGCACTGTTCGACACTTCTTATTACCTTGAGCGCTATCCGGACGTGGCCGGCAGCGGCATGAATCCGCTGCGCCATTATGCCGCGTTTGGCGCAGCCGAGGGACGGGATCCGCACCCGCTCTTCGATACCAGGTATTACATGTCCCAGGCCCAGCTCGCCGCCGGCGATGAAAACCCGATTTTGCATTATTGTAAGCACGGATTCCAGCTCGGCCTGAGCCCACATCCTCTGTTCGACGTGCGCTTTTACCTGAAGCAATATCCCGAAGTTGGCGCTTACAAGGAGAATCCGCTGCTCCATTTTCTGGCGCGGCGCGGCCCCCTGACTCGGAGTCCCCATGTCCTGTTCGACACCGAATATTACCTGCGGCAAAACCTGGACGTGGCCGCCCATAGCGTCAATCCGTTCCTCCACTACCTGCTGTTGGGATGGCGGGAAAATCGCGACCCGCATGTTCTTTTCGACAATCGATTCTATCGCGCCCAATACGATTCTGAGCGGCTTGGAATCTGTCCGCTTCATCAGTACGTAACGGAGGGCTCCCGGCTTGGCTTGCGGCCGCATTTTTTGTTCGACGACGGATTCTATTTTAAAAAACATCCAGAGGCCGCCGTGAGCGGCGAAAGCGCTCTCGCCCACTACCTGCACTCGGGTTACCGGCTGAACTACGATCCGAACTCCTGGTTCGACTCCAAAGAATATCTGGCCAAAAATGTGGACGACATGCCGCCCGGCATGAGCCCTCTCGAGCATTTGAGCGAGCGCGGCGATTACACCCACATTGCGCCCATGATGAGGGAACATTATCTGCAACCGCTGGTTCGCGATCGCGCCGCCAAAGCCTCCCCCGGAACGCCGCTTGAAGCGCCCGAACCGCCGCCCAAGCTGATTGCGTTTTACTTGCCTCAATATCACTCCATTCCTGAAAACGATCTCTGGTGGGGTAAGGGGTTCACCGATTGGCGCAATGTGGCGCGCGCGACGCCGAGCTTCGATGGACACTATCAGCCGCGCATTCCCTCCGATCTGGGCTACTACGATCTCCGTCTTCCCGAAGTTCTCGAACGGCAGGCCGGATTGGCGGAGCAATACGGAATCCAGGGCTTCTGCTTCTATCACTACTGGTTCGACGGGCGCCTGCTGCTGGAACGTCCCCTCCAACAGATGCTGGCCCGGCGCAGTCCTAGTTTCCCGTTTTGTATCTGCTGGGCCAACGAGACCTGGTCGCGGCGCTGGGCCCCATCTTCCCACGAGCCGCTCATCGAGCAGCGGTATAGCGAGGGTTTCGCGGAGCGCTTCATCCGCGATGCCATGGGGATTCTGACGGATGCCAACTACATCCGGGTCGCCGGCGCACCGCTGCTGCTCATTTATCACGCGCGCCAGATACCCGACACGAAAAGCGTCACCGACTGCTGGCGGCGGATTTTCTTACAAGAAACCGGCCTGGAACTGCACCTGAGTATGGTGGGAAACCGTGAAGCCACGCCCGGTTCGCTGGGCTTCGACTCGACGGTGGAGTTCGCTCCAAAGCTTCGCGCCTCCATTCTGAATCCTGCGCAAATGCCCGGGCTACGCCGCGACTTTGAAGGGCGGCTGGAGGACTATCGCGCCCTGGTGCGCCGGGCCCTGCTCACCGGACCCACGGATGGTGCGTTTTTCCGTTGCGTTATGCCGGGCTGGGACGACACCGCTCGCCGCGGCATTCGGGCCAGAATCTTAACCCACGGCGGGCCGGAGGCCTATCAAGCATGGCTCCGCTGGGCGGTGGCTCTTAGCATGGCCGAACGCGGCAGGCAGGCGCCGCTGGTCTTTATCTTTGCCTGGAACGAGTGGGCTGAAGGGGCGTATCTGGAGCCGGACCAGAGGGACGGCCACGCATTCTTGCAGGCCACCCGGAACGCTCTGGGTGAGGGGATGGCGGACTACTATAAAGCCGCTGGGCGCGACTTCTCGCCAGCCGATATTCAAAGCATGTTGGAACGATCGTCCAACGCGCAGATTTCGATCGGCACGAGAAGCCCGATTTGATTCAGCAGTCAAAGAACCGGAACATGCCCGGATCCGGCAGTCTGACGCAGTTTGATTCGGGACCATTGAATTCGGATGGTTGGTTTGAAATCTGCCGGCTCCTGCGTGGAGAAGGAGACCGAAGCTACCCGATCCGGTGAAAAAGCTCCTCCTCCCGTCAACATTGCCGCAAGATCGGTTAGACGTCTTGGATAGTCGCTGGCCAATACGCCGTCCCGCAAGTTGGGCCGCACCACCCGCCCGGTGGTAGTGAGTCCCGAACGCAACGTAGCGTGCACGTAGACGGCCGGCGACCGAAGCAGCGTGCGCTTCATGAGTCCTCTTACGCTTTCTTCGATTTGAGCGTCCATGAGCAGAGCCTCGTCGTCTGCCACTGCCGGAAGCGCGATCTTCCGGTCCCAATACGCTAGAACCGGCCCCCCGGCCGCAACGGGCGCATCAAACCGAGGGGTGGAGCGGCGGCGTAGGAGGTACACGTTCGGCGACGCGAGCTGAAGATCGTACCAGTCCAGTAACGCCCGCCAAGTCCTCGGCGCTTCGTAGAAGGGATGGCGGCCATCGATAGAACCCCACGCCAGTACGATAGCCTCGGGCGCGGAGGCATCTTCCAGGTTTTGGGCATCCAGTAGATCCAGAGTGGGTGTGTAGGCCGAGTAGGCTTGAAATACCGGCAGGGGCCGCCACCGCAGGTGGTTCGCCCGTATGGCCGCAATCTCCGAGGGATAAGCGCTCACGGTCTTCCCTGTGACATAAGGCAAAAAATCCGCGGGAAGCAGGTCCGACGCCATCGCCCTTTGCGTGGCGGCCTGCAGTGCGCTCACCGTTGTTCGCCAATGCAAGAATCCGTCCAGGTTTGTCAGGGCGGCATGACCGGTGAAGCGTTCCATAACGCCTGGCAGAGACTGAGGCCACATTTCCGTCAGCGTGTAGGCCCCCCAATCCAGGCATGCGGCCGCGAATACCGCCACTACGATCCGGCTCCGGGGAGTGGACGCCAGTGCAACAATCAACAAGGCCGCTGTGGCCATCTCAAACGGAAAAGGGACGACATGGGTATCCTGCCGCACCGCGGCGGATTTGAAACACAAAAAGCCGACGATAAAGAGCGGCGGTATTCCCCACACGACGCGGCGGATTTCACCCGTGGCCAGCGGAATGGCGATCCATAGGACCAACAGACTTGCCACGGCAACCACCGCCCACCAAAGTGGGCCAGCCCAAGCCATCGCTTCCGAGTAGCCGGCCGCTATTTCCACCGAGTTGCGAAGAAAGGCCGGCAGGCCCCCGGGCGCTCGGTCCAAGATCCAGTACAGCCCCACCAGGGTAAAAAACCACACCAGAATGGCCGCCGCGACCGGTTTCACGATCAGCCGCCAGCGCGCCCGCTGACGCCACAGCAAACACGCCGCGAAGTAAAACGCGACGGCAGACCCTATGACCCCTATGTTGAACTTCGTCAGCAAAGCGATGGCCGACACGAAAAACAACAGCCACAAGTCAAACCAGGGCTCGGTCTCCAGACCGGCGGCGATCGCCAATGTCAGCGCCAGGATCGCGGCCAGCATTCGTTCCACCGCTGCATCGTATATAAATCCGCTGCAAACCCAGAAAACTCCAAGATACAGGCCGATTTCGGTCCAATGTCTGGCCCGCTTGCACAGCGTCCACAACGCATAGCCGGTCACCAGCGCCAGTGCCCATGGGAAGGCGAATGCCGCCCACGGCTCGGCTTCCGGAAATGCGGGAGCGATGAGGTAACCGAGCGGACCATATGTGAAGATAATGTCTCTGCCGAAGCTCATCCTCTCGAAATGGCCTAGGTTAAGACCAATTGCCCAACTGGAATCCAGCCCTGTACCTAATGGAAATGGGGTGGCGGGAAGGACGATTAGGAAAATGAAGCCCAACACAAGGGCGAATTGAATTCCGGGACTCGTATTCCAATGTTTCGCGGCCAGCGGCTGCCGGGCGGCAACTGCCGGCTGGCGTTCACCAATTTTCGCTCGATCTGAGGCGCCTGGTGGTCGGATTCTGCGCTGCGGCATCCCCTAACTCGACCTCATTGCAACATGAAACGGCTATTCTCTCACAGCCGGAGCTCATAACGGCTAGCTTTTGATTCTTTCCTTGCGCGGAGAAAGCCAACTAGAAGATTTCGCAGCGCCGGACGATACAGTAGACGTGCTGGTATGAGGCTGGCGACCGCATATAAAAACCTGAGCGTCCGGCACAAGCTGCGGCTAATCATCATGGCCACCGTGACGGCGGCCCTGCTGTGTGCCTGCGCGGCAGTTTTGGTGTACGACCGCATCGCCGAGCGCGACTCCATGCGGAACGACCTGGCGGTGATGGCGGAGATGCTGGGCGCCAACAGCACCGCCGCTCTCAGCTTTGACGACGCGAAGGTTGGAGACGAAATTCTGTCCTCGCTGCGAGTGAAGCACCAGATCGTGGCCGCGAGAATCCTTACCGCCGCGGGACGCACGCTCGCCAGTTACCGGCGCGCCTCCGCGCCGCCTTCGACGATGCCGGCCAGCACGGCCGATGGCGTGTGGTTTGAACCCCACCGGCTGGTTGCATTCAAGAGCGTCCTGCTGGGCGGGTCGAGGCTGGGCACGTTGTATCTGGAATCGGACCTCGAGCAGCTGGACAGCACCCTGCACCGGTTCGCCTGGATCATGGCAGCTATTCTACTGGGCGCCTGGCTCCTGGGGCTGGCGCTGGCGTCGCGGCTGCAGGGCGCGATTCTCGATCCCATCGCCCATTTGGGGCGCGCCGCGAAGATCGTCTCGCTGGAAAAGAAGTATTCGACGCGCGCGGTCAAGGTTTCCGACGACGACCTGGGACAGCTTACCGACGTGTTTAATGGCATGCTGTCGGAGATCGAGCGCCGGGACGCGGAGCTGCTGCTGCACCGGGATAGTCTGGAAGAGGAGGTGAGGGCCCGCACGGCCGAACTGGTGGAGTCCAATAGCGGCCTGCGATTGGCCAAAGAGAAAGCCGAGGCGGCTAGCCGCGCCAAGAGCGAATTCCTGGCCAATATGAGCCATGAAATCCGCACGCCCATGAACGGCGTCATCGGCATGACCAATCTGGCTCTCGACACCGAACTGAGCGACCGTCAGCGAAACTACCTGGAGACCGTCAGAATGTCGGCCGATTTGATGCTGGTGGTTATCAACGACATACTCGATTTTTCAAAGATCGAGGCCGGCCGGCTGGAGCTGGATCCTACTCCGTTCAATGTTCGCGACCTGGTGGAGGAGACCATCAAAACACTGGCCGTGATGGCGCACGCCAAAGGCCTGGAGCTGGTGGGCGGCATACGGTCCGACGTACCCCGGCTGGTGGCGGGCGACGCCACGCGAATTCGGCAGGTACTGGTGAATCTGGTGGGCAATGCGGTGAAGTTCACCGCCGTCGGAGAAGTGACCGTGGACGTAAGCTGCGAACAGCAGGCAGGCGATCGTTTGTACCTCCACTTTGCAGTCCAGGATACGGGAATCGGCATTCCGGCGGACAAGCAAAAAATCATCTTCGAAGCCTTCTCCCAGGGCGACGGTTCCACCACCCGCAAGTTCGGAGGAACGGGACTTGGTCTAACCATTTCCGAGCGGCTGGCTAGGGCGATGGGCGGCAAAATCGAAGTATCGAGCGAGCCTGGCAAGGGGAGCCGGTTCCAGTTCACGGTCTCCGTCGGAGCAGTCCCGGAGGCGGCCGCAGAATGCGTGCAGCCGTGCAATGTCTCGCTCGAAGACCTGGCCGTTCTGGTAGTGGACGATAATCTGACCAACCGGCGCATTCTCGTAGAACTGCTGCATAGCTGGGGAATGCGGCCGGAAACGGCAGCCGGGGGACGCGAAGCCCTGGACCTCATCTATGGGCAGACAGCTCGCGGCCAGCCTTTCGACCTGGTTCTAACCGATCTGCACATGCCTGAGATGGATGGCTTCGAGCTGGTGGAAGAATTGCGCAAGGGCGGGGCGGGCGCCGTTCACATTCTGATGCTCACCTCCGGTGAACACCGGGGCGACGTGGCGCGTTCGAGAGACCTCGGAATTGCGGCTTATCTGACCAAGCCCGTTCGGCGAGCCGAGTTGCGAGCCGCGGTGGTGGCCGCCATTGCGGAAGGGAAAGCGGGTGGCGAACCTGCCGCCAAATCGAACGCCGCAGGTAAACCGCCGCCGGCGCGCAAAGACGCCACGGGTGTCCGAACTCTCCATATCCTGCTGACCGAAGATAACGAGATCAATCAACTTGTGGCGTGCGGCATTCTGGAACAGGCCGGCCATACCGTGAAGGTGGCCAACAACGGCGCGGAGGTGGCGCCCATGCTGGCCGCTCACTCGTTCGACGTGGTGCTCATGGATATCCAGATGCCAATCATGGATGGCTTCCAGGCCACCGCAGCGATCCGCGAGTCGGAAAAACACAGTGGTGCGCATATGCCTGTGATCGCAATGACGGCACATGCCTTGACGGGATATAAGGAGAAGTGCCTGGCGGCCGGAATGGACGGGTACGTTACCAAGCCGATCCGGCACGACTTGCTAATGAAAGCGCTGGCGGAGTTGGAAGATTCAAATATAACAGCCAGCATCTCAAGCTTGCCTCTGGCCGCCGCCAATGCGGACCAGCCGGAGGCCGCGGAAACGGAGTTGCCGGAATCCCACTTCGAACAGCAGGATCTGGTGGAGCGCGTGGGCAGTCCAGAGCTGGCGAGACGCCTGGCTGGAGCGTTTGTCGACGGCATGCCGGAGCAACTTGCAGCGCTTGCCAAGGCCATCGGAAATTCCGACGTTCAGGCCACCAGGTTCGCGGCCCACACCATTAAAGGTGTGGCGGCCAACGTGGGTTGCGGGGCGCTGCGAGATCTGGCTGCGATGGTCGAAACAATGAGTGAAACCGGCGCACTGGCCCCCGCTTCCGAGGTTCTACGCGAATTTACCGCTGCCTTCGAGGCTGTCAAACCCGCCATGCAGCGGTTTTGTTCGGGAAAATAAAATTTTGTCATTTCGGAAGGCAACCCTTTTAGTCCCTCTGCTTGGGCCATCGCCGAACCGGATTTGGATCCCGGAAAGCCACCGCTCCCGGTACGATCAGTTCCACCCGCGTGCCTTTTCCCGCTGAACTTGATAGAAACAAGCGCCCTCGAACCCGCGTAGCGCGCTCCTGCATCCCTTTCAAGCCGAAATGCCCATCCTTTCCCGCGGCTGCCGCCGCGTCCGCGCCGATTCCCTTGCCATTGTCGAGTACCCGCAAAACCAGGTCCTGCGCGTAGCTCAGCTCCACCTCCAACCGGCTGGCCCCCGAATGCAGGCATGCATTGCGGATCGCCTCATAACCAATTCGATAAACCTCGTCGCGTATGATGGGGTGCATATCTTTGGCGGTTCCCTGCACGGAAAGACCGAACGTCATTGCGCCAGTGGGGAGGGCGCCAGTGGGGAGGGCGCCAGTGGGGAGGCAATCTTCGCCCGCGCGCCGGAAGGCGTCGGCCAGATCGTTCTTCTGCGTGGTCGAGATGCGAAGAGAGTTCAGCGCAGCCCGGCCTTCTTCCGTTCCCCGCGTGAGCCAGCCCGATAGCTTTTCAAGAGATCGCCGCATTCGAACCGGATCGTCGGGCCCATCCAGCGCAACTTCGGCCACCATCTTGCTGCCCTGGATGGTTTGCAGGAAAGTATCGTGGATCTCTCGCGCCAGGCGCGTGCGTTCATCCAGGCGTTCGTCGAAGCGCGCGCTGATTCCTGCTCTGATTTGCCGCAGACGAATCCGAAAAATGGCCCACAGGATCGAGAAGAAAAAACCTGCGGAAACGACGCGAAACCAGGCGGTTTGATAATAAGCCGGCGCGATACTGAAGTTCCAGGACGCGCCCGCTTCGTTCCAGACGCCGTCGTTGTTGGACGCGATCACGCGAAACCTGTATGGGCCTGGAGGCAAATCGCTGTAGAAGGCTTGCCGCCGCGTTTGAGGTTCCTGCCAGGACTGATCGCGGCCGTCCAGCCTATAACGGAACCGGACCTTCTGCGGAACGACAAAGCTCAAGGCCGTATAGTCGATTTCAAGATCCCGGATGAGAGCGGGCAGCCGAAGATTCTCTCGCGGCAAGTAGTTCTTTCGATCCGCCACAATCTGCTCCATCTGGACGGGCGGAGGTAAGCGATTCTCATAAAGATTGTTGGGATCGATCATTTGCAGATCGGTGTCGTTCGCGAACCACAGGCGTCCATCGGGCGACTTGGAGGCTGCCGGCTGGAAAGTGGTCGGGGATGGTTGCGCGCCGTCGAATATGTCGAAGGTCCGCACGCGTAGCGTGGCTTGAGGCTCCGTCCGCCAGCGCTTCAGCTCAGAATCCGCAATCGCTACGATACCGCATTTGGCGTACAGCCAAAGGGCGCGCTGGTTGTCCCTCAGTACGGCCACGATTCCGTCGCAGGGAAGGCCGTTCTTGGAATCGAGCGTCTGCAGTTGACCTTGCTTCCAGAGCACCAGTCCCCGGTTCGTTGCAGCCCATACAGAGCCGTCCGGATCGGCCAAAACATTCGCCACCGCGTCGGAGCCGCTGTTGGCAACCATCTGCTCGTATTTGCCGGCGCGGTATCGAAACAGGCCGGCTCCAAAACCGCCTAGCCAGATGCCTCCCAGGGGATCGGGCGCTATAGCGCCATTCGGAATTGGCGGCGCGTCCAATTCTTCCCGCACACTCCACTCCGGGCCGCTAAAAACGATGCGAAAGAGCTGCCGCGGAGCCACTCGTACCCAAACGTTGCGGTCGCTATCTTCGATCATGCTCCGGACGATTCCAAAGGGGCTGCCATTTCTGAGAACGGGGCGAAATCGTCCCCGTTCGTAAATCGTCAGCCCGCCATCCACGCCCACCCAGAGCCGCCCGGCATGGTCTTCGAGGAGCGCGGTCACGCGTTGTCCCGGCAAGCCATTCGCGGCGCGGAGGGACCCCGGTGTGTCGTCAGGTGTGCCGTTGCGGAGGAAATCCAAGCCGCCGCGGTTGCCGATCCATACCGTCCCGCTCGGCGCCGCGAGAACGGACATGACACTGTCAGTAGTCAATCCATCGCGCTTCGAGAAACTGGTCACCGCCAGACCGTGAAAACGGTCGATACCCCGCGCTGTCGCTACCCACAGATTTCCTTCCCGATCCTGATAGAAGCCTCTCACGGAATCGCTGGACAAGCCTTCCGCGCCGCCGAAGTGATCGGCTTTGCCTTTGTAGACGCGAAAAATTCCGCTGCTGGTGGTTCCAACCCAGAGCGCGTTGTCCCGGTCCATTAACAAGGACGACGCCTCGACGTGAGCGCCGCCTACGTCCGGCAGCGGCATGAGTTTCCAAACGTTCTGCACCAATTGCTGAAGCGCCCGTCCGTAGTTGAAAAAGCCCACCCAGACGGATCCGTCCCGATCGAGGGCGATGCCGCCCACTCCGGCTAATCCCTCGAATCGGCGAAGTTCCTTGGGAAGGTAACTGGTGGAGGCTCCCGGCTGCCAACGGCTCAGTCCGGTGGCGCTGCCGATCCAAAGATGGCCGCCGGCGTTATCCTCAGCCAGCGCGCTGGCCGTGGGGAAAGGAATCTTGTCGGCTTCGCCAAAGCAGCGTGTTTCGTCACGCAGGACCCGGCAGACGGGTCCGTTTTTGTCTCGCAGCCGCGAACGGGCAAACCATACGGCGCCTGCGCGGTCTTCCAGGATGGAGTTCACTCGCCCGCGTATGTTCGGGTAGTCGGTAATGCCGCCATTTTTCGAGCGGGATAATCCCGTTGCTGCGCCAATCCAGAGGCTCCCGTCCCGGCCGCCCAACAGAGAGTAGATCGACATTTGTCTTCCGTCGGGAGGAACCCAGGGAACAAATCGGACGCCGTCGAAGCGCATTAATCCGGCGTCCGTCCCGATCCATAGATAACCGTCCGTGGACTGCGCGATCGCATTCGGCGTTCCGCTGAAGGCTCCGTCCTCTATGCGCCAGGCGGTGTGGGCATACTGCGAAATCTGCCGGCTGGGATCGAGAGCGGTCACCGGTGTGGTTATCAGAACAAGAGCCGCCAGCGAGCGGGCGATGGAACGTGATAGCTTCATGCGTCTAGATAACGCCCGCTCCGGCCGATGTTGGGAGAAAGACCACACCAAGCGGCGCCGGCGGTGGCAGCGCGGAAAGAGAGAGCGCATAACATTCGACGACCACTGCACCTGAGAAATCGTGGCGTGCAGCGCAATTTGCAGCGCAGGACGCGCAGTTCACCACGGTACCATCGATGAACGCCATGCTCGAGCCAAGAATCGCCGCCGCCAGTACCCGGGGTTGCCCACTTGGCTGCGCACCCGCTGCGGACGGATCGGCAACGCCGGTTAGCATGACGGCTGCATCGCACGGAGGATTGACTGCGTTCGCCATCGCTAACGAGAGTCTAGCGTTTTCTTGCCGGTCGAAGTAACTCTGGAGCGCGGTGGGTCTCGCCAAAACGCCGTCTCGCAGCATCCTTCCTTCGCCTCAACTTTCGCTTGCCGTAAGCTGTGCATTCAATTCCCAACCCGCAGACTACCAAGCCGCCAATCGCCAACGGCACCTGTGATAAGATCCGATCTTGACAGTCAGGTTAAAACCGGGAGCGACACACCTTGAAAGTTTACGAAGGTTCCGACATCCGCAACATTGCCCTCATCGGTCATGGTCATAGCGGCAAAACGACCCTGACCTCAGGCTTTCTTTACACCGCCGGCGCCACCAACCGCCTCACCCGCGTCGACGAAGGCACCGCCGTCACCGACTTTGACGACGAGGAAGTCCAGCGCAAAATAACAATATCCACCGGCGTCGCATTCGCCGAATGGGCCAAAAAGAAAATCAACCTGCTGGATACGCCGGGCTTCAATATTTTCCTAAACGACACGAAAGCCTCGCTGGCCGCGGCCGATGCCGCGCTGGTGGTGGTGGATGGTGTGGCAGGTGTCGAAGTCCAAACCGAAAAGGTCTGGAGCTTCGCCGACGAATTTAATCTGCCCCGCGCCGTTTTCATCAACAAGCTGGATCGCGAGCGCTCTTCGTTTGACCGCGCCCTGGCCAGCGTTCAGAGCGTTTTCGGCCGCCTGGCAGTTCCCGTGCAGCTTCCCATCGGCGCTGAGAAAGAATTCAAGGGCGTGGTCGATCTCATCCGCATGAAGGCCTACACGTACACCATGGATGGCGACGGCAAGGGCAAGGAGGTCCCCATTCCCGACGACCTCGCCGAAGCCGCGCAGCAGGCCCATGAAGCGCTGGTTGAAATGGTCGCCGAAGGCAATGACGCGCTCATGGAGGAGTTTTTCGAAAAGGGCACCCTCCCGGTGGAGCACATCCTGGACGGCCTCCGTCTGACCATCCGTGAGCGCCGCATTTATCCGGTGCTGTGCGGCTCCGCTCTGCACAATGTCGGGCCGGACCAGCTCATGAACTTCATCATCGAGAATTTCCCGGCGCCCACCGACCACGAGCCCATCTCTGGAACGGTGAACGGCGGCGGCGAAGTGCAGCGCGCCATCAAGAACGACCAGCCGACTTCGGCTTTCGTCTTCAAGACGGTCGCCGACCCGTTTGCCGGCCGCGTCACCTACTTCAAAGTGATCTCGGGCGTGATCAAGAACGACGCCAATCTGGTGAACGCCCGCAGCGGCGCAACCGAACGCCTGGCCCACGTCGGCTGTTTGGAAGGCAAGACCATCGAGCCGGTTACCGATCTCAAGGCCGGCGACATTGGCGCAGTCGCGAAACTGAAAGAGACCGTTACGGGCGACACCCTTTGCGATAAGCCGTCCATCATTGCGTACCACGCGGTGCATCTGCCCGAGCCTTCTATCGCGTTCGCGATTTCCGCCAAGAGCCGCCAGGATGAAGATCGCCTCGGCAACGCGGTCCAGCGCATTCTCGAAGAAGATCAGTCCTTGCGCTTTTATCGCGATCCGCAGACCAAGGAATTTCTGCTCGCCGGCAGCGGCCAGCAGCATGTCGAAGTGATCGTCAGCCGTCTGAAGAAGCGCTACGGCGTGGATGTGGAACTGCACGCCCCGAAGATTCCCTACCGCGAAACTGTGCGAGGCAGGGCCGAAGTGCAGGGCCGTCACAAGAAGCAGACCGGCGGCCACGGCCAGTTCGGCGATTGCTGGATTCGCTTGGAACCGCTAGCGCGCGGCGCCAAGTTCGAATTCGCCAACGAGGTTTTCGGCGGAGCTATCCCACGTAACTTCATTCCGGCGGTTGAAAAAGGAATCGTAGAAGCGGCCGCGAACGGTTTTCTGGCAGGCTATCCGGTGGTCGATTTCAAGTGCACCGTTTACGACGGCTCCTATCACGACGTAGATTCGTCTGAAATGGCGTTCAAGCTGGCGGCGCGTAAAGCCTTTAAAGCCGCGATGCAGGCCGCTAAGCCCGCGATCCTGGAACCCATCATGAATGTGAACATTCAAGCGCCAGTAGAATACGCGGGCGATCTGATGGGCGATTTGAACAGCCGCCGCGGCCGCATTCAGGGGATGGACACCAAGGGCGGCACGCAAATTATTCGGTCTCAGGTGCCCATGTCCGAAATGCTCACGTATCAGAACGACCTGATCTCGATGACGCAAGGCCGCGCCTCATACCAAATGGAGTTCGACCATTACGATTATGTGCCGCCGCTCCAGGCCGACAAAATCATCGCCGCCGCCAAGGCCGCGAAGACGGGCGAGGAAGAAGAAGAGGAGTAAGTCGTGGCGCCCTCACTCCTGCGCGCCGAATTTCTGGAACCGCCGCCGCGCACCCTGCGTAGTCTTCTCAAGGAGCATTGCGCATGGCGCTCGCGTCTTCCAATTCGGCGGGGTTCAACCGTCCCATCGTCCAGGCCTGTCTTTTTGTGGTGCCTTCTGGAATATATGAGCTACTGTCCGCCGGACCCATGATCGTGTCTACCGAAACCTAGCCGAGGTCGGCGGTCGGCGGCTTGTTCCAATCCAGTCATGTACGCCGCCCTCGGGGCCCAATACACCACGGCAGGACTTGTTTCCAGGCCGCCATTCGTTCTGGGCAGTGGGCGATGCGCGCCAGAGGATCGCGGGGCGTCGCTATGATATAGTGGCGTCTATTTTGCGCTCGTCTTGCCAGCCTTAGCTGGCTAGCGAGCCAGGAGGTGCCGTGTGAAGTGGTGGATCGCAGTACTCTTTTTGATCGCGGCGGTTGCCCCAGCAACGCTGGATGCAGGAGTCATTCAATTGATCTCCAATGGAGGCTTTGCGACCGGCGCGCTCTTTCCATGGGCTGCTACCGTCTACACATATTCTTCCAACGTGACTGGCGGCTGCGTTTCTGGCTGGGCCGTACAGGGTGCTGGCACGGAATCATGCAACACCAGCCTCGCAAATCCGATTTCTGGTGCCTTTGCCGCCTATGCGAGTTCATCGCTCCCGGCACCGAGCGGCCCGCCCGAGACCTCTTGCCAGGAGGGCTCTGTCGGTCAATATTACTCCGAGCTAGCTCAAACGTTCGTCATTCCCAATACGTCGTTCGCGAGCGTGATCTTGAGCTTCAGTGCCGCATCCTCCTGGCAAGGCTCAGGAACTTATATAGGTGCAGCTTTTGGCGCGTATGTCCAAGGCGTTGAAGGCCCGAGCGACTACGAGTACGTTTCAATAGTTTCGGACCCATATCCACCCATAGACGGGGCATTTGGGTGGCAAACTGAAAGTCTAGACCTCACAGCCTTGTTTAACGCGAATCCAGGAGCCGTGTATGAACTTTATTTTTATGTCCAAGCTACTAACTGGAACTGCCAAACCTCAAGTACTGGCTGCGGTCCTTCCGGAACATCGGCATGCGTCCAATTCGTTGGTCCATCCGCAATCTCGGTCGGCGTAGCGAACGTCTCCCTGACAGCTGTCCCGGCACAGTCTCTCCAGGTCACCACCACCGGCCTTCCGAACGCGACAAGCGGCCAGGCGTATGGTGCGATCGCGCTCACAGCCACAGGGGGCAGCGCAACTGGCTACGCGTGGTCGATTTCATCGGGGTCGCTGCCTGCTGGCTTTACGCTCAGCTCCGCCGGCGTCTTGAGTTCGACGGGCAGCCCGCCAGCCGCGGCGGGCTCCTATAGTCTCACCGTTCAGGTTACCGACTCCATCGGGGACACTGCGTCCCAGCCACTTACCCTGGTCGTTCAATGCAACCTGTCGGCGCCGAGCATAATCTTTGATGGGTTGAATGTCGCAGGCGACACGACGACCGTTGTCGTGGGACAGGAAATCACGCTAACAGGTCAGGGGCCTACGCAGGCGTGTATGGTGGCGAGCCAGCAGTGGTCAACAACACCCACGGGCAGTGCGGTAGGCGGCTGGGCAGTTGGTGCGCTCAACGAGTCAGGGGGACCACCAGCGCCTTTGCCCTCCGCCAGGTCCAATAGCTACGGACCTTTTTATTGGACAGCCCCAGGTACATTTACGGTGACTTATCAGTACTCCTTAAATGGAGCGACCGGTCCAATATCGTCGACCGCGACGTTCGACGTAGTCGGGCCCACGAACGTGCAGCTCTATACGTGCGGAGGCTCGGTCCCGTCGTCCGGCTGCGCGGGCAGTGGTCCTTTGGGACAGGTTGATATAGTCTACAAAGGGAGCGTTCCCTACCTCGCATTAGGAGCCTTGAAGTCCAACGTCGGGATTGTCTTCACAGCATCAGCTGCGGAGCCACCGGGCTATGTCGGCAGCTTCGTCTTTGTCCAGCTAATCAACTACGATGAGACGGCGATATTCTCAGGCGGCAGTGAAAAGCTCTGCTACCCACCGATCGAGCCGTCGGGGTCTGCATTCCCGGGACTCGATACGCTATATCCGTATCCCGCCAGCAAGAATTACCCAAACTTGACGCAGGACGGACCCGCGATTGAGCTGGAGAACTTCGACAGCGAACTGGGCCGCGTCTTTTCCGCGACAATGTACTTGATGTGGAAATGGACTGGGCCAGCAGGCTCGATTCCAATTCCGGTCCCGCTCGGTTCTGTGCACTGGGGCTTCATAGGTGCTGCCAAGCTTACAAACCAAGCGTCAAACACTTGGGAGGTCGCCTCGGGAAGCGCCAGCGCCGGCCTGTTTCAGCCGAGCGGTTCCTACCCGGCCTGGACCAGCCTCGTTCCCGCCGGCCTGAAGTGCAAGGCGAAGCAGTAGCGGGCTGGCGATCCATGGATAGGCAGCCGCTAGGAGGACTTTAGGATGGCAGTCAATATCGCTCTTCGTCTCGGGTCGGCTCTGCTCTGGCTGGCGGCCGGATTTGCGCAGCGCTCGAGGGCGCCGTTAGCTATCACGATAAGCCCATCATCCGATGGCATATCAGTGGGTGGCGACGAGTTCAAAGCCGGCGCAGGCGTGCGCGTCATTGTCACGCTGACCAACGTCTCCAATCGCGATGTCACGCTCCACCTTACGAGCCCGATGTGCGACTATGCTGTGGAGGTTCGCGACAGCACCGGCGGACTTGCGCGGGATACCGAGCACAAACGCACGGCAAATTGTTCGGGCAGGACGTTAGGCCGAAACGTCTATGAAATAGTGAGGCCGAATGAGTCCGCAGAGGACGTAATTAATGTAAGCCGAATGAGCGATGTGTCGCAGCCTGGGAAGTACTTAGTCCAGGTAATGCTCAAGCTGCCAGAGGAGCCGGGGCACGTAGTGGTGAACTCAAACACGATTACGATAACCGTGATGCCATAACGGTCGTGGAGTTCCACGTCGCCTGATGTGTCACAGACGGGCATCCGGGGACTGCCTGCCCGTCCCAATCCCAATATATGAGCTACCTGGATGGCGGCGAGTTCGCGCGCGATGACATGCTGCAACGGCTGCGAAGCCACTTGAACCGTGTCCCAACACCAGCCTGGCGGCGCGCCCGCACTCCCGCGGGCGGAATTTCTGGAACCGCCGCCGCGCACTCTGCGTTAATCTCTTAAGGAACAGCGCAAAACGGAGTGTGGCGCGAACCTTTTCTTGGCCCGCTGGAGGCGAGCGCCGCGCCCTTTGCGCGTCTCAAGGAGCATTGCGCATGGCGCTCGCGTCTTCCAATTCGGCGGGGTTCAACCGTCCCATCGTTCTGGGACTTTTCGTGGCTAGCTGCTTGCTCTCCATTGTTTCCTGGTACACCACATTCGAAGGGATGCGATTGTATCTGTCGGTTTGGTTTTCATTGCTCGCTTCCGTCGGTCTTCAAACCGCGCTGGTGTTGGTCGCCTGGCTGATCGGCTTCAGTTCTTCCGCCACCCGCTATGCCGGGCGCCGCGCGCTTCTCATTGGCGTTTACATCGTTACTGCCAGCGTCTCCATCGCCTTTTCCTATACCAGCCTTTTCACCTGGTTCAGCGCGCGCGAGCGTCCCGCCACGATCGAGCGCAAGCTTTACGATGCGCTGAACGATTCCGCCGGACAGACCGGGAAACTACTCACCGCGGCCATCGACGAACAGCAGAAACACTTGCTGGCTCTGCAGGAGATGACCGAAGCGGAAAAAACGCACGGCCTGATTTCGCGCGCCCAGGACGCCGATCCGTATCTTGCCGAGGTTCGCGCGGCCGTCGCGCGAGAAGCGCAGACCTACGCGCAGAATTACCAGGAAGGCGCGGGCGCGGGCATCCGCTATTCCGCGTTCGACCGTTATACGAAACTCGCCGAACAATCGCTGCAACGGATGCAGCGATCGCACACGGAACTGACCGGCTTTGTTTCAAACACCAAGCCGCTGGATTTGACCGAAAAGCAACTGCAGGCGTATCGGCAGGTTTATGACGGCGTTCCCTGGAACGATCTGGAGCGAACCTTGCACGCGGGGCAACTCGCCAAGCCGCCGGTTCCCGCTTACAGCGATTTCGTCGACCGCACCGTTTCCGGCCAGGAGGATCTTCTGGTCGCGTTTGAAGAACTTTTCACCGCTCCCACTGCCCGCCACGTTTTCGCTTTGACCCTGGCAGCCTTCATCGACGTAGTGGTGTTTCTCCTGGCGTTCGCCACCGGCCCCTACTTCTTTGGATCGATGGAACAGCGCTGGATCTCGGCAGGCGCGGCGCTCGAAGGTCTGGATCACCAGATTTTCACGCGCGATTTTCTGCGCAAACTGACTCCCGGCCCGCGCGGCATGGCGCGCGTGGAAGCATCCGCGTTAACGCCCGGCGAGCAGCAGCTCTGCCTGCTCTGGGCTGCTAGAAAACTCGCGGTTGTGGTGGAAGAAGACGGCCGTCAGTATTACCTGCTGGAGCAGGGAATTCATGAACAGCTTCTCGAGTCGCTCGCGGCCCAGCAATTCCCGTTGCGGGCCGCATCGGTGGCATCCAGCTAACTAAGGCCGCTGCTTCTTGCGTCCCTTGGCCGGCTCGATCAGTGAAAACTGCAATTTGTGTTCCACCGGATCCGCGCGATCCAACAGAACGTTGACCGTATCGCCGATGCTGAACTCGCGCCTGGTCCGCTGCCCGACGATCTTGCGCACGTTCTCCTGAAACATATAACGGTCGCCCGGCAGCGTATCGATAGGCACCAGCCCTTCGACAAACAGGTTCTCTAGTTCCACGAAAAAACCGAACCGCGTGGTGCTGGTGATCAAACCGCGGAACTCTTCGCCCATGCGGCTCTCCATGAAGCGCGCCTTTTTCCATTCCACCAGCTCGCGCTCGGCATCGGCGGCGCGGCGTTCGGTTTCCGAACAATCGTGTGCGATTGTTTCCAGGCGCTCCGGCGCGAGGAGATCGTTGCTTCTGTCCAGCGCCGCGCCCAAAAGGCGATGCACGACCAAATCCGGATAACGCCGGATGGGCGAGGTAAAGTGCGTGTAGCTCAAAGCGGCCAGCGCGAAGTGCCCCTTATTCTGGGCGCTGTAGCGCGCTTGTTTGAGCGAGCGCAGCATCAAATAACTGAGGATGCGCTCCTCCGGCTTGCCTTCGATCTGCGCGATCAGCTTTTGATAATTGCGCGAGGAGATCGCAAGGCTGTCGTCCGCGATCACGATTCCCTTGCGCACCATCTTGCCATCGCGCCGGCGCATGGGCTGCGTCCGAAAGCGCTTCACCGGCACCGCGCCGATTCCGAGCGAATAGCCGAAGTGCGTTGCGATCTCTTCAAACTCCAGCACTCGCTTCGGATCGGGCTTCTCGTGAATACGGAAAATGGATGCAATGTCCGCCTGCTCCAGGTGCGACGCCACGGCCTCATTGGCCGACAGCATGAACTCCTCGATCAGCCGGTGCGCGATGTTGCGCGGGCTGCGCGTGACCCCGGCCATCTCGCCGAATTCGTCGAATTCGATCAGCGGCTCGGGCATATCGAAATCGATGGCGCCGCGCCGGACGCGCTTCTGGTTCAACACCAGCGCCAGCTCGCGCATCAATTCGAACCGGCCGATCAGCGGCGCGTAGCGTTCGCGGAGCGTAGCATCGCCTTCCAGCAGCGCGTGTACGCCGGTGTAAGTCATCCGTTCCACGCTGCGAATGACGCCTCGACCAAAACGCTGCGCGAGAATGTCGCCGCGCCGGTCGATCTCCAGCTCCACCGAAAGCACCAATCGATCCACGTTCGGTTTCAGCGAGCAAATCTCAGTGGAAAGTTCGAGCGGAAGCATTGGAACCGCGCGATCCGGAAAATAGACGCTGGTGCCGCGCAGGAAGGCTTCTTCGTCGATCGGGCTGGCTGGCTTCACATAGTGACTGACGTCGGCAATATGGACGTGCAGCGCATAGTTGCCGTTCGGCAAACGGTCCACCCAGACTGCGTCGTCGAAATCGCGCGCTGTCTCGCCGTCGATGGTTACGATGTCCAAGGCCCGGTAATCCTGGCGGCCGGATAGCTCATCGCCGCGAATCGTATTGGAGAAGTTTTGCGCCTGTTCCAAAACCTCCGGCGGAAAATGATGCGGGATGTGATGCTTCCGGATCATGATCTCGACATCCACGCCAAAATCGTCTGGACGGCCCAGGATCTCGATCACCCGTCCCACCGCGTGTTCGCCGTCTTCCGGAAATTCCAGCATCTCGACGTTGACGATCATTCCGTCCAGATCCTCGGGCAACTTCACGTCCGCGGGCGTCACTCCCACCCGATCTCTGCTCAGTTCGGCCGAAGGCAACTCCATGCCTGCCGGAATCTGGATCCATTGGCGGATGCGCTCATCGTGCGGCGCGACAAAATTTCCGCGCTTGCGAATACGAAACTCACCCACCACAGTCTGGTGAGCGCGCCGCAGCACTTTGACGATTTCGCCATCCGCGCGGCCGTCGCGTTCGATGCGGGCGATGCGAACCACCACGCGGTCGCCATGCATCGCGGCCTGCGCCGACTCACGCGGGATATAAACGTCGCCCTTCAAGCCTTCGATGGGATGGTCGGGAATCAGGAAGCCGTAGCCGTCGCGGTGCATGTTCAGGCGTCCCACCGTATATTCCCGGCTGAGGCGCGTGACCACGAAGTGCCCGGACCGGGTCTCCAGCAGTTGCCCGCGCTCAATCAGCCGGTCCAGCGCGCTCTCCAACTCGGCACGCGACGGAACCTTTGCACCGAGTTCGCGGACCAACTGCTTGAAGGTTGCCCGCGCGTGCGGAAGGCGCGCGACATGCTCCAGAATATTGGCGTCCGTCACAGGGACTTGACAAATCCCTTGGGCGCCATTGGCAGCGAGCGAATTCGCGATCCGGTGGCTTGGAAGATGGCATTGCCCACCGCCGGCGCCAGACCCACAATGGGTGTTTCGCCCGCGCCCGCTGAAGGCAAGTCCTTGCGATCTACGAGCACTGTTTCGATCAGCGGCAGATCGCTGAACCGAGGCACTCGATATGAGGCGAAATGCGGATTCAGAATGCGGCCGTTTGAAAAATCCACCGCTTCAAAGAGTGCGCCGCCGATTGCCATTACCATAGAGCCTTCGATCTGGTTTTTCAGATGTTCCGGATTGACGATGGCGCCGCACTCGAAGGCCGTAACTACGCGCTCGATCCTTACTCGCGGGGGCGCGGGCGTCACTTCCGCTCCGAGAAATTCGCTCGGCACGATTGAAATTTCGGCGCAGGTTCCCACGTAGCCGCCCTTCTCCATGCCGCAGGCCAATCCGAATCCGCGATCGGCCGTGGGTTTCCCTTTTCCCCATCCAAATTTTTCGGCGGCTGCTTGCAATACCGCGCGCAGGCGCTCGTTTCTCAAATTCTTCAGACGAAATTCCAGAGGATCGGCGCCAACCGCGGCGGCGAGATCGTCCATGTGCGATTCCCGCGCGAAATGATTGGCGGTGGCCGCGAGGCCGCGATACGATCCCTGGCGCAGCGGCGAATCGACGGGATAAAACTGCGCTGTGTGATTCGGGATGTCGTAGGGCGTTTCAATCCCGGAGGGTCCGGAATTATAGTTGTCGAACTGCCACGCGGTGATCAAGCCGTTCCTGGTCATGCCGCTGCGAATGTCGATCACGCCCGCCGGACGGAAGTACGCCCAGGTGAACTCTTCTTCCCGCGACCAGATCAACTTCACGGGCCGGTTGGCCGCTTTCGCCAGGCGCGCCGCTTCGATAGCCGCTTCGCCGGTATGCTTTCCGCCGTAGGCCGAGCCGGTGTCGGGGACAATCACGCGCACGCGCTCCTCGGGGAGTTTAAAGGTTTCGGCCAGTTCTGCTTTGACGCCCCACGGACGCTGCGTGCCGGTCCAAACTGTGAGTTTGCCATCGTTCCATTCGGCGATCGCCGCGCGCGGCTCCAGCGGAACATGCGCGATGTACGCGACGGTGTAAGTGGCGTCCAGTTTGTGATCGGCTTCAAAATCGGCGCGCGCCGGCTGCGGTACATTCTTCTTCAGGTAGTGGAAAAGCTCTTTACTCGACGGCTGCAGATGGGCGCTCCATTCAGTCTTGATGGCGCCGATGGCTTTGCGGAGCGTCGTTTCGTCGGGTGCGACGGCTCCCACGAAATCGCCATCGCGGACCACTACGACATCGGGAATCTCGCCAGCCTCCCTGGCGTCGAAAGATACCAGTTTGGCCTTGAACGTTGACGGACGCAGCACGCGTCCGTGCAGCATTCCGGGGCGCGTCAGATCCGATGTGTAGCGATGCGCGCCGGTGACCATATCGCGCGCGTTCACTTTCGGCGCGGACGTACCTTCGAGCGTCCACTCGCTGGGCGGAGTTACCGCGGCTCCGTCCACCGTCTTGACCAGATTCTGGCCGCGCGTCAAATGGCCGAATTCGACCGATTCGCCGCTTGCGTTATTCTTCACCTTTCCATCGGCTACGGTGATGGAGGACCGATCCACCTTCCACTGGCTGGCCGCCAGATCGATCAGAGCTTCGCGCGCGGCCGCGCCCACTTTCTTCATTTGGGGCGCCATTAGCGGCGTGGTGCGGCTGCCGAAGGTTCCCATATCGTAAGGCGTCAAATCGGTATCGGCCATGACGAGCTGAACCGAGCCGAGCGGCACGCGCAACTCCTCCGCCACAGCCTGCGCGAGGGACGTGCGGATGTTTTGGCCAACCTCGGTTTTGCCGGTGTAAACGAAAATCGCGCCATCCTCGCCGATGCGCAGCCAAGCGGCCAGCTCGGGAGGCCGCGCGTCGGGACGCATCGCCGCGCCGCGCCCGGATTCCTGGGCCGTTGCGGCGCTATCGAGTGCGAGCAGCAGGACCAATCCTGCGCCCATGAATTTGAAAAAGTCGCGGCGCTCCAGTTCAAAACCGTAGGCCGGAGCTTCGAACAATTCGTAGCGTTCCTGTTCGATTGCGCGGGTCATGCTCTCAGGCATTTCGACCTCCCGCGGCCATTTGAACCGCGGCAATAATGCGGGGATAAGTTCCGCAGCGGCAAACGTTGCCCTGGAGCGCGCGGCGAATTTCCGGTTCGCTCGGTTGCGGCGTCTTCTGCAGCAGTCCCACGCCGGAGAGTATCATGCCCGGCGTGCAGTAACCACACTGCAGTGCGTCGGCTTGTAGGAAGGCGTCCTGTAAAGGATGCAGTTTGCCGTTTTGGGCCAAGCCTTCGATGGTGGTGATCTGTTTGCCGACGACTCCCGACACAGGCGTGATACACGATCGAACCGGCGCGCCCTCGATCAACACGGTGCACGCGCCACACTGGCCCTCGCCGCAACCGTATTTCGCGCCGGTGAGTTCCAGTTCGTCGCGGAGCACCCAGAGCAGCATACGCGCCGGGTCAACAAGGAGCCGGTAATGCTTTTGGTTAACGACGAGTTCCATTCTCCGATTTTACGCCTTGGGCGGGGGCCTTGACCCGCCTGATCGGGGATGCGTTGGCCCTGCTTTAATAAAGAAGGTGCCATCCACGACCCCGTCCATCGACGAACAGATAACGTACCTGAAGAAGGGCCTGGCAGACCTGATCCGGGAAGAGGATCTGCGCGAGCGCCTGACGCAGGCCGCGAAGGCTGGCCGTCCCTTGCGCATCAAGGCCGGTTTCGATCCCACCGCGCCCGATCTGCACCTGGGCCATGCCGTTCTGTTGCGCAAGATGAAACACTTTCAGGACCTGGGGCACCGGGTGATTTTCCTGATCGGCGACAACACCGGCCTCATCGGCGATCCCACCGGCCGCAACACCACGCGCCCTCCCATGACGCGCGAGGAGATCGATAAGAACGCCGAGACTTACAAAACGCAGGTGTTCAAGATCCTGGACCCGGCCAAGACCGAGGTCCGCTTTAACAGCGAATGGCTGGAACCGCTGCGGTTCGCCGACATCATCCGATTGTGCTCGAAATACACCGTGGCGCGCATCATGGAGCGCGACGATTTCACCAAGAGATTCAAGGAAAATCTTCCGATTTCCGTGCACGAATTGCTGTATCCGTTGGCCCAAGGCTACGATTCGGTGATGCTGGAGTGCGACGTGGAGATGGGAGGCACCGACCAGCGGTTCAATCTTCTCGTCGGCCGCGAGCTACAGCGCGATTGGGGACAGCCGGCGCAGATCGTCGTCACCGTTCCGTTGCTGGAGGGGACGGACGGCGTGGAAAAAATGTCGAAATCCAAAGGCAACTACATCGGCATCACGGAGCCTCCGAAAGTGATGTTCCGGAAAGTGATGGGCATCAGCGACACGCTCATGTGGCGTTACTGGGAACTGCTTACGGACAAGAGCCTGGCGGAGATCGCCGCTATGAAAGCCGAGGAGCCGATGCAAGCGAAGATGCGTCTGGCGCGGCAGATTGTGGCGGATTTTCACACGGCTGAAGCGGCCGAGCAGGCGCAGTCGGATTTTCAGCACGAAGTACGCGAGGGCGCAACGCCGGCCGATATCGAGACAGTCTGGTGGCCACAGGATGCCGGCTCCAGCTTGCCGAAGATCTTACTCGGCACGAACATGGTTGAGTCGCGAACCGATGCTGAGAGGAAGATAAAGGCGGGCGCCGTCGAGATCGACGGAGAGAAATTCATGGGCTTCTCGCTGCCCGCAAAGAAGCCCATAGTCGTTCGCGTCGGCAAGAAGTGGAAACGGATCGAACCGTAACCATGGAAAAACGGCATTTTGTCTGGAAACTGGCCGGCCGCGAGCTGCTGCTCGGCGAGCGCACCCTGCTGATGGCCGTGTTAAACGTGACGCCCGATTCTTTTTCCGACGGCGGCAAGTATCTCGATCCCGACCGCGCGTTCGCGCGCGCCATCGAACTGGAAGAGCAAGGCGCGGATATCATCGATATCGGCGCGGAGTCCACCAAGCCGGGTTCGGAGCGCGTTTCGGAAGCCGAGGAACTGCGCCGTCTGGTTCCGGTGCTGAAGCGGCTGAACGGCAAGCTGAGCATTCCAATCTCAGTGGATACTTACAAATCGGCCGTGGCGGAGAAGGCGCTGGAACACGGCGCAGCGCTGATCAACGATCCTTCCGGCCTCACGTTCGACGCACAACTCGCGCGCGTGGCGGCCCAGCGCGACGCGGGATTGATCGTCACGCACATGCGCGGCACGCCGGAAACCTGGGCCAAGCTGGCGCCTATCAAAGACGTGATGGGGACCATCCGTCAGGACCTGGATGCATCCACGCATCGCGCGGTGCGGGCCGGCGTGGAGCGGGCGCGCATCGCCATCGATCCCGGCCTCGGGTTCGGCAAGCGGAAAGAGCAGAACGCCGAGATCCTGGCGCGGCTGAGCGCTTTCGCGCCGCTCGAATTTCCATTGGTGGTGGGCCCATCGCGAAAATCGTTTTTGCCGCAAGTGGAGAAGCCCTCGGAAGGCTTTCTGCGATGCGCCACCGCGGCCGCTGTCACCGCCGCGATCCTGGGCGGCGCGCACGTGGTGCGGATTCACGACGTTCTCGAGATGAAGGCCGCGGCGCTGCTGGCCGATCAGATCTTCAGCTTCGCTGGCACTTTGGACAATAGTGCGTCCCGCGCTGTCCCACCACGATCCGGCGGATCGGCGTTCCGCAAGTAGGACAAGGGTCGCCCGCGCGTCCATAAACCTGATGCTGCTGCTGAAAAGTGCCGCGCACGCCGTCGGCGTCGACGTAATCGGAGATCGAGGAGCCTTTGAGCCGAATCGCTGTGGAAAGAATATCCACCATCGCGGCGTGCAGGCGTCCGGCGCGCTCTTTGCTCAAGCTCGCCGCGATGGCGCGCGGATGAATGCGCGCTTCAAACAGCGCTTCGTCCGTATATATGTTGCCCATGCCTCGCAGGAATCGCTGGTTGAGGAGCAGCGGCTTGATTCCGGATTTGCGCGTCTTCAGCAGCGTGCGGAAATCATCGAGCGAAATGTTGAGCGCGTCGGGGCCGAGGGCCGCGGCGCGTTCGGGCAATTGCTCGCTCCATTCGATGCGCCCGAAATGGCGGATGTCGTCATAGACCAGAACGCCGCGATCCAGTCGGAAAATTGCCCGCGCGTAAGGGCCCGGTTCGGTGTCGAGCAGCAGCTTCCCGGTCATCCCTAAATGAATCACCAGCACGCCGCGATCGAGCGTGAGGACGATGAACTTGCCGTGGCGTTCGACCGACTTTACGAGCTGATCGCGAACCCGTTTGCGAAGCGTCGGAAATTTCTGGCGCACCACGTGATGCGAGGAGAACTGCGCGTCAACGATGCGGCGGCCAGTAAGCTTGGGCGCGAGCGTTCGAACGACGGTCTCAACTTCAGGCAGCTCAGGCACGAGTCACTTTTAGAAGCGTGTTTGGGGGTCGATGAGAATATCGTCGCCGTCGGTTTTGACTTGGAAGCGATCCAGCTTCACCGCGGGATTGCGGTCGTTCTCACCGGTTCGGCAGTCATAAGCCCATTCATGCCAGGGACAGATGAGTAGGTTGTCCTGGACGTTTCCCTGCCCCAGCGGTCCGCCCACGTGCAGACAGACGCCGGCCAGAGCGTGCAACTCGCCATTCACGTTGCAGATGGCGTAGGAATTTTCTCCGAGGGTCGCTTCAGTAACCGAGCCGGGCGGCAGAGCGGAGAGTGAGCCGACTTTCACGAATGCCATTACACATGTTCTACCACGTCCTGTGCCGGACACACGCGTGCCCGCTGGGTCGCGACGAAGCGCAGCCACTCTTCCATGCCGTTGCCGGTTTTCGCGCGGCCTGGAGGTTTTTCAGTAACCGAGCCGGGCGGCGGCTCAGAGATTGAGCCGACTTTCACGAATGCCATTACACATGTTCTACCACGTCCTGTGCCGGGCACACGCGTGCCCGCTGGGTCGCGACGAAGCGCAGCCACTCTTCCATGCCGTTGCCGGTTTTCGCGGAGACGCGCAGAATCTCGATGCCGGGGCGCACCGCCTGGAGGTTTTTCGACGCCGCCGGCCAGTCAAATTCCACCGCATCGGCGAGATCGGTTTTGGTGATCACCGCCACGTCGGCGCTGTTGACGATGGTGGGATACTTGAGCGGCTTGTCTTCGCCCTCGGTGACCGACATCAATACCACGCGGAGATTTTCGCCCAGATCGTAGGACGACGGGCACACCAGGTTCCCGACGTTTTCGATGAAGAGAAAATCCAGCTCATTGAGATTCCAATCAGTGAGGTTCCTCTCGATCATCGCCGCTTCCAAGTGACAAACAGTGCCGGTAATGATTTGGCGCACCGGGACCTGGCTGCGAGCCAACCGGACTGCATCGTTTTCGGTAGCGAGGTCGCCGACCAGCGCCGCGACGCGGAAATCGCCGCGCATTTTCGTCAAAGTGGATTCCAGAAATGCCGTTTTTCCAGACCCGGGGCTGGAGACCAGGTTTACGACGAAAACCCCCGCCTTTTCGAAGCGATTCCGTAGCGCGCGCGCGATTTCATCGTTCTGCTTCAGGATGTTCTTACGGACTTCCAGGATGCGAGGCGAGGAATTCATGAACGCAGCTCCAGCGCCACCACTTGCAATTCGCGGCCCTGCAGGATTTCGTAGGAGGGAGTTTCGCATTCGCTGCAGGATAACTGCTGGATGGAAGGAACGCTGCGCGGAGCCTGACAGCGCGGGCAGAAAATCATCACGGGCACTTCCTCAATGATCAACTGCGCATCGGGCAGCGTGGTTTCGGTGCGAGCCAGATCGTAGGCGGAGAGCAGAGCTTCTTTGACGATGCCCGAGAGCGCCCCCAGCTTGATGTGAATGGCATCCACTTCGGCGCTCCTGCGGCCGGCTTCCTCTTCCGCCATATCCAGGATGCTCATCGCGATGGAGAGCTCATGCATGACGAGCCTCTGTAGCGGCGCCCACCACGCATCCCCGGCCCTGCCAGCCGATCTGGACAACCTTGCCGTCTTCGAGCAGCGCGGGAACAGTGCGCTGGCCGCTTGCTTCGCGCATGCGAGCGAGCGCGGAGGCGTCGGCGCTTACGTCAAATTCCACAAACTCGCGCCGCGAAAATTCCAGCCACTCGCGCATCTCTGCGGTGTAGGGACAGCCGGAGGAACCGAAAAGTTCAAGCATTGCCAGCTCCCTGCTGCGCAGCGCGGAGCGTGTGATACATCGAAGCCTGCACTTCTTGGATGCGCGGAATGTAATCGCAGCGCACGATCAGCGGAAAGTCGGCCAGACCACGGCGCAGAATTTCGCCGCCGTCGTAGCCCAGCAGCGCGACGGTGAGCAATCCACGTTTGCGAGCTTCTTCGAGCGCGAGAACGATGTTGCGCGATCCGCCGCTGGTGGAGATTCCGATCGCGATATCCTCAGGCCGCGCGTGCGCAATCAACTGGCGCAGGAACACCACTTCGGTTCCGACATCGTTGGCGATGGCGCTTATGTTGGCTGGTTCCATCGAGAGCGAAATGGCCGGAATTGGCCGCCATCCGCTGGGTGGAGCGACACAGTCCAGCGCCCAATCGTTGGCGTCGGTGGCCGACCCTCCATTGCCGAACAGAATCAACTTGCCGCCGCGCCGTACGCGCTCGTCTATGGCTAGCGCAGCGGCCGCAATCTGCTCGGATTGCTCTTCGGCAACTTGAGCGCGGAGACGGGCGTCGTCACGAACCTTCATGAGAATCGATTCGGCAACTTCTTTCCGCAGGGCCGCAGTGTCGTGCTTCTTTTGCCCGAGAAAAGGATAGAGAAAGCCGGCCGGCCCGGCATCCTGGCCGAGTTCGCGGTGTTCCAAAAAAACATGAACCGTTTCCCACAGCGTGTGATACAACACCTCGATCAATTCCTGGTTCATGAAGGCGTCGTCGGTAACGGCGGGAAACCAATAGGATCCGCTTGCTCCGGACAGCGCGAGCGTGAAAGCCTGGCAACTACTCGCAGCGTCCAGCGCATCCTGGACATCGACGTCTCCCGCGGGAGGAGCGAAACCCATCACAATGTCTTCGGGGCGCACCAGAGCGTTCAACCAGAGGGGGAATTCAGCGGAAAGATCCAGCGCGGGCAGGGCGCGCTTGCCGACGATCACCGGATGCACGAACTCCACCGAGACGTGCTGGGCATCCGTGGCGCACGCGCCGCGTCCGAAAGCGAGCAACCGGCCGCCGCGCAGAAAGCGCCCCGCCATTTCTTGCGAGACGGCGGCAAGCCGCGCAGCTTCGTGAACAAAAAAATCCTCGAAGACGCGATTGCGCGCCAGCAGCCGTTCCGCGATCTGTTGCTCGAGCATACAATACTGTTCACTTAGCATGGTCGTGCCAAAGGTACACGCGGCTTCAGCCCCGTTTGTGTCCGGTATGGAGGAGACGCGACCAAAAGTCGCGTGTACCAGCGTCTCATAAAGTGAACAGTATTGGCCCCAGCATAGATTCGGTGGGCTTTCATGACGTTAGCAGATGCGAGGCAGCGGGTCCCCAACCAACATGTCGATCACGCGAGTGCCGCCATAGGGCGCAATCCCAAGCACGGTAGCCGCCGGCGCGGCACGCACCTCGCCGATAATGGCCGCATCTTCGCCGCCAGGAGTTCGCTGGATTGCGTCCAGCGCCAGTTCGGCGAACTCGGGCGCCAGCACAGCGACGAACTGGCCTTCGTTGGCGATGTGCAGCGGGTCCAGCCCAAGTAGCTCGCAAGCGCCGCGGACTGCGTCGCGCAGCGGAATCCAATCTTCGTGGAGTACGATGCCGAGACCGCAATCCCGCGCGAGTTCGTTCAGCGAAGTGGCGAGTCCACCGCGCGTGGGATCGCGCATCCAGCGCAGCCCTGGCGCCGCGACGTCCACAATTGCTTCCACGAACGGCAGCACCGGGCGGGTATCGGATCGAAGATCGGATTCCAGATCCAGATCGCCCCGCGCCAGCAGGATGGTGATGCCGTGATCGCCGATGGGTCCGCTGATGATCACGTGATCGCCCGGGCGCACCGAGTTGGGCGACATGCGGAGACCTGAAATCGCGCGGCCGATACCGGCGGTGGTGATGTACATGCCGTCGGCTTTGCCGTGTTCCACCACTTTCGTGTCGCCGCTCACGATAAGGACCCCCGCATTGCGGGCAGCGTCCCCCATGGCGCGCACTTCGGCTTCGAGCACCGGCGTGGGCAAACCGGCTTCGAGCACGTAGCTGACCACCAGCGCTTCAGCGCGCGCGCCGGAGACAGCAAGATCGTTGACAGTGCCGTTCACGGCCAGCTCGCCAATAGATCCGCCGGGAAAACGGAGCGGGCGCACGACAAAACTATCGGTGGTGATTCCGATGCGTGTGCCGTTGAAATCGAGATGAGCGGCGTCGCCCAGAGGCTGCGCGGAATCCGCCCCGAAGAGCAGCGGAGCGAACAAACCCTCCACCAGGCGGCGGCTGGCTTTCCCTCCTGCGCCATGGGCCATTTCCACTTGCGCATCGCGGAAACGAATTTTCGTGGGGGCTGCAATGGTCGCCATGCGTCAGGCCCCTATGCCGACGAGTTCCGCGCTCTTGCGGTGCTCGTAATTGAAATAGGCCGCGCAGGAACCTTCCGAAGATACCATCAGCGCGCCGATGGGATGTTCAGGCGTACACTCTTTTCCAAACAATTTGCACTGCGAAGGTTTCAGCACGCCCTTCAGCACTTCGCCGCACTGCGCAGCTTTCGGATCGGTGACGCGCACGCCGGGAACCTGAAAACGATGCTCGGCGTCCCATTCGGCTAATTCGTCTTTGATGCGAAGCGCGGATTGCGAGATAAAGCCCAAGCCTCGCCATTCAAAATAGGGGCGCAGCTCGAAGACTTGGGCCATGGCGCGAAGAGCGGCCTGGTTACCGTCCCACGGAACAACACGCTGGTATTGATTCTCCACTTCGGCGCGGCCGGCATTGAGCTGGCGGAGCGCCATGAGTATGGACTGCAGAAGGTCCAGCGGCTCAAAGCCGGAGACGGCGATAGGCTTGCCTTCGTTCTCCGCGATCCAGGTATAAGGACGGCATCCGATCACGGTCGAAACATGGCCGGGACCGAGAAACGCATCGATGCGCATGTCGGGTGAATCCAGAATCGCGCGGATGGCGGGAATAATAGTGACGTGATTGCAGAAAATGGAGAAATTATGAACGCCTTTGTCGCGGGCGCGCAATAGCGTGAGAGCGGTAGACGGCGCGGTGGTTTCAAACCCGATAGCGAAGAACATCACGTGCTTTTCCGGATTGTTCTCGGCCAGCTTCAATGCGTCGGCCGGAGAATAAACGATGCGCACGTCCATCCCGCGTGCCTTATGTTCCAGAGGGCTGCCGTTAGCGCCGGGAACGCGCATCATGTCGCCAAAGGCGGTGAAGATGACATCGGGCTGCGCGCCGATGGCGAGTCCATCATCAATGCGGCCCATGGGAAGCACACACACCGGACAGCCTGGGCCATGCACCAACTCAACGTTGTCGGGAAGCAGATCCTTGAGACCGAATCGGTAGATGGCGTGCGTGTGGCCGCCGCACACTTCCATTAGTCGATAATGCCGCTCCGGATCGGCAATGCGCCGAATTTCCTCCGCGGTTTGCGTAATGGCAGTCGGATGGCGAAATTCGTCCACAAATTTCATGGCGATTTTGGTGCTCCTTCAACAATTCTGTCGGTGAGGCCGTACCCGCTGACTTCCTCCATGGCCGCCTGATCCTCGCCCAGCATGCGCAGCATCTGCATTTGCTGGTGCGCGCCCTGCTCGCTGATTTTGCTCATGGCGAAGCCGACGTGGATCAACACCCAATCGCCCGGCAAGGGATTCTCGTCTTCCAATAGCCCGAGATCCACCTTGCGGCGCACGCCGGTAACATCCACCACCGCGAGCAGAGGCGGACCGGGAAGAAGCTCAAGGATTTGTCCAGGGATGGCAAGGCACATGGTCTATTCCTTTTTCCGCGCTACAAGATCGAAGGTCACTTTCACATCGTCTTTGAGTTTCAAAGTTCCGCCGGCCACCGACACTGGTTTGATTCCGAAACTGGACTGGCGCACCGTCAACTCGCCTGAGGCGCGAAGCTGGGAATCGTTCACTGTAACCTGAGCGCTGACCTGCTGCGATTGTGTGACGCCGTGTACTGTCAGTTTCCCGGTGATGTTGGCCCAATAAAATCCCTCGCCACCTTTCGACATGGACGGATTGGAGGCTTCAAAAACAATCTCGGGAAACCGCGCTGCATCGAGAACATCGGTCCGCGTAGTGCTCTCGATCTCGCGACGGTCTTTGTCGCTCACCTGGTCCGTCAATTCTAAAGATCCCGCTTGCACCACGATTCTTAGCGACCCTTGCTCCGGCGCTTCGCCCGATAACTTGGCTTCGCCCGTAAATTGCCGGATGGCGAACGTCGGGTTGTGGCCCATGGACGCAAGCAGACCGGTAGCGAAAGCCTTGGCAGTAAATCGGCTCAAGCCGGGATCGATAACGTAGACCATCGCGGCGACGGCATCTATGGGATTCGGCGCGCTCACATGGCCTTGAGTTTCAAATAGCGCTGGAAGTCGGGCCCAGCCGCCTGCAGCAGACTTCCGATTCCGACGCCGCCCAATAGTTTGCGAACGGCGGGAGTGGTCAATATCAATCCTGCGCCAAAAATGACCAGCGCTGCGCCGCTGAGCAGCATCAGCGTATCGCGCGTGTCGTCGGAATCATGGTTATTCATGCTTTCTGTCAGTTGCATTCGGTTGCCTCCTTGATTATTTCTCCGCTGGAAATTCGCGTCACCAGCGATTCCACGATCGTCACAGCCCGGTCCACCGCGGCGTTCACAATTTCACTCAAACCGAGCCGGCCTTCTTCGCCGCCCAGTGTCTCCGGCTCGCAGCCCACCACCAGGATCTGGCCGGGAAGCCGGCCAAAAGTTCGAGACATGCGCAGCACGGTATCCGGATTCATCGCGTGCGCGTTGGCGGGAGCGGGTTCCGACGCTTGATCCAAGTCCTGCTTCAATACATAAATGTCGCCGGGAGCGCCGCCGCGCGTTGTAGCATCCACCAGGATTGCCGCATCGTAGCGTCCGCTGGTGAGCGCGTAAGCCAGATCGTAGCTGCGAATCCCGAAGTCCACAACTTGGGCGCCGGCCGGAAGCGTTCGCCCATAGAAACGCGCTGCGGTCTCCACTCCAAAACCGTCGTCGCCGAAGAACACGTTGCCCAAGCCGGCCACCAGAATGCGCGCAGACGACGCCGGAGATTCGAAATCCGACAACGCTTCCACTTCTTCGGCGCGGAAAAAGAAACGATGTCCGGGCTGCCGCATGTGGCCGATATCAAACCCAGGGTCTTCGTCCAACACGACGCCCAAATGAACCGAGCTTTCGTAATCCTGTTCGATGGATTCGATGACAGCGATCTTGCCATCGAGCGCGAGATCCATCACGTCGCCGCCCTTGCGCGGGCGTAAACGAACGCGGCTGCCGGTGCGCAACTCGGTGTCGTCCGATAAACGGATGGATTCCAAGGGCGCTTTATCTTCGAGCAGCCGCCACTCCAATTCGTTCATTGGCCGCTCCCCGATCCCCGCGGATCGCGCATTACGCCGTGCAGTTGCATCCATTGTTCGGCATCCAGCGCCTCCGTCCTTTCCAGAAGACTGCGCGCCTGCGGATCGGTTTCGCGCATTTGCCGTTTCTCTTCGTCGGTGAGCGTAAGAATGCGCAGCGAGAGAATTTCGTCGATCTCGGTGCCATCGAAAAGAGCGCCCGCGCTTTCGGGCGCAATTTGCGGATAGTCGTAGAGAATGATGGGCGAAGCGAGCATGGTGTCGGGCAGCGCGGCGTCACCGGCCAAAACCGGCCATAGGCCGATATTGGAACATTCAGCCGATAATTGACGCAATTCCTCCGGCGGATCGATCAGCGACGCGAATTCCCCGCCAGGCGCGCGCAAAATGGCGTGAGTCGACACCAGGGAACGCCGCAGGGCCGTTTCACGAGCCGGCCACGCCGCGGGATCCACCACCGGGACCTCAAAATCTCCGCGATTGGAAATGCGAACGGTAACGCGCGACCATCCGTCTTGGACCGGCTGCAGCTCCGCCTCTATAAAGCCTTCGATCCGTTCGTGACGCCGGACGATTCCGTCGGTATCGCGATCCTCGCGCTCCGAAAAGAAAAAGGAGTGCGTGCCGGGAGCATCCATTTGGATTTCGCGCGCCACGGCCTCCTGCCAGTTCTCGCGCGTCAAAAGATGCAGGAATCGGACGGTAACCCGCAGATTCTCGTTCACGCGAGCGAGGCATTGGAACTGCATCATGGACGCGTCCGACCCGCGTTGCGCGCCGGCGTACGCCGGCGGATACAGTACCCCGAAATTCCAACGTTGGCCATTTTTCAACGCGGAGGCGCGATACGGATAGAGGATGTAGCCCTCATACAATATCGCGTCGGCGATCTGCTCCACGCTGGTCATGCTTTCACCGGCTCCAGCAGGGACTCCAGCGCCTCTTCCCACGTCGCGATGCCGGCCTCCATCTTGTATTGATGAAGCCGGTCGAAAACATCCTGGCGGATCCGCAGCCAAGCCGAATTCGGATAATAATGATCGATCGCTTCGCGCCACACATTCACCGGGAGGCGGAAGCGGCATTCTTTGCTCCAGGGAATGGGCGCCATTTCCAAGCCGCCACTCGCGCCCGCGTAAAAACAGCTTCCACTAAACAGGAAAATCAGGGGGATGTCGCCGGCCGCGAGTCCGTGAAAATATTTGGTGGCAGCCAGGTTGAAATCGAACGAGCAGGGCACTCGCAACTCCGCCACTGTGGAGCCGGCGAATGCTGACACTGTCGCGTCGGCATGGGTCCAAAGCATGGGTCGGAGCGTTTGGCCCCAGCGTGCCGGTTCGCCAAACAAATCGAGCAACCGATCCTGTTCGCCCGCGGAATAGCGTCGCTTGGGAGTTTCGATCTGGATTTGCGTGTGCAGCGCGATGGAATGGATATCCTGATCAGGCGTGCGGTTTTCCACGCGCAAGCGGAACGCAAGCATGGGAACTGCGGCGTAGGGCACGCTCTCGGCGGATTCGATCTTGAATTGGAGATCAGGCATTCTGTGACACACCGGCCCGGCTTTTCATTTCCTGGAAAAATAGCTGCATCTCGCGCCACACTTCGTTGCCGCCCGACAAGCCTTTCCAATGGGTGCGCATCAATCCCACTAACCGATAGCATTCGTCGATCGGCAGAATGAAATACTCCTGTGCCGCGCGGTTCACCAGCAGCGCCTGGGTATCGGGCTCCAGCCGGTTCAAGGCAGGATGCACGTCTTCCAGAGAAAGCAACGACTCCACCGGACCTGCAGGGCTTGGATAATAGGCGGCGATCCGCTCGCCCGCGCTGGAACCGGAACTTTGTTTTACGAAAAATGCGATGCCGATGGGAATCATTAGGGCATCCCAGTCTGCATCGCCGATCTCACAATCCGTGAGGTATTGGACCTGCTTGGAAACGCGCTTGTATTGCGCCGCTGGATTGTTAAAAAGAATCGCGCACGCCTGGCAGGAACAAACCAGCCGCCGCGTGCGGGGGTCGATTAAATGATCGTGTTGAGGCGCGAGAGCCTGGCGGCATAGCCCGCAATGCTCCGCCTGGTCCGCTTTAGGAACCAGACGGCGCAAAGTCTGGAAAGCCGCCACCGAATTCATGCGCGCGCCCCGATGAGCGCCGCAAGAGGAACGAAGCCGGATTGGCCCGTGCCTTCGATTATCAGCTCCGTCAAGTCCGGCGCTGCCACCGATACAGCTTGGCGCAATGCCGATTCCGAACGTTCTTGCGACGCCATTCGCAATATGATACGGCCATCTTCGATGGAAATCACGTTGACGCCCTCAAAGTTTTTGAGAGCGCCGCGAACACGTGTCTCAAAATCCTGCGGGTGCAGGCCGTAGAGAATCAGGAGACTGGAAACAGCTTCATCGCGAATCAAACCATCGATCAATCGCGAGCCCGCATCGCCGTAGCGCGCGGCCACCTGCGCCACGCGCTCAAAAGCCGCCGCGTTCAGATCCATGACGGCTGCCACAAGTTCTTTGGCGCCGGCTTTCACCACCGGGTCGGCGACGGCTTCGAGTTCGGCGACCAGCGTCTCGATGCGTCCGATCCTCTCTTGAAACGATCGATCCTGCATGGTCAGGAGTGCGCCCCAAACATGGGCGAATGGTGCGTCTCCAGAACCTTCCCGTTGCCGAGGACCATGTGCACGCCGCAAGGCAGACAAGGGTCGAAGCTGCGCACCGCGCGCATGATGTCGATGCCCTTGAAATTCTCCGGTCCGTTTTCCTCGAAGATGGGAGTGTTTTGCACCGCGTCTTCATAAGGACCCGGCGTGCCGTAAATGTCGCGCGGATTCGCGTTCCACGGTGTCGGCGGATAAGGATGGTAGTTTGCGATTTTACCGTCGCGAATCACCACGTGATGCGAGAGCACGCCGCGTACCGCTTCGTGGAAGCCGCAGCCGATGGCGTCGTCGGGTACTTTGAAATCGCTCCAGGTCTTGGTGCGGCCGGCATGCAACTCCTTCATGGCTTGTTCCATGAAATGCAGCGCGCAGGCAGCCGAGTACGCCTGGAAGTAAGTGCGGGCGCGATCGCGCTCAATGGCGTTGCTCCACTTCGGGATCTTCCATTCGAATTCCACGTCGGGAAGCGACGCGGTCTTCGGCAGATAAATCTTGACGCTATGCCCGGTGGCTTTGACATAGCCGAAATCGACCAGCCCCGCCAGCGCGGTAGACCAGAAGCGCGCAATGGGCCCGCCGCCGGTATCGAGCGCCAGATGATCGCCGGTGCGTTTGTCGAGCCAGCGCGGCGACATCACCCAGGTGTAGTTGTTCTTGAAATCCCGCTTTTGCGGCCGGGGAATTGTCGTCTGATTCCAGGGGTGGTGCTGATCCACCGGATTGCCCAAGGGATCTTCGCGCACAAAAGTTTCGCCGTGCTCCCAATCGTCGTAGTACGAACTCCCGAGCAAGATGCGGATGTTCAGATTGATATCCACCAGATCGTGCGTGACCGCTTTGCCGTCCACCACCACGCCTGGAGTCACGAACATTTTCTTGCCCCAGTGATCCATGTTCTTGTACGTATAATCGCAGTGGGCAGGGTCGTTGAACGATCCCCAGCATCCAAGAAGAATCCGGCGCTGGCCTACTTTCTCGTACCCCGGCAGCGCTTCATAGAAGAAATCGAAGAGGTCGTCGTGGAGAGGAACCACCTTCTTCATGAACTCGACGTACTTCATCAAGCGAACCAGATAGTCGGTGAAAAGCTGGACGGTGGGCACAGTTCCCACCCCGCCCGGATACAGCGTGGATGGATGCACGTGGCGGCCTTCCATCAGGCAGAACATCTCCCGCGTCATGCGGCTCATCTGCAGCGCCTCGCGATAAAACGAGCCGGTGAACGGATTGAGCGCCGTCATGATGTCGGCGATGGTGCGGTAGCCGTGCAGGTTGGAGTGGTCGGCAGTCCTTTTCTGCGCTTTGGCCCATACGCTGGGGTTGGTTTCCTTGACCATTTGTTCGCAGAAGTCGACGCCCACCAGGTTGTCCTGGAAGATGTTGTGATCGAACATGTACTCGGCCGCCTCGCCCAGGTTGACAATCCACTCGCCCAGCGGAGGCGGCTTGACGCCAAACGCCATGTTTTGGGCGTAATTCGCGCAGGTGGCGTGATTGTCGCCGCAGATGCCGCAAATTCGGCTGGTGATGAAGTGGGCGTCCCGAGGATCTTTGCCCTTCATGAAAATGCTGTAGCCGCGGAAGATGGAGGATGTGCTGTGACACTCCGCTACCTGGCGGTTTTCAAAGTCGATCTTAGTGAAGATGCCGAGACTCCCGACGATGCGCGTGATGGGGTCCCAGTTCATTTCCACCAGGTTTCTCTTCGAGACACCAGCTTGGGAAGCTTGATCGGTAATTGTAGCCATGAAGATTTTCCTTTAATTAAGATCGGACTCAGTAAGACCGCGGATGGTACCCGGTGCTGAGTTCCGCTCCGCGATGCCGCCACTTGGGTTCCTTGTTTACGGTGTGATTGGTGAATGATCGCAATGCGGTAATCGCGCGGCCATAAATAGCGATGGAATTGGAGGACACCTTGGCGCCGGGCGGCTCATCCATGAAGGGCATGAACTTGTCGGGAAAACCAGGCATCGTGCAGCCGATGCAAATCCCGCCGACATTGGGGCAGCCGCCGATTCCGGCCATCCATCCGCGCTTGGGGACGTTGCAATTGACCACCGGGCCCCAGCAACCGAGACGGACAATGCATTTCGGAGAGCCGTATTCTTCGGCGAAGTCGCCCTGCTCGTAATAGCCGGCGCGATCGCAACCTTCGTGCACGGTCTTGCCGAACAACCAGGTGGGACGAAGCTGATCGTCCAACGGAATCATGGGGGCGAGTCCGGCCACCTGATAGAGCAGATACAGCAGAGTCTCCATGAAGTTGTCCGGCTGCACCGGGCAGCCAGGAACGTTCACGATGGGAAGGCCGGCTTTCGATTTCCAATCCCAGCCCAGGTAGTCCGCCAAGCCCATGCAGCCGGTGGGATTTCCCGCCATGGCGTGGATTCCCCCGTACGTGGCGCAGGTTCCCGCGCCCACTACCGCGATGGCTTTGGGCGCCAGGCGATCGATCCATTCGCAGGTCGTAATGGGTTGGCCGGTCTTCGCATCGGTGCCAAGAGCGGCCCAGTAACCTTCGCTCTTGATTTTTTCGTTCGGGATGGATCCCTCCAAAACAAGCACGAACGGCTCCAGTTTCCCCGCCGCGGCCAGGTGCCAGTAATTGAGAAACTCGGCGCCGTTTTCGTAGGCAATCACGGGATTGTGTACGTGAACTTTCGGCAGGCCGGGGATGGCCGACATGATCACGTCTTCAATGCTCGGCTGGGTGGCTGCGGTAATAGAAACCGAATCTCCGTCGCAGCCCAGGCCTGAGGTCATCCATAGAATGTGAATTTCTGGAACCGGCGAGGGTTTTTGCGTAACACGGCCGTAGGGTGCTGCTTCCGCCATGATGAGGTGCTCCTTTCCCGGATGGTCGCGGGGGCCGAGGGTCGGCGCCTCTAGGCGAGGGCCGAATCCGTCGCACCGTTTTCAATTAAGCCAGAGGGAGGACAAGCTGACAATAGGAGGTCATCCGATTTGAAGGGTCGGGGATTCTCCGACAGGAGTAAGGACCAGCCGAGACGTTAGGAGTGGATCTTAGGTTTGGATCGTTGGGTGCTGTGCGGGGACTGTTTGCCGGCTAGTGTTCGATTTCGGTGGTGTGAGCGTTGGTGAGGAAGATATCCAGGAAAATGCTGATCACGTAACCGAGGAACGCTCCAGCGGCGCCGCATCCGATTAGGGATTGAACGGGCCCGTATCCAAATCGGTCCCCAATGGGGAGCGCTACCGCAAGGCCCGCCGCACCAAAAACCAGAGCTACCAATAACCGTTTTCTCATTTGTCGTTTTCCGTCTCAACCGCTGACGAAGCTAGTATGCAGCCTACAGAGGATTGCCACCAGGGGAAGTTATCGTAGTGTGACCCGTGGCGTCACCTGAGCCGGGGTAATGTTTTTTCCTAGTACCCTTGCGGTTTTTGGTGCTAAGCGACGCGGAAAGTCCTAAACTCGTAAGCTGTTCGGCTCCGCTCAAAACAAATATCGGGATAACGCCCTAATCGAAATCAAACGGTCTCTTGGGCTGAGGAGCGTCCGGCTTCTCCTTGGCCTGTTTCAGCAACTCGTCGAATTTCCGCTCCAGCACTTTTTGATGGCCCTTGTGTTGCTCAAACGACTTCTGAAACACCTCGTCCCGCCGGGCTTCCTCGCCCTTGAGCTTCTGGACAGCGGCGCCGATGTCCTCAATGGCCGGCGGCTTCTTATGCTCCTCATAGCTGATGACGGCTTTCAGTTCCGCGTCGATCTGCAGCGTCGCCTCGCAGCACGGGCAGCGCACTTCCACAAGCTGTCGTTTGCCTTTGGCCATTGAACAGATACCAGCGTACCCGCGCGCGGGGCGCGGCGCAATCCGCAGCGGCGGGGCTGCGTCCTATAATAGAGTCACCGCACCATGAAGAAGCTGTACTTTGCCGCCGCGTTTTGCGTATTTGCCTTGCTGCTCTCCGGGCAGTCGAAAGAAGCGGCCAAAAATAACGAGAAAGCCGCGCCGCCCGATTCGAGCGACAAGAACCGCATCACCCTGGATGTTTCGCGCGTCAACATGCTGTACACGGTTTCGGACAAAAAAGGCCGCTTCGTCACCGACCTCACCAAGGACGATTTCGAGGTCTTCGAGAGCAAAAAGCCGCAAACCATCATTGAATTCGCGGCTGAATCCGATCTGCCGCTGCGCTTGGCGATCCTGATCGACACCAGCAACAGCATTCGGGACCGCTTCCATTTTCAGCAGGAAGCGGCCACGGCATTCATCGATGGCACGCTGCGGCCCGAGCACGACCGAGCGATGATCGTGAGTTTCGATACGGCGGCCGAGCTGGTGGCCGACTTGACCGACAACATCGGCGACTTGGAAAAAGCCGTCGCCAACCTGCGGCCCGGAGGCGGAACGTCGCTTTACGACGCCATCTTTTTCGCCTGCCGCGACAAACTGATGGAAGACCAGCCGCTCTACAAATTCCGTCGCGCCATGGTCATCCTGAGCGACGGCGAAGACAACCAGAGCCGCTACACGCGCGATCAGGCGCTGGAGATGGCGCAAAAAGCCGATGTGACCGTTTACTCCATTTCCACCAACATCACGCGCATCGAGACCGACGGCGACAAAGTGCTGCGCTATTTCGCGGAGGAAACCGGAGGCCAGGCGTTTTTTCCGTTCAAAGCCAGCGACCTGAGCCAATCGTTCGAGAACATCGCCAATGAACTGCGTCACCAGTACAACATTTTTTATCGCCCCGAGCCGCTGAAAGTGGACGGCCTGTACCATCCGGTGGAGATTCGCGTCAAGGGGCACAAAGAATTGATCGTGCGCGCCCGCAAAGGATACTACGCTCCGAAACTCTAGTACAATGGAAGTTCTCCCCCGAGACATTTTTGAAGGACTACGTTTTATGGACGAAAAAGAACGCGCACGCACCCTCGGACTCACTCTAGGCCAGATTGAAAAGCAATTCGGCAAAGGCTCCATCGTGCGGCTGGGGTCGAAAGAAGCGATTGTGCAGGTGGCGGCGATTTCGTCGGGATCCATCTCGCTGGACAACGCACTGGGCGTGGGAGGATTTCCGCGCGGCCGCATTGTCGAAATCTTTGGGCCGGAATCGTCGGGTAAAACCACGGTCGCGCTGCAGGTTGTGGCCGAAGCGCAGAAGCTGGGCGGCATGGCCGCGTTTATCGACGTGGAGCACGCGCTCGATCCCATCTACGCGCGCAAGCTCGGCGTGGACGTTGACAACCTGTTGGTCTCGCAACCGGACTACGCTGAGCAGGCTCTTGAAATCACCAGCGCGCTGATCATTTCCGGATCCATTGACGTGCTCGTGGTGGACTCCGTGGCCGCTCTCGTTCCCAAAGCCGAACTGGACGGGGAAATGGGCGACAGCCACATGGGCGTGCAGGCGCGCCTGATGTCGCAGGCCATGCGCAAGCTTACCGGCAGCGTCTCGAAATCGAATACTTGCCTGATTTTCATCAACCAAATCCGTGAAAAGATCGGCGTGATGTTCGGCAATCCGGAAACCACCAGTGGCGGCCGCGCGCTGAAGTTCTATTCGTCGGTGCGCGCCGACATCCGCCGCATCGCCGCCATCAAGGAAGGCGATATCGTGACGGGCAATCGCACCAAGGTGAAGATCGTCAAAAACAAAGTGGCGGCGCCGTTCCGCGAAGCCGAGTTCGACATTATTTATGGCGAAGGCATTTCGCGCGAAGGCGATCTGATCGACTTGGGCGTGGCGCAAAACATCGTGGAGAAAAGCGGGTCCTGGTACAGCTACAAAGGCGAACGCATCGGACAGGGCCGCGAGAACGCGCGCCAGTTTTTGAAGGACAATCCCGATATTCGCCAGAGCATCGACACGGAACTGCGCAAGGCACTGGGGCTGGTGCGCAAGGAACCGGAAGCTGTGGCTGCGCCGGTGCCGGCTCCTATTGAAGCTTCCAAACCCGCGGCTGCGGCCGGCGCGCGGTCGCGCTGATCTGTCAACTTAACGCGGCCTTGCAGTACTCGAGGCATTTTTTCACTTCAGCGACCGTGTCCATCCCGGGCTTGCCATATTCGTATTCGATCATGGCCGGGATTGGATACTTTTTCGTCTTCAGAACTTCGAGCACGCCCTTGATATTGGTGTCGCCCTGGCCCAGCGGCATGTTCGGGCCGTGGTCCTTCTTCCGATCTTTGATGTGCAGCGTGAGGATCTTGGCGTGGTGCTCTTCCAGGAAACTGACGGGGTCGAAGCCGGCGGCGGTGAAATGCCCGATGTCGAGATTGATGCCGGTGTATTTCGAACGGCCCGCCAGCGCCTGCTTCCAATCGTCGGGAGTTGAGAATTCGTTCGGCTTCATGCTGTCGTGATTGTGATAGCCGGCGTAGATTTTATATTGCTCGGCGAATTTATCCACGCGCGGTGAAACGTCCACATTCGAGGACGCCGTTATGCGCGAGACCCCCATCGCCTTCGCCATGAGAAAACCCTGCTCGATCTGCTGGTCGGTAAATTTATCTCGAAAACTGTAGTTGAAGGCGTATAGGTCGATGCCCGCGTCGTCGAATTTCTTGCGAATGCCGCGGATTTCGTCCATCGGCGGATTCGAGCGCCAGGCGGCGACCTGCGAGCGATCCTTAGGGATTACCTGGCCGTCCCACAGTTCGGCGTAACCGAGGCCAATCTCTTTCATCGCCGCGATGCAATCGTCGAGCGAAGGAAGCGTGCGGAAGCTGTAGGTTTGAGCGCCGATCATCACTCCGCTGAACTTTGAGTCGATTCGAGCGAACGCTGGCAAGACCGCTGCCGCGGCGGTGAGCTTGGCGAATTCTCGTCGGGTAATCATGACGCCGATGATATCAATGAAGAAGGCGCAAGGGAATCCGCTATGGCGTCGGCGATCTGCTTTCCGTGGAAGCGGCCGTTTTCAATGAAAATTTCGTTGGTGTGCATGCCGGCGACAATGACTCCGGCCAGGAAAATGCCTGGACGGTCGCTTTCTAACGTATCGGGATTGATGCGCGGCTTCTGCGATTCGGGATCGAGGCGGATGCCCACAGATGCGAGAAACTCCAGGTCCGGCCGATAGCCGGTCATGGCAAAAACAAAATCGTTCGCGAGCGTTTTGGGGCCTTCGGGAGTCCGGATCTCGACCGAGTTGGGATGAATCGCGATCAGGTGCGAATGGAAGTACCCCTTCACTTCCCCGCTCTTGATGCGATTTTCGATGTTGGGTTTGATCCAATACTTGACGCGATCGGAAATGCCCGCGCCGCGATGAATCAACGTGACGCGCGCGCCGGTCCAAAGCAGTTCCAGCGCCGCGATGGCCGCCGAGTTCTTCGCGCCCACCACCAGCACATCATGATCGTAATAAGGATGTGGCTCTTTGTAATAATGAATCACTTTGTCCAGTTCTTCGCCTGGGACGTTCAGCATGTTGGGAACGTCGTAGTAGCCAGTGGCCAGAACGATCTTGCGGGCGCGATATTCGGTCTTACTGGTTCGGATGTGAAAGTCGCCGTCCTCGCCGTTGATGGAAAGGACGCGCTCGTACTGATGGATGTTGAGGCCGTAATATTCGGACACGCGTCGATAATATTTCAGCGCCTCCGTTCGGCCGGGCTTTTCATTGAGCGAGGTCATTGGAAGGCCGCCGATTTCAAGCAACTCCGGCGTGGTGAAAAACACCATGTGAGTCGGGTAATGATAGAGCGAATTGACGACGCAGCCCTTTTCAATCAGCACCGTGTTGAGCCCGCGCTGCTTTAACTCAATGCCACAGGCTAAACCGGTGGGGCCGGCGCCAACCACGACGACATCGAAACCCTCCACCGCTCAGAGCATCCCTTCGACAGTTTTATAAGCAGAATCGAGCGCGCCGGCTAGAGCGGCGGGATCTTTGCCGCCTGCTTCGGCCATGTCCGGACGGCCTCCGCCTTTTCCACCGACCGCCTGCGCCACGGAGCCCGCGAGCTTGCCCGCGTGGACCTTCGAAGTCAGGTCTTTGGTAACGCCGACCACGATAGCGACGTTGGAATCCTGAGAAGAGCCCAGGATCACGACCGCCGTCTTCCATTTGACCCGCAACGAATCCACCATGGTGCGCAGTTGTTCGCGATCCATGCCCGCAACCTGCGCCGCCAAAACCTTCGCGCCCTTGATATCGCGAGCGCCGCTTTCGATGCTGGAAACCTCGGAGCGAGCCAGTTTCTCCTTCATCTGTTCGATCTGCCGTTCCAGCGCCCGTTTATCCTCGAGCAGCCGCTCCTGAGTCTGCCGCGCCGCAGCGCCTTCTTCGTGAAATTTGCTCAGCACCGCTTCGCCGGTGATGGCTTCGATGCGCCGCACTCCAGCCGAAATGCTGGCTTCGTAGATGACCACGCACAGCCCGATGTCGCCGGTGCGATGCACATGCGTTCCACCGCACAACTCCTTGCTGAATCCGTCGGGAAGAGACACCACGCGCACGCGATCGCCATACTTCTCGCCGAACAGCGCCATCGCGCCCGTATTGAGCGCCTGATCCAGATCCATGACGTCGGTGTGCACCTCGACGTTTTTCAGGATCTCTTCGTTGACCAACCTTTGAATTTCCGCCAATTCTTCGGGATCGGTGTGGGCGTAATGCGTAAAATCGAAGCGTAGTCGATTGGGATCCACGATGCTTCCGGCCTGCTTGACATGCGGCCCAAGCACTTTGCGGAGCGCGGCGTGGAGCAGATGCGTGGCTGTGTGGTTGCGCATCGTAGCATGGCGCGGATGGCTGTCCACGCGGCCGATCAAGTTATCTCCCGCGCGAACGGGCGAAACAATTTCGACGCGATGAACGGTAGCGCCGGGAGCGGGTTTGTATGTATTGCGAACAAAAGCGACGATGTCGCCGCTGGAAGGCGAGACGAGAACGCCGGTGTCGCCGACCTGGCCGCCGGCTTCGGCATAGAAGGGCGTGCTATCGAGGACCAGCTCAGTTTTGCCGTCGAGCTCGATTACGCGTAAAACCTTGACGGGCGATTCCAGCGTCTCACGGCCGACGAAATCGGTGGGCGGAAGATCTTTGTATACCGGCGCGATCTGCGCTTTGTCCGCGCCTCGCCAACTGGCGCGGGCGCGCGTCCGCTGCTTCTCCATTTCGGCGAGGAAGCCCTGCTGATCGATCGAGAGGCCACGCTCGCGAGCCATCTCCTCCTGCTCGTCGAGCGCGAGGCCGAATGTATCGTAAAGCTTAAACGCCGCCGTTCCGGGAAGCACGCCGCCCGCAGCCGACTTGGCTTCTTCGAGGAAAACTTTTTCCGCAAGCTGAAACGTGGTTGCGTAGCGATGCTCTTCGTCCTTAACGACGCGCGCGACGCGCTGGATGCTGTCGAGCATTTCAGGATAGCCGGGCTTCATCAGATCCGCGACGAAGCCGGTAAGTTCGTATAAGTAGGGCTCTTCGCGGCCGATCATGCGCGCATTGCGAATGGCGCGGCGCATGATTTTGCGCAGCACGTAACCGCGCCCTTCATTCGATGGCGTGACGCCGTCGTGAACCAGGAAGGCGGCAGCGCGCGAGTGATCGGCATTGATGCGCAGAGCGACATCGGTGCGCGGATCTTCGCCATACGCGACCCCGAACATTTCGGCGGCGCGATGGATGATGGGGCGAAGGAGATCCGTTTCGTAATTTGAGAGCTTGTCTTGCAGGACGCAGGAGACGCGTTCCAGTCCCATGCCGGTATCGATGGAAGGACGCGGAAGCGGCGTCAGCACGCCATCCGCGGAGCGATCGAATTGCATGAAGACCAGATTCCAAATTTCCACAAAACGCTCGCCCGGATTGTGGGGGAACTCGCCGGGACCGGCTTCGGGTCCGAAATCGTAATAGATTTCCGAACACGGACCACACGGGCCGGTCTCGCCCATTTGCCAGAAGTTGTCGGCTTCATCCAGTCGGAAAATGCGCGACTTCGGCACGCCCGCCACTTCCTGCCACAGTCGCTCGGCGTCGTCGTCTTCTCGAAAGACGCTGATGTAGAGCTTGTCTTTGGGAATCGAAAAATCGTGCGTGAGCAGTTCCCAGGCGAGAGCGATTGCGTCCTTCTTGAAATAGTCGCCGAAGGAGAAATTGCCAAGCATCTCAAAGAACGTGTGGTGGCGGCGCGTGTAGCCGACGTTATCGAGATCGTTATGCTTGCCGCCCGCGCGGACGCACTTCTGCGAGGAGGTGGCGCGGGAGTAATCGCGCTTTTCCAGGCCGGTGAAAACGTCTTTGAACTGGTTCATGCCCGCGTTCGTGAAAAGCAGCGTAGGGTCGTTGGCCGGCACCAGCGACGAACTGCGAACAATGCGATGGCTATTGGCCGCGAAGAAGTTGAGAAACGTCTCGCGGATCTCATTCCCTGTCATGTATCTTTATTGTGACATTCTCCGGGATTGTGAAAGTCACGGCTCCCGCCAACTGAGGGCGAATCGAGATGGGCACCCGCCCCTCGGATTCCACAGGATCGGCGGTCCCGGAGCCGAAGATATCTCGGAAGGCGGTCGCTCCCTCGCGACTGCGACGTCGCCAAGCGTCAATCGCGCTTTCACACTCCTTGATTCCGGATTTTCACGAGGTGAGCCTCAAACTGCCGACAACGGGGGATGTGAATTGAAATAATTGAAATAAAATCGCCAATCGCGTGCGTCCGTGCGCTCATGGATTCTCTGTTCGATTTCGGCTTCGTTGCGATCAGCGATAAACTCGACGCATCTGACGACGGTGTAGCGCCAGGGTGGATGCGAAATGCTAATGTTATGGGTTATTCTCCATGACGGTCATTCCAAGCGGCGCGGCGCTGGGCGCTGACATTCAGAACGTGGATCTGAAGGCCCTGAGCGCGGGCGACTTCGAGGCAATCCACAGTGCATGGCGGGACCATCTGGTCGTCCGATTTCGCGCCCAACAACTGGCCCTCGACGACCTGATCGCTTTCAGCCGCCGCTTCGGGGATCTGGATTGGGCGCCGGTGCAGGAGACGGGACGCCGTTTCGTGGAGGGCCATCCGGAAATCTACGTGGTCTCCAACGTGATCGAAAACGGAGTGCCAATCGGCAGCCTGGGCGCGGGCGAGGCGGTGTGGCATACCGACATGTCCTACCTCGAGAACCCGCCCAAGGCCAGCATGCTATATGCGGTGGAAATTCCTCCGGACGGAGGCGACACGCATTTCTGCAACATGTATCGCGCGTATGAACTGCTGCCGGACGCACTGCGGCAGCGGGCTTCCCGCCTCACTATCAAGCACGACGCCACCTATAACAGCGGCGGCTATGTGCGGCAAGGGTTGGCTGCAACAAACGATCCTGTGTCCTCTTCCGGCGTGTACCATCCGCTGGTCTCAACGCATCCGGAGACCGGCCGCCGCGCGCTCTATCTTGGCCGCCGGCGCAACGCGTACATCGGCGGACTGCCGGTGGCGGAATCTGAAGCGCTGCTGGACGAACTGTGGGTATACGCGATACGCGACGAAATTGCCTGGCACAATGAGTGGCAGCCGGGCGACGTAGTGTTGTGGGACAACCGTTGCACCATGCATAGGCGGGACTCTTTCGATCCCAACTCACGCCGCATTCTGTATCGCACGCAAATCAAGAGCGCGCCCAGCCCGCGGATCTGATCCAGGATGATCGCACCGCAACGCATAACGGGCGGCGGGTCGGCGCACTTGCGTCAACTGGGTGCGCCGCGTGTTGTTCTGTTGCTACTTTGCATCCTGTACCTGATCCTCTTCGTGAACCGGGTGAACATCTCAACCGCGGCGCCATTGATCAAAGCGGATCTCAGGCTGAGCAACACGCAGCTTGGACTGGCGTTTTCGGCTTTCGCGATCCCGTATGCGCTGTTTCAACTCATCGGCGGCTGGATCGGCGACAAGTTCGGCCCGCGGCTGACGTTGTCGGCCTGCTGCGCGATGGTGGGCGCGTCCACCATGTTGACGGGCGCGGCGGCCGGCTTCGCGTCTCTGTTCGCGTTACGTTTGGCGCTCGGCTTCGCGGAAGGAGCCGCATTCCCGACGGCCACGCGGGCGATGTCCAGTTGGATTCCGGTTCGCGACTGGGGTTTTGCGCAAGGGGTCACCCATTCCTCGGCGCGAATCGGCAATGCGGCCACACCGCCGCTCATGGCAGCGCTGCTCCTGTTCGTCTCCTGGCGGCGCTCCTTCGTGATCCTGGGATTGGCTAGTTTGGCGTGGCTTGTGGTTTGGGCCTGGTATTTTCGTAACGACCCGCGTGAGCATCCCGCAATTACGGAAGCGGACTTGGCGGCGCTACCTGAACCGGGCGGCGAGCGCCGAGCAGTTCCTTGGCTGCGGCTGGCGCGCCGCATCTTGCCGGTGACCATGGTCGACTTCTGTTACGGTTGGACGCTGTGGCTGTTTCTGAGCTGGATCCCCGCATTCTTTTTTGAAAACTATCATTTGAATTTGCAAGCTTCGGCGATGTTTTCGGCTGCGGTCCTATTTGCAGGCGTCATCGGCGATACGGCGGGCGGAGTGGTCACGGATCGCCTGCTGCGCAAGACCGGCAATCTGGTGCTGGCGCGCCGCTCCGTGATCGTCGCGGGATTCCTGGGCGCGCTGGTCTTCTTGTGTCCCGTGGTGTTGTTTCACAACCTGGCGCTCGCGGCGGTGTGCCTGTCGCTGGCATTCTTTTTCGCGGAGCTGATTGTCGCACCTATCTGGGCCGTGCCGATGGATATCGCGCCGCGCTACGCTGGTTCCGCCAGCGGCATGATGAATTTTGGCTTTGGCCTGGCCGGTTTGGTGTCGCCCTCCAGCTTCGGTTATCTGCTGGACCGCACCGGCAGTTGGGTTTTCCCGTTCCTTTGCTCGATCCTGTTGCTGCTGGTTGGAGCGGTTCTCGCGGCACGCCTGCGGCCCGATCGAGCCTTCGTCGACCACCCCTTGCAGTACGAAGCTTTGTCGTAGAATCTGTTTGACATGACAACTCTCAGGAAGACGCTCGCGCTCGCGGCTTTCGCCACAATTCTGTTCCATTCGGCGCAAGCGCAGAATCCTTATGCCGGCGATGTCCCGAGGAAGCCGAAGCCGGCATTTCCAGGCCAGACCGGCGCGCCTTCGCCATCGAAAGCCTCGCCGCCAATCATGGTGGAGACCATCACCACCAGGCTCACCAACCCGTGGTCGCTGGCGTTTCTGCCGGACGGCAATTTTCTGGTTACCGAAAGCATCGGCACGATGAGAATCGTCCGGCCGGATGGCGTGGTCTCCGCGCCGCTGGCTGGCGTGCCCGGCGTCAAAGTAGTAGCCGCGCAAGGCCTGCACGACGTCGTATTGGATCCAGGATTCGCCGAAAATCGCCTGCTTTACTTTTGTTATTTCGCGCCGCCGCGAGGCGAGGACCCCGCCATCTGGCCCACCGAGTTCTTCTACCAGCGGGTATGGACCAAATCGCTGGCCGAACGCCGGACCATGGCGATCGGAACGGAGCGCGTGGCCCGCGCGCGGCTCAGTAAAGATAGCAAGAGCCTGGAAGACGTCCAGGTGCTGGCGGAAGGCGCGGAGCGGCGCGTGGTCCTGGCGCCGGATGGCGCGCTGTATATTACTGGCGCCGACCGCTTCCGCCTTTACGACTCTAAATACGACGGCATGGAGCACGATTTTACGGATAATCCCGATATTGGCCGCAACTTTTCGGGGCGAGTGCTGCGCATCAACCGCGATGGCTCCATTCCCAAAGACAATCCCTGGCTCGGCCGCGCGACGGTTTTGCCGGAGACATTTGCGCACGGACTGCGCGATCCCGAAGGCGCGGCGATCAATCCTGCCAGTGGAGAGCTGTGGGTCACCGATCATGGGCCGCAAGGTGGCGACGAAATCGACATCATAAAGCCAGGCCGGAACTACGGCTGGCCGGATGTCTCTTACGGCGTGCAGTACGATTTTCAGCGCACCGATGGACGCAAGAACGTGCCGGTCGGGACTGGAGCGACGTCCATGCCGGGCGTGGAGGAACCAACGTATTTCTGGGTGCCCGATATCGCTCCGTCAGGGATGCTTTTCTACACTGGCGACCGCTTTCCGGAATGGAGAGGAAATTTGTTTATCGGTGCGCTGGAGGGCCAGGCGTTGGTGCGGTTGGTATTGAATGGAGACCGCATCGCCGCCGAGGAGAGGCTGCTTACCGATCGGAAAATGCGGGTTCGCGATGTACGGCAAGGGCCGGATGGCGCGATTTACCTGTTGTCCAGCGCAGGGCTCTTGCGGCTCACGCCCAAATGATCGGTTGGTTCCGCAAACGAGCGTTCCTCCATATTGCGTGGATCGGTGGAAACTGGCTGATGGGCGGCAATAATCCACCTTGCTTCAGGCCCATGCCCCGATCATAAGGCCAAGTCCAGGAAACATTTGCAAAAAAGTTCTGGCCTTCAAGTCGACTTGAAGCTGTACCATCATCCTGGAGGTAATCCATGAAACTTCCGCTTCCGCGGTCTATTGTTGCGGCGGCAGCGCCGTCCGCCGAATCGCCTTTCGCCTGCAACCGCGCTGCGCTCACAGGCCAGGCGCGCAAACGGCACTTCGACGTACTGAGCCCGGCGTTGCAAGCCCGCAAAAAAAGCATTCGCGAGCTGCGCGATGGCTTTGAATTCGAATTTCCATCCGACCCGCCGACGTTTCAACTGGTCTCGGAATGGGCAACTGGTGAACGGCTATGCTGCCCCTTCTTGGACATCCACGTACACGTGGAGCGCGAAGGCGGCAGCCTGTGGCTACGGCTAACAGGCCGAGAAGGCGTGAAGCAGGTCATCCATTCCGATTTCGCTGCTTGGTTTGCAGAACCGGGCGGCCCCAGCGCCGCGAGAGCTCGATTGTAAAGCGCCCTGGCCTGCCCTCGGTGGTTTTCCGAAATTACATCTTGCGCTTGGAGCGGCAATTCGCGCTAGTGCTCGCCCGCGCCTTCTCCGGCTCGCCATCCTTGGCGTAGGAGTGTCACCGCCGCCATGGGACGGTCTTTGCCGGCGGCGCTCTCCCGCAGCGAAAGTAGTCGCATGTTCGCGCGCTTGCCACTGCGCAGTTTTGCGCGAGTTCCTCAGATCCAGCGCCTTAAGATGTCGTATCGGGCAGATAGTCGCCCTTCGCATATGCAGAATCGCCGCTTCCTCCGCCCTCACGGCCGAGCGGGGAAACCCAAGCAGGAGTACCGCGCCCAAACTGGCGCCGGACATAATGGCCCGGAAGCTGCAAGCCTCTCGCCAATGCGTCTTGCCGCGGCTATCGTCGTGCTTACTTGCCCGTGCTGGGCGCAGTTCAAAAGCACGGTTCCATTGGTCGTCGCGCCCACTACCGTCACCGATTCCAAAGGACACTACGTGGACGGCCTTACAGCCGACGACCTGATTCTTTATGACAACAATGTGCCGCAGAAAACACAGATGGATTGGATGACGTACCCGATCGACCTGGTGGTTGTAGTGCAGACCAGCGAGAACTCCGGCGCCGTCATCGACAAACTGGGCGGTGCCGGCATTCTGTTGTCGCAGTTGCTGGCGGCCGACGCGGGCGAGACCGCCGTGATCTCGTTCAGCGACGAAGTGAAGGTCCACCAGGATTTCACCGGCAACCCGGACCCTGTCATTCACTCGCTGCGCATGTTGCGCAAGGAAGGCGATAAGGCCCATATCCTGGACGGCATCCGCCAGGCGCTCGTGATGCTGGAACACCGCCCGCCCGGTCGGCGGCGGATCGTCCTCATGATTGCCGAGCGGCGCGATCGATCCAGCAAAACGAAATTGCCCGAAGTGATGGAGCAACTGGAGCGGCTCAATGCCGCGGTTTATTGGCTGACTTATTCACCGTTCCTGGAGCCGTTCACGGTGAAACCAAAAACGGCTGAAGATCTGAAACCGGAAGACGAGCGCATCAAGGTCCAGAAGTGCGGCCTATGCGCCGCCCCCGACGATACCGCGGTTCCACCAGACTTGGGTCCCGGCGGCAATGTCTATGCGATCCGCGAATTAATCCGCTTGCACCAACGGGATCTCGCGAATTTATTCACCAAAGCTACCGGCGGCCGAGAGCTGAATTTCCTGAAGCGAAGAGGTGCATCGCCAGTACGTTCTCAGCTTCGAGCCGAAAGGGGGGCAGCCCGGCGAGTTTCACACCATTCGCGTGGTGGTGAAGGGCCAGCCGGACCTCCACGCGCCGCAGCTTAGAGCGAAGACGCGCGACGGCTATTGGACCTTGCAGTGACGGTCACTTTTTTCTCGCGGGCAGAAACCTCTTATCGATGGACGCCACCACCACGTAATTTGGATCCACCATTTCATCCAAATGGATTCGCGCCACCTTGGACAACAATTCATACGCATCCAGGCTCGAAAGGCCGTAATCTTTGTGGATCCAATCCACCAGTTCGGTAAAAGCGATGCGCAGCGCATCGTCCAGCGGCCGGTACGCGCCCACTGCCATGATCGAATCGTTGTTTTCAAAGCGCGGCCAGTTGATCCTCCTGCCCTTGACGATGCCGACCTGTATGCGCGCCAGCAGCGACACTTCGATCGCCGTCCCCGCCACTTCGCCGTCCCCCATCGCGGCGTGCCCATCGCCCATAAAAAGTAGCGCGCCGGGCACATTCACCGGCAGATACACAGTGTTGCCCACGCTGGCCTCGGGAGCGTCCATATTGCCCCCGAACTCGGCCGGCACCGTCGAAGCGCGCACCTCGCCCCCAGCCGGCGCCACTCCGATACAACCAAAGAAAGGATGCAGTGGAATCTTGACCGAAAATTTCGAGTCAAGAGCGTTGAAGGTCGCGGTGTTACTTGCCTTATCGATGGGGTAGAACCAGATCCTTTCCGGCAGCGGCGGATGCAGCATCGGGGTGTAGCTGGTTTCATTCAACGCGCCGAATCCTGGCGCGAATGCGCCGACGCCTTGCTTCCCGTCCACCTGTAAGTCAAGAATCTTCACCGCCAGCGTATCTCCGGGCTGCGCGCCATCCACGTAGAAAGGTCCCGTCAGCGGATTGTCTCCCTTCACCAGTCTCTGCGTATCGCCGGGCTTCTTCAGAACGTTCCCGAAGGCGTCCAATGTATTGGTTTCGATGATGTCGCCAGGTTTCACGTGGGCGACGGGCGTGGCCGGACCGTACACATATTTCACATCGCCGATCGTGGCGTGATACTTGATCGTGTTCTGAGCCGTGGCGGCCCACGACAGCGTTAGCAGAAGAAGGTGTAGTCGCATGAAACCAATTTAGCCGACGCTGGCCACGAAAGCGCCAATTCCGCGAATCGACGCGAATGCGCGATAGCATTGACGTCGGGGCCGGCGCGTCCACCAAGGCTGCCGGGAACCGGCTTGATCCAAGCCCGGCTCGCGTAGCCGGGTCCGATGCGCCGATCGTGCGACGCACTTCCTTCGCAGTTCGATATCCCGAGCCGAACCCCTCGTTTTAAACATAGCGTCGTAAAGTATTTGCGCATCCGCTCCCTGACGGTCGGGCCTTTGAATGGGCTGAACCGAGCCGCGCGTTAGCGAGCGGTTTTATCCGCAAACACTAATGACGTTCTGTTTACATGCCCGCTGCAAGGACCACATTGAGGAGTCTCGACGGACATTTCCGCCGGGAGCCGGCCATGGAAATTGCAGTGGCAGGTCATCCCTCGCGCAACGAGCGTTTCCAGAAAAAGTAGCCGAGCATCGTTTTTGCGTCGAGGATTTCGCCCGCGTCGATCGCGGCTTCGATTTCTTTGGCGGTGAACCAGCGCGTGGTGATGCGCTCGTCGCCCATCGGCGTGGGAACGCCTGGGGTTAGGCCGGTGGCGAGAAAGATGGTCATTTTTTCGGTGAGGAAGCCGGGGCTGGGGAAAAAGGAAATAACTTTTTTCCAGTTTTTGGCGCGATAGCCGGTTTCTTCTTTCAGCTCGCGCTTCGCAGTCTGGAGCGGCTTCTCGCCTTCATCCACCGAGCCGGCGGGCAGTTCCCACAAGAAGCGCTCGGCTGGCAGGCGATATTGCCGCACCAGCAGCACCCGTTTGCGATCGTCCACCGGCATCATGACGGCTGAGCCGCGGTGGTGCACAATGAAGCGCTTGATTTCGAAACCGCCGGGTTCCGTGGCGTGGTCGTACGATACGGTAAACAGCTTGTTCTTGAGTTTTTCAACCGAGGAAACGATTTTCATGATTTGTGAATAGCCTGTTCGAATTCGGCCAGCGGCAGCGTGTTCAGGACGTCGCGCGGTTCCAGCCAGCCGCGGCGGGCCATCAATACGCCGAAGGGCATGTTGATGCCGAGGTGCTTGGTCTGATGCGCGTCGGTAGAGATGGCGAACTTCGCGCCCAGGGCTTTCGCGGTGCGCACCATGGCGCCGCCGAGGTCCATGCGTTCCGGGCTGCCGTTGATTTCGAGATAAATATTGCGGCGCGCGGCTTCCGACGCCACGCGCTCGAAATCGAAGGGAAAAGGATCGCGATTCAGCAGAATGCGCCCGGTGGGATGGCCCATCACGCGCAGTGACGGCGATTCCAGGGCGCGCATCAGACGATCGGTCATTTCCGCGGCCTCCAGATTCATGTGGCTGTGAACGCTGCCGACCACGATGTCGAGCTCGGCCAGCGCGTCTTCAGCCAGATCCATGCCGCCATCGCGGCGAATGTCGCATTCCAGTCCGGAAAAAATGCGAAGCGGGAGGCCGTTGCGGTTGAGATCGCGAACCTGCCGGGCGAAAGCGACGGCGCGTTTTTCATCCAGTCCGTTGGCCATGGCGAGAGCTTTGGAATGATCCGTGATGGCGATGTATTCATAGCCCAGTGCGTGCGCGGCCTCGGCCATTTCCTGGAGCGTGGCGCGGCCGTCGGTTTCGGTGGTGTGCATGTGCAGATCGCCGCGAATGTCGGAAAGCTGGATCAGCTTGGGCAGGCGGCCGGCCGTCGTTTGATCCATGACGGCGGCTTCAATTTCGCCGCAGTTTTCCCGCAGTTCGGGCGGAATCCAGGCCAAGCCGAGCGCGGCGTAGATCTCCTCTTCAGTTTCTCCGCCGACGCGCTTCTCGTCCTCCAGGCGGAACAGGCCGTATTCATTGAGCGTGAGGCCTAGCTTGAGCGCGCGGCTGCGCACCAGAATATTGTGCTCCTTGCTGCCGGTGAAATACTGCATGGCTGCGCCGTAGCTTTCGTGCGGGAGCGCGCGCAGGTCCACTTGGAGCCCGTCGAGTCCATATTGGATGCTGGCTTTGTTGGGACCTTTGCCCAGGATGGTGTGCGCTTTGGGATGCTGGGTGAATCGCTCGAGCGCGGCCGGAGCGCCAGGTCCGGTAACCAGAAGATCCAGATCGCCGATGGTGTCTTTACCGCGGCGCAGGCTTCCCGCAGCGGCGATTTTTTCGATGCCTCCGGTTTCCGAAAGATAGGGGATTAGTTCGTCCGCCGCCTTCTGTCCGAAATTGAGCAGGAAGCGGCCGGTGCGCTGGCGATACTGCGCGATGGACTTGAGCACCTTCTCTTCCAGCTTGGCGCCCATGCGCGGCAGCTCGCGCAACTTTTGTTGCTTGCAGATGCGCTCCAGCTCGTCGATGGTGGCCACTTTGTGATGCTGGTAGACCAGCGCGATGCCTTTGGGGCCAAGCCCCTGGATTTTGAATAGCTCCAGCAGCGTGGGCGGAAATTGCGCGAGCAGCGTGTCGCGCTTTTCAAACGATCCGCGCTGGCTGAGTTCCGCGATGACGCCGGCGATGCCTTTGCCGACACCCGGGATTTCCGTTACTTTGCGCTCGGGGTTCGCAAGAATATCGTCGACGCGCTCGGGGAAGCCTTCGATGGCTGAAGCGGCGTTACGATAGGAGCGGATGCGAAAGCCATCTTCGCCGGCAATCTCCATCAGGTCGGCGGTTTCAGCCAGCACCCGCGCGAATTCACGATTTTCCATTCGGCCTGTTCGAGCGTGGGCCGCCCGGCCCATTTGAAATTGTAGCGAGCATGTGCGGCTCCACGTGAACCAGCACGTCGGCCACCCAATCCACCTCGGCGCGAATCTTTTCCCTAACGTGAGTGGCGATTTGGTGAGAGTCGTAGACGCTCATGGCGGGGTCCACTTCCAGGTGCAGATCCACATGCCATTTGAGACCGGTCTTGCGCGCGAAACATTTTTCAATGCCGAGGACGCCGGGGACGCCGATACCGGCCATGCGGATGCTTTCCATGGCTTCCGGGTCCGGCATGGTGTCCATGAGCTGCACTACCGTGTCGCGCACCACGCGGATACCGAGGAAGACGACGATAACGCCAACCGCTGAACCGCCGATGCGATCGGCTGCAGCGAAGCGTTCAGGCGCGAGCAGTGTGAGGCCCAAGCCAAGCAAGGCGGTGCTACCGGAGAGAACGTCAACGGTGTCGTTCCAGGCATCGGCAATCAGACCGGAGCTTTGAATTTTGCGTCCGTAGCGCCATTTTGTGGCGCTCAGGATGGCTTTGATGGCGATGGAGGCAATGAGCGGCCAAACCGCATAGGCGGCGGGCGTAGGGCTGGATCCGCGCGTCAGATGGAGCGATTCGAACGCGATCAGGACACCGGTGGCCACCAGCAGCATCCCGACCGCCAGCGCGCTCAGAGTTTCCAGGCGGCCATGGCCGTAGGGATGCTCGGTATCGGGCGGCTTGGCGGCGATAATGAGGCCGAGCAGCACCAGGCCGGAAGCGAGAACGTCGCCGGCCGATTCAATACCGTCCGATACCGTGGCGGTGGAGGAGGCGTGGAGACCGATGGCAATCTTCGCTGCCGCGAGGCCAGCGCTGATCAACATGCTGGTAATGGCGATGCGGCGGCCGGCGAGCTCGGCCGTCACGAGGGATCTCCGATCACCTGCGCCTCTTTTTGACGTGAACCAATTGGTAACTCCCTTCCACGAGATCCCGGATCTCGGTCCAATCCAGCTTGGTGTTGGCACGCAGAGAAACCCAGCCGTGCTGGCCGACGTAAGGCGTGCGGTAAAAGCGCACGTCTTCCAGGAACACGGGCTGCATCTTTTTGCCGACCTTGACGCAGATCGACAAAATGCCCTTGTAGGTTTCCAGTACCGTGAAGGTTTTGGTGCCCACCTGGAAGGTAGGGTGGCCGAAGGTGGTGGTTTCGCTGGTTTTCGGCAAGGCTAAACAGATTTCGCGCAGTTTTTCCAGTATCTTCTTATCGTCCATCAGTCAGTCATCTACCAGCGTACTGCAAGGAGGGTTGGCAAACCAGTGCTGGCGGCGCTGGATATTTCTCGAAAAGCGTTAGCCCACTTTGGGCCTTGTCGACGAACGTATGACCAACTCGTTTCTGAGAGCGGTCAGCTCCTCCGTTCGCTAGACCTCTCTCATGAACGCAATAGCTCTTTTGATGCTAGCCTCGTTTGACCCTCGTCGTTCGCCAGTGGCATCCACGTCCGGACCCTCGCCTCCAAGTTGCGTAACTCGGCGCTCGAATCGCTCCAGTTCGCCGTCGATCTCGTTAGTTAACCACAAGGGACATTTTTGTCGGATTCGAAAGAAACTTGCGACATCCACCGGTTCTTGCGTTACCCCATCCTGGACGAATGCCTGAAGTGACCTGTGAACCTCTTCGTGGTATTTCTCGCAAAACTCGACGTGCTTGTCAAAGGCGACGGTGGCCATGTGCGAGGTGGCGCCAATGGAAAACGCGATCTGTGTTTCCTGCAGTTCGCTGGTCTGCCGAGCCTTTTGTCGTTCGACCAGGCTGTCGCTAAGATACTTGACAATCGCGACGCCAACCGCTGCGGGTATCGCTGACCCCAAGAAGTTTGCGATGAGGCTTGGCCAATCCATTGGCCACCCTCTTAATGAGTGCCTACTGCGCTGCTGGACCAATGCGCGACCCACTTTTCAAAAAACACCTCGTCCGCCGCCCTCGCATGCGCGTAGCCCCCGTCTTTGTAATCACTTAGGATGCGCTTGGTGTCGTCCCCGCTCGCAACAAGAATTTCGGCGTCCTTCCTCGGACCGTTGAGCAGCAGATCGTGGGCGCGCTCGTCAACCGGCAGCAGGCTGTAGCCGCATATTACCATGCGCGCCGACGACTCCAGCGCCTCCTCCGCCTGACGCCACAATCCATTCCAGAACTCGAAGTATTCATCGCCGGTATTTGCCGCGAAGTAAAAATCCTTCTTGCGGGCAGGAAATATCATCACCGGCAACGCCCCGCCTCCCATTCCAACCTCGGATCGGCTGCCTTTGTGTATCCTAAGAATGAAAGCTCCTTCTTTGGAATCACAGGATCGCCCAAGGTCCTCCCGGGTTGGAACGCAGAAAATCCTGAGATCCCGCCAAATAGCAGCGCAAGCCAGCTTGTGCTGCCATGCAACTTCAACACTTTCGTGCTGGAGTTTCCTGGGACTCCCGGAATCGAGAAGCCGTATCCGTCACCTGCCTCGAACTTCCCAGCGAACCTCAGTTCCCGCTCGAGGGATACGTCGTAATTAAATGTAATTACACAATCCCCTGGGGCGACTATGTGCTTCGCGAAGTCTTTGTAAGCCTTGGAATCCAGCGCTGTGCCGCTTTGGATCTCAGCGAACCAGTCGCGAACAGCATTCTTGAACACGCCATATTCATTCGCTAGCACGGCACGCTTCATGCGCTGCTCTCGCGCTCCATTCTCGTATTCGTCAATCCGCTGGTGTATCGCGGTGACTAGCTAGATCTTCAATGTCCTTAACCCGGCCAAACGACTCCTCAAGGAAGCGAACTGTTGCCGGGTAGCGCGCCGCGTATGGATCCGGATTATCCGTCGCACGGTTCATCCACCGGAACAACTCCGATGCCATCGTCTTCGCCAGTGGGTATCCAGCATCGTGCGACGCACCTGCTCCCAGAACATACGTTGTCATTTCTCAAATCCCTTCCGTGCTCGAACTAACTATGGTAAGCCTGCTCAATACGGCGGTCCTATCGACAAACGCCCATGTACGTTTCCTGGACCGTGAAGGTCTTGGTTCCCATTTGAAAGGTGGGGTGGCCGATTGATGGTGGTTTCGCTGGTTTTCGGCAAGGCTAATCACGTCCATCAGTCAGTCATCTGCCAGCGTACTGCAAGGAGGGTTGGCAAACCAGCGCTGGCGACCCTCGATACTCACGAAGCGCTGGCTCCGCCTGAAGGCGCGACATTGCTTCCGAGTCGGCCCGGCAGCTTCAAAATTTCTACGAGGATCGACGTTGGCAGGCCTGAAGCAAAAACCGGAAATACTGAAACGATGACGCGGCTAACTAAAACAAATCCAGGCCGCAGAATGAGCGCAGATTCAAACACTTCTTATCTGCGTTTATCTGCATTTATCTGGCGGCCAGAATTAGATTACGTCCACGCCCATGCTGCGCGCTGTGCCCTTGACGCTCCGTATCGCCGCGCCCACGTCGAAGCAGTTCAGATCGGGCATCTTGAGCTTCGCGATCTCTTCCACCTGCGCCTCGGTGATTTTACCGACCTTGGTCTTATTCGGCTCGGCCGAGCCCTTGGCTAAATTGACGGCGCGCTTGATCAGCACCGGCACCGGCGGCGTCTTGGTGATAAAGGTGAAAGACCGGTCGCTATAAATAGTGATGACCACCGGAATGATCAAGCCTTCCTGGTCCTTGGCCGAAGTCTTGGCGTTGAATCCCTTGCAGAACTCCATGATGTTAACGCCCTTGGGACCGAGCGCGGTTCCAACGGGCGGCGCCGGAGTCGCCTTGCCGGCGGGAATCTGCAGCTTTACGTAATCGGTTATTTTCTTTGCCATTTCGTCTCTTCTATCGCTCTGTTTTTATAACTTCTCAACCTGCAGAAAATCCAGCTCCACGGGCGTGGCGCGGCCAAAAATCGTCACCAGCACGCGCAGCGTATTGCGCTCCGGATTGATCTCGTCCACCTTGCCGGAGAAATTTGCGAATGGCCCGTCGTTGATACGAACCATCTCGTTCTTTTCGAAGTTCATCTTCGGCCGCGGGCGCTCGGAGGAGGTCTGCTGGCGGAACAAGATGGAATTCACTTCATCGGCCGTCAGCGGCACCGGGCTGTTGCCCCCGCCGACGAAGCCGGTGACCCGCGGCGTGTTCTTCACCTCGTGCCACAACTGATCGTTCATTTCCATCTGCACCATCACGTACCCGGGATAAAGCAAGCGTTTGCTGGTGACCTTTTTGCCGGCGCGCAGCTCCACCACTTCTTCGGTGGGGATCAGCAGCTCGCCAATCTGGTCGGCAAAGCCGAAGGCCTGAGAGCGGCTTCGCAAGGAATCCGCCACCTTCTGTTCAAAGCCCGAGTAGGTGTGAATGATATACCAGTTCTTGCTGTCAACGGCAACTGGCGCTTCCGCGGGAACTTCTTCCGCTGCCACTTCCACCGAAGCCCCGGGGGCTTCCTCAACGGGATCGGCAGTCTCGTCGTGTCCGTTCGTTGAACTAAATTCTTCGTCCGCCATGGTTTTCTGCTTCGTCTTCCTACTTCGTGAACGCGTTAAACAGTTTATTGATGAGGCTCAGGAAGATCTGATCGATCACGGCGAAATACGCCGCGAACGCGAACACGGCAATAATCACGACAATTGTGGTGCCGCGAACCTGCTTCCAGGACGGCCACGTGACGCGGCGCATCTCGGTCTGCAGTTCTCCGAAATAGTCCTTCACCTGCACGGGCCAAGCCGAGGCCCGCTGGATGAAATTCCCCTGCTCGCCTTCCTGCAATTGTGCGGTAGCCATAAATTTAAGATTTCCTCGCTCCGAGTGAGATGGCAGGGGCAGAGGGATTTGAACCCCCAAAGGCGGTTTTGGAGACCGCTGGTTTACCGTTAGCCTATGCCCCTACTCGGGCCGCCTCTATGATTCAGTTTACTTTATTTCCCGATGCACCCGATGAATGCGGCAGAAGGCGCAGAACTTCTTCAGCTCCAGCCGCTCGGTCTTGGTCTTCTTGTTCTTCGTCTTGCTGTAGTTCTTGTTCTTGCACTCGGTACACTGCAATGTGATGATTTCACGCATGTCGTTCTTATCCTATTCCAATATCTCGGTAACCGTTCCCGCGCCCACCGTCCGGCCGCCCTCGCGGATCGCAAACCGCAATCCCTTGTCCATGGCAACCGGCGTAATCAACTCCACCACCAAACCCACGTTGTCGCCCGGCATCACCATCTCGGTGCCTTCCGGCAGCTCCGTCACGCCCGTCACGCCCGTCACGTCCGTGGTCCGGAAATAAAACTGCGGCCGATAGCCCTTG